>ENA-OWLM01000068-OWLM01000068.1-metagenome-genome-assembly--contig:-NODE-68-length-36711-cov-6.056089_pt1 | contig 36711 bp, 25 predicted proteins | sample MGYA00245349_ERZ651102 | MGnify/ENA primary metagenome ERZ651102 (study PRJEB26857, sample SAMEA4031759) | metagenome | biome: human; feature: oral; material: saliva | place: Philippines | collected 2014 | study... | reverse complement strand
CCACCAGCCGACGCTCCGTGGGCGCCTTCCGCAGCGGACGGGGTGCAACCGGTCATGCCAAGACCCAGCACGCCGAAGCCCACCGCGCCCAGACCAAAGGTACCAATATGGTGCAACAGTTCCCGTCGACCGATGGAGGCGTGGGCAGATTCGCCCGATACCGTCTGGTCGGTAGCCGGGGTGGCAATAGCGGATTGACGAGGAGCAATAGGTGTTTCTGAGTGTGGAACAGTGTTCATATTATGAGTGTATGATGAGACCACCGTTAGATATCGAAAAATTCAAAATATTACGTAATGAGTAATAACGCCGCAATAAAAGAACCTTTACGCGCATTCGTTCCACTCGCTCGCTGAAGCTCGCCGAAGACCACGCTCAGCGCACTAAGCTACCCGCAGGCCAGGTAATCCGGGTATTCCAAGTAGCCCAGGCAATCCAGCTACAGCTATAGCTCCAACCACAGCGCAAGGCGCAATTCTAAGTACAGCAAGACCCCTCCCCCAGAACGCCTTCACAACGCGCCCGGGAAAGGGGCCTCAATACATAAGTTCACGCAATCGTACAGCCAAATACGCTGGTACGGCAAAGTACGCAGACGCGACCAAGTACGCGGAGAGAAACCTACTCGGATTCCGAAGCTACCGGCTGCTGCGCCTCAGCAGACTGTTCCGCCTCAGCGGGCTGCACCGTCTCAGCGGGGTCTAGCGCATTCAGTGCCGCCGCCTCCGCAGCCTCTTCAGCGTCAGCCTCAGCCACACGCTCAGCATCCGACTCGGCAGAAGTCACCGCCGCCGGGTTCGTCAGAACCTTCACGCCCATGCTGCGCAGCGCATCCGTGTTCGTGATCGTCTCGTCATTATCAATCAGGTACACCTTATACCCGTCATTACGCAGGCGACGCATCAGCTCCAGGAGCATGCTCTGAGCGACCTCATCCACCGCGTACACGCGCGTCACATCCAGGGCGACCTTCGAACCCTCCATCGGGGATTCCACAATCTCACGGATCACACGCTCCACACCCGCAAAACGGATGCGGCCCTGCAACTGAATCAGGCGCATAGACTCATCCCCCGAACCGATCTGGTAGTTCGCGCGCAACGCCGAACGAGCCACCGTCGGAACGTTCATCACGTGCATGCCCATGTCATCAGAGAACTGCTCGAACAGCTCCACACCGCGCACACTGTTACCGTGACCGTCCAGACGCGGCGAGAACGTCGCCACACCCAGCTGACCGGGCACCGCACCAATAATGCCGCCACCCACGCCGCTCTTCGCCGGAACACCCACCTGGGTCGCCCAGTCGCCCGCCGCGTTATACATACCGCACGTGAACATGACGCTCAGCACCTGACGCACCACCGTCTTAGGAACCACCTGCTCACCCGTCACCGGATGCACACCATAGTTCGCCAAAGTTGCCGCCATCAACGCCAAATCCTTGACCGTCACCATCAGCGAGCACTGGCGGGTATAACCCTGCACCGCCACGGTCGGGTCACCGGTCAGGATGCCGTGGCCGCGCAGCATGTGCGCAATCGCGTAGTTGCGGTGCGCGTGCTCCAGCTCAGACTCGTACACGCGCTCGTTCACCGACAGGCGGCGGCCCGCAAACGCAGACAGACCGGAGATGACGCGCTCCATGCGCTCGCCCTGAGTCGCACCGGGAGGACCCACCAGCGAATGGGTGGTAATCGCACCCGCGTTAATCATCGGGTTCAGCGGCTTACCGGAGCCGTCCTCCAGGGACAGCTCGTTGAACGGCTCACCGGAAGGCTCCACGCCCACCTTCGCAAGCACGTCATCATAGCCGCGGTCCGCGAGCGCCAGGGCGTACACGAACGGCTTAGAAATCGACTGGATCGTGAATTCCACATCGGAGTCACCGGCGGCGTACTGCTCACCATCAACCATGGCGATGGACGCGGCAAGCTTGTCCGGGTCCACGGCGGCAAGTTCCGGAATGTAGTTTGCCAACTCACCGGAGGTATCAGAAGCGACCGACTCGAGGGTCTCGGTCAGGTAAGTGGCAATAGGTGAATGCATAGTGTTCCGTATCTGCTGCTAATCGTGGTTGTTCTCGTCAAAAATTTCAGGATGCGCCCGCCCACTGTTCCGTTTCGGCTAGGCTGAGGCGCTCATCGTTGCAGGCTGCCGCGGCTACCAATCTAAAGAGTCTGCCAGCGAGCCTGTCAAAGTGTGTGGGTGAGGAGCGCCTTTTGCTCCCTAAAGAGTGTATCTTTTGCGTGTTGAAGCCACCAAATATAACGGTCGGTACTCCCCCGCTATTCCGGTCCGCAGACATCGCACACGCAAGGTTTTCAGGTGGCTTACGGGTGGCGAACCGAATCCGGCTCGCGACCGCCCAGCTCGGCGGTCTCCAGCTGGAAGGTCGAGTGCTCCACCGACACCTCAAAATGGCTCGCCACGCACGAACGGATACGGTCCAGAATCGTCACCGCAGACCCGTCATGGAAGCACGAATCGGCAACCACCACGTGCGCGGTCACCACCGGCAGACCGGTAGCCACCGTCGAGGCGTGCACATCGTGCACCTCCACAACGCCGTCAACACTCAAGATGTGCTCACGCATCGCGTCCAGGTCCAGGCCGTCCGGGGTGAACTCCATGAGCACCGCCGTAGTCTGCTTCATCAGACGCGCCGCACGCGGCACAATCAGCGCCGCAATCAGCAGACCGGCAAGGGCGTCCGCCTGGTAGAAGCCGGTCAGCCAAATCACGATAGCCGCCACAATCACACCCAGCGAACCCAGGGCGTCATTGAGCACCTCCAGGAACGCGGCACGCATATTGAAGTTCGCATTCCTCGCCGTAGCCAGCACCGCAATACCAATAGCGTTCGCCACCAGGCCAACCACACCAAAGATTAGCAGTTCGGTGCCGGGCACCTCCGGCGGGGCGAACAGGCGATGCACGCCCTCCACCGCCGTGTAGATACCCACCGCCAGCAGCAGCACCGACTGCCCGAGGGCGGCAAGCACCTCAATGCGGCGGAAACCCCACGTGCGGCGGGAGGTCGCCGGGCGCGTCATCAGCGAAGCCGCCGTGAGCGCCACCAGCAGGCCGGACGCGTCCGTAATGGCGTGCGCCGTATCGGTCAGCAGCGCAAGACTTCCCGTGACCAACGAACCAATCGCCTGCGCCAGCACAATAACGACCGCCAAGCTGAACGCAATCAGCAGGCGCGGACGCATCGAGGCGGCATCCTCCGGACTCGGGGCATGCGAATGGTCGTGCCCATGGTGATGCCCGTGGTGGCCGTGATGTGCGTGCGCTCCCATGCGCTTCTCCTCAACTATGAACTGCGTTGTTGACTATCGAGAGTTATCGGCAGATAGCAAAATCGCCCGATTCACAAGAACCGGGCGAAAAGCTCCTCAACCGAGGAAAACGTGGAGATAAGGGGACTCGAACCCCTGACCCCCTGCATGCCATGCAGGTGCGCTACCAGCTGCGCCATATCCCCATATTCTGTTAGTGACCTCAACGAGGCAACATGAATATATTACACACACCACGGACAACGATGCAAACCAGCACACACAAAAATCTAAAAAAGTTCCGGGGCAACCGGGCAAGCAGAAGGGGCAACCAGGCGGGCAGAAAAACCCTCAACCACGTAGATTAGACACGCAGAAAGGGGCGGACCCCGCGGCACCATACGGCGCCAGCAGAGCCCACCCCTCATCAGCTAAAAATCAAACGGAAGCCTACGCCTCATCCTGAGCGGGAATGATGCGTGCAGCATCTTCCTCAGTCTCACCCTCGATGTCGAAGGGAGCCTCGTTCTCAACGCCCAGCTCAATACGCGGAGCCTCAGCCCACAGACGATCCAGAGCGTAGAACTCGCGGTCCTCCTCATGCTGAACGTGCACGACAATATCGCCGAAGTCCAGCAGAATCCAACGACCCGAGGAACGACCCTCACGGCGAACCGGCTTCAGGTCAGCCTGCTCACGCAGAGCGTCCTCAACCTCATCCGCAACAGCGTTCACGAGGCGCTCATTGTGGGCAGAAACCACCAGGAAGCCATCAATCAGACCCATCGCGTCGGATGCATCCACAGCGAACAGGTTAGTTCCCTGCTTCTCCTCCGCAGCGCGGGCGGCAATGCGCAGAGCCTCAATCGAGGACTGTGCAGCAGTCATATTTTCCTTCCTTGCCGGCAGAACACCCGCCGGCAACACCCGCAACAGGGGTGCATTGTTCACGGCCTACTTAGGGCCAAAAATCATAATCAGACCGACAACGACCAGGGCGAGCAGCAGCACAATCCACAGCCACGCCAGGGAGGGCTTCTGTGCAGGCTGCAGAACCTCTTCAGTCTTCTCAACAGCGCTCTCAGAAGCAGAGTCTTCCCCAGTTTTCTTCGACTCAGCTTCCTTCGACGCTGCTTCCTTTGACTCGGCTTCCTTCGAAGCCTCAGCAGAAGCAACCGAAGCAGACTTCGACTCAGCCGACTTAGACTCTTCATCCTCGGAGCCCTTGTCGGACTCTTCGGCAGTCTTCTCGACCAGTGCCTCGTCGGGATCCTGACGATCCACCATGCGCTGCAGCAGCTCCTCAACCTCATCCGGGCTCAGAGCAACAGTCGGGTCGCCGTCCACCGAATCTACGGTATCCCCTGCGGAGGCGCTATCCAGCACGCTCAGGTCAAGACCCTGCGCGTTCACCGCACTCACGCGGGTGGGCATCTCGTCAGCAGACTCTTCAACCTCAGCAACCTCAACGGTCTCTTCCTCAACGGAAGCAACCTCGGTCTGCTCAGCCTCAATATCAGAGCTGTCCAGCTCCTCAACCTTCGGCTCATCGCGCACCAGGTACTGGTGCAGCTCGGGTTCCGGCTTCTCCTCCTTGACCACGGCAATGACCGGGATCGAAGAAGTCATCGGGTTATTCACCGCGGAGGGGCTGGTCGCATCCACACGATTCTGCGCGATCTCTTCGGGGCGCAGAACACGCAGGCTACTGGTCAGAGGAGCAGGCTCGTGCAGCTTCTCCTCATCGTTCGCCTCAGTGTCAATCTTGCCCTGAGCCGCCAGCGCCGCAAAACGACGCTGAACAGCCAGAACCTGCGGGTCAATAGCGTTCGTATAAACCACGGAGCCCATGTTCTCAACAGGCTTCGCGGGCTCACCGCGGCGGGCCGCACGCAGGTACTCGGCAACTTCTTCACGGTAGCGGGCAAGACGGCGCGGACCCATCACCTTGGTAGGCGGCGGCACCTCAATGCCGTCCTCGGTCACGTACGTCTCGTAGAGGTACGCTTCGTCCTCGCTATAGGGCTTCGAACCCGTAGCTTCACTCATGTGTTCCCTCATTATTCGTCGATTGGGGTGCCTGCCCAGACTCATCCTTCACGCGGGGCAAGCCGTCACGGTACGCCGTCAAGGCGTCCTTCTTGTACAGGCCGTACTTAGCGATGTACTGCACCACACCATCGGGCACCAGGTACCAGATGGGGGCGTCTTCAGCTGCGCGGCGACGAATATCGGTCGAAGAAATCGCCATCGCAGGAATCTTCAGGGTCGTAATATGACGACCCTCAGCCATCGGCGGATCCAGCTCATGATCGGGGCGGGTCACGCCCACAAAAGTCGCCAAATCCCACAGCTTATGGGCATTGCGCCAGGTCATAATCTGGCTAATCGCGTCCGCACCGGTAATGAAGAACAGGTCAGCATCCGGGCGCAGGGCACGCAGCTCGTTAAGCGTATCAAAGGTGTAGGTGGCGCCGCCACGGTCAATATCAATACGGCTCACCGTAAAACGCGGGTTCGACGCGGTCGCAATCACCGTCATCAGGTAGCGATGCTCAGCGTCACTCACGTGCCGCTCCCCCACCTTCTGCCAGGGCTGACCGGTCGGAACGAACACGACCTCGTCCAGATCGAACACGGCGGCAACCTCACTAGCCGCCACCAGGTGTCCGTGGTGAATCGGGTCGAAAGTTCCACCCATCACACCCAGACGCACCCGACCGGGAATGCGCGGGGGAATCGACTCGGTGCTCGGAGCACCAAAATCAAGGTGAACAGGCTGGTCAGTCACAAATGCCGTCCTTGCTGGGGACAGAGACCGCACCACAGCAGCTTAAGGAGCCACCACAGGTGCGGATGCGGGCAGGTACACAGAAGGTACGCAACACCGAAAACGACCCGCGTACATTCCCCTCTATGCTACCTGCTTACGGTCAAAAAACCCGAAATGACGGGGGTGAGCTAAGCCGCCAGTGGAATACCCAGCCAGCACGCCCGACCACAGGTTCACCGCAGGCTCACCCGCATATTCCGACGCACACATCCGGTACGAGAGGTAACCATAACCGCAACCGCAGAGCACCCAAGAAAGCGCTGCGCATATAAGAAAGCGCCGCGCACCGGAGCAAACCCCGGTGCGCGGCACCATTCACTGTCTAGGCAACAGCTAACGCTTGGCTACTAGTCGTCGATGTTCGGCATGTCGATATTCTCGTCGACCTTGCCTTCCTTCAACTTCTTGCGGTACTCAACCGACTCGGTCCACACGCCTGCAACACGCTCGGACTCCAGCTCGGCACGAGCCTCCGCCTTCGCGTCCATACGCTCCTTGTACTCCACACGCTTCTGCGCACGAGTCGGGCGAATAATCTCTTCCAGACGAGCGTCCGTACCACGCGGGGAGGACAGCAGCTCAGCGCCACCGACCATGGTCGGCTCCCAATCGAAGATCACCGAGTTGTCGTTCTCACCAATCACCACGGCGTCACCGGCACGAGCACCAGCCTTGAACAGCTCATCCTCAACGCCCAGGCGTGCCAGGCGGTCCGCCAGGTAGCCGACAGCCTCATCATTATTGAAGTCAGTCTGCTGAATCCAACGCTCAGGCTTCTCACCAATCACGCGGAACAGCGGCTCAAGGTTACGCTCCTCGCGGCGAATAATGAACTCCTGCTTCTTCTTACCGCGGAAGCCCTTCGGGCGAACCACAGGAGCCTCAACAACCACGCGCTCCGCTTCCTTCTCGGCAGCGGCACGAGCCTCGCGGTCTTCCTCAACGAGCTTTGCCATCGCAAAGATGAGGGGCTTCAGACCCTCATGGGAAGCCGTCGAAATCTCGAAGACCTTGAAGCCCATCTCCTCAAACTCGGGGCGAACAAACTCAGCCAGCTCACGAGCCTCAGGAACGTCAATCTTATTGAGCACCACAATCTGCGGACGCTCATGCAGCGGCACGGTCACACCCGCAGTCGGGTCAACCTCATAGTTCTGCAGCTCGCCGCGAATCACCTCAAAGTCACTAATCGGGTCACGGCCCGGCTCCAAAGTAGCGCAGTCAATCACGTGCACCAGAGCCGAAGAACGCTCCACATGGCGCAGGAAGCGGTGACCCAGACCGCGGCCCTCCGAAGCGCCCTCAATCAGACCCGGAACATCCGCCACGGTGTAGCGAACATCGCCCGCCTGCACCACACCCAGGTTCGGGATTAGGGTGGTGAACGGGTAATCAGCAATCTTCGGACGCGCCGCAGAAATCGCAGCAATCAACGAAGACTTACCCGCCGAGGGGTAACCCACCAGAGCCACATCCGCAATGGACTTGAGCTCCAGAACAATATCAGCCTCTTCACCGGGGGTGCCCAACAGAGCAAAACCGGGAGCCTTACGCTTAGCCGAAGCCAACGCAGCGTTACCCAGGCCACCCATACCGCCGCGGGCAGCAACATACTCGTCGCCCACACGCAGCAGGTCAGCCAAAACATTACCCTCGCGGTCCTTCACCACAGTACCCTGCGGCACGGTCAGAATCAGGTCCTCACCGTTAAAGCCGTGGTGCATATCGCCACGACCAATATCGCCATTCGGGGCGTGCTGATGCGGGCTGTGGTGGTACTCCAGCAGGGTCGTGGTCTGGTTATCCACGCGCAAAATCACCGCGCCACCATTACCACCGTTACCGCCGTTAGGGCCGCCCAGGGGCTTAAACTTTTCACGTCGCACGGAGACGCAGCCGTTACCTCCGCGACCGCCAGATACATGCAAGACCACGCGGTCCACGAATTCTGCCACGGGTTCTCCTTATCTTGGAAAATCTTCACTTCGCCACCGCACGGCACACACCAATCATGCTGCGGATGCGGCGGCAGGCGCGACCGGGTTGGGGTGCGCCTCATCGTGGAGCCCAGCACAGGCGGGCATCCACGGCATTCGAGGTCATAGCGAGAGGGGGTAGACTAACGCCTACCCCCTCTGCCCTAGCGGTGAGTATTACTCAGCTGCTGCCAGGATGTTAACGACCTTGCGGCCCTTGCGGGTACCGAATTCGACGGTGCCTGCTGCCAGAGCGAACAGGGTGTCGTCGCCACCGCGGCCAACGTTCAGGCCGGGGTGGAAGTGGGTGCCGCGCTGGCGAACGAGAATCTCGCCTGCGTTGACGGACTGGCCGCCGTAGCGCTTAACACCGAGGTACTGGGGGTTCGAGTCACGGCCGTTACGGGTGGAGCTTGCGCCCTTCTTGTGTGCCATTCTGTATTCCTACCTTAGGGTTGAATTCCGGTCGTTTCGATTACGCGTTGATAGCGGTAATCTTGACGGTGGTCAGCTCGGCGCGGAAGCCCTGACGCTTCTTGTAACCGGTCTTGTTCTTGTACTTCTGAATAACGATCTTCGGACCGCGCAGGTCCTCAACCTTCTCAGCAACAACCTTGGCGGAAGCCAGGGACTTTGCGTCAGCGGTGACCTTGTCACCGTCGACGAGCAGCAGCACGGGCAGCTCGATGGTGCTGCCGGGCTCGCCTGCAACACGGTCAAGGGTAACGAGGTCGCCTACGGAAACCTTCTCCTGGCGGCCGCCAGCGCGTACAATCGCGTATGCCACTATGGGACTCACTTTTCTCGACAACTTGCTTCTTGAATCTCACACGAATGAGCAGCCTGCGCTTTCATTGCTGTGCGCCCTCCCCCGCCAGTCGAATAACCGCGAACAAGGAGGAACGGCCCGTGCGTTCCGACGGGATTGCCCGCCGAAGCCAACACGCGAGGCTCACCGGTGGTGTCTCTCTCCCGCACGTTCCAAACTCAGCCGAATGCTCGACCGCGCCGAAGACGATGCGGGTGGGAGCGGTGTCTCCCGCTGGCCCTGCGTCGATAGGGCTTCACTGAGATAAACACCAGTCCTTAAGGATACGGCATGATCTACGCGCCGCGCAATAGATAATTTTGCGGAACGCTCGAAGTCGGCACGTGATGCTCCTCTAATACTGCACCGCACTCTTAATAGCGCCTTTAAAATGACGCAGCACACGCACAGAAAAAAATAGCCTCGGTAGGGAAGTTCCGGCTCGCCCTACCGAGGCTATCTCATATACAACACACCATCGGAATTCCGATGATCGGAAGCTAAAGACTAATCGTCCTTACCTTCACGCTTAATGTCGGCAGCAGCAACGCCAATGCCGAACAAAACAGGGGCCGAAGCGTCATCAGACACCGGAGCCACATCCGCAACAGAAGCGGAAGCAACCACGGAACCCTCAGCACGCTCGGAAGCGTCCACGGTCACGACCTGAGCACCGGCACCGGCACTCGAAGCCGCACGGCGAGTGCGACGCTTACGCGGGGTCGAACCGGGCACCTGAGCCGCAGGCTTCTGAGCCTCCCCAACCGGAACCTCAGCCTCAACCACTGCGGGAGCTGCGCCCACCACACCGGTCACAGCCGGAGCACCAATCACGCCGGTCACAACCGTGCGAGGCTCAGACTTCTCAACCTTATCAGACTTTGCGGCTGCCTGCTCAGCGCGCTTCTCATCAGCGGCGCGACGAGCACGGCGGCGGGACGCACGCGGAGTCTCACGAACATCCTCAATGCGCAGGTCCTCACGCTCAACACGCTTGGAATCCTGAGCCTTCTGCACACCCGAGTTTACCTCAGCGGAGGTTGCCTCAGCGTTCTGCTGCTCGCGGCTCTGGCGCTTGGACGAACGACGCTCCTCCGAACGATCCTCACGGCCCGAACGGAACGACTCACCCTCAGTACGGGCAAGACGGCCAGCCTTCTGAGAAGCACGAGCCTTCGCCTCACCAGCGCGAATCGCCTCAAAACGATCCGAAGAGCGGGTAAAGCGCGGGTCAAGCTCCGGGTCAACGTGGTGCTCGTCCTCCAGCGCACCCGCGCCGGAACCCTCCACAGCGGCAATATCCGCATCGGTCAGCTCACGGCGCTGGCGGTTACGAGAAGACTTCTTCTCGCCACGCTTGGACGAACGACGCTCCTCCGCCCGCTCCTGATCCGAACGTCCCTCGGCAGAGTCCTTCGAGGAATCCTCAGCGGGCTCCTCCACGCGGTCGAACGCGCTCGCCAGCTGCTCCAGGGAGAAACCGCCCTGCTCACCAATCCAGTTGCCCTCGGTGACCTCAGCGACCTTGTCCTCACGCTGAGCAACCTCCGCGTGAGCCTGCTCGCTGGCGGCCTCGGCAATACCCTGAATCTCCTGCTCAAGCGAAAGCTCAGCGGTCTCCGCGCGGCGCGAACGCTTGCGGCGCTTACGCTTCTTGCGGGTCGAAGCGGTCTCCTCCGAAACTTCCTCGCTATGAGCGGATGCGGCAGCCACCGCAGCCATAGCGTTACGACGCTCAGCCTTCTTCGACTCCAGAGCATCCTGCTTCTGCTGGTCACGAGAATCCTCGCGGGCAGCGGCACGGCTACGCTTACGGTCATTACGCTCATGGCGGTGGATGTAATCCGACGCGCCACCGCTACGACCGCTCAGCGGCTGATCGTGAACCACCAGGCCACGACCGCCACACTGCTCACAGGGCTCCGAGAAGACCTCAAGCAGACCGGTACCCAGGCGCTTGCGGGTCATCTGAACCAGACCCAGCGAAGTCACCTCAGCCACCTGATGCTTGGTGCGGTCACGGCCCAGGCACTCAATCAGGCGACGCAGAACCAGGTCACGGTTCGACTCAAGCACCATGTCAATGAAGTCAATGACGATAATGCCGCCAATATCGCGCAGACGCAGCTGACGGACAATCTCCTCAGCAGCTTCCAGGTTGTTCTTGGTGACAGTCTCTTCCAGGTTGCCGCCGCTACCGGTGAACTTACCGGTGTTCACGTCCACCACGGTCATGGCTTCGGTACGGTCAATCACCAGCGAACCACCCGAGGGCAGGTACACCTTACGGTCCAGTGCCTTCGCCAGCTGCTCGTTGATGCGGTAGTGGTCGAAGAGGTCGTCGTCACCGTCCCACTGCTGCAGGCGGGAGACCAGGTCCGGCGCCACGTAGGTCACGTACGCCTCAATGGAATCCCACGCGTTCTCGCCCTGAACGATCATCGCGGTGAAGTCCTCGTTGAAGACGTCACGCACGGTCTTAATCATCAGGTCGGGCTCCTGGTAGAGCATCTCCGGAGCCAGCACCTTGCGGGAGTTAGCCTTCTCCTGAATCTCTTCCCACTGCGCACGCAGACGGTTAATGTCGTGGGTCAGCTCCTCCTCAGAAGCACCCTCCGCCGCGGTACGAACAATCACGCCGGCACCCTCGGGCAGCTTGTCCTTCAGAATCTTCTTCAGGCGAGCACGCTCAGTGTCGGGCAGCTTGCGGGAAATACCGGTCATCGAACCACCCGGCACGTACACCAGGAAGCGACCGGGCAGGGAAACCTGGCTGGTCAGGCGGGCACCCTTGTGACCAATCGGGTCCTTGGTGACCTGCACCAGAACCGAATCGCCGGGCTTCAGGGCGTTCTCAATCTTGCGGGGCGCACCGTCCAGACCGGTGACATCCCAGTTGACCTCGCCCGCGTACAGCACAGCGTTGCGGCCGCGGCCAATGTCAACGAACGCAGCTTCCATGGAGGGCAGAACGTTCTGAACCTTACCCAGGTACACGTTGCCAATCAGGGAATCCTGCTGAGTCTTAGACACGAAGTGCTCAGCCAGCACGCCGTCCTCAAGCACACCAATCTGGATGCGGCCGTCCTTCTGACGAACCAGCATCTGGCGGTCCACGGACTCGCGGCGAGCCAGGAACTCAGCCTCAGTCACGATGTGGCGGCGGCGACCCAGGGAGCGGGACTCGCGGCGGCGCACGCGCTTCGCCTCCAGGCGGGTAGAACCGCGCACACCGGTCACGGTGTTGGATGCGTGAGAGTCAGCCAGGCGCGGCGCACGCACCTTGGTGACGGTCTCAACGTCATCATCAACGCCGCCCTCAATCTCAATATCTTCGGTACCGCGGCGACGGCGACGGCGACGGTGGCTCGTCACCTCAGCCTCAGCGGCAGCCTCCTCGCGGCGGCGCTCCATGCGCTCCTTACGCTTCTGCTCCTCGGCAGCGGCGCGGCGTGCTTCACGCTCCAGCTTGGCGGCAACAGCGAGCTCGCTCAGCTCCTCCGGCTCGGGAGCCATGAACAGCGGCATCGCACCCATGGGGGTACGCGAGCGCAGCTCCTGCAGCTTTTCGCGCTGCAGATCGCTAATGGTCTTGACCGGCTCGGGAGCTACTTCAGGCTCCTCAACTGCGGGCTCTTCGGTTGCAGACTCCTCAGCAACTACAGTAGCCTCAGCGGGCTGCTCTGCGGCGGCTTCTTCAGCCTTCTGCTCAGTAGCTTCAGCGGTAGCCTCGCTCTTCTCAGCAGCCTGTGCGGGAGTTACGACCTCAACCTTGGCGGTCTCTTCCTTCACCTCAACGGCAGATTCATCAGACTCAGCAGCGGGAGCAACAACTTCCTCCACCTTTGCGGTCTTCTCGACGGTCTCCACCTTCGCGGTCTTCTCGACGGTCTCCACCTTTGCGGTCTTCTCCGCGACAGCAGGCTCAGCCGCCTTCTTCTCAGCAGCCTCAAACAGGCTATCCAGAGTAGAAGCAACCTCGGTCTCAGACACAACGGGAGCGGCAACCTTCGGTGCCGGCGCGTGCTTCGCCTTAGCGTTACGCAGGTTGGTCAGGCCGGCAGCAATCGCCTCATCCAGGGGAACCTCAGGAGCCTTCTCCTTCTTCGGGCGACCCAGACGGCGACGCTCAGTACCCTGCTGGGCTTCAGAGCTCTCGCGAACATTCTTACGCAGAGTTTCACGGGTCTCTGCAGAGGCGTTCTTCTCCTCCGCGAGGGCGTTCAGCGCCTCAAAAACCCCAAGTTCGACGTTCTTCTCGTCAGACATTAATCTTCTTTCGTTACACCCTGCTCCGCACCGCAAGGATTTTAACAGCGCGCATACAGCGCAAAGCCTAGTTGCTGCCACCGCGGCTCAAGCCTCACCCTACGGTGCGCATTCATCGGCGCTACCGGGCACTATCTCATTCAGTGCTTCTGCCGTAGGGGGCGAGCGGGCGGAACGCAGAGCGCGCCGCGACGGTCACAGCCACCTCGCTCTCGAGCACGGCACGCTCACACCCTTCCTGGGTGCCCTGCCGGTCTTCGGGTTTCTTCGCCGAGGCGGGCGGCCCGCGCGGTGCGACAGTTATGCTCCGCGGCTTATAGCCGGCGCTCTTCGGGTACTCTCCCTCGATGCGTTGGTGGGGATCTTTATGCGCGTGCGGGGCGCACAAGACACCGTGTTCCATTATACCCGGTAGAGGGTGCCTCTAAGCCACCCCACCCGTCCTATCCGGGCTCCATTTCCCGGCAGGATGCGAGGGCACATTACATGGGACACATTGCGGCGGACATCTAGCGGGTACAGCAAAGCCGGGCGTGCCACTACGCACCACCCGGCTTCAAAAACTTTCACAGAGGAGGGGCTAGTCCAGACCCAGCTCCGCATCGCGCGCCTCACGAGCCTGCTGAGCAAGCTTCGGGTCGGTCGGCAGGTACTCCGGACCGGAACCGGTCGCAAACGGAACGCCCAGAATGAAAACAAACGGAGAAACCACCAGCAGAATCACCCACAGCAGCGAGAAGTGACCGGCGGTCAGCAACAGCAGGGCAGTCAGAAAAATAACAGCAGCAACGCCCATTGCGGCAATTCCGGCAGTCTTCACGGTTCTCCTCGAAGGGGTATCAAGAATCTAGTGTCCAGCAGAACGGCAGGCAGTCAACGCCGCAGGCAAAACCCGCGGACGGCTCCAGCTGACGCCGCTCAAGAATATACCTGACCATTATACGCACCCGCGCCGCCTCCCCGCTGACTGCCACCGGCAAAGTTACCGGCGCCTCCCCCGCTACCCGGCGCCCCAGCCTGGCGTATTCAGCCCGGCATATTCTGCGCAGCCTCACCCGCCCGCAGACGCAACAACGCCCCGGCACCAACAAGTACCGGGGCGTTGCACGTTCGGGGCATCGACCCTCAAACCAAGCTCAGAGATGAACGCTTAGCGCATCATATTCACAATGACCTCGAAGAAGCGGATCACAATAATGCCGAAAATCAGGATCAGCCACAGGCTAATCGCAAACCACGACCAGCCACGAGCGCTCTCACGCATCGACTGCGACGCCGGAATAACACCCGCCGAAATATTGCGGACCGTGGTCTTCACAAACAGGGTGATGGTCATAACCCACACGATCATGCAGAACAGGCACAGAGCGTTAATCTGGAACGTCGTCTGGTACCACAGCCACATGATGAACGCGGTTGCCGCAGCCAGACCAATGTTCATGCAGACCCAGAACCACTTCTTGAACTGTGCACCCGCCATGATCGCGGCACCGATAGTCACCACAATCGAGAAGCCCACCAGACCAATGAACGGGTTCGGGAAGCCGAAAGCTTCCGCCTGCGGGGTGCGCATCACCGTGCCGCAGCTGAGCAGGGCGTTGATATCGCAGACCGTGGAGTGGCCGGCATCAATGTAAATCTGCAGGCGCTCGTACACCAGAATCGCTGAAGAAATGAGTGCGATTAGGCCGGCGCCAACCAACCAGAATCCGAGCTGTCGGTCTGAGTAGCTGCCCGGGGTTCCCGCGTGCCCGTGCTGCGCTTCTTTTTCAGCGCGGGTGGGCTCGGTAGTACTCGATGCGGCGGTACTCATACGACTCCTTTAGATAGTGTTTTACGGTGGTACTTACCGGCGCGGCATAGCCAGCACCCCGGAAGCGGTACCTCATTTATCCTAGCTTCTTACACCACCATATGGCACACCATCAGCCTAAATGTTCTGTTTTATGACGCACTATTTTACGCAGATGGGCGCGCTTTCGGGGCGTTTTCGTGGCGCTCTCGGGGCGCCTTCGGGGCACGTTCGTGGCGCTTTCGGGGCCTCTTCAGCACGCAAAACCCCCGGGAGGCGCCCGCAACTCAGCGGCGGGCGGAACCTTCCGGGGGTTTCATCAAGGGTATTACTTAGGGCAGCGGGTGGGTGTACGACTCGTCAAAGAACAGCTGCTCCAGCTCCACCGCGCGGCTAAAGAACTCGCGGGCGCGCTGCGCATCGGACGGGCCCACACGGTCCAGTTCGCGGCGCAGGAAATCAACCAGTTCACGGAACTCCGGGTAGTCGTGCAGGGTGATCCACTCGTGGTGCACAAAAGAATCGGGGCGCTTGGCGGGAGCCTTGGACGCCCAATCCAGATACAGGCCCTCGCACACCACCAGCACCGACAGGATCGCCGCGTAGCTGCCGCTTGCCGCCGCATCCAGGAAGAGGCGCTTGAAGCCGGTGGTCGCCTCCGTATCGGGCATGGATTCACGCTGATGCTCGGTCACGCCCAGAGTCTCAAAGCAGCGCAGGAAGTAAGTGTTCTCGTCACCGGCGATTTCACCCGCGAACTTGGAGAGGCGCAGGCGGCCCGCGAGAGTATCGGCGTTAGTGATCGCGCCACCAATCAGGGCGAGGAAGGTATCGAGGAAGCGGTAGTCCTGCACCAGGTACCCCGCCATGACCTGCGGGGCAATCGAGCCGTCAAAAAGCTCAGCAACAAAACGGTGATTCGTGGCGGAAAGCCAGGTGGCGAGGTTCTCCTGGCGTAGGGACTCGGTGAACGAATCGGTGCCGATCAAATCGGTGAAGGGTGCGGGCATGATGGGTGCCTTTCACTATGTGGCATACCGTCGCTGGTATGCGTATGTGTGCGGGTGTGTTGGTGCGGCCTCAGACAGTGGGGCCGGCGCCTCAGCGAATATAGCACCGGGACGCGACGGCGTGCCCGGTTTTGTACCCCAATGCCCGAAAATTTTCGTTCTTTTCGATTTTTGGGTGGGTTTGGATGGATGAAAGCGGATGATGCCGGTTAACCTCGCGCAATTGGGGTTAGGTGAGAGCCCATGGGAACACGTGAGAGCGCATGTGTTCGAGTGGGAGCATGAGGGTAGCGCATGCGGGCAGAATCGAAAAAGACAGAGGCGCAAAAAGCGAAGGCACAAAAAGCGGGGCGCCACTCCCCCAGCCGGCAAAACCAACTAGGGGGCGGCGCCCCGCCTCATATCTGCAACCTCAACAGGTCGCCTTAGTGATCCGCGTCGTCCTCGGAATCACCATCACCAAAGAAATCATCGGTGTACGAGTCACCCAGCGGCAGGCCCAGCGAATCCTCCAGCGAAGAACCCGCCGCAGACTCGCCGCCCAGCTCAGCCATGATGCCGTCCAGCAGCTCATCCGGCTCAGCAGAAGCAGCCGCAGCCGCCGCGGCAGCCAGAGTCGAAGCCGACGCCGCACCCGTAGAACCGGCATAAGCACCCTCGGCGCCCAGCTCATCCGGCAGCTCCTCAGCCTCAGCGCCGGGGGTCTTCGCCTCCTCATGCGCCGCCAGCAGGGTACGCGCCTCACCAATGACCGTAATCGAACCGGTAATCAGTACTCCCGCCGACTCCTGCTCAAAGAGGGCGTTCTCCATGGCGGTGGCAATCGCCTCGTCCAGGTGCTCAAACACCTCGATCGAGTCTTCGTCCAGGCCCGCATCCAGCGCCAGCTCATGCAGACGCTCCGGCGCAATCGCACGCGGCGAATCCGACGCCGCCAAGTACAGGCGGAACGTGCCGTCCGAAGCGTCCACGTACTCTTCGCGCATGGTCTCAAACATGCCCAGGGCATCCTTCTCGCCCAGGATGCCGACCACAGCGTGCAGGTGCGACAGCTTGAACGCCTCAGTCAGCGCAGCCGCGGACGCGCGCACACCGTGCGGGTTGTGGCCCGCATCCAGGATGGTCAGCGGCTCGGTGCGCACAACCTCCAGACGGCCCGGCGAGCGCACCGTCTCAAACGCGGTACGCACCACGTCCTCGGGCAGCTGACGCTGACCGCCGAAGAACGCCTCCACGGCGGCGAGAGCCACCACGGCGTTCTGCGCCTGATGCGCACCGTGCAGGGACAGCGGCACATCCGGGTACTCGCCCGCCAGGCCGCGCAGGGTCAGCAGCTGACCGCCGACCGCAAGCTCACGGGAGACCACGCCGAACTCCACGCCCTCGAAGGCGAAGGATGCTTCCTTCTCGCGGGCGGAGGCGAGCAGCACGTCCGCCGCTTCCGGGTCCTGTACGGCAGAAATCAGGAAGCCGCCGGGCTTGATAATGCCGGACTTTTCGGTCGCAATCTCGGCGAGGGTATCGCCGAGCATATCGGTGTGGTCCAGACCGATTGGGGTGACCACGGAAACCACGCCGTCGGCAACGTTCGTGGAGTCCCAGGTGCCGCCGATACCGACCTCGAGCACCACCACGTCCACCGGCTCGTCCGCGAAAATCGCGAAGGCGAGCACGGTAACGGACTCGAAGAAGGTCAGGGCGGGCTCGCCGCGGGAGGTCATCTCCGCGTCCACAATCTGCAGGTAGGGGGCGATTTCCTCCCAAATGCGCACGAAGGTGGCATCCGGTACGGGCGCGCCGTTAATGCAGATACGTTCGGTGACGCTTTCGAGGTGCGGGCTGGTAAATCGGCCCACGCGCAGGTCGTGGCCGAGCAGCAGCGCCTCAATCATGCGGGCGGTGCTGGTCTTGCCGTTCGTGCCGGTGATGTGGATGACCGGCGCGGCACGGTGCACGTCGCCAAGGATTTCGACGGCGCGCGCCACGGCGTCCAGGCGCGGCGCCATCTTGTTTTCGGGTGCTCGCGCCAGCAGTTCACCGTAGACCCGCTCCACGCCCTCGGGGTCGGGAATTGCGGGGTAATTCTTCTCGCTCATTGTTCTCCTCACTGGGATAGCCGGTCGGTGCCGGCAGGGGCCCACCGTGCGGCAGGATAACCGTGCGGCGGGATAGACGACGGGCCGCCCCGCCCGGTCAAGGGGGCGGGACGGCCGTACGATTCAGGCGTTTTATGCCTTGGCTACGCTAATGCTCAGCTCGGCTGCTTCGCTCAGCTGCAGGGACACGGCGAGGGTTTCGCCGGTCACCAGTGCTTCGTTGGTGCGCAGAGCTGCCAGAGTTTCCTCCGGTGCCGCGATGCTCAGGTTGATGCGGTCCGCAACGTTCAGGTCGGCGTCCTTACGTGCCTGCTGAATAGCGCGGATGGTGTCGCGGGCGATACCCTCGGCAACCAGCTCGTCGGTCAGCTCAATGTTGAGGACCAGGAAGCCGCCGGGCAGAACCGCAGCCGCAGTGTGCTCAGCACCCTCAGCGTCAGCGGCAACCACGGTTGCCAGCTCGTATTCGCCCTCTTCCAGAGCCAGGCCGCCGTCCAGAGCTGCCACGCCGACCAGGACGGTACCGTCCTCGGTCACGGTCCAGTCACCGGACTTGGATGCCTTAATGGCAACCTGCACCTGCTTGCCCAGGCGGGGGCCTGCCGCACGTGCGTTGACCTTCAGCTGCTGGGAGATGCCGTAGTCGGCGGGGTCGACGGTGTCGGCGCTGACCAGCTCCACCTGGCGCAGGTTCAGCTCGTCCTCGACGATGTTCGCGAAGTACTCCGCGCCCTTCTCACCGAAAGCGGTACCCAGGGCAGCGAACTGCTCGGGTGCGATCGCCACGGTCATCTTCTGCAGCGGCTGGCGCACGCGGATCTTCTTTTCCTTGCGCAGTGCCGAACCGGCGGAGCAGACCTCACGCACGGTCTGCATGAGAGCCAGCAGGTCGGATTCGTCAGCGAAAGCGGATGCCTCGGGCCAGTCAGCCAGGTGCACGGAGCGTTCACCGGTGAGGCCGCGGTAGATTTCCTCGCTGCTGAGCGGCAGCAGGGACGCGGCGACCTTCGACACGGTCACCAGTGCGGTGTAGAGGGTGTCGAATGCGTCGGTGTCTTCGTTGAAGAAGCGCTCGCGGGAGCGGCGCACGTACCAGTTGGTCAGTGCGTCGGCGTACTGGCGCAGGGATTCGCAGGCGTTCCAGATGTCGTAGGAGTCCATCGCTGCGGTGACCTGCTCGATGAGTTCGCGGGTCTTGCCGAGGATGAAGCGGTCCATCACGTGCTGCGAGTCGTACTTGAGCTTTGCGCTGTAGCCTTCGCCGTTGTTGGCGGCGTTAGCGTACAGGGCGAAGAAGTGGTAGACGTTCCACAGCGGTAGCATGACCTGGCGAACACCCTCGCGGATGCCCTGCTCGGTCACGATCAGGTTGCCGCCGCGCAGGATCGGGGAGGACATCAGGAACCAGCGCATTGCGTCGGAGCCGTCGCGGTCGAGGACCTCGGAGACGTCCGGGTAGTTGCGCAGGGACTTGGACATCTTCTGACCGTCCGAGCCGAGCACAATACCGTGGCTGATGACGTTCTTGAACGCGGGGCGGTCGAAGAGCGCGGTCGCCAGCACGTGCAGCACGTAGAACCAGCCGCGGGTCTGACCGATATACTCGACGATGAAGTCTGCCGGGTAGTGGTTCTCGAACCATTCCTGGTTCTCGAAGGGGTAGTGCACCTGTGCGTAGGGCATGGAGCCGGAGTCAAACCAGACGTCGAGCACGTCTTCCACGCGGCGCATGGTGGACTTGCCGGTCGGGTCGTCCGGGTTCGGGCGGGTCAGCTCGTCAATGTACGGGCGGTGCAGGTCGGGTTCGCCGTCCTTGTTCAGGGGCAGGCGGCCGAAGTCTGCCTTGAGCTCTTCGAGGGAGCCGTACACGTCCATGCGCGGGTAGTTCGGGTCGTCCGAAACCCACACGGGGATCGGGGAGCCCCAGAAGCGGTTACGCGAGATGGACCAGTCGCGTGCGTTTTCAACCCACTTGCCGAACTGGCCGTACTTCACGTTTTCGGGGATCCAGTTGATCTGCTTGTTCAGCTCGTACATGCGGTCCTTGAAGTCGGTGACCTTCACGTACCAGGAGGTGATTGCACGGTAGATGAGCGGGGTGCGGCAGCGCCAGCAGTGCGGGTAGGAGTGTACGTAGGACTTCTCGCGAATCAGCACGTCATCTGCCTTGAGGGCGTTGATGATGGTGCGGTTCGCGTCGAATGCCTGCACGCCTGCAATCTCAGCCAGGGCGGTGGAGCCGGAGGCGGTGGGCTCGGCGAAGAGGTTCAGGAACTTTGCGCCTTCGTCGAGGGAGAGGATCACGGGGATGCCGTAGCCTTCACAGACCTTCTGGTCGTCTTCACCGTAGGCGGGTGCCTGGTGGACGATGCCGGTACCGTCACCGGTGGTGACGTAGTCGGCGACGAGGATCTGCCAGGAGGTTTCGGTGCCCCACTTTTCGGTGTCTGCGAAGTAGTCCCAGAGCGGGGTGTAGCGCACGTGCTCGAGCTGGGAGCCGGTGTAGCGTGCGGTGACAGCTGCGGCTGCGTCCTGTTCGGGCTGGTCGCCTTCGTAGCCGAGGTCCTTGGCGTAGGAGCCGAGTAGCTCGGAGGCAATCAGGAAGGAGCGGCCCTCGAACTTGCCTGCGCCGGGTACGACGGAGTATTCAATCTCGGGTCCGACGGCGAGCGCCTGGTTGGTGGGCAGGGTCCAGGGGGTGGTGGTCCATGCGAGTGCTTCGACGCCGTCGAGTTCTGCGGCGATCTTCTCGTCAGCGCCGAGGGCGGTGTCTGCGGTGAGGCGGAATGCGACGGTGACGGTCTGGTCCTGGCGGTCCTTGTACACGTCGTCGTCCATGCGCAGCTCGTGGTTGGAGAGGGGGGTCTCGTCCTTCCAGCAGTAGGGCAGCACGCGGAAGCCCTGGTAGGTCAGGCCCTTGTCGTAGAGGCGCTTGAACGCCCAGATGACGGACTCCATGTACTCGACGTTCAGGGTCTTGTAGTCGTTTTCGAAGTCGACCCAGCGTGCCTGGCGGGTGACGTACTTTTCCCACTCGTTGGTGTACTTGAGCACGGATGCGCGGGCAGCGTCGTTGAAGTTGTCGATGCCCATTTCGAGGATTTCGCGCTTGTCGGTCATGCCGAGCTGCTTCATTGCCTCGAGTTCTGCGGGCAGGCCGTGGGTGTCCCAGCCGAAGCGGCGTTCTACCTTGTGGCCGCGCTGAGTCTGGTAGCGTGCGACGAGGTCCTTGGCGTAGCCGGTGAGCAGGTGGCCGTAGTGGGGCAGGCCGTTAGCGAAGGGAGGGCCGTCGTAGAAGACGAATTCGTTTTCGCCGTTTTCGCCTGCGGGGCGGTTCTCGACGGATGCGGAGAAGGTGTTGTCCTTCTTCCAGTAGTCGAGGACTGCTTCTTCAAGTGCGGGGAACTTGGGCGATGCGGTGACGCCGCTTCCTGCGGCTTCGAAGGCGCTCGCCTTGGGGTATACATGGGACATGTGTTTGTGCGCCCTTATCTGTTGTTCTCAACGCTGAGAGGTTGGGGCGACAGGGTACGTAGCACTCGTCGTCCGCACCGTTTCAGCGGGTGAGGATTGACATGACGGGTGCAAGGACGCCTGGGCATCGCTGACCGGTCCGGGCTGTGCCGGGGGCAGGATGCGGCGCGGTACCACCTTGCTTACTGATTTAACAGCTCAACGCACCGAACCCTCCCGGGGCTACGGGGTGCCGCGGCGTATGTCCGCGATACCTAGCCACCGGAAGAGCGGCGCGTTGGGCGGGTATCAGTCGCTTATTACAGCTATATCGGGCTTAACCGTCCGGTTCTACTGGGACTACATCTCTTCCGCTAAGACACCCTCGCCGCAGCGATTGGCGGGTGCCCGCAGGTGCGGTCCGTTCTTCCGAATTGCTCGCCGGTGATGGCCGGGTCGTTGCAAACACTAATAGTTTATGTGGCTTTTGTGTCTGTATGCAACCCCGCGGGGTGTGGGTTTGAACAGCACTTTTCTGATGCACCGATGCTGGGGGCGCAAAACAGAATGGTTCTTCGTTCGGCGATATTTAGAGCGAGTAGGGGGCTTAAGGGGTCTTAACCCGCCCCGCACTCGGGCGTGTTTAAGGATGTATGTTTTTACATTCCTTGCGTGTTGCTTTAAGTGGGTTTCGATTTTTTTGGGGGAACTTGCGGGATTACCCCCAGTGCAACCACAAGATATGGGGTGAACACCGATGTAATTCCACTAGATATTCACCCCTGCAAGTTTTCACCCCCGCAGCATCCCGTGTGGGAACCGGTTTTTCTGGATTATTCGCCAATGCATAGCGGGTGAATAGAGTGCATATTTGGGGATGGTCGAGCCGGTTTCCCCTTGGGAATCGGGTATTTTTTCTGAGGTCTTGAAGGCCTCCTCGCGGGCAGAAGGTTGAGCTAAGCACCTTCCTCTCCCCCATCTTTTGAGAGCGCCGAGGTGTAGCTCTTTCATTTTTCACGTCATAATTATGACTGAAATCACTTAATTTGGCGTACGCATGCACCCCTCACCGGGCCCCTGACTCCATCCAATAACTCCCCATCAACAGGGCATGGTCGCAATACTTTACAGTGATTGATATCTTGAGCACCTTATAGACTCCCAGGGATTACTAAGGTGCTTTTTCGTGCATTTTGAACTCAAAATAGTCTAAAATGAATCGTGCAACACATCAATGATGATTCGATAGCATCTACCCCCTCACCCGGGCGTGACCGCAGCAGTCCCAGAACAGCAATCTCAGCGATGAGTTCACCAGTACCCCTCGCCCACGGCGTGAGGTACACCCGAGGTCACTTCCGGACGGGGCTAAAACCGCGGCATCTGCCCAAAGTTTTCACCCCTTTCACGACCTCACCCAACACGCCATACAACCACGCGCCCGCCGCCGGGTGCCCCGAGCCCGCCTCGGAAAAGATCAAGGAGTTCACCGATGCTCTCATCCGACCGCTCTTCGAGCACCCGTTCCGCTACGTCCCGCCTTGTAAGCCGCCGCGCCCTGCTGCTCGGTGGCGCGGTTTCCCTCATGGCTGGTTGCGCCTCCGATATTCGCCCGCTGAGCGAAGAGGCAAAAGCTAAGATAGGCTCCCCCACCCCTTCCGCGAGCGCTTCACCTTCTGCATCTAGTTCGGCATCTGCTACCGCTACTTCCTCCGCGAGCGCTTCAGCAAGTGCTTCAGCAAATGCCACAAGCAGCTCCTCCAGCGCGGCACGCGTACCCGTATCTGAGGATGCACTCGTTGAGGGTTGGGAAAAGTACCCCGGCCCTCTGAAGCTGACCGGCGAGTACATGGGCGAGTACCAGCCGGCAACTGCTTCTTCCCCGGCGAAGAACGTACCCAAGCCCCTCAAGAGCGTTCCGCACCGTGAGGAGCCGACCTTCCAGGGTGCCTACGAGACGTTGCGTGCCTACTACAGCGCCCAGATCGCCGCACTCAAGGACGGTCGCTACGCGGATCAGGCGATTGAGCTGACCTACCCGGCTGATAAGAACGCCATTGATGAGGTCAAGGCGGTCAAGGAACTGTACGAGAAGAACGGCTGGTACATGGAGTTCACATGCAGCATTTCCATGCGGAATACCGAACCGGACAGTGCTGTGAAGGACGGTGACGGCTACGTAGAAATCTTGGTGGACTCCCAGTATTCTGCCACCGCCATCCATCAGCCAGATGGCACCGAGCGCAAGGTTCCGGCTATTACTCAGGTATCCGTTTCGCACATCATGCTCTACACCGAGGGTAAGTGGTGGCGCATTAGTACCGGCTATCTGGACGAGCGTTTTACTGGAGGCAAGGGCTCTTCCGGCTCTTCTGGCTCCGGTTCTGCTGGCTCCGGAGGCTCCGGCTCTGCCGGTTCTAGCGGTTCTTCATCCTCGGGTCGCGGCTCCACTAAGGTCTAGCACCGCAGGGGCCTACTACCCTTTCCCCGGTCTTATCTCCGGTTGAGAGTAGCCCCGTCTTATCAGTCCAATAGCTCATAACCCAAAGTCGTTGAGGCACAATCACCCCTGCACCTCACCGACTTTGGGTTATTGTGCCTTAAAGACAACGTCCAGGGTTTTTTGACGAAGTTTTAAAACCTGTCTTCTATAGTGGGAAGTGGATACTTCATACCGCCGCAGTTCACGCTCCGGCACGCTCGTATCCCGGTACCCCCTTGGTACCGCGCACCATACAAAAACGATGAGGCGGATCCTTTCGTACGCATCACAGCGTTGTGAAGCGAGCTACCTCGATCAACCACTTTCAGGAGATACCATGTCCTTCCGGCCGAGTGCACACGCCAGCCTCTCTGCTAACGACCGAAACGGATTGACCCGCCGCACCATTCTTTTTGGCGGCCTGACCGCCGGTGCTTTAGCTCTAGCAGGATGCGCTTTCAACAAGGATATTCGCCCCACCGGTACCGGCGATACTTTCTCCGGCTCCCCGAGCGCCTCCGCCTCCCCCTCGGCTTCGGCTTCGGCTTCGCCTTCTGAGTCCGCCTCGGCTTCGGCATCCGCCTCTGCTTCATCTTCGTCCTCGGCAAGCCGCAACAACGCGAAGATTATTCCGTCCGACGAGTTCTTGAAGGACTATAAGAAGTACATTGGCGACGTCAAGTACGAGTACAAGCCCGCCATTGCGCACTATGTTGAGCCGACCGACACCTCCCCCGCGAAGAACGTTCCGATCCCGGTCATTGATACGGTGGCTCAGCGTACCGTCAGTCTCGAGGGCGCCTACAAGACTCTGGCTGCTTACCAGAGCGCGTACATTGCCGCGATGTACAGCGGCGATCTGCAGTACCTCAAGGGTCTGGTCCACGGCGCTGACAGCGGCCTGGTCAACAACCTGAAGGCTATTGCTAAGCTCTACGCTGCGGGCGGTTGGACTAAGGACTACGAGAGCAAGCTGAGCATCCGTGACGATAAGGACGGGAAGGCTCTTGCCTCTACCGATTTGGCTGTTGTGGCGTTCCCCTGCCGGGATGTTGTCAAGGAATACACCATCTACCAGAAGGGCACAGGTGAGGTTCAGAAGGCAAGCACCCTGGATGTCGTAATCTACGTGGTGTACGCCGAGGGCAAGTGGCGCGTAACCAGCCGCGAGTACTTCGTGTCGGAGTACAGCGACCAATTCCGCAAGGTCTTTGAGGGTCCCTCTGCTTCTGCAAGCAAGTCTAGCGGTGGCGGCTCCGGCAGCTCCGGTGGCTCTAGCTCCGGTAGCAGCAGCGATTTCAAGGTCTAGGCTCTGAGGCTCTAGGATTTGAGACTCTAAGCTCCGAGATTAGGCTCTGAGAGCAATACCCCTGACGAAAGCGGGGCGGGTATCAACTGATACCCGCCCCGCTTTCGTATGTTTTTGCGCCGCTGTTTTTATGCCAGTGTTTTTGTGCCGCATCGTTTCCCGGCGCGGCAATATGACCCAGTACAGCAATACAACTCGGCACAGCAACACCAGCAGGCACAGCAACAGCCCCGCTCCTCGGCAACTAGGAAAAACCAAGGATGCGGGGCTGCGCAATATTATCTAATGCACCGTACTATCTAATGCGCAGTGCTATCTAGCGCACCGCCTCTAGGAGGTGGAACGCTCACGCAGACGCTCGTGAACCTCGCTCACAAAGCGGTTCTGATTATCGCGAGCATAATGCACGACCTCACCGATGACGGTAATAGCCGGCGCCTTGACCGATGCGCAATCCACCTGAGCGTTCTCAAGGGTCGTGACAGTCACGCGCTCCTTCTCAGAGAAACCGTTCTCGATGGTTGCCAGCGGCGTGTCAGCCTCAATCCCACGAGAGAGCAGAGACGCCACCGTATCGGGCAGGGTACGAACTCCCATCAGTAGCACTACGGTGCCCTGGGCGCGCAGGGTCGCTTCAACAGCCGACACTTCGGTTTCCGACAGGCCGGAGTGACCAGAAATGACGGTGAAAATCGAGGACACCTTACGCAGGGTCACCGGAATTGCCGCACGCGCAGGAACCGCAATAGCGCTGGTAATGCCGGGGATAACCTCAGCCTCCAGGCCGGCGGCGATGCACGCATCCAGCTCTTCAGCGCCGCGACCGTACACGTACGGGTCGCCGCCCTTCAAACGCACCACGGTCTTACCCGAGAGCGCGTAATCAATCATGAGCTGCTGAATGCGGGACTGCGGAACAGCGTGCTTACCGGGAACCTTGCCCACATCAACGATGAGGGCGTTCGGTGCGTACTCGCCGTACTCCTGCGGAGCCAAGTGATCCAGAAGGACCACGTCCGCCTCTCTCAGGGCACGTGCCGCACGCAGGGTCAGCAGGTCAGCGGCACCGGGGCCGCCGCCCACAATGTAGACCTTGCCGGGGTTCTCGGCGGGCTCGCCGGGCAGAAGAATGCCGCGTTCCGTCACGCTATCGTCCAGGCTGTGCCCGGGCGCCCCGCCCGCGAGTACCTCGTCAATAGTGGCGAACTCGCGGGGCGGGAACGGAGGAATCTTCGGGCACATACTATGCTGCCGGGACCGGGTTGAGGTCACTGGGCTTACCCACGGGAATCTTGGCACCGGTCAGCAGGACGGTGTTGGACTCGCCAGCTTCTGCCGCCGCAATTTCCTCGGGGGTTGCGGGGCGAATCTGCTCGCGCTCCAGCACGTACAGGTGCGAACCCTCGTCGCTGCCGTTGGGCTCGTTGATGAAGGCACGGAAGCGGCGCAGGCGGCGCTCGTCCTTCAGGGTTGCTGCCCACTCGTCCTCGTAGGAGTCAACGTGACGCTGCATGTCGCGCTCCAGGTCCTCGCACACGCCCAGGGAGTCCTCAATGAGGACGGACTGCAGGTGTGCCAGACCGTCGCCGTGCTCCTCATCCAGATCCTCAAGCCAGCGAGCGGTACGCTGCAGCTTGTCTGCGGTACGGATGTAGTACATCAGGTAGCGGTCGATGTAGCGGATGATGTCCTCGCTGGAAGCGTCCTTGACGAAGAGGCGACCGTGAGCGGGGTTTGCACCACCGTTACCACCCAGGTACAGGTTCCAGCCGTTGGTGGTTGCAATCAGACCAACGTCCTTGCCCTGTGCCTCGGCACATTCACGGTTACAACCGGAAACGCCGAACTTGAACTTGTGCGGGGAGCGCAGGCCGCGGTAACGGTTCTCCAGCTGGATTGCCATGCCGGTGGAGTCCTGAACGCCGAAGCGGCACCAGGTCGAACCCATGCAGGACTTCACGTTACGCAGGGACTTACCGTATGCCTGACCGGACTCGAAGCCGGCATCCACCAGGCGCTCCCAAATGTAGGGCAGCTGCTCCAGGCGAGCGCCGAACATACCGATACGCTGTGCACCGGTAATCTTCACGTACAGGCCAAACTCGTCAGCGACCTCTGCAATAACAGCCAGCTTCTTAGCGGGGATCTCACCTGCGGGAATACGCGGAACGACGGAGTAGGTACCGTTCTTCTGCATGTTCGCCAGTGCACGGTCGTTGGTCTCCTGAATACCACCGCGGCCTGCGTCCAGGACGTAGGAGTTGCGGAAGGAGGAGAGAATCGACGCAACGGTCGGCTTACAAATAGCACAGCCGTCGCCACCGTGGCCGAAGCGTGCCAGCACGGAGTCGAAGTCGTCCAGGTTGGTCAGGCGCACAGCCTCAGCCAGCTCTGCACGGGAGAAGTCGAAGTGCTCACACAGTGCCTTGGAGACGGTCAGACCCATCTTCTTCATCTGCTGTTCCAGAGTCTTCTGCAGCATCGGCACACAGGAACCACACTGGGTACCCGCGGTGGTGCAGGACTTCAGGGATGCAACATCGTGGTTGCCGTCTACGATTGCCTCACGGACAGCACCGAAGCTGATGTTGTTGCAGGAACACAGGATTGCGTCGTCGGGCAGTTCGGTGTCGGGGATGCCGTCGCCGCCGCCAGCTGCGGTCAGGTAGACGTTCGGCTCAGCGGGCAGTTCGCGACCGAGCAGGGGCTTGAGGGAGTCGAAGGGAGCGGTGTCACCGACGAACACGCCACCGAGCAGGGTCTTTGCGTCGCCGCTGGTCACGATCTTCTGGTACATGCCGCGTGCGGGGTCTGCGAACAGAACCTCGAGGCAGCCCTCGGTGGTGCCGCGGCGGTCACCGAAGCCAGCCACCTGAACGCCGGAGAACTTCAGCTTGGTTGCGATGTCGAACTCTTCAACCTGAGCTTCTTCGTTGTCGTTGAGCAGGTTAGCTGCCACAGCGTCAGCCATAGCGTTTGCCGGTGCGACCAGGCCCCAGGTGCGGCCCAGCACGCAGGCGACCTCACCGATAGCCCAAATGTGCTCGTCGGAGGAGTGACATGCGTCGTTGACGAGAATACCGCCGCGCTCACCCAGTGCCAGGTCAGCGTCACGTGCCAGCTCGTCGTTGGGGCGAATACCGGCACCGAAGACCACCATATCGGCGGGCAGGGTGCGGATTTCTGCATCCTCGGAGGGAGAATCTGCGATGGAGACGGAGACGACGTTGCCGTCAGCGTCCTTGTTGATGCCGGAGATGTAGACGCCGGTCTCAATATCAATGCCGGTTGCCTTAATCTGGGCGTTCACGGCGTAACCGCCGCCCTGGTCAACCTCAACGGACAGCAGCCAGGGAGCCACGTCCAGGATGGTGGGCTCTGCGCCCAGGTCCTTCAGACCCTCAGCTGCTTCGAGGCCGAGCAGACCGCCACCGACGACGATACCGCGGGGTGCGCGGCCGAGAGTGGACTGCAGGCGCTTGACCTCGGAGACCATGTTCTTCACGTCGTCGATGGTGCGGAAGACGTGTGCGGCGTCCGAGTTAAGAATGGGGATACGAACCGCGCGGGAACCGGTTGCGAAAACCAGCACGTCGTAGGGGTACTCGTTACCCTCGGTGTCAGTGACGACGCGGCGGGTGCGGTCAAGCTTCTCTGCGTGGCAGTTGTTGACCAGGTTGATGTTCTCTGCATTCCACAGTTCGGGATCGCCGAGGGTCAGGTCCTTCTCGGTGTCCTTGAAAATCTGCTCGATAGCAACGCGGTCGTAGGGGATGTAGGGCTCATCGTTGAGGACGGTGATGGTGTCCGCTGCGCGACCGGCAGCTTCAGCGCCTTCGTGGTACGCGCGTACAAAACGCCACGCAGCGGGGCCTGCGCCGACAACGAGAATGTTGCGGGGGGTGTGCGACATGGATTTTCCTTCCTAGTTGTAATGCAGGTAGTTCATGGCGCTTATCTACCCTCAGCGTGCGACCGAATCATGCCCGGCGTTGGAACTCCTAGTTTCCGTGCCGTTGGGCTCGTATCTGATGCGTACCGAGTAGTTAGAGCGCCCGCTTCTTTAGAATGCATCTGAAAATTACGAAACATTTTTGTGTGGGATTATGTTGTTTTTTCAGGCAGTCAAAAGGCGTTTTAAACTACGACTTTTATCGTACACGCTAGCGCGGGGTTGACGTATCGAAAATCCGTATTTTTTGGGAAAATTTTCCAAAAAAATCCGCGGAATACCGGGCTGGAATAGGGTATTCTTACCTTATCTAGACTTAATTTAGGTAAGGCTAATCTATAAAATTCAAGGTCATCTTTTAGGGTAAAAATAACCTTTAGCACCCTCCGCGCGCCCCATTTCCAAATGTGGGTTTCATAAGGTAAACTCCAAACAAAGAACACACGAACCGCTATTGTGTCCTGCACCCCGCGCGGCGCAGACCACCACTTCGAAAGGAAACCCCCATGGCTGAGAACTGGGTACGCATCTGCGCCGAATCTGACCTCGAAGAAAACTGGGGTGAAGTCGCCCTGGTCGACGGCTACCAGTACGCCATCTACAAGACCAAGCACGGCATCTTCGCCAGCGACCACCTCGACCCGCACAGCCAGGCACTGGTCCTCGCACGCGGCATCGTCGGCGAGAAGAACGGCAACCCCACCATCACCTCCCCCCTCTACAAGGAGGTCTACGACCTGACCACCGGCGAGTGCGTCTCTGACCCCTCCTACTCCATCAAGGTCTACCCCGTAGAGGTCCGCGACGGCGACGTCTACCTCAAGACCGCCTAAACACTCACACTTCACAACTCAAACACAGCAACACAAAAAACCTCGGGAACATAACGTCCCGAGGTTTTTGTGTTGCTCTTTCAGAAGCCCCGATGAGGCGGGGTGAACTGCGGACGCGCTAGGCGGCGTCCAGCTGGGCAATAGCCGCATCCATGCGGTCAATAAAGCACTCCGCCACCACGGCAGCAGAAGCGCCACCCTGCGCGTTCACCAGCGGCGCGGCAACCTTCACCGGCACACCGGTCGACTCAGCATCACGGCGCATCTTACCGGCGAAGAAACCCTCCGCCAGCAGGTAGGTCGCAGCGAACTTAGGCTGATGTTCGGCAACCACCTCGTGGAACTTCGGATCAATCGCGGCAATGAAGCCGTGATGCACCGGAACGTGCAGCTCCTCAGCCAGCAGCTCGGCGGCACGGCTCATATCCGCGCGACCATCAGGGCGGGAAGAACCGGCAGCACCCTGAACCACAGGGCCGTCGCCGGGAGTCCAGCCAGCTTCCTCCAAGCGGGCGCGGGTCAGCGCGGCAAGGCGCGGATCCGGGCCTAGAGACTCACCAATGCTGATACGCTCAATGCCGCTATTGCGTGCGGCACGGCGCAAATCCACCTGAGTGTGGAAGCCGGTCGACAGCAGAATCGGCACAATCACGCAGGGCTCATCATTGGGCAGGGAGGCTGCGGCATCATCAACGCTGGGAGATTCCACATCCACATATGCGGCGTGGACACGGTACTCCACACCGTCATTACGCTGAGCGAGCAGGAACTTAATCTGCTCACGAATCAGCGTGATAGCCTCGCGACCGGCGACCGAGTCGGTGCCGTGCGAGGTTGCGATTACATTCAGAATAGTCATATTTCCATTGTATGAAAGGAACACCCCGCTTCCCTACTCATGAACACGAGTAACGAAGCGGGGTGTTGCGCGAAGGCTAAATCTTAGCTCTTGCGGCGGCGTGCCACAACCAGTGCGGTACCTGCAGCCAGGGTGATAGCACCAGCTGCTGCGGCGAACATAGCGCCGGATGCGCCGGTCTGAGCCAGCTTCGAGGAGGAGCTACCGGAGGTCGAGGAGCTACCTGCGGAAGAACCACCACCGAGGGAGGAACCACCGTTAGAGGAACCACCGTTGGAACCGCTCACACCCAAGTTGTCGGATGCGCCGGAACCAGCGTCAGAACCACCGTTGGAGCCGCCCTTGTGGCCGGCAGTGTTCTGGTCGGCGGTGCTGCTCTCAGAAGCGGAAGCGCTCGCGGAAGCAGAGGCGCTCGAAGATGCCGATTCGCTCGCCGATGCGCTGCTGGAGCTGCTTGCGGAGCTCGACGCGCTCGCAGAAACACTCGAAGAAGCAGACGCGCTAGCGGACGCCGATGCGGACACGGTCGCCGAGGGGGTCACGGCGGGAACGCTCGGAACCGCGGTCGGGGATGCGCTCACCGATGCGCTCGGGGTTACAGACGCGCTCGGGGTTGCAGAAGGCGCCACGGACGCGGTCGGCAGAGACGGCGAGGTGGGCTCCTCCGAAGGCACTGCGGTGGGTTCTGCGGTCACGCTGGGCTCAGCGGTTGCAGAGGGTGCCACGGTCGGAGCAACAGTCGGCTCAGCGGTCACGGTAGGCTCAGCAGTCGGTTCTGCGGTCGCAGTGGGCTCAGCCGTTACCGAAGGCTCCGCGGTAGGCTCAGCGCTTGCAGAAGGCGTCATGGTGGGTTCTGCAGTTGCAGAGGGTGCCACGGTAGGCTCAGCGGTGGGAGCAACGGTCGGCTCAGCAGACTTAGTCGGCTCCGCGGTGGGGGCAACAGTCGGCTCAGCGGTAGGTGCCTCGGTGGGAGCAACGGTCGGTTCAGCAGACTTGGTCGGCTCAGGAGCCGGTGCCGGTGCCGAGTTCGCTGCCAGACGGTTCAGCCACAGCTGATCCTCGTAGGTGTTCGGGTTCTCGAAGCTGGTCGGGTAGATAATATCGCCGTTGGGCAGTTCGAGAGCGTTGTAGCCGCCGCTCTTGTCGGTCTTGCGCATCGAGGAGAGCACCACCTCGTTCACCTTGTTCAGGGTGTCATCCATGAACACCAGGCGGGAGCCAGATGCGTCCACCACGACCACGTTACCCGCGCGGGTCAGGAACATGGTGGCGACCTCGGTCTTCTCGAAGCCCTCAAGGGTTGAGGACTCGCGGACCACGCTGAAAGTGCCGTTCTCGTACTTGAGGACCTGCACCTTACCGCCGGACCAGTTGTTCCAACGGTAAATGTAGCCCTTGGGGCTGACCAGGGTCGAGGACAGGGTGGTGGTGTAGCCCTCGGGCGAGGAGTTCGGCACCAGGGACACGCCGTTGCTGCTCAGGTGCAGCAGGTGGCCCTTCTGGACCACTTTTTCGCCAGACGCATCGTAGATGGAGGTCGACGGTGCGTACACGAAGCTACCGTCGGGCAGCGGCGCGAGGGTCACGGTGTTGTTGGAGAACGAGTCGCCGTAGTACTCGTCGAGCGAGTAGGCGTTCACAACCTGCGGGTCGATGGAGTCGGGCTTCGGCAGAGCCTGCGAGGTTGCCTTGCCGGATGCGTCAATAATGGTCAGCTTGCCGCCGCCCTGGCCGTCAATGCTGAGGATGCCCCAGGTGTTGTTGGCGGGGTTGTAGCCAATTGCCTTGACGGTGGTGGCACCGAGCTCCGCGTCGGAGTAGATACCGGAGGAGACGAGCTTACCCTCAGCGGTCACGGTGTACAGCTCGGGCTTGTTGGTCTCGCTGCCGATGACGAGCATGCGGTTGCCGTCAGCGTCCACAGCGAAAACGCCCTTGATTGCCTTCAGGACGCCGGTGTCGGTCATCTTCAGGTTGGAGCTGTTCAGCACGGTGTAGGTGGTGTCGCCGCTGAAGCTCGGGGGTGCCACGTGCACGATGTGGTTCTGGCCCAGACGTGCGGTGTTCTGGGGCTGGTTCACGCCCGCACCAGTGTTGTAGGACTCGGCGGCGCTGTAGGCGCTCTTGGGGGCGTTAGCTGCGCTACCGGTGTAGGAGATGCTCAGCGGGTCGAGGCTAGCGCCTTCGTTGTAGAAGTCAGAGAAGGCGTGGTTACCGTCGGCGGTCAGGTTCGCGGAGATGCCGCTAATGCTGACCACACCGTCCTTATCGCTCTGCTTGGCGGTGCCGGTGCTCAGGGTAGCCATCTTGACTTCCATGGGGCCCTCGAACTTGCCGCTGGCGTAGTTCTTGGTGCGCACGGTCATGTAGAGGGAGCCGGTGCCGTCAGCGAGGTTCAGTTCCACGCGGGGGTTGGAGAAGGTGAGGTTCAGGGCGCAACCGGTTTCGGGGTCCTGACCTTCGGCGCAGTGGCCGGTGAACCAGAGGCGACCGGCAGCCTGCAGGGTGACCTGCTTGCCGTCTTCAGAGACGGTGGTGGAGGTCGGGGTGAAGGTGAACTGCTTTGCGGTTGCGTCCCAGGCTGCGCCGTCGGTCATTTCGCGGGGCATACCGTTATAGGACAGGAAGGAGGCGCGCACGCCCCAACCGAAGGATGCGCCAGTGGTTGCCTGGTCGCCCGCAGCGACATTCTGTGCGGCAACGTTCTGGGCAGCAATATTAATGTTCTCGGCGAGAACGGGTGCCAGGGGCAGGGCGACAGCGCCAGCGACGGCGAGGGCGCAGGCTCCCTTGGAGAGGCGGGTGCTAGATGTGAAAATCTTCATTGGTGTGTATCCATACTATCGACATTGTTAGGACAGGCTCACTATATCGACAGTGTGAGTATTTCTCAACATCAGATTCCAAGAAACCGTTTTATGACAGAACGCCTCGCACCACACTGACAGGGATACAACTAACCCACGCCAGTATGCCGCCCAAGTACCGGGGGCCGCCACTCCCCCGGCCTCTAGGCAACTAATCCTTCTTCGGAGCGTGCACACGCGACACACCCAGGGCACCAAGAATCAGGCCGCCACCCAAAATTACCAAAATCGGCAGAAGAGGCAAGCTCTTATCCGTGTTGCGGGTAATCTGCGCCTCCGTCGCCTTCACGCCATTCTGCGGCCCGGGCTCAGTACGAACCTGAGAGGAAGAACCATTCAGAATCGCGGCACGGCGAGACTGCGCCGCCGAGTCAACACCCGAAGGCAGATTAGAGTCGGGGGTCGGCACCTGAACAGGCTGCGCCTCCTCAGTGCGGTACCCCAGAGCCGAGGAAGACTCGGTAACAGAACCACCCGAGGGGCGCGGAACAGAAATCGTGGCGTCCTTAGTGCCCGGAGCCATGGCGGTATCAGCCTGAATACCGCGGGTCTTAGACCTAGATCCTGCGGCGGGTGTGCTCGCGCCAGATGCACCTGCAGAATCAGTGGTAATCGTAGGATTCGCAGAAGGTTCCGCAGCCGATTCACTCTCGTTCTTAGAGGAAGAACCAGACGACGAGCCACCATTCTCGGCAGAAGCCTGAGTCACCGTAAAACGAACCGTATTCAACTGAAGGTTGCCATCATTGGCGGCGTCAAATGCTGCCACCAGGTACGTCTTGCCAATCTGCAAGGATGCACCGGGCACACCAATCACCGCCTCGAAAGCACCGGCAGAAATGGATTCCGGGCCAACGTGCACAATGGCGAGCGCGTCCCCTACCGTGTTGCCTTCAGAGTCAACTTCCATAACCATCAGGTCGTAGCCGCTGGTATTCTGCGCGAAGTTCGTGCCGAGAATCGTAACCGGCTTCGTGTCGTCCTGGGAGTCACCCTGGGAATCCTGTACGGACAGGCGCGGTTTACCCTTCCTCTGGTTCTGCGGGTCGTACACGCTGGTGTCTTCGGAGACAATGTACCGTCCGCGCGGCACCTTAACCGGGGCTGCCGTTGAGCTTTCCGGCGTGTGGTGCAACGTATCCCTAAGAGTGGGTGAGAGCTGGTTGTCTTCGTCCTGGTCGTTCTCCGCGCCAGAGATCGGAGTGGGGCTCGCCTCGGGAGTTTCTGCTTCTTCATGCTCAATATCGACCGTCGGCTCGGTGGGCTTTGCCTTACCGTTGCGCGGGTCAGCGGCCTCAACCAGGCGGTTGTCCCGCTCGGTCACAAAGAATTCGTAAGAGACGCCGTGCACGGTATCTTCCAGAACAATGACGTACACGACGTTAGAGTCCGTTGCCGGGCTCATCAGCAGGCGGAACTCCCCCTCCTTGGTCCCCTCAGTTAGGGTCGGGCTTTCCAGCACGGAGCCACCATACTCACCGGAAGGGGTGTAGAAGTTCACGTCAGCCAGAACACTGGAGGCCTCCAGATTTTCAGGGAAGCCCGTCCAACGTAGAAGGTAGCCGCCATCCCTAAGCTGCGCTTTCATGGTGATTGTGGAGGCTGCGCTCTGCGCCTTCTGGTTGTCTTCAGCCTGGTCCGCGTTCAATGCGGAGGGTTTCAGCATGGCAGAGTGCGTCGTGACGGGGGCTTCCGCTGCGACGGAGGGTACAACAAGCCCACACTGAAGCCCCGCAACCAAAATGGTTGCGGTGACAATACGGTGCTTCGCTGAATAAATACTCATGCAATGCGTCTTTTCGTGGTGGAATTGTGCGCACTACTGCTCGTTCTTCACGTGCCGCGGGGAGCCCTTCGGGAGCGTCATACGCCCGGGCTCGTCGTACCACGCTCCGCGTCGTATTTCAGGTGGTGACGACCTGACAATAGCTCGCATCTATTTATCGGTTATTTCAACCCTATCACGAACCTTAAGGTTTATTCATGCGAGGGTAGAGTTTTTTTGAACACCCTGAACATACGAATTACCCCCGCTATCTGCGTCTACAGATAGCGGGGGCGAACATTCCTCATGAAACAAAGAACATAATATACAGAGCCGTCAAAAAGCACTGATGAGGAATATTAGCCGCCGAGGACTCCCCTGCGGTGAGCCATCCATGCGGCACCAACCACCAGCATCAAGCCAGCACCTCCAAGAACCCAGAAAGCTACACCGTGCTGCGCGACCTCTTCACCAGCAGGAGATGCCGCGGAAGCTACAGCCTTCACACCATCCTGACGATCAGCATTCGCATTGGAGTGCACCTGGGTGACGTTCGAGTTCACCGTCGCGGAACGAGTATTAGACTCGGAGTGAACCACGGGAGTGAAACCCTTATTGCCACTACCAGAAGCTGCCGACGCCGCTTTTTCTTCATCCGTCAGAGCATCCATGTTCGCAGCAACAGCGATCGACGCCGGGTCAGACCCCGAGCTGTACGCCGAAATCTGGTTAGTGCGGGTCGGTTCAAAAGCCGAACGCGGACTTATCGTACGTGCCTGAGCCAAAGCCAGAAGGGCCTGACGCTGACGCTCCGCCTTCGCTTCCTTTGCCTTGGACATGGCGCTCACCGCATCCAGAGTGGAGCGGGGTGCACTCATGGCAGACTGGCCTGAGCCCGACTGGGTTGCATCAGAGCGGGTCGAGACGGAGCTAGTAGCCGAGGAGGAGCTGCCCTGAGTGGCGCCGGTTGATTCGGCCGCATTGGTACTGGGCGTGAGCGATGCGTTGGCATCCTGGCTGGGCATCTCATCCTTCATCGAGGAGGTTGCGCTACCGGTCGCCTCGCCGCTGACCTTGAATCGCACCGAGACAACTTCTTCCGCGTACTCAGTATCGTCCGCAC
>ENA-OWLM01000066-OWLM01000066.1-metagenome-genome-assembly--contig:-NODE-66-length-37376-cov-3.590445_pt1 | contig 37376 bp, 37 predicted proteins | sample MGYA00245349_ERZ651102 | MGnify/ENA primary metagenome ERZ651102 (study PRJEB26857, sample SAMEA4031759) | metagenome | biome: human; feature: oral; material: saliva | place: Philippines | collected 2014 | study... | reverse complement strand
GCACCGCCGTCGGGCAGTTCACCTTCCCGGCCGACAAGCCGGCCAACCTGCTGTTCCGCACCTCCGACAGCGAGGTCGGCAGCAGCGATTCCACCATTGTGATCGATCCGGCCACGCGCACCGTGCGCGGCACGGTGACCTCCGGCAACTTCTGCGGGTACCTCGCCGAAGACCGTCGCGAAAGCTACTACACGCTGCATTTCGTGGCCGAGTTCGACCAGCCGTTCGAGGTCGGGGGTACCTGGCGCGATGAAGACGTGCAGAAGGGCGCACGCGAAGGCGGTGGCGGAACCACCTACGGCACCCAGGGCCATCCGCCGGTGGGCAAGGGCGCGGGGGGCTGGATCAGCTTCGACGCCAAGCGCAGCCCGGTGGTGACCGCGCGCATCGGCATCTCCTATGTGGACGAGGCCGGCGCGCGCGCTAACCTACGCCGCGAAAGCCCGGTCGGCACCACGCTGGCGGCCACCAGAGAACCCAGCCCGAAGAACGCGCCATGGTTCAGGCTGGTCACCAGACGGGCCAGCAGCAGCGTCGTGTAATTGGGCGACAGCGCCGACAGCACGTTGCCGATGGTGAAAATCGCCATCAGCAGGATCAGCGCCTTGCGGCGCGACCAGCGCGAAAACGCCAGCGTCATCAGCGGCGCGCCGACCATCACGCCGATGGCGTAGGCGCTGACCAGCATGCCCGCGCTGGGAATGGACACATTCACGCCATCGGCGATGACGGGCAGCAGGCCCATGGGCGAAAACTCGGTCACACCGATGCCAAAAGCGCCGACGGCAAGCGCCAACAGAGGCGGGCCGGCCTTGACCGGCTGGGTATCTTGGGGGTTCATGCAAGTTCCTTGGTTTCGACGGCGCCGGCAGGACGTTCCTAGGGCGCGGCCGGCCCGAAAAGGCCGGCGCATCGGAAAGACAGGCGTGCAGTATGACGGCCAGATCCTTGCAGAAAAAGCCGTCTTTCGGGCAAACACTTTTGACTTGGGGTCACTAATCGAGGAGATGTCCGCCCCGTGACTGCCAGCCGTCAGGCGTTCAAGCCCCAGCGTCTGGCGTGCTTGCGGACGTTCGTCGTGATCCACTGCCCCAGCCGTTCCACCAGTGTCCGCTCGGTTCCTGCGCTAGCCTGCGCCATCAATGCGGCCTGGACCTGCGCCAATACGCCAGGCAACTCCGCGATCAAGGATTGCGCCACCGTGGCGACATAGCGGGCGCCAAAGCCCAGGTCGCGGGCCATCGCCTCAAGGTGTTCCTTGCCCATGGCGCCCGGCTTGTCTTCCCCGCCGATGGCAAATGCGAAGCGCGCGCTCAACCCCGGGTACATCGCCGTGCACATCAGGTCGTAGAACGGCGCAAGCCGGTAGCGCCCGCCGCCATCCAGGACCACCGACAGATTCTTCGCATGGCTGTCGTTGTTGCCTGCCAGCAGATTGAAAAGCACCCACTGCAGGAACCGCTTTACGTCCGCTCCGCCCACGCCCATCGCCGCCAACAGCTTGCGGCAATCAGCCAGCGTCGGACCACCATCTGATTCGTACTTCACGTCCGACGGCTTGCCCGCCAACTGACACAGGTCCAGTTGATGCAGGCGCAGCAATCCGCCCTGACCGTCCGGCACCCGATCGTAGCGCTCGATCAGGCACGCGCGCGTGTCCGGCTGGTAGCTGGCCTGCGCCACGCCCAGTCCCAAGCGGGCCGCAAGCTGCATCACCAAGGTCTCATTGAGCGCCGACGCCCACACGCCATCCAGGCCGCGGATGTCGGGCTTGAGGATGTGCGACGAAGGCGCAGCGCCCTCCGGCAGCCAGGGCGTGCCGTCCGGCATGACAGTCAGCAGAAGCTTGTCCTGCGCGCCCGCCAGCGAAATCCGCGCCCCCTCGGCATTCTCGGCCACCAGCGCCGGCACGCCCGCACGCTCCAGGCGCGCCGCGACTTCCGGCCACGTCGTAGGCCGGTAGTGCGCGGGCGCGGGCGACTCCCCTTGCGGCAGCATCGTCAGCCCGCTCGCGGTATCGCCCCCCACACTGCGCAGCAGGCCAAACACAGTCGTCGCATGACGGCTGACTTGCAGGACCTGGCGCACATGACCTTCGGGCAACAGGTTTTCAAAGTAGGCATGAACGGCGTCGCCCGTATGATCGCCGCGCTGAAGCGGCACCGACGGAGAAAGCGGGCGCGCGTCCGGGCGGTCAAGCCAGGCGTCGTCATAGACAAAGCGCAGCGGCCTTTCGTCGAACAGGCGGCCGACCTTCCGGCCTTGTTTGTAGAGGTCGAGCGCGTCGACAGCGGTCATGGCAGCCTCGCGGGCTTGGGCGCCACCTGGACTTCCAGGCCCAGCAGATCCAGCATGTCCAGCACCTTCTGCAATTGCAGCGTGGGCTTGCCCCGTTCCAGATCCACGACAAAACGATTGCCCGTCCCAGACAGGCCGGCCAGATCCGCTTGCAGCAAACCCTGCGAGCGCCGGACGGCCCTCACCAGTTCGCCCAGCTCGGCCGAGGAGTGAATTGCAACCGGAAAAGCGTCTACGTCGGAATTCATGGCTTGCCCCTTAATTACCGTACGGGAATATTAGCGCTTTTCCCCTTGCCACAGCCATATTAATTACTGATCGGTAATATTTATGGGATTTCTGGTAGTTTTCCAGATTAAATTACCGATCGGTAATATTCTGAGTCTGCAATCCACGGCAATCTCTAAAAATTACCGATCGGTGCTTTCCTCTAAGAACACCACCCACGCAAAAAGGGCGTCCTCCCGGACGCCCTTCCCTAGCCGATACGCCGCGCCGCTTACTTCAGCAGCAAGGCATTCAACCGCTTCACGAACGCCGCCGGGTCCGCGATTTGCGCCCCTTCGGCCAGCAGCGCCTGATCCAGCAGCAGGCGCGCCCACTGGTCGAATTCACCGTCGTCGGCCGCGCGAATACGGGCCAGCAGCGGGTGTTCCGGGTTGATTTCCAGCACCGGCTTCACGTTCGGCGCTTCCTGGCCCGCGGCCTTCAGCATGCGCAGCAGGTGCGGGCTGAGTTCGTTCTGGCCCACCACCACGCACGCCGGCGAATCCACCAGGCGCAGCGTCACGCGCACTTCCTTGACCTGCTCTTCCAGCGTCTTCTGCAGGCGCTCGACCAGCGGCTTGAAGTCCTCGGCCACTTCGGCCTGATGCTTCTTTTCCTCTTCATCGGCCAGTTCCGCCAGGTCCAGGCCGCCCTTGGCCACGGACACCAGCGACTTGCCGTCGAATTCGCGCAGGTACGACAGCATCCACTCGTCCACGCGGTCCGACAGCAGCAGGACTTCAATGCCCTTCTTGCGGAAAATTTCCAGATGCGGGCTGTTGCTGGCCGCGGCGAACGTATCCGCCGTCACGTAGTAGATCTTGTCCTGGCCTTCCTTCATGCGCGACACGTAGTCGGCGAACGACACCGTCTGCGCCTGGTCGCCGGAATTCGTCGACGCAAAGCGCATCAGTTTGGCGATGCGTTCCAGGTTGGCCGAATCCTCGCCCGCGCCTTCCTTCAGAACCTGGCCAAACTCCGACCAGAACGTGGCGTAGTCTTCCGGCTTGTTCTCGGCCATGTCTTCCAGGAGCGACAGGATGCGCTTAGCCGAGCCTTCACGAATGGCGCGCACGTCGCGGCTTTCCTGCAGGATCTCGCGCGACACATTCAGCGGCAGGTCCGCCGAGTCGATCACGCCGCGCACAAAGCGCAGGTACGACGGCAGCAGCTGGTCGGCGTCGTCCATGATGAACACGCGCTTCACGTACAGCTTCACACCATGGCGGCCATCGCGGTCCCACATGTCCATGGGCGCGTGCTTGGGCACGTACAAGAGCTGCGTGTACTCGCTGCGGCCTTCCACGCGGTTGTGCGTCCAGGCCAGCGGGTCGTCGTAGTCGTGCGACACGGTCTTGTAGAACTCGCGGTACTGCTCTTCGGTCACGTCCGACTTGCTGCGGGCCCACAGCGCATTCGCCTGATTCACCGTTTCCAGTTCTTCGGTCTTGACCTGCTCGCCCTTCTCTTGATCCCACTCTTCCTTCGCCATGCGGATCGGCAGCGAGATATGGTCGGAGTAGCGGCGCAGGATCTCGCGCAGCTTCCAGCCATTCAGCAGTTCATCTTCATCGGCGCGAAGGTGCAGCGTCACATCCGTGCCGCGGCCCGACTTTTCAGCGGCGGCAATCGTGAACTCGCCCTGGCCGTCGGATTCCCACTGGATCGCATCCGACGAACCGGCGCGGCGGCTCACCACCGTCACCTTGTCCGCCACGATGAACGACGAATAAAAGCCCACGCCGAACTGGCCGATCAGCTGCGCATCCTTCTGCTTGTCGCCCGTCAGCTGCGAGAAGAACTCGCGCGTGCCCGAGCGGGCGATCGTGCCCAGGTTCGCCACCGCTTCTTCGCGCGACAGGCCGATGCCGTTGTCAGAGATCGTGATCGTGCGGGCGGCCTTGTCATAGCTGACCGTGATCGCGAGTTCACCATTGCCTTCCAGCAGATCCGGCTGGTCGATGGCCTCGAAGCGCAGCTTGTCGCAGGCGTCCGATGCGTTCGACACCAGCTCGCGCAGGAAGATTTCCTTGTTGCTGTACAGCGAATGGATCATCAGGTGCAGCAGCTGCTTCACCTCGGCCTGGAAGCCCAGGGTTTCGGACGCGGAAGTCGTGGCGGTTTGGCTCATAGTTCTACGTGGCTTTAAAAAATTAGGGACGGAATATCCGGCAACTGGGGCGATGCGCCCGCGCAGTCCCCGGGAAACCCTACTGATGTGGGGGCCAATGGGAACTTTTCAAGGCCGGGTGGCGGCATAGCAACCTGACATCCGCCTGTCCTCGGTAAAATCCCGCACTTTTCTACCCTACCCCCCTGGCCGGCACTCCGCCATGCAACCCGCCTCCCTAGCCCAACCCGCCCCCAGCGGCGCGCCCCAAGACGCCGAACCCAGCCACGACCTGGTCTACGGCCCCGACGACCGCCCCGCGCCTCCCGTCGCCTTCATCGCCGCCCTGCAGCACCTGCTGGCCATCCTGGTCCCCATCGTCACCCCCGGCCTGCTCATCTGCCAGGCCCTGGGCGTCAGCAGCCGCGACACCACCCTGATCGTGTCCATGTCGCTGGTCATCTCCGGCATCGCCACCTACGTCCAGTGCAAGCGCTTCGGCCCCCTGGGCGCCGGCCTGCTCATCGTGCAGGGCACCAGCTTCAACTTCGTCGGCCCGCTGATCGCCGGCGGCTCGGTCATGGTCAAGCAAGGCACCCCGGTCGAAGCCGTCATGGCCGCCATCTTCGGCGTCGTCATCGCCGGATCCTTCGTCGAAATGGGCATCAGCCGCATCCTGCCCTTCGTCAAGCGCCTCATCACCCCGCTCGTCACCGGCATCGTCGTGCTGCTCATCGGCCTGACCCTCATCAAGGTCGGCCTCATCAGCATGGGCGGCGGTTTCGGCGCCATGGCCAACGGCACCTTCGCCAGCGCCGAAAACCTGACCCTGTCCGGCCTCGTCCTGGGCACCATCATCCTGCTCAACCGCGTGCCGGTCGTCTGGATCCGCAGCACCGCCCTGGTCCTGGCCCTGGCCGTCGGCTACATCGCCGCCGCCTACATGGGCCGCCTGGACTTCACCGGCGCCCGCGAAGCCGCCCTGTTCCAGGTTCCGGTTCCCCTGCACTTCGGCCTGGGTTTCTCGTGGGCCCTGTTCGTGCCGATGCTGATCATCTACCTGGTCACGTCCCTGGAAGCCATCGGCGACGTCACCGCCACCAGCAAAGTGTCCAAGCAGCCCGTCGAAGGCCCGCTGTGGATGCAGCGCATCAAGGGCGGCGTCCTGGTCAACGGCGCCAACTCGCTCCTGGCCGGCGTCTTCAACACCTTCCCCAGCTCCGTCTTCGCGCAGAACAACGGCGTCATCCAGCTCACCGGCATCGCCAGCCGCCACGTCGGCGTCTGGATCGCCGGCATGCTCATCCTGCTGGGCCTCTTCCCCGTCGTCGCCGGCGTCCTGCAGGCCGTGCCCGAACCAGTCCTGGGCGGCGCCGCCATGGTCATGTTCGGCGCCGTCGCCGCGTCCGGCATCAACATCCTGGCCGGCATCCAGCTGGATCGCCGCGCGCTGCTCATCATCGCCGTGTCTTTGGCGCTGGGATTGGGGGTGTCGCAAGTGCCGGAAATCCTGTCGCACCTGCCGCATTCCGTGAAGAGCGTTCTGGAGTCGGGCGTGGCGACCGGCGGCATCTGCGCGCTGGTCATGAACTGGTTCCTGCCTGAAAAGAAGTGAGGAACTGAGGGGATTTGGCCCTGGACGCGCACGGTTGCGCGGCCCGGGCCAGCCCCTGCTTCAGGCGGCCCGCCAGCGGGTCGCCTGACAAGACAGGAAAGTCCGCATATAATCGCGGTCTTCGCATCTCCCGCAGCCGTCATCTGGACGTGCTCGCGACCCCCTTGCCCGGGTGGTGAAATTGGTAGACGCAGGGGACTCAAAACCCCCCGCCGCAAGGCGTGCCGGTTCGATTCCGGCCCCGGGCACCACTCAAAAATCCTCTGAAAATTCAACCATTTAGAAGATTTCGCAGTACAAGCCCCGCACCGGGGGATTCCCTTAAAATTGTGGTCAGGTACAGTTTCGGTACAGTGATGCGGCGCTAGCCTCATACTGGAGTACACATGGCTACGATTGTTAAGACATCCTCGGGCACTTGGAAAGCCCTCATCCGCAAGACAGGCTGGCCCTCAACGGCCAAATCGTTCCGCACCAAGCGAGACGCCGAAGACTGGGCGCGCCGTACCGAAGACGAAATGGTACGCGGCGTATACATCCAGCGCGCACCGGCCGAGCGCATGACCGTCGAAGCGGCGCTGACCCGCTACCTCAAGGAAGTCACGCCCACCAAGCGGGCCTCGACCCAAGCTGGCGAGCACAAGAAAGCACAGGTCATCATCCGGCATCTTGGCAAGTATTCGCTAGCCGCCATGAACGCCGAGATCGTGGCGCAGTTCCGCGACACGCGGCTGGCAGGCGACCCGGACAAAAACGGCAAGCTACGACCCCGAAGTAACAACACGGTACGCTTGGAACTGGCGCTGCTGGGCCACCTGTTTACCGTCGCGATCAAGGAATGGGGCATTGGCCTGCCCTTCAATCCAGTATCCAACATTCGCCGCCCGGCTCCCGGCTCGGGCCGCAACCGGCGATTGACCCCAGAAGAACAAAACCGCCTGCTGCAAGCCGTGGATAAGCACTCGAACCCGATGTTCGGATGGATTGTCCGCATTGCCGTTCAGACCGGCATGCGGCTGTCTGAAATTGCCACGCTGCGCATTCGGCAAGTGGACATCGAGCGGCGCGTCGTCCGGCTGGAGCACACCAAGAACTCTTCGCCCCGTACCGTCCCGCTGACGGCTGAGGCAACGCGCGTGTTCACCGAGGCGCTTGCCAACCCCGTGCGACCTGCTGAAACCGAATTGGTGTTCTTCGGCGAACCCGGCCGGGATGGCATACGCCGCCCCTATCTGTTCGACAAAGCGTGGACAGATGCCAAGCGGGCGGCGGGCCTTGAAGACTTCCGCTTTCACGACCTGCGACACGAGGCGGTCAGCCGGTTCGTGGAAGCTGGCTTGAGCGATCAAGAGGTGTCGGCCATCAGCGGCCACAAGTCAATGCAGATGCTCAAACGCTATACGCATCTGCGGGCGGAAGATTTGGTGCAGAAGCTGGACCGCATCGCAGCCTCTTCGAGCCGATCTCGGTAAAGTGATGAACAAATTGTCTGAGCTCTGGGGGAAACGAGCAGGTAGACGTCCCTGGACGTAGGCCTAAGCTGCCAACCCGCCTCATAGCCGGCAAGATTAGCTGCACAGCTAATCTTGCCACCACATCTAAGTTATTTGGTTGCGCTATGTTAGCTGCTCAGCTAACATAGCGCATATGGATAACCTTGATCTCTCTTTATTGAGTGATTTCACTGATGCGCTCCAGCGTGCTACCGGCTTCTTCACAGAGCATGAAGAACTGGAGGTGCCATTTGGCGAACATCGTCGAAATACACGACTGGACGCATTGGTAGAGACAAAAACTCCGGACGGGGGGGGCTGCGTCTTGGCAATCGAGATGAAACGCACTGCCTACCCACGAGATGTCCGGATGGCGATCAACCACTTGCGGGAGTATCGAGCCACGGCCCCTCACGACAGTCAAGTTGCACTCTGCTTGGTCGCGGATATGATTAGTCCCGGTTCGCGCGAGGCTCTGCGGGAAGCGGGCATCAATTACTATGACAAGAGTGGAACACTATATTTTAGACATCACACTTGGTTAATTGATATTGAGCGTGCACCTATACGCCCACCCCGTAAAAAGGATATTGCACTGTTTCGCGGAGCGCGTGAACAGGTCGTTCATGCCCTGCTCTACCATTGGTATAACGATCCTGATGAGGGATACGTCACTGGAGCGGAGCTCGCTAGCCTTTCGAATACCTCGACCTATACCGTATCTAGCACCATGCAGGCTCTTGAACAGCTTGACGTCGTGGAATCAAAGGGCAGCGGGCCTAGTCAGCGCCGCCGCTTGAGTGATCCGGCAGCACTCCTTGATGCATGGGCAGAGGAGTGGATCCGGCGGCGGGAAATAAAGACTCGTTGGTACACATATGCTCCTAGCGGGCTGCTCACTGACCGAGTCATTGAAGGATTCGTCAGCCACGCGCGACAAGGATGGGCGCTCACTGGAGCTGCTGCTGCCAATGGCATCATTCCGCGATTGACGAACGTTGATCGAGTGGAAGTAATCGTTCAACCAGGCGAGTCCGAAAAGCTAGCGTCTGCGATGGGTCTGGCCAAAGCAGATAAAGGGGCCAACGTCGTCATGATCGAACGAACCGGGGCATCCCTACTGTTCCTAGATGAACACCCTGAACGCCCACATTCCTGCTTTGCCAGCCGATTCATACAATACCTAGATCTTCTCAACGGTTACGGTCGCAACAAAGATCTCGCAGATGACTTCCGCAAACATGCGCTCAAAATAGGAAGCAGCACGTGAATATAAAACATAAGACGGCCGCCGAGTACAGCAATGACCACACGGATGCATGTGAGATCGCACTCGTCGCACTCCTGCGCGCATTTGGGTCATTGAAGAATGATTTGCGGCTCGTGGGGGGGCTGGTGCCGCGCTATTTGACTCCGTCGAAACCACCGGAAGTTCCCGAGCATACTGGCACGACCGACGTAGACATTGTTCTCAACATTACGGTACTTGCCGCGACAGGCACTTACGATAAGCTCAAGCGACAGCTGAAAGACGGAGGTTTCGTCCGCTATCAACCCGGGCCAAATGCTCCTGTGAGTTCTTGGCAATGGGTATACAACGCTGATGACACACCAATCGTCGTCGAGTTTCTGCAACATACTGACGATCCGGCGCAAAGCTCTTTTCTCGTACAAATTGATGGCGAAGATGTCTCAGCGTGCCAAATCCTCTATGCCGGCATTGCACATGACTGGTTTGAGGAGAAGGAAATTGTCGTCGAACTTCCCAATAACGGAGGCATCGTCAGAGAAACCATTCGCTACGCGGATGTGGTGGCCTTCATCGTCCTGAAAGCACTAGCCTTCAAGACCCGCCACGAACGCAAGGATGCTTCGGATCTTATCCACGTGATGCGTTATTGGGGCAGCATCGAATCGCTCGCGGAATTATTCAGCGAGCGCCTAGGCACTGGTACCCACGGCGGTGCAATTGAACTGGCACTGGCAGCGCTGAAGGAGAATTTCTGCGAAGAACCAGAGATTCCAGGTTATCGCAAAGATGGTCCGTCTGCCGTGGCCAACTTCCACGGCCTTCAGGACGTCGATGAAGAAACGCGAATCCTCGAACAACGTGACGTGAGTGGCATGGTGGAACATTTCGTCCATCAATTTATGCGACTTCGCGGAAATAGTGCTGATAAATGATGTGCTCAACTCATAACACTTGAGGACTATCGTAATCAACTACACACAAATTCTGCTCCACATCAATCAGGAACCAGCACCTATGACCTGAGCGCCATAATAACCCTGCTCTGAAAATGCAAATGCTGCCTGATTCGTCCACGTTTAGCTCTGCTCAACACACTCTGATTTCAAAAAACGACATAGCAAACCTAATGCCCCCGTGATGGGTACACCAAGAAACGGGGAACGAAGTGACCAGCGTCAGGCCATTCGGAGCATTCAGATTTTGTGGATGTAGCGCCAGACCGCGCAATCACTACATCGCAGAAGCCGCCTTGATGCTCACTTTATCAGGTGCTTGTTATCGTACAGCGAGACGGGGTAGAGCCAGCTTCTTTCCCGAGCTGGTGAGGTTTCCACCATTCGCCTGTTTATCCTGCCGGAGTCCGGGGCGAGACCTGAGCGTCAAGGGTGCAGATATTGGTTTAATGTCGTTGAATGGTTTTAAGCTGGTAGTGACATTACTAGCCAGCCTTGCTAGGATGAGATTGTGACGTCTGGTTCCTAGCAGGTATCTGCGAGAATTAGAGTACCGAAGCCCCGTGATTCTGTCACGGGGCTTTTGTACTTTTATCGCCGGCACATAATCATTCTTCAATGCCCATCACCCTCGGCCCGACCTCTGACAGCTTCTGTTGATCCATCGCACCGGCCATCTTTGCCGCCATCGGATATGAACACACGCACATCGTTGGAAATTTTCCACAAAATTTTTCATGCGAAAAGATGGTTTCAGCACTGAAAAAGTAGCTGTTTCAAAGCCATCTCATAAGCCATTGATTTCCCGATTGATTTGGTTCAACTCGACCATTTCCAAAAATCCAATATGCCCTATCTTGGCAATTGCCGATAAGTAATTTTGGTTTTCGTTGACACCCCATTTTGGTCTTTTAAATCAATAACTTAAGTTTGACATTAATGCTCTCACGGTAAAGACTGGCATTACCTACGGTGAACTTGTGAGGCATATGAATGACTACTGGAGAATACTTGTTGGGACGGTTTGGTCCCTTGATGAGCATCGTTGACGTTGCCACGTTGCTAGGCCGATCTCCCGATGGCGTCCGCGTGGCGCTTTATACCGATACCGATTTTTCGCGCAAGCTGAAACCCGCCATGCTGCGCGTTGGCCGTCGTGTCTACTTTCGGACATTGCAGGTCACGGAAGCGCTGGATCTGGACCAGCCGACAGACGATGAAATCACGCCCGCAGAGGCCGCTACGCGAGGGCCGCGCGCATGAGTCGGCAACGAACCATCAACGACCAGATATGGCGCTCAAATCGCCTGTCAGGCTGCACGGTTGAAGACCGCTATGCGCTGTTCTACTTCCTGACCTCGCCATTCAGCAACGTCATCGGCGCTTATGAAATCGTCCTGCGCGTTGCAGCGTCAGAGATGGGCTGGGATGTCGAGTCTCAACTGATGAACGTCATCCGCCGTCTCGTCGATGCTGACCTCATCTATTTCGACGCTGATGCCAATCACGTTTGGGTCAAAGTCTGGTGGGACCACAACTCCGCAAAGATGGCGGTCGCATCCACGCTCAGGAAGAAAACACTCGAACATATTGCGGCCCTGCCCGAGCGCTGGCGCAACGACTACGCGGGCGACTTCATCAATCGACTGCCGGCCGACGACCCATTGCGCGATACGGTAGCTATAGCACTGGCATACCCTAGCGATAGGGTATCGACAGCCTATTCAGACCCTAGCGATAGCCCATCAACGATTCAAAGCGGAAAAAATGACGCCGTTATAAATCAAGGCGTTAGCGAACCCGATACCATATCCATAGCCTATCGACAGGGTATGGATAGGCGGCCGGGTAACACTACTACTAACACTAACTCTATCTATAACACTACTACTACAACGGGAGCCGACCACGGCCTGCAATACCCTAGCTCGCTGGCCCCTGCTGAAAGGGTGTCGATTCAGAATCTGATCGCCAACATTCCCGCCGATAGCGCTCAGGCTTTGCTTGATGAACTGGAGGGCGCGATCAAGAGGCCGGGCACCATCAGAACGTCGAAGGTTGCTTACCTCAAGGGACTTGTTGACCGTCACCGCACAGGCGGATTCGTGCCGTCCGCCGGCATTCAGGTGGCAACGAAAAGGGAGCGCCACGCGGCCAGTGCGAGTGCAGTGTGCGCACCGCAGCCGCCATCACTCTGCAAGGCCGAATCTCAGGCCCGGCTGCAAGACCTCAAAGCCCAACTGAGCATGCACACGAGGATGCCACGATGAAAAGCAACAAAGCCACGCTCAGCGTCCGGCTCAATGGCGACCTTAAACAGCGCTGGAAGGCCTATTGCGAACAAAGAGGCACCAACCCCAGCGATGCACTGCGGCAGGTCATCCTGCGGCTTCTGAACGGCGTATCAACGCACGATTCGACCAAGGCATCGGCGTATGAGCAACCGGACATCTCACGCCGCCGGATGGAAGTCCGTTTGACCGAAACGGAATATGCCCGTATCGAAGCGCTGGCCTTGCAGCAAGGAATGTCCGCCAACCGCTGGGTCATCCACCTGATACGGGCGAATCTCAGCGGCGAACCGCAGTTCGGCATGACGGAGCTACGGACGCTGGGCGAGTCGAATTCAAGGCTACTTGCCATCGGCCGCAACCTCAACCAGATCGCCCGGCACATGAACGCTGGACGCGCGCTGGAGACGGTCGTCACTGCCGAGCGTATCGACACACTGACCCGTCACATCAAGACCCACACCGCGCGGGTGGCAGACATCATGCGCGCCAACATTGACCGCTGGAGGCTGGAATGAGTCGAGTCGTTGATGGAATTCTGAAAGACTGGGGCGAACGCATCTACACCAAGCCGGTTACCAGCCAAAAGGCCAAGCGTACGGTGACGCGGTCACGCACGACGCCGCCATCCAAGCCCCTGCTGTTGACCGGTAGCGCTCGCGTTCGCGACAAGCTGATGCTGACCACCCGCAAAGCGCCCGAAGTCATGGTGAAGATCTCCGGCGGCGGCAAAGGCATTGCGCAGGTCAAAGCGCACCTCGACTACATATCGCGCAATGGCCTGGTCGAACTGGAGAACCAAGACGGCGAAGTCATCCTTGGGCGTGAAGCAGTGCAAGACGTGCGCGACGAGTGGAAAAGCGGCCAGTACGGCTTGCCTGACAATGGCTCGCGCCGTGAGACGTTCAATATCGTGCTGTCCATGCCACCCGGCACCGACCGGCGCGCCGTCAATGATGCCATCCGTGCATTCGCGAAAGCAGAGTTCGGCGACAACCATGCGTATGTCTTCGCCATTCATGACGATGAGGCGCATCCACATGGACACCTTTGCGTCAAAGCGCTGGGCCTTGACGGTAGCCGACTCAATCCGCGCAAAGCGGACCTGCAACGCTGGCGAGAACGCTTTGCCGAAGCATTGCGTGAACAAGGCATCGAGGCCAATGCCACACCGCGCAGGGCACGGTCGCACACGCACCTTACGGTCAAGCAGGCAACGCGACATGCCGCCCAGCGAGGCAAGAGCACCAACACGACCGAGCGGGAACCGCGCAGGCGTTCCGGTGTGTCACGCGCCGTCAGGAACGGCTACGGACATATCGCAAAAGCCTTGGCCGCTGGTGACGCCAAGGACAAATCGCTTGCCCTGAAAATCGTCGGCTACCTTGACCCCACTCAGGACAGGAAGCTACAGGCTCCACAGCGCCACCAGAGCAACGCCGAAGCGACCAAGGACGCCCAGCAACTGGACAATACCAACCGTTCAGGCAAAGACGACCTGAGCCGTTAATTGATTGCGTAAGAAGGACCCTAAGATGGCTTTACGCTACGACGCCCTGCAAGACTACTGCGATGATCCAGCGCGCACAGGTGACGTGCAAGTCATTCTGTATGCGCACTACTGGAAGGGCTTTGCCTTGGCCGTGCAGGATGGCACCACAGAGCACCCCGTCATGGACGATAAAGGCCGGCCGTATCGGTTCAGGACAGTAGAAATGGCATTGGCGGAACTGGCGAACATCGCGTACCTGTCAGATCGCATCATCATTGACCGTCGTATGTGGTGGCCGTAGTCGCGAAGCTACTTTGCATTAACAGTAAGTACAATCAACTTCGGTTGTACCTTTAACCAACACGAACGTTGCACCGCCCCAAGGACGCCTACGCGTACCGGGTGCCGACCCGAGAAGAAGGGTTCCGACCGCCGAGAGCAGATCGGCCGCTTAGTCGCCCCAAGAACGCATAGCCGTACTGGGCGCGGTCCCTGAACAGACCGACAGACCGGACAGCACGGTCCTACGTTCGCCCTCAACCTCTCAGGAGTGGCGAACATGAAGAAATTATCAGCCTCTTGCATTCTGGCCGTCGGCATTGCCGCGTCGTCGGCCGCCTTCGCACAAATCCCCGTGACGGATGGCGCCTCCATCGCTAACAGCGTTCAGCAGCAAGTTGAAACGATGGCGAAGTGGAAGATGCAGTACGACCAGATGGTCAGCCAGATCGACCAGATGAAGCAGCAATACGCTGCGGTTACTGGTGCGCGCGGCATGGGCGAACTGTTCAACAACCCGCAACTTCGGGACTACCTGCCGCAAGACTGGCAAGGCGTCTACGACAGCGTGAAATCAGGCGGCTATGCCGGCCTGAGCGGGCGGGCTGAATCCATTTACGACAACAACAAGGTGTATGACGCCTGCGCCGGCTTTGCCTCGACAGAGCAGCGCACGAACTGCGAAGCGCAGGCCGTCAAAAGCGCGCAAGACAAAGCCTTTGCGCTCGATGCCTACGACGCGGCGAAAATCCGCCTCAGCCAAATCGACCAGTTGATGCGGCAGATCAATCAGACACAGGACCCGAAAGCCATTGCTGAACTGCAAGGCCGCATCGCGGCCGAGCAGGCCATGATTCAGAACGAGCAGACCAAGCTACAGATGTACCAGATGGTCGCGGCAGCGGAAGACCGTCTACAGCAGCAACGACAAAAGGAGATCAACGCAAAAATCGTTGATCAGCGAAGCAATCCGACTCTTCAAGTCTTCAATCCGCTTGTGCGCTAAGGAGGAAATCATGGCTCCGTTCTATGCAATCACGCTCGTTCCAGTGGTGGTGCTATGCATTGCCATCTATCGCTTTTGGTCTTGCGCCCGCCGTCTAAGCCCCGAGTATTACCGCGAGCTTGTACGACGCGCTCCGCTGATGAAAGCGCTTGATGTCGTGGCTATTGGGATGGCTGCATTCACCGCCTACTACGCGGCGATGGGATGGTTTGGATTCACGCTGCCGTTCATAGATGACGAACCGCTGCCGTCTTGGATGAACGTCCTCCTGTCAGCCGTCACATCGGTGGCCTGCGTCGGTGTTGTGTGGACAAATGCTCCAAACCGCTTCACACAGCCAACGTGGGGAGGCATGCGCGAAAGCGTTGTGCGAACCCTTGCAGCGCTACGCATTATTGAAGCCGCCGAGGTGGCACACGCACTCAACATCATCAACGCACGTGAGGTGCAAAAATGAAAAATATCATCTTCCCTTTGTTCATCGCATTGACGCTCACTGCTTGCGGTGAGAACACCCCAATTCAAACCGTTGATTGGTACAAAACGCACGATTCCGAGCGCAAGGCAATGGTCGAAAAATGCGAAGCCAATCCCGGCGAGCTTGCGGCGTCCGCCAACTGCATCAACGCCAAGACAGCAGCAAACCACTTGGCCGTTGAAAAGCGGGGGCACTTTGACCTGACACCTATCAACCCGCTCAAGGGAGGGCAATAACATGGAATTTGCCTTATTCCAGTGGATAGGCGGAAGTGTGGATGCAATGCTCAACACATTCGTGTCGGGAACCGCCTCCAATATCATTTTCGGCTTTCAAATGCTCATGCTGACCGGCGTCACCTTGTACATCACGATGACCGGCTACGCTATCAGCACAGGCGCGGTTGAAGCCCCTTTCCAGACGTTTCTCAAGCAGTGTTTGAAGATCATCATCATTGCTGCTTTTTGTATGACGGCAGATTCCTACACAACAACAGTTGTGTCTGCTATTCATGGTTTGGAAACGGGTCTCGCGGACATCATGTCTACGTCAAATCCTCAAGCAGCGAATATCTATCAGGTGCTGGATCACTCGGCGGACAAGGGCCTCAACATTGCATATGACATGACGAGCAAAGCCGCAAAGCGCGAGTTCTACGAAATCGCTCATATGTTTTGGGATTACGCGAATGCGCTGCTGATGGCCGTCGCCGTGTTTCTTATCCACTTACCAGCAGCCGCCACCATCATTCTTGCCAAGCTCGGCCAAGGAGTTCTTTTGGGTCTAGGCCCTCTGTTCGTCGCCGCCTTAATGTTCCCAGTCACCGCAAAATGGTTCGACAAATGGTTCCAGCAGGTGATGGCTTACATTCTTGAAATTGCCATCACGATGGTTGTTGTGTCTGTCGGTGTGGGACTCTTCAAGTCACTGTTTGACAAGGTAATATCCACGAACACAGACAACCCCATCAATTCCTTCGTTCATATCATCGCGTTGGCCATCATCGTCTTCTTCGCTTTGAGAAAAACGAGCGGATTGGGTGCGCAACTAGCGGATGGCATAGCGTTTGGAGCCGTGACGTTCAGAAGCATGGCGCAGGGCGTTGGCGATGTTGTAAATCCGAAAACGACACGCCGAGATATGCAATCTGGGCAAATGGTCACAGCCGGGCGAACCAACCACCTCATAGCGGGCAACACCATGTGGAACCCCGCTTACAAGCAACATGTCTTGCAGAACATGGGCAAGAACTGGGGTCCAGCGAGCGGCGGCTCCATCAACAATAAGTGATTCCCTCCTTCTGGTCCCCATTGCCCCGCCCATGCGGGGCAACTTCCAAGGACAGTAACTCCAACGCTGCGCGCCCTCGCGGGCTTACCCAAAGGGGCGCTGCCCCTCTGGACTTCCCGACCTCGCCGGTAGCAGGGATGCGGGGTAAGAACTTCCCCCACCTCCCTGCCGATAGGGTTGATGGCACTCCACCGGCATCAAGGGTTCGCTTGCGCCGGCATCCTCACCCGGTCCCCTCGCTACGCTCACGGCTGCGGCCTCCGGTCCCGCCCTTGACACCGCTTCCGGCCAAACTGCCTCCGCTCGTCAGCCTTTTAGTGGATGGCGGGTCAAGGGGTATTGGTGCGGCCCGCAGCCCGAAGGGCGAGGACACGGCCCCTTGACGCGACAGGAACGTCCCTACCCTTGGGACAGGGATGCAGTAGTGTTTACCCCCTGCATCCCTGCTCCCGGCGAGGGTGGAGAGTCCAGAGAGGCAAAGCCTCTTTGGGAAGTGCCCTCTCACGGATGTCAGCCAATATTGGTCAATCGGGAAAAACTATTGATAGGCAGAAAAACAAGACAATTTCTGCGTAAAGCTTTATTTGCTCGTTTTCCCTACAACTCACCAAAAAATCCCACACCTTGTAAAATAACGTTACCTAAAGCACGGGAGACAACCATGGCTGAGATGGGTTCGCACGAAACGGAACTAACTAAAACGATATCCGGTGTCGAGCATAACCGGCGTGTAGCGGCCGTCAATTACGCTCGCGCATCAGTCGGTTTGGAGGGATTCTCGCTCAGTGCAGCAGATGAAGAACATGCTCAACGGTTCATCAACGGGGACATTGACCTCGAAGAATTTGTGCAGCCGCGTAGTGCCTTGGCAAGCCCAAAAGCTTAGTCATGACGAAGAAAATATAGGTGGTTGAAGCTAGTGCAGGATAGGCTGTCGCCGGTTTTTGTGTTACTGAATCGCCGGAAACCATCGAGCCTATCTAAATAATCACCATAAAAATAGCTACCTCAACTTTAATTTTGGCGTAAAAATTTTTTATCTCCTAAAACCATGACCACAGAAACAACCGTAAAATCACAGAGCGTTTTTGCCGTTCCGTTAAAAAACAATGAAAGCCTTGAGGTATCTCTAGACGCTGGCGAAACGTTATTCATACTGGGTCCGAACGGTGCTGGGAAATCATCATTACTCTACAATTGGGCACAAAATAACCGAACAGTAGCCTTGGTTCCGGGAAACCGAGAAATTATTTTTGGTTCTTCGGCTGTTTCGATATCTGCATCACAGGCGGCAAAAGAAGAAGGCTGGGGAAAATCCTCACAAAGTGGAGCCGACGCCAGGGTGCAGCGAACGCATCATAATAACGAGAAGCGGCTGGATCGACTTCTATTTCAACTCAAATCTCTAAGTGAAGATATTAATAAAAAGTATCGCCAAGCACATCGCGAAGGAAGGCTCGATGAACTCGCCAAACTAGATGCGAGAGAACCGATTGAACTAATAAATCAAGGTTTTAGGTGTGTATCCATTCCACTAAAACTTGACTGGAACGAAAAATCCGAATTGAAAGTACACAAAGATGGATATGGCGGGGAGTTTGGTGTACATCAAATGTCGGATGGCGAACGCTCTACTCTTATTCTCATGGGCGAGGCTATTCTTGCCAATAAAGATGCGGCAATTCTTATCGACGAACCGGAGCGACATTTACACCGCTCTATCTCTTCACCATTATTAAGATACCTTGTTAATACAAGACCAGATCTTCGATGGGTAATTGCAACCCATGATTTGTCACTTCCCCGAGATAATAGCAGCCCCAAAATATTAGTTATGTACAAATACTTTGGCGATATGACATGGCAGGCTGAATTAATATCGGATGTAGGCGACCTACCATCCTCGGTAAGCGAAGCTATTTATGGAGCCAGGCATAAGGTTCTCTTCGTAGAAGGAAAAGATCAAAGCCGAGATTACCCGCTTTATCAGCAAATTTTTGATGGGATCACGATCGTGCCGGTTGGCACGTGTCTGGATGTTCGGGATGCCATTGCAGGGTTGAAAAATGTCCCAAACCTTCATCACATGGAAAGCAAAGGTCTTGTGGACGGTGACAATCGGGAGGATGCCGAAGATTTAAGAGAATCGGGAATTGCCACCCTAAGTGTCTATGCTATCGAGTCGGTCTATTATCATCCTGATGTAATAGAACAAATGCTAAAGTGGTCGGCCGAAAAAGTATCTATTACGGATGTTTTAAACAAAGCAATAAATTCCCTCGGTGACTTAGGTCATTTGGCAAAAATGTCGGCCTACCGTACTTACCGCGAGAAATATTTGAGGGCAATGCTCGACGACAATACGTTTGCCACGTCTGTTCATGAGCAAGAGAGCATAAACGGACCAAAGCTAATTGCCGATTCAAAAGAGGAAATCGACCGACTGGCAGGCACCAAAAATTGGCTTGATCTAGTTAAAAAATACAAGATTAAGGCGACGAATGCACCCAAAGCCATAGCTAGTATTTTGGGCTTTGCTGGTCCTTCACAGTATGAGCGCTGCGTAATCAAAATGCTAGACAGTGATGTAGAGTTGCGCAAAGTTGTTTTGGAAATTGTGCCAAACCCCTTTGATAGAACTTAAACACGGTAATAGTAAATTGGCGAGGGAGGGGGCAATAATGGGGGCCGGACTTCATTGCCACAATCTCTCGCCTTCTAACACTGTACCGAAATTTAGGTACAGTACAGGTACAGTGACCAGTTTTCACCAATTCAGGTAAAATACGCTAACCTACTGATTTGAAACTGGTTTTACCTATTTCAACCTACGCTAGAATTCGCCCCATTTCCCTGTAGAACCACTGTAAATCACCGACTCAAAATCAGCCGCCGCAAGGCGTGCCGGTTCGATTCCGGCCCCGGGCACCATCTCTTCTATTCAATGCAACGTAAAGCGACAGCTTTCGGCGCAGAAATCCATAGAAATTCAAATACATAGTGCGAGATTAGCGGCGTCATCCGTCGCAATCTAACGCGTCGCGTCGCGCTACTGCAGCCCCCTGACGCGTCCTTTTCGATTCCCAATACGGTGTTGCCCAGCGGCTTTTCGGATCCAGATTCCGCTCCGAGCCCTATATCGAGTTCTGCAAACCCTATTCGGTCAAAGAGCGAATGATGATGCAATCAGCCAGGACAATTTCAGACAACGCTGATTGTGCGATGCCGTCAAGGGCGTGACACTTCAGATTGATCTTCCGATCCCGTTTCTCGGTGGAATGTCGTGGATCGGTTTTCCCAGTATCGACTGGGATCCTCACACGAAAAAGACAATGACGGATCCAGCCGTGATGGATACCAATTTCGATACCGTGAAAGTCCAAAAGGCTCACGTTGGGCAGGTCATTACCGGCTGGCGTGCGGTGACAGCGATGTCTGTCGCCGTTCGCTATAACTCAATGACCCGGGACAAAAATTATGCAAGAAAGCTGACTCACGCCTATGACTTGATCAGTCAAGGCCAGGGGGCATCATGCGCCAGCTAATGCATGTGGCGCTTTACTTGTGCGCACTGGCCCCGTCAGCCACGGCGCTGGCCGCCGATGGCGTGCAGACGGAACAAGAGCTTTACGAAATCTGCTCCTCGGATTCACAGGCCGGGATGAAGGATTGTCTGGCTGGCAAGGCCGAAGAAAGCGTAAAGACGCTGGCGGCAGCGCAAAAGGAAGCTGCCGAGGCCCTGTCCAAGTGGGACGAGGATCTGAAGTACGTTGACCAAGCCAAGGCGCGGCTTGCGGCATCGAACCAGACGTTCGCGAGCTATCGTTCGGCGCAGTGCGAGTTTTCTGCATCGTTGAGCGGCGGCGCGGCGGGCAATGCGCACGAAATGGGGAAACTGGCCTGCCATGCAGCGCTCAATCAGCAAAGAGTGAGTCAGCTGCGCGATGCGGTCTTGGATTTGCCCTTGAAGTAACTTCCGCGGCGCCTGCTCCCAGGTCGCCATCCGGATCTAAACCACCCCTCCCCCCTCGCCCTGTCCATACTCCAACTTGCCCATACACAACGGGCGAGCGCAGCCAAATAATGGCTCGCATCCAGGGGCCAAATGGCCTAATCCACCGCGACTTCGGCTAGCGCGCCACGCGTAGCGGCCGGATATCCGGCGGATCACTGGGCCTTCTCATCTGTCGCGCGGGGACGTGTCTAGTCCTGATCGTGGACACACCCGCGGGGCACCCCGACAGCGCTTCCTCCCCAAATCTTTCCCGGTCCTGATCCCGCTGGCCGTGCGTTCACGGCTTGCTCATGGCATCAGGGCTGCCCATCGTCCGGCCTTATCGGCCAACCACTACGAGGAGCCTGCAACGGACCCTTCCCAGGATCGGGCAGCGATGCCAGCCGACGCGGAGCGACTAGCCCCCGCCCCACTCCTGGAACATCAGGGTCGTTAATAACCCCATGCAATTTCCACACGGTTCTATCTAACGCTTATTCATATTGTTGGAGGACACTGTCATGTCAGGAAAGAACAACAACACCCCACGGGTGGACAACCCGGGCGAAGAAGACGAAGGCGGACCGGCCACGGGCAAGTCCGCTTCCGGGGCGCCCGAGAACCCGGACTCTGACGCCGCCGGACTCGAAGCGCTGAGCCAAGAGGCGGAACAACAAGCCGTTTTTGCCGAGGCCGGCGTTTCGGACGATCTGCTGGCGCTCCGGGACGCGATCGAGGCCCGGCTGCTCTCGGCGTCCGGTGAATCCCGGGCGCAGTCGGACGGATCGTCGTCCGAGGGCATCGTCGGTGTCGGGATAGGCTTGCCGGACCCGACCAACGTCACCTTTGGCGCGGGCGGGCCGGGCGAGCCGGTGCTGACGATTTTCACTGAGAGCGCAATGCCTCAGGAGGCCGTTCTGGGCCAGGTGGCGCAAGCCGCCGGCACGCGCTCCCTGTCGAGCGTGCCGGTGCAGCAGGTGCCGGTGGGCGTTGTGGACGCCTATTCGCATCGCGCAAGGCATCGCCCCGCGCCGGGCGGCGTTTCAGTAGGACACGTGAATGTCACCGCGGGCACGCTCGGAAGCCGGGCGATCGGGCTGACGGCGCCGTGGAACAACCGGCACCTGATTCTGAGCAACAACCACGTGCTGGCGAATTCCAATGCCGCGAGCGTGAACGACAGCATCATCCAGCCCGGCTCTGCGGATGGCGGCCGTCATCCTGGAGACCAGATCGCGGTGCTGGCGCGCTGGGTGCCGATCAATTTCGGCGGCGCGGCGAACTTCGTGGATTGCGCCTTTGGCTGGGCGTGGCACGATCGCATTCGTGGCGAACAGTATTACCTGTCGGGCGGCAGCGCCGCCTATTACCGTACTGGCACGGCGGCGCTCGCCGCCTCGCTCGGTCTTATCGTCGGCAAGAGCGGACGCACCACGGGCCTTACCCAGGGCCGGGTGACACAGATCGGCGTGTCGGTTAACGTGAATTTCGGCGGCGGCCGCGTCGCGCTGTTCCGTAACCAGATTGCCATTCAGTCGGTCAACGCCAATCCGTTCTCGGCCGGCGGCGATTCCGGTTCGCTGATCTGGCATTGGGCTTCGGGCGTGCGGCCAGTCGGCCTGCTGTTCGCGGGTGGCGGCGGCACGACGTTTGCTAATCCGATTGCGTCAGTGCTTTCCGCGCTGAACATCAGACTGCTGCCTTGACCAGCCCCCGGCCGCCCTGTCGCCAGGCGGGGCGGCCGATTACACTGGATTCGACAAGCTTAGAGGAGTGGACGCCATGAGCGACGCGCAAACCCCAGGGCCAGATTTCTCCGGCGCCGGCCCCGTCGAATACAGCCCGGCCGAAACGCAATCGAGCGGCGCGGTCGGACAGGTGCTGGCCAGCGAGGAATCGCGGCTCCTGGCCATTCCTGGCGTCGTGTCGGTCGGCGTTGCCACTGGACGTCCGGGAGAAGAAGCGATTGCCGTGGGCGTGACGGATGCCAATGTGGCGGCGCGCCTGCCTCGGGAAATCAATGGCGTGCCGTTGGTGATTACGGTCACCGGGCCGGTGGATGCGCAGCGGCAGCGTTGATGGCGCCATAGTCGCCCCGCTTCAATTTCCTTCACAAGAGCCTCCAACTCAAGGACGCTCCTGAAGTTCGTTTTCCGCCCATCTTCCGGGGAAGCGCGCACATATAAAATGCGCAACACGCGGCGGCCCTGCTCGCCGTATGATCCACATCGTCCATTAATCGGGACTGCCCGGATTATGTGGACCAGAATCTGCCCGGACCGATGACACTGCACCAGTCATCGACCGAGCGTTGCAGGGCGTCAATACTCAATAGGCTGTCAAGTATGAAAGCAGTTGCCGTTTTCTTCATCGTCGGCATCCTGGGCGGATGCGCGCTGCCCAACTCCCAGCGGGTGAACCAGCAGAAGGTCGATTCCGACAATGTCGAGACCTTTTGCGCCAACGCGTGGGCCGATACGCGGCTGGATCCCATCAAGGCGAAGCTGCCTGCGAAGGTTCAGGACGCGACCTTGCCGCAGTTGGCGGACCCGAGCTTGCCTACACCCGCGGAACAACAGGCGATCAGCGATTTTGATCCGGTGATGGCGCAGTGCTTCGATATGCGGCGTGCATATCTGCAGGCTTATACGCCGGGCGTCGTGGTCGCGACGTTCGACGCCCTTAAGGCCGACAGCAAGGCGCTCAGGGCGCAGCTATGGGCGAAGAAGATCAGTTTCGGCCAGTACAACACCGCTGCGTTGCGGCTGGTGACGGAGTCGCAGAAGGCCATGCAGGCCGACCTCGACAAGGCCAGGCAGTTCGCCGCGCAGCAGCAGGCGCAGCGGGATCAGAACATGATGCTGATGATGCCGTACATGAATCCGCCCATGCCGCGCACCACCGATTGCTACCGCTACGGCAATTCCGTGAGCTGCACTACCAGGTGACGCCCGAGCGCCCGGCATCGGCCGGGCGTGGCAGCCCACGCTGGAAACTGCCTGGCATCAACGATGCACCGCGTTTACGCGTCGGCGCTGCTGTCTACGTACACCAGCCCTGCGGCAGCCAGCTTTTCGCGCATGCCGTAGATATCCAGCCCCAACTCGCCCGCAGCCAGGCGCTTGCGCTTGTCCGCCTCGTTGCGCAGGCGCGCATCGCAAGCATCGGCCACTGCCGCCGCCCGCGCACGCGGCACCACGCAGACGCCGTCATCGTCGGCGATGACGACATCCCCGGGCTGCACCAGCGCGCCCGCGCACACCACGGGCACGTTGACCGACCCGGGCGTGGCTTTGACCGTACCCTTGGCCGATACGCATTTGGACCAGACGGGAAACTGCATGTCCTTCAGCGCCGCCACGTCGCGGCAGCCGGCGTCGATCACCAGCCCTTGTACGCCGCGCGCGCGCATCGACGTCGCCAGCAATTCCCCGAACATGCCGTCTTCGTTCGCCGACGCGCAGGCCACGACGAGCAAGTCGCCCGGCTGGCAGAGTTCGATAGCGACATGCAGCATCCAGTTGTCGCCCGGCTGCGCCAGCACGGTGACCGCGCTGCCTGCGATGGCGGCGCCGGCATAGATGGGCCGCATATAGGGCTGCAGCAGGCCGGTGCGCTGTTGCGCTTCGTGCGCGGTGGCGACGCCGGCCGTGGCCAGCCGCGCAATGACCGCGCCGTCGGCGCGCGGGATATGCCTGACAGCGATGCTCATGCCAGTTCTCCGCTGACTTGCGGGAACACGCGCTGGTAGCCTTCAGCGTACTTGATCTTCATGTTGGAGTTGCGCGATGCCTGCACGCCGCGCTGCAGGGCGACGCGGGTGTAGTACTCCCACAGGTGTTCCTGCGCCGCCATGGTCTCGAAGGCTCGGCGCTTCTGGTCCCAGACTTCAGAGATGTCGAGCAGCACTTCGGGCTTCCATTCGCACTGTTCGGGCTGGTGCGGCTCGAAGAGGAAGACGGGCGGCGCGCCCAGCACCTGCTGTTCGGGGTTGTGGCCATGCGCCTGGGCGATCACGCGGGCTTCCTGCGCGACGTGGGTGGCCAGCGGATGGTCGAAGTTGTAGGGGTCTTTCTGCGAGTGGGTCAGCACGAATTCCGGCTGCAGTTCGCGGTATACGTCCACCAGCTGAAACAGCGCGTCGTCCGACACGCGCAGCGGATAGTCGCCGCAATCCATGAAGCGGATGTCGGCGCCCAGGATGTCGGCCGCAAGGCGCGCTTCGTCGCGGCGGTCGGCCTTGACGCGGTCCAGCGTCATGTCGGGTTGCTTCCACAGCTTGGCGGATTCGCCGCGTTCGCCGAACGACAGGCACACCACGGTCATTTTCCAGCCGCGGCTGGCGTACAGGGCGATGGCGCCGCCCGCGCGCCAGACGAAGTCCGCGGAATGCGCGCTGACGATCAGCCCGTTCTTTTGCCGTTCCATTTCAATTCCTCTATGCATGATTGCCGGCCGGGTCCGCGTTGCGGCCCCGTGCCGGCGCAAGCGCGGTCAGTCGGCCTTGATGCCCGCAGCCTTGATGACCTTGGTCCATTTGCTGGTTTCGGCCGCGACGAACTGGCCAAACTGGGGCGCGGTGCCGGGCGTGACGATGGCGCCCATTTCGCCGAAGCGCTTTTTCACTTCGGGGTCTTTCAATGCGCTTTGCAGCGCGCTGTTCAGTTTTTCCGTCACGTCGGGCGGCAGATCCTTGGGACCGATCAGTCCCCACCACACCGTGGCCATCGCGCCGGGCAAGCCCTGCGACACGACCGTGGGCACTTCGGGCAGCATGGCCGCCGGTTCGTCGTCCAGGATGGCCAGCGCCCGCAGCTTGCCCGCCTTGACGTGCGAGACCACTTCCAGCGGGTTGATGGACATGAAGGAAATCCGCTGTCCCAGCAGGTCCGTGACCGCGGGCGAACCGCCCTTGTAGGGCACGTGCAGCGCCTTCATGCCGCTCTCGGTCTTGAGCAGTTCGCTGGCCAGATGGCCGGAGCTGCCGTTTCCGGCCGAGGCGTAGGTCAGCTTGTCCGGGTGGGCGCGGCCGTAGTCCGTCAGCTCCTTCAAGGTCTTGAACGACGATTCGACGGGAACCACCACGGCCAGCGGCGCGTAGCCGATCGCGCCTACCGGCGTGAAGTCGCGCGCGGGATCGAAGGTCAGCTTGGAGAACAGGGCGCCGTTGGCGGCCAGGGTGTTCGATGCGGTCAGCAGCGTGTAGCCGTCCGCCGGGGCGCGCGCCACCGCGTCCATGCCGATGTTCGTCGCCGCGCCGGGGCGGTTGTCGACGATGATGGTCTGCTTCAGGGCGTCGCCCATTTTCTGGCTGACCAGGCGGGTGACGATGTCCACTCCGCCGCCTGCGGCGTAAGGAACGACGATGCGGATCGGCTTGTCGGGAAAGGCGGCCTGGGCGCCGGCCGGCAGCGGCATCAGGGCAGCGGCGGCAAGCAGCGCGCCCAATCCCGCGGCCGTGGCAATGGCGCGGCGGGGCCGCGACGGGGCGAGTTCCTTCATGGTTGTCTCCTGTCTGTCTAGTTATACGTATCGGTATGGCTGAATGATGCGCGGAGTACACTCATATCGTCCAATACCGTTTTTCAAGACGATCTATTTGCTTTCCAAATTGATATGGATTTCCGCCAACTCCGGTATTTCGTCGCCGTCGCCGAGGAACTGAGCTTCAGCCAGGCCGCGCGCCGGCTGCACGTCAGCCAGCCGCCGCTTAGCCTGCAGATCAAGGCGCTGGAAGAGGAATTGGGGTCGCCGCTGCTGACGCGCCCCAGCCGCAGCGTGGAACTGACCCAGGCGGGCGCGCTGTTCCTGGACCAGGCGCGCCGCGCGCTGGCGCATCTGGAACGCGCTGGCGAAGTGGTACGGCAGTCGGCGCTGGGCGAAACGGGCGAGATCCGCGTGGCCTTCACCGCGTCGGTGCCGATGTTCGACGCCTTTCCGCGCATCGTGCATGCGTTTCGCACAGAGTTCCCCGGCGTGGGCGTGGACCTGAGCCACCAGTCCACCGGGCAGCAACTGCGCGCGCTGGCCTCCAAAGACATCGACGTCGGCTTTCTACGCCCGTCGATCCTGTTCGTGCCGCCGCCCAATATCGCAACACTGCCCCTGTGGAGCGACCGGCTGATGGTCGCCATGCCGCAGTCGCACCGGCTGGCGCGGCGCAGCACGCCGCTGGCGATGACGGATCTGGCGGACGAATCCTTCATCCTGTTCCCGCGCGGGCTGGGCTGCGGCCTGTTCGACCACGTGAGCGTGCTAGCCAGCCGGGCGGGCTTTGCGCCGCAAGTGGGCCAGGAGGCGCGCGAAGGCGCGACCATCATCGGGCTGGTGGCGGCGGGCATGGGCATTTCCATCCTGCCGGACACGTACATGAAGACGGGCATCCCCGGCGTAATCTATCGCGAACTGGACACGCCCGACGCCCAAAGCCAGGTCCTGCTGGCGTATCGTTCCGAAGACGGCTCCCCGCTGGTGCAGCGGTTCCTCGAAGCCGCCCGGGCCGGGCAGTAATCGGCGCCGTCGACGGTTCGCAGCGGTCATTGAAAGGCCCGCGCCATGACACTCCGCCTGTTCGCGCTCACCCTCTTCGCCATGCTGGCCTTTGCCGGCAATTCACTGCTGTGCCGGCTGGCCCTTAAGCAGACCCCGATCGACCCCACTTCTTTCGTCGCCATCCGCATCGTGTCCGGCGCCCTGATGCTGTGGCTGGTGCTCTATCTGCGCCGGGAATCCGCGCGCCTGGAAGGCAACTGGGCGGGCGCGCTGGCCTTGTTTGCGTATGCGGTGGCGTTCTCTTACGCCTACACGCGGATTCCCGCCGGCACGGGCGCGCTACTGTTGTTCGGGGCGATCCAGATCAGCATGATCGTGTATGGCCTGGTCATCGGCGAACGGCTGTCGTTCTTGCAGGGCCTGGGAATCGGCCTGGCGATCTGCGGGCTGGTGGGCTTGATGTTGCCCAGCGTGGGCGCGCCGCCTTTGTTCTACGGCTTCCTGATGATTCTTTCGGGGGTGGCGTGGAGCATCTATTCGCTGCTGGGCCGGGGATCGAAGAACCCGGCTGCCGCGACCGCGGGAAATTTCATTCGGGCCACACCCATCGCGCTGGCGCTGTTTGCCGCGCAGTTCCTGGCTTCTCACATCCGGATAGATGCCGCCGGCGCGGCGTATGCCGTGGTGTCCGGCGCGGTGACGTCAGGGCTGGGCTACATCCTCTGGTATGCGGCGATCAAGCAGTTGAACGTAACGCGCGCCGCGACGGTGCAGCTCAGCGTCCCGGTGCTGGCGGCGTTTGGCGGCACGGTGTTTCTGGACGAACCGCTGACAGGCTTGCTGATGGCCGCGTCGGCGCTGGTGCTCGTTGGCGTTTCGCTGGTGATCCTGAACAAGCGGCCGGCCTGAATCCGCAAGCACCCTGCAAAAAAAGGACCGCCTGAGGAAGCGGTCCGAAAAAAAGGCGGGCCGCTCCGGCAAGCAGCCCGCAAACCCAGTCCCGCACCGGGACGGATACTCAAATGCAGAAAATCACACGTTATCCAACGCGGACCGGTCCACGCCCGCCACAGCCGCTTGCGCATCCTTCATCGCTTCGATGAAAACCGGCGCGCACAGGCCGGCGACGACAGAAGCCAGCGCTTGATCCGCATCGTCATATGCATGGCGCGCCGCCAGCATGTTGAGCGATCCGATCACGCGGCCCTGGTGCCGCACCGGGATGTTGAAGGCCGACTGCAGCCCGCGGTCGATCAGCATCGGCGCCTCGGAGAACACGGTGCGCACGTCGTCTTCGTTGCTGGCCACGTAGAACTGGCCTTCGTCCAGCACCAGCCGCGACCACGGCCCGTTGCCGGTGGCTTTGAATCCGCCCAGCGGACTGATGCTTTCGTCCGACGTGTGCAACCGCTTCATCAGGCGATGCTCTTCCAGATACAGCAACGCCGTGAACAGCTTGTGCCCGAACGTCTCTTCAAGCAAAGCGGAGATTGCGCCCCACTGCGCTTGGGAGTCGCGCGCCATGCCCAGCGCCCGCGCATGCATGGCCAGCGGCCCGATTGCCAACGTCGTCGTCATGCGTGAATCTCCTCGAGCACGACGCCGCGCGTGTTCTTGCCATAGAACAGGATGCCCAGGCCGCCGATCAGCAGGATGGCGGTCATCATGGCGAAGACGCCCGCAAAGCCCAGCACCGGGTACGCCACGCCGACGATGGTCGGCGATGCGATGGAGCCAATGCGGGCAAAGGCCGACGCCGCGCCCATGCCGGTCGCGCGGATCGACGTGGGGTAGATTTCGGCGGTGTAGGTGTACTGGCCCGCGATGACGCCGTTCATGCCGAAAGACAGCAGCATGCTCAGCATGATGATCTGGTGCTCGCCGCTGGCCAGCGCCAGGCCCAGCGCCGACAGGCACGACAACAGCATGTAGGCCAGGATGGTGTACTTGCGGCCGATCCGGTCATTGAAGTACGCCGCCGAGAAGTAGCCCGGGATCTGCGACAGGTAGATCAGGATGGTGTACGAGAAGCTCTTTGTGATGGTGAATCCGCGTTCCACAAGCAAGCTGGGGATCCACACCAGGAAGGCGTAGTAGCAGAACAGCACCGTGATCCAGAAGACCCACACCAGCACGGTCGTGCCCAGGTATTGCTTGGAGAACAGCGAGGCCAGCTTGGCCATCGCGGTCTGCTGGTCGGCGGCGGTCGGCGCGGCCTTGCGCGTGGCGACGGGCTTGGGCAGCGGGCGGCCGGTGCTTTGCTGCACTTCGGCCTCGATGGCTTCGCAGATGCGGTTGGCTTCGGCAGTCTGGCCGGTGTGCTCCAGCCAGCGGGGCGATTCGAACAGGGACTTGCGCCACCACAGCAGGAACACCACGGGCACGGAGGCGATGATCATGATCCAGCGCCAGCCATCGTCGCTCATCGGCACGATGAAGTAGCCCAAGAGCGCCGACATCACGAAGCCGAACGAGAAGAAGCCCGCCAGGGCGCCCGTGAACCGGCCGCGATACTTGCTGCTGACGAACTCTGCCAGGTACGGCGCAATGATGGCGCCCTCGGCGCCCATGCCGATGCCGGCGATCATGCGCAGGATGTAGAACTCGTGATAGTTGCGGGCGAAGGCGTTGAAGAAGGTGGCCACGCAGAACAGCAGCAGCGCCCACATCATGATCTTCTTGCGGCCGTAGCGGTCGCCCAGGATGCCGGAGAACAGCGCGCCGACCAGGAAGCCCACATAGGTGCTGCTGGCGATCCAGCCGATCTGGCCGGTGGACAGGCCCCATTGCGTGCGCAGGGACGGAATGATGAAAGCGATGATGCCGGCGTCCAGCGCTTCGAAAGCGAGGCCCAGGCCGCCGATCATCAGCAGCCGGAAATGAAAGCTGCTGAACGGCAGCCGCTCAAGGCGGTCCGATACGGAATACATGGTGAAGAGGTTCCGAAGAAGTAAAGAAAGGGGCCGTCAGCAGGCGTTCTTGTGCAGCAGGCCGCGGTTCATGATCAGCTTGATCGAGTCGGGCTTGGTAAGCAGTTCAATGTCGTCCAGCGGATTGCCGTCGATCAGCAGCAGGTCGGCGTAGGCGCCTTCCAGGACTTCGCCCAGCAGGCCCACCTGGTTCAGGATCTCGGCGCCGATCAGGGTCGCCTGCTGGATCACCTTGGCGTTGCCCAGCACGCGGCTGCGCAGCACCAGTTCGTCGGACTGCATGTAGTGGGTCTCGCCGAGCAGGTCGCTGCCGTAGCCCATCTTCACGCCGACTTCGTCCAGGATCTCCAGCGCGGTCAGGCCCTGCGTGCGCACGGTGGCGATCTTCTTCACCGAATCCAGCGGCAGGCCATAGCGTTCGCCGTCGTTCGCCAGGCCCTCGTAGGTGATCAACGTCGGCACCATGTAGGCGCCGTGTTCCTTCATGACCTGCGCGGCCTCGCGGTCGACCAGGTTGCCATGTTCGATGGTGCGCACGCCGCAGCGCACGGCGCGCGTGATGGCGCGCGGCGTGTAGGCATGCGCCATCACGTAGGTGTTGGCGTTGCTGGCTTCTTCCACAATGGCGATCAGCTCGGCCTCGGAGAAGCCCAGGTTCTGGATGGGATCGTTGGGCGACGCCACGCCGCCGGACGCCATGACCTTGATCTGCGTGGCGCCTTTCAGGATTTCTTCGCGCACGGCCAGGCGGCAGTTGTCGACGCCGTCGACCACGCGGCCGATGTTGCCGATCTTGACCGAGCACGGGCACGGATCGAGCTCGTCGTTGCGCTGGCGGAAGTCGCCATGGCCGCCCGTCTGCGACAGGGCCTTGCCCGCGCAGAACAGGCGGGGGCCGTCGACCGTGCCGTCCAGCACGGCCTGCGCCAACGCCCAGTCGGCGCCGCCGGCGTCGCGCACCGACGTAAAGCCGCGGTCCAGCATGCCCTGCATGATGGGCAGCGCGCGCAGCAGCGCCAGCGCATTTGGCAGCGCCGCAACGCGCCCCAGGTTGAAGGACGACGCCACCACGTGGACGTGGCAGTCGATCATGCCGGGCATCAGGGTCATACCCTTGGCGTCCACGACCTGCGCATCCGCCGGGGCCGGATCATCGGCGCCGATGCGGGTGATCAGTCCGTCCTCGACCAGCACGTTCGCCGCGCTTTCGAGGGTCAGGGTTCGGGTATTGAGGATCCTGCAATTCTTGATAACAACCGGCTTCATAATCAACCACGTAAACAGTTCAAAGCGCCTGAAATAAAGGCATGCCGCACTCTACCGGTACAATTCGGGGGTCCGATACCGGGTCTCCCCCTATGCGTTCGACACAAATTTGAACAGCCTTATGAGCATTACTCATACCCCCCTATGAGACGTCGCTGCCCCACCCTTTCCGAGTTGAATGCGTTTTCCGCGGCGGCCCGGCATCTGTCGTTCTCGAAGGCGGGCAAGGAACTGTTCGTCACGCAAAGCGCCATCAGCCGGCACATCGCCACGCTGGAAAGCTATCTGGGGCACGCGCTGTTCATCCGGGGCACCAACGGGCTGCAGCTCACGCGCATGGGCGCCACCTACCTGAGCCTGATCCGCCCGGCCCTGCACACGCTGGAAAGCGCCACATCGCAGGTCATGGCCACGCAGCAATCGGCCAAATCACTGAACGTATCCGCGGCGCCGACCTTCGCCGCGCAATGGCTGTTCCCGCGCCTGAAGACGTTCCGCGAGGTCAACCCGGACATCTCCATCAATTTCGTGCGCTATAGCGTTGCGGACTACAAGAGCACCGAACTCGATTTCGATGCGTCGATCCAGTATGGGTATGGCGATTGGCATGACGGCGACGCCAAATACCTGACCGGCCGGGAAACCCGCCTGGTCTGCTCGAAGGAGTATCTGGAACAGCATCCGATAAGCAGCCTGGAAGACATCAAGCAGTGCACGCTGCTGCAGCACATCGAGATTCCGCTGTCGTGGGAATACTGGTTTTCAACGTACCTGGGCGATTATGACCGGGCGCGCTTCGGGCCCGGCTTCAATCTGTTTTCGATGATTATCCAGGCGGCGTCGTCGGGATTTGGCGTGGCGCTGATGCCGCATTGCCTCATCGAAAAGGAACTGGCCACCGGACAGCTGGTGGACATATTCAACCGCAGCTTCGAAAGCCCGCTTGGCTATTATCTTTGCGCGCCGAACTGGCGCAGCAACATGGAAAGCTACGACCGGCTGAGCCAATGGCTGGCGCATGAGTGTTTTCATGGCGGAAACGAAAGCAATTCGCCTGCCGGCAAGGCTTGCACCACCGATTGCCCGTATTGTGCTGCGGGCGGCGGCCATTTCGCCCAACATCCCGTGCCGGACAGCGCCTAGGCAGACGAAACTCAGCGAAGCCCTTCGCTGCCGTCCGCCAATTCGTCTCGCAACACGCGCTTTAGGACCTTGCCCGACGGATTGCGGGGCAGCGCTTCTCGCAACACCAGACGCTTGGGCGTCTTGAATCCCGCCAGCCGGTCCGCGCAGTGACTGCGCAACTCATCGAGCGTCAGGGACGATCCCGGCCGCAACACCACCACGGCCGTCACGCATTCGCCCCAGCGCGCATCGGGTAGTCCGATCACGGCGACCTCAGACACCTGCGGCAGCTGGTTCAGCGCACGCTCGACCTCCGACGAGGCGACGTTCTCGCCGCCGCTGATGATCATGTCCTTCTTGCGGTCTGTCAGATACAGAAAGCCGTCCGCATCCAGGCGCCCGACATCCCCAGTGCGAAACCAATCTCCGTGGAAGCTGGCCATCGTCTTGGCCTCGTCGCGCCAATAGCCGCGAGTCACCTTGGGTCCACGCACGCAGACCTCTCCTTCGTCTCCCGCAGGCAGCCAGCGGCCGTCGTCGCCGAGGATGGCCAACCCGACATGGGCCAGGGCGCGACCGGTGGAACCAATTTTCTCGATCTCTCTGCCCGGTTCCATCATCGTGTCTCCCGAACAGGTTTCCGTCAGGCCATAGGCGTCGATATAGCGAGCGCTGCGGAATACGCCTGAGAATTCGCGGATGCGTTCTTCCGGCGTACGCTCACCGCCGCCAATCACCCATTTCAGACTGTCCAACACATGCGCGGACGAGGCCGCGCTGGCCAGGCAACGGTTGAGCATCACAGGCGCCATCCAAGCGCCGGTCACCTGCTCGCGTTCGATCAGGGCGAGCGCGCGGGCGGCATCGAAGTCACGCTCCAGCACCAGTGCGCCTCCCGCCATCCACAGGGCCACACCCGGAAGGTCATGAGCCCCCACATGGTAAAGCGGGCCGACCACCAGCAGGCGGTCGCCGGAGCCGATTCCCAGCGCGGCAATGTGATCCATGCACTTCCAGGCGATGTTGCCGTAGCTGTGCATCACTCCCTTCGGATGGTCGGTCGTACCGCTGGTGTACATCAGGCGATACAAGGCGTCCGGCGTGGCCGCAAAGGGCGCGTACCCATCGGGCGCCGCAGCCGGATACAGTCGGCGGCTGTCGCTCTGCGCGTCCGAGTCCACGCTCATCGCCGGGACGCCATCCGGCACGCAGCGCAGCAGCTCGTCATCCACGAACAGCAATTTCACGCCGCCGTGCTCGGCGATGTAGGCTACCTCGTGGCGGCCCAGCCGGTAATTGATGGGAAGGACCACGCCGCCCACGTGGGAGATAGCAAGCGACAGTTCCAGAAAGGCGGCGCTATTCTTCATCAGCAGGGCGACCACATCGCCCACGCCCACGCCCCGCGCGCGCAACATACCAGCAGCGTGCTCCACACGCTGGTACAGGTCGGCGTATGTCAGGCGCTGTTCGCCATACACGAGCGCCAGGCGTTCAGGTTGCGCGCGCGACCACCACGCCACGCTGGCAGTAATGGAAACCATGGGAACCCTTTTTTTTTCCTCAATAGCCCTTGGGCATCTTCAATTCGTGGTTCGCAACGTAGTTCAGCAGCATCTCTTCCGATACGGGCGCGAATCGGAACAGACGGCAATCGCGCCACAAGCGTTCCACATGGAATTCCTTTGCATAGCCCATTCCGCCCATGGTCTGCATGGCGCGTTCAGTGGCGCGGGCCACGGCCTGGGCGGCGATCAGCTTGGCTGCGTTAGCCTCGTTGCTATAGGGCAGCTCCATGTCGAAATTCGTGGCCGCCTTGTAGTTCAGCAGACGCGCCGACTCCACTTCCACATGGCATTGCGCCAGAGGAAACTGCAGGCCCTGATAGGCGCTTATCGGGCGGTCGCCGAACACCTTGCGGTCGTTGGCGTATTCAACCGCCAGCCTGATTGCCAGTTCGCCCGTTCCCACGAGGCCCGCGGTCGTCACCATGCGCTCGGTGTTGAGCACGTCCAACAGTTCGCGCCAGCCCTTGTGCAGCGTGCCAATGAGCTCATCCGGTTCAACCCGCACGTTGTCCAGAAACACACTGCTAGAGTCGAGCGTGCAGGTTCCCAGTTTGTCGATGGGCGTATGCGTCAGCCCTTCGCGCTTCACATCAATCATGAACATGCTCAGGCCATCGGTGCGGGAGGCGGCGTCCTGCAGCTTCCTGGTTCGGGCGACGACCAGCATCTTCCCAGCCGATTCCACGCCCGTGATCCAGATCTTGCGCCCATTCAGGCGCCAGCCGTCGCCGTCGGCGCTGGCGAAGGTCTTGATTTCCAGCGTATTGGTGCCCGCGTCGGGCTCGGTCAACGCCATGCTGCAGTTGAGATCGCCGTTGATAATGCGGGGCAACAGTTCCTTCTTCATCTTCTCGCTGCCGAAGCGCGAGATTGATACGCCGCCGAATATCGGGTTGATCATGAAAAGCTGACCCACCGTGGAACCGCCGCCGCTGGCGGCGAGGGCTTCGACGATCAGGCTCATTTCCATCATGCCCAGCCCGCTGCCGCCATGTTCCTCGGGCAGCGCCACGCCCGCCAGGCCGGCATCGCAAACGGCCTTCCAGTACTCCTGGGGAAAGGCCTTTTTCTCGTCTTGCTTACGCCAATACTCCAGACCGAACGTCTCGCCGATCTGGCGGGCGGTGTCGATCATCATGCGCTGTTCGTCGTTGAGCCTGAAATCCATGGTGTTGGTCTCTTGAAAGTGACGTGGACCGCCGCGCCCCCGAACGGGTGGCGAACAGCGGCGGTTACTCGGCCTGGATGCCGGCAGACTTGGCCAGGGCCTTCCAGCGCTCGATATCCTTGCGTAGAAATTCCTGCGATTGCGCGGGCGTATCGGCCACGGGCTCCAAGCCCTCCTGGCTCAGCCATTTGCGCATGTCTTCCGACTGCAAGATGGCGACCAGCTCCTTGTTGAGTCTGTCCACCGTGGCCGTAGGCGTCTTGGCGGGTACGTACAGGCCATACCAGACCGCGGTGTCGTAGCCGGGCACTCCTCCTTCGGCAATGGTCGGCATCTGAGGCCAGAGGTCGGTGCGCTGCGCCGTCGTCACACCCAGGGCGCGCATCTTCCCCGATTCGGCATACTTCTTGGCGGTGGACAGCGGATCAATCACCAACTGCACTTCGTTGCCCATCAAGCCCACCAGCGCCGCGCTCGCGCCCTTGTACGGCACATGGGTGATTGGGGCCTTCGACATGGCCTTGAAGTACTCCGTGGCGAAGTGCACCGACGTACCCACGCCCGGCGTACCGTAGTTCACCTTGCCCGGGTTGGCCTTTGCATAAGCCAGCAGCTCCGCTACGTTCTTGACCGGCAGGTCATTGTTCACGACCAGCGCGAACGGCCCCTTCACCACGGTGGTGACAGCGGCCAGATCCTTGTTCACGTCATAGGGAAGCTTGGACTTGATGGCCGGTTCGGTGGCGATGGCGCCACTGTGCAGCAGCAGCGTGGCGCCATCCGGCTCCGCGCGCACGGTAGCGTCGGTGCCGATGGAGCCCCCTGCCCCGGCCTTGTTCTCGACGATCACCTGACGGCCCAGGCGATCTCCCAGCTGCTGCGCCAGCTTGCGCCCCAGAATGTCGGATGTACCGCCGGCCGAGTACGGCACGATGATGCGCATCTGCTTGCCCGCGGGCACCTCCTGCGCCTGTGCGGACATCGCGACGAGAGCCACGGCGACCGCCGCCAGTCTCAATGAACTACGGACTGCATACATGGTTGTCTCCTTTGATTGAAATGGTGCGGATGCTGCTCGCCTTGCCCGTCGTGCAGGCAGGGTCGGCGGTCATCTCATAGGTGCAGTGCCCGACCGTATGCGGCCAGCACGGCTTCATGCATAGCTTCCGACAACGTCGGATGCGGGAAAACGGTGTCCATCAGTTCGGCCTCGGTGGCTTCCAGCGTCGCCGCCAAGGTGTAGCCATGCACCAGCTCAGTCGCCTCCGGACCGACCAGGTGCGCGCCCAGCAGTTCGCCCGTGGCCTCGTCGAAGACGGTCTTGATAAATCCGGCAGCCTCGTCGATGGCGATGGCCTTGCCATTGCCCTCCAGCGGGAATCGCCCGACGCGCACCCGGCGCTCACTCTGTCTGGCCTGCGCTTCCGTCAGGCCTATGCTGGCGCTTTGCGGATGGCTGTATACGCACGAGGGGATCCGTGCGTGACGCTGCGGCCCCGCGCGCAGGCCCGCGATGTGCTCCACGCAGGCGATACCGTCATGACTGGCCTTATGCGCCAACATCGGCGCGCCTGCGACATCGCCGATGGCGTAGACACCCGGCTCCGTGGTCAGGCCCCAATCGCCCGTCTCGATCAAGCCATTGCGCATGGTCACCCGCGTTTGCGCCAGCCCCAGGCCGTCCGTGTTTCCAACCAGTCCCACGGCCACCAGCACACGCTCGGCCCGAAGTTCCTTATCCGCGCCGGCGTGCTCCACTACCAGCCCCACGTCATCCTCATGCGCCTGGCCGGCGGCCAGGCTAGCGCCTGTAAGGAACTGGATGCCCGCCTTCTCCATGCTCTGCCGCACGAAGGCGCTGACCTCCTCGTCTCCGGCGGGCAGCACGCGCGGTGCGGCCTCAAGCACCGTCACCCGCGTCCCCAAAGTGGCGTAGAAGCTCGCGAATTCCATGCCGATGGCGCCCGCGCCGATGACGCAGACCCGCGGTTTCGGGTTCGGCCTTAGGT
>ENA-OWLM01000064-OWLM01000064.1-metagenome-genome-assembly--contig:-NODE-64-length-37696-cov-5.144417_pt1 | contig 37696 bp, 28 predicted proteins | sample MGYA00245349_ERZ651102 | MGnify/ENA primary metagenome ERZ651102 (study PRJEB26857, sample SAMEA4031759) | metagenome | biome: human; feature: oral; material: saliva | place: Philippines | collected 2014 | study... | reverse complement strand
CCGGCCGCCGATGCCGCCGACGCCATGCAACGCGCCGTGCAGTTGGTGCACGACGGCGAAGGCGATGTGCTCATGAAGGGCTTGGTCAATAGCGACGACCTCTTGCGCCACATTCTTAACAAGACCTACGGCCTGCGCCCCGCGGGCGCCGTCATCACCCACGCCTCGGTCGTGTCGCTTCCCGGCTTCGACCGACTCATTGTGCTGAGCGATGTGGCCGTCATCCCCTACCCCACACTCGAACAGCGCGCCGCGCAACTCGATTATACCATCGCCCTCTCGCGCACCCTCGGCACCGCCTGTCCGCGTGTGGCCTTGCTGCACTGCACCGAGAAGGTGAGCGAGGCCTTTCCCGTGACGCTCGACTACGTTGCGCTCTCTCGTCGCGCCGCCGCCGGCGAGTGGGGCGAAGTGCTCGTCGACGGGCCGCTCGATCTCCTCTGTGCCCTCTCCCCCGAGGGCTTGGCCGACAAAGGACTGGAAAGTTCGCTCGAAGGGCGCGCCGATGTGCTGCTCGTGCCCGACATCGAAGCCGGCAACGTGCTTTACAAAACCCTCGGCCTGCTCGTTCCCGGTGCGCGCTTCGCTTCCCTGCTTTGTGGCACCACGCATCCCGTCGTGCTCACCTCGCGCGGCGATTCCGTCGACGTGAAAATCGACAGTTTGGCGCTCGCCGCCCTCCGCGTGCTTGCGGCCGAAGCCTGATGCCCACCCCTCTTCTCTACGCAACCTCACCCCATTCTCCGCTATGCCCCCCACGATTCGCAAAATTCTGGTCATCAATCCCGGCTCCACCAGCACCAAAGTGGCAGTTTATCACGATGAGCGTCCGCTGCTCGTCAAAACCATTCACTACTCGGCCGAAGAGCTCGCGCAATACCCTGACAGCTTCGCGCAACTCCCCATGCGTCGCGACACCCTGCTCAGCGCCTTGACGGTCGAAGGCATCGCCTTCGATTTCGATGCCATCATTGCGCGCGGCGGTCTCACGCATCCCATTCCCGCTGGGGTCTATGCGGTGAACGAAGCCATGTTGCGCGACACGCGCTCGGCCGTTCGTCAGCACGTGTGTAACCTCGGTTGCCACATTGCGGCGGCGCTCGCTGCGCAACTGCCGGCCTGTATGGCCTTGGTGGCCGATCCTGAGATCGTCGACGAGATGTTGCCCGAGGCACACGTCTGCGGCAGTCCCGAAATGCCGCGCGTCAGCGTCTGGCACGCCCTCAATCAGCGCGCCACTGCCCGCCGTCATGCCAAAATTCAGGGCGTGCGCTACGAAGATCTCAACCTCGTCATTGCCCACATGGGAGGCGGCATCACCGTCGGGGCGCATCGTCTCGGCAAGTGCATCGATGTGAACAATGGTTTGGACGGCGACGGCCCCTTCTCGCCCGAACGCGCCGGTACCCTCCCCGCCGCCGACTTGGTGCGGCTGTGTTTCAGCGGCAAGTGGAGCGAAAGCGAACTTCTCTCGCGCATTGCCGGTCAAGCCGGACTGGTGGCCTGGCTCGGCACATCGGATGTGCGCGAAGTCCTCTCGCGCATCGAAGCCGGCGATGAGCGTGCGCGGTTGGTACTCGACGCCATGATTTACAGCGTGGCCAAGAGCATCGGCGCACAGGCCGTTGTGCTCTGCGGAAAGGTCGATGCCATCTTGCTCACCGGCGGTTTGGCGCATGCCGACTACATCACTTCGCGATTGCGTGAGCGCGTGTCGTTCATTGCCCCCATCCACATCTATCCCGGCGAGAACGAACTCGAAGCCCTAGCCGAGAATGCGCTGGCCGTGCTGCGCGGCGAGCGCGAAGTGCGCACCTACGTCTGACACCTTCCGCCCTTTCGGGCATCATCACGCACAACAACGCCCCGTTTCCACACTTGGGAAACGGGGCGTTGGTCGGTTGTTGAAATCGCTGTTTGGCGATGAATGGTTGTTTTTGTGGATTTAGTCCTCCACCACCTCGCCTTTGAGCGTGGCGCTGGAAGCATCGGTGATGCGCACGCGCACCGTCTGTCCGATGCGGCGGTCGCCGCGGGCGATGATCACCACCTTATTCTGCTCGGTGCGACCGAAGAGTTCCTCGCGGCTGCGTTTGCTCACGCCCTCGATGAGAATCTCCGCTTCGCGTCCCACCCATGCGCGGTTGGCCGTGAGCGAAAGTTCGTTTTGCAGCGCAATCAGTTCGTTGAGTCGGCGCAGTTTCACCTCCTCGGGCACATCGTCGGGCATACGTTTCGAAGCGTAGGTGCCGGGGCGCTCGGAATACTTGAACATGAACGACGAATCGTAGCCCACGCGGCGCATCATGTCCAGACTCTGGGCGTGGTCCTCCTCCGTCTCGCCGCAGTAGCCGGCGAAGATGTCGGTGGTGATGGCACAGTCGGTCACCAGTCGGCGGATGGCCTCGACGCGACCCCAATACCACTCGCGGTCGTACTTGCGGTTCATACGTTTGAGCACCGCGTCGCTACCGCTCTGCACAGGCAAGTGGATGTGTCGGCACACATTCGGCTCCTCGGCGATGACGCGCAGGGTGGCGTCGCTCATGTCCTTGGGGTGCGGCGTGGAGAAGCGGATGCGCATGCTCGGCACGGCGCGTGCCACGGTGCGGAGCAGTTCGGGGAAGAAAACAAAATCGGGGTTGGCGTCCGCCTCGTCCTCGGTGGAGCAGATGTGTTGGGCGGCGATGGCGGCATCGCGTGCGGCTTCTTCGTCCAGGGCGCTGGTGGGGCGCTCGGTCTCGCCGGTGGCATTGCGGCGCGCCTTGTAGGAGTTCACGTTTTGCCCCAAGAGCGTCACTTCCTTGAAGCCGCGCTTTTCGAGATCGAGACACTCGTTGATGATGCTCTGCACATCGCGGCTGCGTTCGCGACCGCGGGTGTAGGGCACGATGCAGTAGTGGCAGAAGTTGTTGCAACCGCGGGTGATGCTCACAAAACCGGAGATTTTCGATCCGCAGAAGCGTTCGGGCATCACGTCGCCGTAGGTTTCGGTGAGCGAAAGGTCGATGTTGATGGCCTTTTGTCCCACTTCGGCCTGCGCAATGAGGTCGGGGAGAGAGAGATAGGCGTCGGGGCCGGCCACGAGGTCGGCATGGTGCTTGGCGAGTAGGTCGTCTTTGACGCGTTCGGCCATACAACCGAGTACACCCAAGATGAGTGAGCGCCCTTTCTTGCGCAGGGCGTGGAGGGCTTCGAGGCGATGAATGATCTTCTGCTCGGCGTTGTCGCGCACGGAGCAGGTGTTGAGAAACACGGCGTCGGCTTCGTCGAGCGTTTCGCAGGGTTCGTAGCCGGCCATCTTCATCACGCTGGCCACGACTTCGGAGTCGGCCACGTTCATCTGGCAGCCGTAGGTTTCTATGAGGAGTTTCTTCATTGGGGAATGGGTCTATGTTCGGGTGTCTGTTGGGCGTTTCGTAGACGAGTAAACGTGTCTACTCGTTTACGTGAGGAACTGTTTGGGGCGTAAATCTCTCGTTTACGTTGTTTACTCGTTTACTGCTTGTCTACTCATCAAGGCCTCCACGGCGAGGCGGTAGCTGTCGGTGCCGAAACCGGCCACGATGCCGCAGCAAACCGGAGCGATGAGCGATTGGTGTCTGAAGGTTTCGCGCGCCTGCACATTCGACAGGTGCACCTCCACCACCGGGAGGGGCGCAATGCTGCTCACCGCGTCGCGGAGCGCCACCGAAGTGTGGGTGAAAGCCCCCGCGTTGAGCACCACGCCGAGCAAGTTCGCTTCGTCGGCTGCGGCCTGCAGGCGATCGATGAGCACCCCCTCGTGGTTGCTCTGCAAATGGTCGATGTCCAGCACCCCGTCGTATCGGCGGCGCAGTTCGTCGATGACATCTGTCAGCGTCGTGCGACCGTAGATTTGCGGTTCGCGGCGGCCGAGAAAATTGAGGTTGGGCCCGTTGAGCACCAACACGCGAGGCAAGGCAGACATAAGCAGTGGTAGGGTGTTTTCCCGTCGAATCATCGCCGCTCGTCAGGGTTTTCTCCACAAAACGAAAACGCTCGCCTTCGGCAGACGAGCGCGCGGAGGAGAAAACGCGCCGATCGGCTTGAATCGACAGATTATTCTTCGTACATTTGCGCGCAAAAATACGAAATCTCGATGACGTGTGCAAACCGCGTTGTCCAAAACTTGTGAAGCCTGTCGATGAACACCGAACTGCTCCAACACTACGAACAATACCTCCTCCTTGAGCAAGGTCTTTCTGCCAACACCCGTGAGGCTTACGGCCGTGATTTGCGCCGTTTTCTCGACTATGCCGGGGCGCGCCACGTCGATGCGCTCGATGTCGATCTGCCCCTGCTTGAAGACTACGTGCAGCACCTTTTCGAAGCCGGCATTGCCGCCAGTTCCATGGCACGCATGATTAGCAGTGTGCGCTCCTTCTACCGCTATCTCCAAATTGACGGTTATTTGGGGCAAGATCCCACCGAACTCCTCGAAACGCCGCGACAACCCAAGCACCTGCCCGAGGTGCTCACACTCGAAGAAGTGGAACGCATTCTCGATGCGATCGACCTCTCCACGCCTGAGGGGCAGCGCGATCGCTGCCTGATCGAACTGCTCTACAGCTGCGGTCTGCGCGTGAGCGAGGTGTGTGCGCTGCGCCTCTCCGATCTCTTTTTCGACGAAGGCTTTGTGCGCGTCATCGGCAAGGGCGATAAGCAGCGCGTTGTCCCCATTTCGCCGCGTGCAATGCACGAAGTTCACAACTGGCTCGATGCCCGCGCCGACATCGCCGTGAAACCCGAAGACGAGGATGTGCTCTTCGTTTCGGCACGCCGCGGTCGTCGGCTTTCGCGCGTCACGGTGTTTCACAACATCAAGCAGCACGTGGCCGCCGCCGGCATCGACAAGAGCGTGTCGCCCCACACCTTCCGCCACACCTTTGCCACCCATCTGCTCGAGGGCGGTGCCTCGTTGCCCGCCATCCAAGCCATGCTCGGGCATGAGGACATCGGCACCACCGAAATCTACACCCATCTCGACAGTGCCTATCTGCGTCAGCAGGTGCTCGAACACTTCCCGCGCAATCGTCACGCCGGCGACTGAAATCTGCCCCCATGAGGCAAAATACGGCAGTGTGTACAAATGCACAGGCCTTGTGGCGAGAGCCGCAAACAAATAGAACAGTAAGAACAGAGAGAAGGGAAATAAAACCCCAAAAAATAAAAAAAAGACCCCTACCCCAAAGCCCCCTCCCCCTGAGTGGGAAGGGGAGGGGCGAAGCCCAAAAGCACGCGAGTGCGGGAGAGGAGTTCGGGGAGCGACAGGAGAGGGGGCAGCGGCGCATGGGGAAGGGAGACAGCGCAGCAGCATTTAAGGGGGTGTCGGAGCAGCAGAAGAAGAAGAAGGGAAGACCGTGGCTTTTCGACCCGTTGCCGACGGAGGACGAAAACTGGGCCAAATATCCCGTTCTCCCGATGCCGAACGCTCCGCGCGACCGACGCAAAAAACGCCTCGAAACGTCGCGTGTTTCATTCAAAAACGTCCCCGTTTTTCGCCACAATCGGGGCACTATCTTTCAAAACCTCCCGTGTTTTTTCTCGGCTTTTTGCCGCCTTGATTTGCCCGCGTTTCGATTTGGCGGAACGGCGCGAAATGCCTAACTTTGCAAAACACTCGTTTGCCCTCGACACAGGGCGAACGCTCAAACCCGCAGCCTTATGAAAATCCTCATCACCGGTGCCTCCGGTTTCGTCGGTTCGTTTCTTGTCGAGCACGGTTTGGAACACGGTCACGAAGTGTGGGCGGCTCTCCGCGCCACGAGTTCGCGCCGTTATCTCACCGACCCCCGCATTCGCTTCATCGAGTTGAATCTCGGCGACGACGATGCGCTGCGCCGCCAACTCTCGGCGCACGGTGCCGAACACGGTGCTTTCGACTGCGTGATTCATGCCGCCGGTGCCACCAAGGCCGCCAACCTCGAAGACTTTCGCCGCACCAACACGGCCGGCACACTGCGCTTGGCGCGCACGCTCCTTGAGTTGAACTTGCTGCGCGGTCGCTTCGTCTTCGTGTCCTCGCTCTCGGTCATGGGCCCCGCCGCCGATCCCGATTCGGCCGCAGCCGCCGCTGCACCCTATCGCCCCATCAGTGACAACGACCGCCCGGTGCCCAACACCGCCTACGGCCGTTCGAAACTCGAAGCCGAAGAAGCCCTCGCCGGCGTGGAGGGTTTGGACTACGTCATCCTCCGTCCCACCGGTGTCTACGGCCCTCGTGAGCGCGACTACTTCCTCATGGCCGACAGCATTCGCAAGCACATCGACTTCGCCGTGGGCTATCGCCCGCAACGCCTCACGTTCATCTACGTGCGCGACCTCGTCGACGCCTGCTACGCCGCCCTCACGCGCGGCGAGCGCGGCCGTGCCTACTTCCTGAGCGACGGCGGCAGCTACGACAGCCGCGAGTTCGGCCGCCTGCTGCAAAGCGAAATGGGCGTTTGCGGCGTGTTGCGCATCACCGCTCCCGAGTGGTTCCTGCACGGCGTGTGTGCCTTGGGCAGTGCCTACTATCGCCTCTTCGGCCGCAAGGGCACAATGCCCCCGACGCTCAACCTCGACAAGTTCCGCCTGCTGCGCCAGCGCAACTGGTTGTGCGACATCGAACCGGCGCGCCGCGATCTGGGTTTCGCCCCGCAGTGGACACTCGCCGCCGGTGTGAAAGAAGCCGTCGCTTGGTACAAAAGCGAAGGCTGGCTCTGAGCCGTCGCCCCATTCGCCGGTCAAACGCTCCTCGGTTCGCCCGATTGCGTAGCGCCGTCGGCTTCCCTTCTCCATGCTCCCCCTCGGGCTTGTCGGCAGGCTGTCCCTTCAGCAGTAAGCCCTCCGCCCTCGGCTCGTCGCCCCTCGCCATCGTGGACAATCGGCGCGCGCCTTTCCCCTAGTTTTTCAAAACGCATCAACATCCAACTCTCGTACCTATGCCCCATCCCTTAGCCACCCTCTGCATCACCGCTGCCTTGGCTCTTCCGGCCGTGGCTCAACGCGGCGCCATCAGCGGCGAAATGCTCGAAAACTTCCGCCGCGAAGTGCCGCAAGGCGCCTCGGCTCGCGCGCTGCAAAACGCCCTCGTCACCCAAGGTGTGGGCGCACTGGCCACGCGCAACAACGCCGCCGAAGTGGCCGACACCTATTTCTCGAACGAAGCCCCCTCGAAAGGCATCACTGACCAACAATCGTCGGGTCGCTGCTGGCTCTTCACGGGGCTCAACGTGATGCGCGCCCATGTGATCAAGGAGCGCCAACTCGCCAAGTTCGAGTTCTCGCAGAGCTACAACTCGTTCTACGATCAGTTGGAGAAAGCCAACCTCTTCTTGCAGTCGATCATCGACTACGCCGCCCGCCCCATGGACGACAAGACGGTGGAGTGGCTCTTCAAAAATCCCATTTCCGACGGCGGTACCTTCACCGGTGTGCAGGACGTGGTGAGCAAATACGGCGTGGTACCCTCGGAGGTGATGCCCGAAAGCTACAATGCCAACAACACCCGCGAAATGGCCGGTGTGCTCGCCCTCAAACTTCGCGAATACGGCCTCGAACTGCGCAAGGCCTACGCCGCCGGTGAGCGCGACGCGAAGCTCCAAAAGCGCAAGACGCGCCAACTCTCGACCGTCTACCGCATTCTCACCGCCTGCCTCGGCACGCCCCCGACAGAATTCACTTGGACGCTGCGCGACAAGGATGGCAAGCCCGTGAGCACCGAGCGCTACACCCCGCGTTCGTTCTACGATCGCTTCGTGGGTCGCGACCTTTCGAGCTACGTGATGCTCATGAACGACCCCTCGCGCCCCTATCACAAGACCTACACCATCGATCTCGACCGACACACCTACGACGGCCACAACTGGACGTACATCAACCTGCCGATGGACGAGATCAAGCAGATGGCCATCGCCTCGATCAAGGACAGCACGCGCATGTACTACTCTTGCGACGTGGGCAAGTTCTACAATCGCAAGACGGGCATCCTCTCGCTCGATAACTTCGACTACGGCGACCTCTTCGACACGACCTTCCCCATGACGAAGGCCGACCGCATCCGCACCTTCGCTTCGGCTTCGAGCCACGCCATGACGCTCTGCGCCGTGGATCTGGACAAAGACGGCAAGCCGCGCAAGTGGAAGGTGGAGAACTCGTGGGGCCCCACCAATGGGGTGGGCGGCCACTTGATCATGACCGACGCTTGGTTTGACGAATACACCTTCCGCTTGGTGGTGGACAAGAAATATGTGCCCGCTGCCACGCTGCGCCTGCTCGAACAGAAACCCACCCTCCTCCCCGCTTGGGATCCCCTCTTCAAGGGCGAGGAATAAAAAATACGCTCAGTGAGACCCACTGAGCGTAGATCATCTTGTAGTTGCTCCATCGTTAGAAATCTTATGCACAAACATACTCTTAGTGTTCGAAATTACAGAGCGATTCATCACGCTGACATCGCGCTGAATGGGATAACTGTCCTGACCGGCGAAAACGGCTGTGGGAAAAGCACGATCGGAAGGTTGCTTTACTACATCGTAAATGGGCTGGAGGAATACGATAGTTATGTTTTCTCCGCTTTCAAAAGAGAGGTCATTGAGTTGTTGCCTCCGATAGATCGAATCTCTTCGGATTTTGGAATGACTTATGATGAAAGGATTGCTTTATTAATTAATTTTGATCGTATAATAGATTTTCCATATACATCTGAAAAGGCTTTCGAAACCCTTTACAACCATGTTGTTCTTTTGTTGGATCGTTTTTTTGCTGAGCTTTCTTCCTTACAGGCGAAGACCGGCAACGAGAAGGTATTGGACCGAATCATTCGAAGTGTAGATTTGCCCGACTCCTTGGGACGTGACATCTCTATTTTCATCGATCGGTGGCGTACAGCTTTGATGGAAGGATACGCCAAATTGGAAGAGCGTTTCAAATCCTATATGGCGAACAGACCCGGTGATGTCTTCTTTGATGGAATCCGCTACAGATACAAGGAAAAGGTAAGTTCAAAACAAATCCAACTCAAAGAAGATGACATTGACTTGCTTAGTGAGGAGAAAGTACTGCAGCCTTATTACTTGAAACAATCCATTTATGTAAATTCCCCTCTGTTCATCGACTATAAGGGTATAGATAACATTTGGGGTGAACTCAGAAAGAAAGTATTAAGTGTTTCCGATGGAGTAAAAGTACCGGAAGCACTTCTTGATGAAGTGAAAGCAATAATGGGCGGCAGTATCAAGGAGGAAAAAGATCTGGGGCTACTTAAATTGCGTTATGTGTCTGCTGATAAGGAAATCGATATTCCCATTGAAGATGCCGCCACAGGATTAAAGACCTTTGCTTATCTATATCGCTTGATAGAGAACGGGTATATTACTCCCGAAACGATTTTGGTTATCGATGAACCCGAGGTGCATTTGCATCCGAAGTGGGTGGTGGAGTTTGCGCGCATACTGGTGCACCTACACAAGCAGGTGGGTGTAAAAATTCTTTTGGCGTCGCATGATCCCGATATGGTCGCGGCCTTGCAGTCCATCGGAGAAAAAGAGGAACTGGGCGAAAAGCTGAATTTCTACATTGCCAAGCGCAATGAAGAGAATAAACACCAATTCGACTTTATCTCGACAGGCACAGACATAGAACCCATCTTTGATTCTTTCAATATCGCATTAGATCGAATAGAAGAATATGGCAGAACAAATGACATGGACGAATGAACCCATTGAGCGTCTCCCTCAATTCTCGCCGTATCTCAAGAATTTCAATGCGTTGGTGAAGCATGAGGGCGGACCGGCGAATGCCTTTCCCGACGCAATGCATTGTATCGATTTGGATGCCTACGAGAAAGGGCTAAAAAAGGGCATTCACAACCCCACAGTCGATGCGGTAATCGGTGTTTCATCTGAAAAGTCAGCGGAATTGGTTTTGATAGAACTCAGATTGAACTATCAGAAGGCCGATAATTTGTCACCGACAAAACTTGAAAAGAAAGTGAGCTGCTCTAAGGACATCCTTTCCGGCTGCGGAAAATTGCATCCTATTGTTTATTTCGTATTCAACAAGCAAGTGCAACCAAAGGCACGCAGTTGGTTTGCGAGAGCAAAATGGGGCGGAAAGAAGCACTTCAAAGCGATCACAATTCCAGAATTAAAACAATTGATAAGCAGAGCAGACTCATGAAATCCATTCGCATCTATTGCAAGAACGACGGCCGGTATCACGATGTGCCGAAGGGGGCGACGCTCGAAGAGGTGTATGAGACGCTCGATCTGAACTTGCCGTGCTGTGTGACGAGCTGTAAGGTGAACAACCGCGTCGAAGGGCTGCACTACACGATCAACGACTCGCGCGACCTCGAATATCTCACCCTCGCTTCGCCTTCCGGACTGCGCACCTACACGCGCAGCCTCTTCTTTGTGCTCTACAAAGCCGTGCGCGACCTCTATCCCGAGGCCGAACTGCGCATCGGCACACCCGTGGCCGGGGGATACTTTTGTCGCCTTGCGCTGCCCGGCGGCATCACGCCCGAGGTGCCCGAGCGCCTGCGCCGTCGCATGGCCGAAATCGTGGCGAGCGATCTGCCCTTCCGCCGCGTCACGGCGCACACCACCGACGCCATTGAGGTGTTCCGTCGCCAAGGGTTCACGCGCAAGGTACTCTTGCTCGAGAGCATCGGCGACCTCTACACGCATTACTACACCCTCGGCGATACGGTGGACTACTTCTACTCGGCACTGCTCTTGCGCACCGGTCAACTCACGGTGTTCGACCTCGTGCCCTTCGGCGAAGGACTGCTGTTGCGCGTGCCTGATTCGGAACATCCCGAGCGTCTGCGCCCGATGACGGAGCAGCACAAGATGTTTGCCGTGTTTCAAGAACAACACCGCCGACAAGAGATTTTGGGTTGCACGACGGTGGGCGAACTCAACACGCTGATTCGCGACGGCCGTACCAACGATTTGGTGAATGTGGCCGAGGCATTGCAGGAAAAGCAGATTGCGCAGATCGCCGACCACATCGCTTCGCACGATGCCCTGCGTGTGGTGCTCATCGCCGGCCCCTCGTCGTCGGGCAAAACGACCTTCGCCAAGCGCCTGAGTGTGCAACTGATGGCGTGTGGCAAGAAGCCGGTGTCGATTTCGCTCGACAACTATTTCGTGGATCGCACGCTCACGCCGCTCGACGAGACGGGTGACTACGACTTTGAGCACATCGAGGCGCTCAACCTGCCGTTGTTCAACGATCAGATGAACCGCCTGCTCGTAGGCGAGGAGGTGGAACTGCCGCGCTACGACTTCCCGACGGGAATGAGCGTGCCGAGCGGTCGCCGCCTGCGTTTGCAGCCCGACACCATCTTGATTCTCGAAGGCAACCACGCCCTCAACCCGCAACTCAGCGAGAAAATTCCCGACGAGGCGAAATATAAGATCTATGCTTCGGCGCTGACGACGATCTCGCTCGACGATCACAACTATATCCCCACGACCGACACGCGTTTGATTCGCCGCATCTGTCGCGACTTCAAATATCGCGGTTATTTGCCGCAGGAAGTGATTCGCCGCTGCCCATCGGTGACGGCGGGCGAGGAGAAATGGATTTTCCCCTTCCAAGAGGAAGCCGATGCAATGTTCAACACCGCGCTCATCTATGAGCTGTCGGCGCTGCGCGCACAGGCTTTGCCGCTCTTGGAGATGGTGCCGGAGTGCGCCGAAGAGTATTCGGAAGCCTACCGCCTGCGGAAATTCATTTCCTATTTCACGCCGATGCCGCTCGATGCCGTGCCGCCCACTTCGCTCCTGCGCGAGTTTATGGGGCACAGTGTGTTCCAATACTAAGTCCCCGCCCTATGCTCGCTCTCCTCGCCCTGTGCGTCGTTCCGATGTGCAGCAGTTGGTAGCCGGTGCAGAACGCAAGACAAAAAGAAATCCCCGAACGCTGTAGAAAGCGTTCGGGGATTTTTCGTTTCGAGGCGGAATTTCGCGCGCAAGTTATTGTCGAGGACGCGGTTGCATGTGTCCGAAGAGTCCGAGTTTGGGCTGTTCGGGGTTGTCCTTGGGTTGTTTGATTTCGGGGTAGGAGACGCGCGTGTGGTAGATGACTTGCAGGCTGTCGATGAAGGTTTGTTTCGCCTCGGAGATGTCGCGGAAGGTGATGGGGCAGTTGACAAATGCGCCGTTGGCCACCTGTCCGTCGATGATGCGGTTGACCAAATCGGTAATGGCCTCGGTGGTGTACTCTTTCAAGCTGCGCGACGAGGCTTCGACGGCGTCGGACATCATGAGAATGGCCTGTTCGCGCGTGAAAGGATTGGGGCCGGGATAAGTGAATTTGGCTTTGTCTACCTTTTCCTCCCCGTATTTGTTCACCGCTTGGACATAGAAGTAGCGCACCATCGAGGTGCCGTGGTGAGTGAGGATGAAATCTTTGATCACCTTGGGGAGTCGGTGCTTATCGGCGAGTTCAACGCCCTTGGTGACGTGAGAAATGATGATTTGGGCCGACTCTTCTTCGGTCAATTTGTCGTGGGGATTGTAGCCGGCCTGGTTTTCGGTGAAAAAGCCGGGATTGGTGAGTTTGCCGATGTCGTGATAGAGGGCGCCGGTGCGGACAAGTTGCACCTTTGCGCCGATTCTCGCCGCCACCTCCGCGGCAAGGTTGCCCACCTGAATGGAGTGGATGAACGTGCCTTGGGCTTCTTTGGCCAAACGCCGGATGATGGGCGAATTGGTGTTGTTGAGTTCGATGAGCGTCACGCTCGAAGTGAAGCCAAAGGCCTGCTCGATGAGATACAACAGGGGGTAGGTGAAGAGGAGCGCCACGCCCGAGATGACGATGTCGCGGAACCACGAACGATCGGCGCCAATGAGGCTACCGCCCTCCGAGAGTTCGAACATCACCCCGAAGACGATGGTGCAGAACGTCACAATGAGCGAGGTGAGGAAGATCTGCGAGCGTTCGGTAAGATCCTTGATGCAATAGATACCCACCAAACCCGCGATGAGTTGCGAGAGGATGAATTGGTAATGCATGTGGAGCGGTATGGAGGCCAAGAGCACCATCGTGAGATGCGACATGAAAGCCGTGCGGGTGTCGGTGAAGACGCGCAGCACGATGGGGAGCATGGCGAAGGGGATGATGTAGACCGAGAAAAACTTATAGGTGCAAAGGAGATAAGTGAGGAGGGGGAAGATGGTGACGACGGAGAAAATGAGATAGACCGTGTGGGGCGACTGGTAAAGGTCACGCCGGAACATGCGGAGGTAGATGACCAGCAGCGCCATGAAGGCGGCAATGAGTCCAAAGCGGCCGAAAAGGATGATGCGCTCGTTGTCTACGTCCTCTTTTCGGCGCTCACTTTCGCGACGCAAGGAGTCGAGAATGGCTTTTTGGCGAAGATTCACGCGCTCACCGCGGTCGATGATGCGCTCGCCGCGGAGCACGAGACCGGTGCTGCCCGAGATGCCCGAAAGCAACTCGGCTTTTCCCTGCTGGGTCTTGATACTATCGTAGACGAGGTTGGCTTCCAAGTATTTATGGAGATTGAGTCGCGAGAGGAGGTCGCGCGAGTAGTGCTCGTCGTCCATGATGTGCTCATATGCGGTGCGGGGCGAGAAAATCGTGCCCAGATCGCGCGTCACTGCGTTCGTGCCGTTCACCACACGCACGCCGCAAGTGCCCGAAGCCGTGAGCCGATTCATCGATTCGCTACTGATCACGCCGGCGGCATAGACACCTTGAAGCGTGCGCATGGCATAGGTGATGTAGGCGTCGGGGACTCCTGCGAAATGTCCCGCGGCGCGGTCGGCGGCGAAGTTGCGTACTTGCTGCTGCGCCACAGCTTCGTGGCTATTATAGTAGGGATAGAAGGTGCGGAGGGCGCTGTCGCGTTCGGCAGCGAGCTGTTCGGCCGATTTATAGATAGGAAATTCGAAGTCGGCGATGAGCGGCGCATAGTTCCAGGGCTTCCCCACCTCATAGTCGTAGCCGGCTTTCGAGTCTCTGGGCAGGGCGAGGAGCAGGCAGAGGGTACTTGCCACGCAAACGAGCAGGAGATTGAGCCGGTTATTGATATGGAATTTGAACTTCATGGGCGTTGCAGTGAAAAAAGTGTGTGAAGCAAATGTACGAATAAATCGCGGTAAAAGCAAAACTCCCACAGTTCTGACGAACCATGGGAGTGTTTTCGTTGTGCGCTGCCGCCGCAGCAGCGGTGGCAGCACTGTGAGGCTTTGGCTTATTTGCGCAGACCCAATGCCTTGACGATGGCGCGATAGCGCTCGATGTCGCGGTCTTTGAGGTAGTTGAGCAGGGCGCGGCGCTTACCTACGAGCTTCACGAGAGCACGTTCAGTCGTATGATCTTTACGGTTGGCTCTCATGTGTTCCGTCAGGTGGGAGATACGGTATGAAAACAAGGCAACCTGGCTCTCAGCGGAACCGGTGTCCGTGTTAGACTTTCCGTATTGTCCAAAGATCTCACTCTTTTTTGCAGAGTCTAAATACATGGTGATATGAATTAGAAAGTTATGTTCGCGCAGAAGTGAACGCGAATTGCCGCAAAATTACGACGTTTTTCGCTATGCACCAAGACTTTGCCTCATTTTTTGCGCTGCAATGCCCGACAACCGATAGTTTTGTCTTTGCCGAGGGGCAAAAATGCGTTCCGGCGCACAGACGACAGCAAAGAGGTGCCTTATAATATAAAAGAGGAGTGCGCCACTCGCCGGAAGGGTGCGCACCGATCGGGGTATGGTCGGCCAAAGCCTTTACCACGCCCCGCGCTTTTTGAGCGCGAAGTACTTGCGCACCACGTTACCCGTGAGCTGTTCGGGTCGGGTGCAGAGGGCGTGAATGCCGTTGCGGCGGAGTAGGTCGACCATCTGTTGCTTTTGCAGCGCGAGTTCAGCGGCCAAGGCGTGTGACACGCGCTCGGACATGTTCGCGTTCTCGGGTAGTGCGGCGGTATAGGCCGTGAGTTCGGCGTCTTCGAAGAACACCACTACCAAAGCGTGCTTGCGGGCGATGCGTTGCAGGTGGGGCAACTGTCGGCGGAAGGCGTCTTCGGTGAGAAAGTCGGTGAAGAGCACCATCAGTGCGTGGCGCGGTGCGCGTGCGGCGAGAACAGAGGCCAACTGCGAGAAGTCGCTTTCGGCATAGCGCGGTTCGAGGTGATAGAGCTGCTCGAGAATCAGCCCCAGTTGCTTGGCGCTTTTGCGCGGCGGCACCACCACCGGCGCGTCGTGTCCGAAGGTCACGAGGCCGGCCAAGTCATCGTTGTTCATCGCCGTGAACGAGAGTTGGAGCGCTGCGTTGACGGCGTGGTCCACCAGCGTCATATCGTCGAAGCGTCGCTGCATGTGTCGGCCGTAATCCACCACGGTGTAGACCATCTGCGAGCGTTCGTCGTCGAAATGGTTCACCATCACCTGTTGGCGGCGGGCAGTGGCTTTCCAGTTGATGCGTCGGAAATCGTCGCCGCGGATGAACTCACGAATTTCCTCAAACTCGGTCGAATTGCTCACGGTGCGAATCAGGCGTTTGCCCACTTGCACGTCGTGCTGCAAGCGATATTGCGCTTCGCGTTCACTGAGTTGTCGAAATTCCGGGTAGACCTTTGCCTCGGTGCTGCCACAAATGAGCAGGCGGCGCTCCCACAATCCGAGCACAGTGCGCGCAAAGACATAGAAGTTGCCGAAGGCGAAGTGCCCGCGTCGGTCGGGGCGGAGCTGATAGGTGAGTTCCACCGTTTTGCCCGGGCGCACCCTGGTGTAGTCTTCGGGAAGCATCGTGGCGGCCATGTCTTCCGGCAGTTCGTCGAGGGGAAGAATGTGCGCCGAGAGCCGCGAGGCGTTGCGCACAATGAGGCGAACGGGATTGTTCGCCCCGATGCACAGGCGCGTGTCGGCCTCTCGCCGCCCTACACACTGGAGTGAGAGCAGCGCGAGAGCAGCATCGGCCGGCAAAGCGATGGCCAAGGCGGCAAGGAGGACGAGCGCCACGGTGTAGGCCGGCGCCCAGAAGAAGCCGATGGCCGAAAGGAACGCCACGCCGGCTGAGATCACAAAGAATCGCGGGGTGAGAAACATGGAATGGGTGAGAGGCGAGAAGAAAGAGGGGTTATTGCGGGATTTCGGTCGACTCGAGCAGCGCACCGACGATGCGTGCCGCGGTGTAGCCGTTCATCTCGGCATCGGGCGTGAGAGAAAGGCGGTGGCAGAGCACAGCGGGTGCCACTGCCTTCACGTCGTCGGGAATCACGAAGTCGCGACCGGCGAGCAGCGCCACGGCCTTGGCACAGCGCAACAGCGCAACCGAGGCGCGGGGCGATGCGCCCAAATCGAGCAAAGGCGAGGTGCGTGTGCCTTCGATCAGGCCGGTGATGTAGTGCAGGATGCGCTCGTCGGCCACCACTTGGGGCAGCATCTTGCGCATCTCAAGCAGTTCTTCGGCACTGATCACGGGTTGGAGCGCGCTCACATCGCGCAGATCCACGCCCGCGTTGTAGCGACTCAGGATTTCCAGCTCCTCTTCGTGCGAGGGGTAGCCCATGTCGATCTTCAAGAGGAAGCGGTCGAGTTGTGCCTCGGGCAGACGGTACGTGCCCTCCTGCTCCACCGGGTTTTGAGTGGCGATGACCAGATAGCAGGGGTCGAGTTTTCGGGTCTTGCCGTCGAGTGTCACCTGTCGTTCTTCCATCACTTCGAAGAGCGCCGCCTGCGTTTTGGCCGGCGCGCGGTTGATTTCGTCGACCAGGAGCACCTGTGTGAAGACAGGCCCCGGGTGGAAATCAAACTGCTGTGTGCCGAGGTTGAAGATCGATGTGCCCAACACGTCGGTGGGCATGAGGTCGGGGGTGAACTGAATGCGGCGGAAGTCGGCGCGCAACAGGTGCGAGAGGGTTTTGGCCAAGAGGGTTTTGGCCACGCCGGGCACACCTTCGAGCAGCACATGGCCGTCGGCCATGAGGGCGGTGAGCAAAAGGTGCACAGGCTGGGATTGTCCCACCACGTTGTCGGCCACACGTTGGCGGAGGGTGGCGATGCGTTCGGAGAATGCGGTGAGATCGATGCGAGAGTCGGTAGACATAGGAGGTCAGGTGTTAGGTTGCGATTGAAGAATGAGGAGCAGACGTTGGGTGAATTTCGAGATTTTCAAAAATTCGCTGCGCGTCATGTAGTAGCCTTGGTTTTCGGCGTCCAAAAGTTGGTCGAGTCTGGCCAAATTCAGTTCGAGGTCAAACGAATCGAGCAGTCCGCGAGTGTCGCGTTCGAGGAAGCGCGGGGCAAAGGCGAAGAGGGTGGAATTGTGCTGCTCAAAGCGATATTCGCGGCGCAGGATGTCGAGGAGCAAATGCAGTTCGTTGCGTGCGAGCACCGCGTAGTTTTGTTTGTCCTTGAAGAGCGTGCTCAACTGGTGCACGAAGGGCAGCGACGAATTGCGCGGGCGCGGCAGATAGCGTTCGGCGCGGAAGCGGCGGCGCGTGTTGAAAAGCAGCGCCATCAGCCCCATTCCGATCGGAATCCACAGTGCCAGGCGCAGCGGTGGGCGTTCGACGAAGAAACTCAATACCGAGTTGTTGGTATAGGCGCTTTCTTCTTTCTCATACAGGTACTGCGCATTGACGAAACACACCGGGCGGTTGTCGAGATCGGCCAAGATCGGCCGCGAGAGTCCGCGCCATTCGGGCGCAGATAGCCCATAGTTGGTGAACATTGCGCTGCCGGCGAGCCAAGTGATCGCGCCGCCCGAGGCAAACTCGTAGCGCAAGCCGTAGACATGGCCTTCGTTATCGACAAGGAGGGCGCGGATGCGCTGCACGCCGTAGTCGGTGATGCGATGAGGGGGAGCTTCGTCTCCTTGCGCGAAGCACAGCAGGTTGCGGTGGAGGAGAATGCCGTCTTGACCCGAGTGATCGAAATCTATATTGCGACTAAACGGCCCCGAAGCGAGGTCCAATTTGATGAAGTATTGGCCGATCATGCAGCGAAACACGCTTTCCTGTCCGCCTTGTTCGCTCATACTGAGTCGGTGGTTCGCATCGAGAATCGGGAAAGGCAGGAGATTTATTTTGCTTGGGTCAATTTTGGGTTCATCTTTCGCTTTGAGGTCTAAACTCCAGTCGCCCCCTTCATATTTATAGGGCAAACCGAAAAAATCGTGGTCGGCTCTTGTCGATATATATGAGGTGTAGATGATGCGTCGCCCGTTTTTGGCCAATCGCGCCATGCGGTCGAGTTGGGCGAAATTGATTTCTTCGGCCGGGTTGTAGTCGTCGAGGCAGACAATGAGGTTCTCGCAGGTGTCTTTCCGCTGTTGTCGGAGTGTTTGGGCAAGGTTGTCGCTCACGCGATAGCCGTGTTGGAACGAATGGCTGAGCACATCGTGCATCACCGTTTGGGCAAAGGGCTGCTCGGTGTTGCGGTTTTGGGGCGGCAAGTCCCAGTTGAAGGTCTTGGGCGCGACCAGTAGTGCATAGAGCACCGCGCAGATGATCAATCCGACGATGAGGGTGATGACCGTGCGATTGGATTTGTTGTTCATCGCTCACCTCCTTTCTCGGCACGTCGGCTCGCTTTTTGGGGTTGCTGTTCGATTTGTGCCAGCAGTTCGCGGCATTCGCCCACAAGGGGGGCATCGGCCGCGTAGTGTCCGTAGCACACGTAGAGATAGTGGCGGGTGAGTCGGCGCATGGCCGGGGTTTCCGCTGCGTCGGCCTCTTCGAGCAGGCGCACATAGTCCGAAGGCGTGCGCGCCGGCAGCCATTCGAGGCGACCGCGGTCGCAGAGGGTGCGCAAAGCCGTGAGATAGAGCAGTTTCACCAGTTCGGGGAAATCGTCCTCTTCGGTGGCTTGTTGCAGTTCGTTGGGCAGATCGTGGGCATAGATGTCGGTGTCTACGGTCGATTCGTCCCAGGTGGGCGTTTTGCGGCGCAGGGCGAAGCGCTCTTTGAGGTAGTCGAAGAGTCCCGCTTTCTTGATAATGAGCAGCAAGAGCGCAAGGGCGATGGAAATCAAGACCACTCGGGTCACCACGGGGTGGCGATAAAAATACTTTATGACATCACCCACCCAATCCCATTGGACATACTTATAGGGGTTGGGCGTTTCTTCCGGCTGTTTGGGCAGTTCCAGCTGCAGCCGCCGCGCCAAGTCGACGGCATAGTCGTGCGCCGGTGTGGGGACGGAATCATTGAGTTGAAAGGAAGGCATGAAGGCAGCGTTTGTAGGGGGCGTGAATCAAAAGGTGTCGAGCCGGCGGTTGAGTCCGCGATGGTCACTGCAGTCGACCACGTGGCCGAGCAGATAGGTGAAAATCGACACCACGAGTGTGCCTTGGATGAGCAGGAGACTGTAGGCACCCATCGTGGTGAATGTCTCAACGACGCGTTGGGAAAGGGCATTGTGGATGGTTTCCAGATAGCTGTTGGGCAGAAAATCCGAAATGCTTTTCCATACGTCAAAGACCGATATCAGCACCCCCGAAGCTCCGATGGTGAGCCACCAAATGCCGAAACAAAACAGCACGGAGAGGCCGGGCAGGATGCTGTTGGTGAAGAGCATCGGCACCATGCCGAGGAGCGAACGCCCCGGCAGGGCACGCAACACGAGGAGTAGAGGCGCCATGGGGCAGAGCACCAACAACCAGATATGGGTAACGAAGTTTTCGTCCTCGCTGATGAAGAGCCAAGCCACGAGTGGAAGGGCCGAAACGAGCATGCGTAGGGGATGCAGATGGCGGAAACCCGGGAGGGAGAAGCGAGATGGAATGAAAACTTCACGACTTTCGCTCGAAAACGGAGGTGTTTTCTCAAAAAGCCGGTCACTTTCGGCGCGTTTGCGCGCGATTTCGCGCAGGGCTTCGGCGCCCGCTTGGTCGTCGGCCAAGATTTGTTCACTCACACTCCACCACATCCAAAGGGTGGCGAGGGCAATGCCGATCGTGCTCTGCTCGAGCCAAGTGGCGATGCCCACGAGGAGGATGCTCACCGCCCAAATGTTCAACACCACTCGGCGGCGATGCTGCCAAAGGGTGAGGAGGGCGGTGGAGATGAAGGCGCCTCCGGGACGTTCTTTATAGAGTGTGGCCATTTCGATGGAGTCTTTGAGGAAGGAAAATGGTGAGCCAGCTCACCAACAGGAGGCCGCCGAAGACAAAGAAGACGCGCAGGGCGAGCGGCGCCTCGGTGTGGCGGGTGATGTAGGTTTCGATCAGCGCGGCCACGAGCGTGAGGGGCAGCACCCCCATGAGCATGAGCAGTCCGCGCCGCGCGCCTTGGCGAAAAGCCTCGATGCGCGAGCGCCGCCCCGGAAAGAGCCAGCCCGTGCCCAAGGCCAGTGCCGAAGCACCCGAGAGAATGATGGTGGGAATCTCGAGCGAGCCGTGGAGGTTCACCACAAACAGGGCTTCGAGCACCGCCCCTTGTTGCATGAGAAAGGTTTCGAAGCAACCGAACATCACGCCGTTGTAGAGAATGATTAGCAGCGCGCCCGGCAGTGCCAAGAGGCCGGCGATGAAGGTGCGCGCATCGATCGAGGCATTGTTGAGGAAGATGCGCCAAAACATGGTCACCGTGTCTTTGTCTTTGTAGATCGCCATCGGGTCGCCGTTGGCCACGTTTTGGATCGTCATGTCCACATATTGGTCGCCGAGGACGGTGCGGGCAAAGTCGGGATCCATTTGCTGCGAGAGGACGCCCACGACCATGGCAATGAGGAACACGGTGAGCGAAACGAGGAGATCACGCCGCGAATAGTAGAAAGCCATCGGGATGTCGTACTTGAGCGTACGCACCACCTCGCCCCAGCGGTTGGGACGTTGGCCGTAGACATGCTGATGGAAGTGGCGGGCGATGCGTTCGAGGTAGTCGGTGACGGGACTTTCGGCGAAGTGCGTTTGGGCAAAAGCCAAGTCGGCCGACACATCGAGATAGATCTTTGCCATCTCTTCGGGATTGAGCATCCCCATGTTTTGACCCCATTCCTGATAGGACTGCCATTTCTGGCGGTTGAGTCGGACAAAGGCTGATTCTCTCATGGAGGTGAGCAGAGTAAAGGGGGAAGGTTGTCGATCGCCCGGCGCGGCTTGCGCGGTGCAGCGGCTTTGAGTGGAGTTGGCGGTGCGACAACGTCTGTGATACAAGTTCGAAATGCGCCGCGGGTGCGACGATCGTTGAGCGATTTAAGTCAAGACGATGGCACAAAAGTAAGAAAGTTTTTTTCAATATAAGGGTCTTTACAAGTGAAATGCGTATTTTTGTCGCGAAAAGTTCGTGAAACTTCGTTTTTCGTTCCTCGTTTTCGTATCCGCTCATCTTATATAAAATAGATATGCCCGAATTTGTTTCTGTCGAGAATGTCCGCATCTCGTTGCTCCCTGCCACGCTCTTCCAGCGTTTTGCCGCCATCACCATCGATATTGTCTTGGTGTTAATCGTCATGGGTCTCAGTTCTTTGGTGGTTTATTCGTTCTATACGCGCGAATTGGATCCGTTCATTCCGCTGTTTTCTCTTTTTTTCTTCTTCCTTCCCGTCCTCGAAGAAATCACCTTCAACGGGCGCACGATCGGCAAGCTCTGTCTTCGGCTGCGCGTGGTGCAAATCGACGGCAGCGCTCCGACGGTTTGGACGCTCATCCTGCGCTATTTCCTGTTGTGGATCGACGTTTTCGGCAGTTTCGGCAGCGGGTTGTTGTTGATTTTCGGCACGAAGTTGCACCGCCGTTGGGGCGATTTGGCCGCCGGCACGTTTGTGGCGCAAAGCGGTTCGAACTACGGCAACCGCTCTCCGCTGCACGCTTTCGATGACCTGCCCAACTATGAGCGCACCTTCTCGCGCATCGATCGCATCGATGCCCGCCGCGCCGCCCTCATCTCGCGTGCTTTGGGTGCCGCCGCTATGCATAGCAAAACATTCGACGCCGGCGATTTCGCCCGTCGCGTCGAGTCTGTGGTGGGCGGTCGCCTGCCCGAGGAAACTGATGTGCACTATCTCTCCGCGGTGCTCTACGCCTACCGCCACGCCGCCTGATCTTCGGCACAACTCCCCACTCCCGCTTCGCTCCACCGTGACCGCTGTTCCTAACGAACGGTGGTCACGGTGTTTTTTGTGTGGGGGGGCTACAAAATATTCGTTTTTTGAATCAGAATCAAATTGTATTAAAATAAGAGTGTATATTTGTCGGCGAAAATCTATTAGAAGTTTAAAATAATATCACGAACCTTTATCTGTATGGAAGAATATCTCACGACAGGCAGCCTTGTTTCAGTGGCTGAACTGATGGGGCGCAAATTCCGAGTCCCGGCTTATCAACGAGGCTATCGGTGGACGAAAAAGGAAGTGACCGATCTGCTCGAAGATCTTTGGGAATTTCATCAGTCTGAGCCGAAGAAGCAACAATTTTATTGCCTCCAGCCCATCGTTATCCAAAAGAACGGCGAGTTTTATGATGTCTTGGACGGACAACAACGCCTGACCACCTTGTATCTATTGCTCAGTTATTTAGATGATCGCCGCCGAGAAGATGGGTACTCGGCTCCACTTTTTGAAATCAGTTACGCCTCTCGGCCCGAGAGCCAACAATTTTTGGCCGTGAGTGGCTTCAAGGAAGCAAGTGATGGACGTAATATAGATTTCGCCTACATGTCTTCGGCTTATCAGACCATCAAAGAATGGTTTGAACCGGCAGATCCCACAGACAACAGCCATCAGGGAGCAAAAGGAAAACTCATACCGCGTTTATTGGATGAGAGCGGCAATGGGGCGAATGTTCGTTTTGTTTACTATGAAGTGGGTGCGGACGAGCATCCGATTCAGGTGTTTCTCCGCCTCAATAAGGGTAAAATCCCCCTTACTGATGGAGAATTGGTCAAGGCCTTGCTGTTGCAAACGGACAAGTACGCCGCGTTGAATGAAAAGGACGGAGTCCGCGTGGCCGATGAAGTGAAGAGTCGGTTGGATCTCATCGCCGCCGAGTGGCATAAGATCGAGACGCGTCTGCACGAATCGGAGTTTTGGGGCTTTCTCGGGGTGAAACTTCCCGGTGCTTCGCACATCGACCTACTTTTGCGTGCGTTGGCCAAGTCTCTTCCCGGTGATCCTACTGTCGATTGGGACAACCCCCGAAACAGCCACCCTGCATTTATCGTCCTGCACAATTATATAGAACAGTGCCTCGCTGAGGGAAACGGGCAAGAGCCTAAATCCAAAGCACGTTTTCGGCTCGAAATAGTCGAGCAGTTGTGGGAGCGCGTGGTGATGCTCTTCGAGATTTTAGAAGTCTGGTGGAACGATTACGAGATTTACCACCAAATCGGCTATTTACACTTTGTTACGTCGGAAAATCGCGAAGAGCGTATCTTCAAGTGGCTTCAATGCTTTGAAAAAGAAGGCATCATGAAGTTTAAGCAACGACTTCTTGGTGACATCAGTAAATCTATTAAAGATCCGGCCTCCCTCGTCTACAAGAATGCAGAAGGCGATAAGGGCGACTGTCCGGCGATTCGCAAACTGTTGTTGTTACATAATGTGCACCGCACGATGCAGAATCCGGAAAAAATGCGCTTTCCCTTCCATTTGTTTTGCAAAGAGGAGTGGGAACTCGAGCACATCTATCCGCAGCATCCCAAAATACCGGAGAAATGGGAAGAACGAAAGGAGTGGCTGAAGAATGTTTCCGAGAACGTGGAAAAAGGAATCATTGCTTTTCCCGAAGAACTTAAAAGCACAATAAAAGAGTTGCTCAATCAGACGGAATCGAATGAGGAAAAGGGGGCTTTGGATGAGCATTTCCAAAGCATCTTGCAAGCTTATTGGGCAACTCCCAACGCGATTGACAAAGCAGAAGACCTCCACAGCGTCGGCAATCTCTGTTTGTTGCCCAAAGCACTGAATATCTCGGTGAGCAATCATCCATTCGCAGTAAAACGAAACATCTTGCGCCAAAAAGTGGGGGCAGCCTACGTTCCCATTGCCACGCGAGAGGTGTTTAACAAGGTATTCTCTGCGCATCCCGCTTCTTATCTCTATTGGGAAGCCACAGATGTACAGGATTATCTCAAAGAGCTGTGCGCAACTTACCATTTCTATGTATCCTCTAAAGCTGACAATCCATGAATAAAACCAACCTCTTGGCTTTCCTAACGGATAAAAACGTTCGGATTCCACAACTGCAGCGCGATTATGTGCAAGGGAGCGACAAGGCGAAGGAAATCCGCGATCTGTTTATCTGCGATCTTGTGGAGACTTTGTCTGCCGATACTCCAGAAGCTAAGCAGAAAACCTTACATCTCGATTTCATTTACGGCAGCACGTACGAAGAAGCCCCGGCTTCCGGACTGCATCCACATTGGAAAGAGGGAGAACTTCATTTTGACATCCCAAATTCGGATGTCAACGAACCGACAAAGGTATTTCTTCCTCTCGACGGACAGCAACGACTGACCAGTTTGTGGCTGCTGCACTGGATGTTGTGTCCCGAAACAGAAGCCGACGCAGCGAAAAAGTTGCTTTCGCATTTCAGTTACGCCACGCGTTCTTCCTCTCGCCGCTTCTGTTCCGCTTTGGTGGCGCACATTGGCGACGGAGAACTGAAGCAGCAACTGAAAACCAACAAGGCGAAGTCCGCTCTCATGGAAGCCCCGTGGTTTCTTCCCGCTTGGCAGAAAGACCCTACGGTCAATTCGATGATCGAAATGCTCGTTGCCATCGGAACAAGGTTGGGTGAAGCAGATACAGCTCCACTTTGGAAGCGTTTGCAGGAAGGTGCGATCACTTTCACTGTGATCGAGATTCAAAGCAACGAGTTTCGTCTGACCGATGAGCTGTATATCAAGATGAACAACCGCGGTCGCCTGCTCACCGATTGGGAGTGCGACAAGGCAAAGGCCATAGAATGTTTGGGTGAAGTCGTTTTCACAGAGGAGAACGCGGGTTTGTGGGAAAGCCTTCAAGCGAATGAGCAGGAGAAAACGCCGGCCGATTATTTTTCTTTCCGAGTCGATGGCCGTTGGCAGGACTTCTTCTGGCATCTCTCTCGTGGAGAGGAGAGCCCTCTCGAAGACCATGTGCAGCGATCCGACGAGATGATGCGCTATTTCTTCACTTGGTGGGCAGAATTCCGATACTATCATTATAACAAGGGAGAATGTTCAGACAAAATGCACGTGTTTAAAAGCGCGGAAGAGATCACCCTCCTCTTTCAAGTCTTGAATAAACTCCATGAAATCGGTTGCCCTCATGGGGAAAGTGCCGAGAATCAAGACCAAGAGAAGGAATTTCTTGAAACGGCTTTCGGTGTTGTGAGTGAACCAGCCGTAGAAGTTCGGCTTCACTTCACCGGAAGTGAAGGAAACGAGAGCCGGGTGGGCGATTTGTTCCGCTTGCTCTGTGAAGGTAAGCTCGAACGTCGCCACCAAGTGTTGGTCTATTACTTTTTGCTTCGACTGGTTAAGTTCAATGAGGAGGCGACGGACGCGAACCTCTGCGATTTCCTCCGCGTGGTGCGCAATTTCCTCTATGGCATCAGGGAAGAAAACAAGAAAATGGCCTTCACCAGCGGTATTGAACTCAAAGAACTGAGTAGATATGCGGAGTATTTAGACGAAGTCCTCGGTGAGAAAGAAGTGTATGCAGGCCTATCATCGAAAGAGGTCTCTGAGGAAACTTCTCAAAATGTGTCTGCTTTCCGTCACGAAGTGGAGAAAGCAAAATGGATTTGCGCACATCCGGCGGAGAAGACTGCACTTTTTCGGCTCGAAGAGCACGATTTGCTCCGCGGTTTTCTCCGCAATCTGCCTTGGCAGGACGATTCCGTTATCAACATGCCCCGACTTTGCGAGGCCTTCTTCGAAGTTTTCGGCAGTCCTTGGCCGAAGGAGACTGAGAAACCGAGCGATAAGTTAGTGGCACGTGCACTTGTCGCTTGTGGTTTCCAGGGCATACTCAACAAGGGAATTCGAAAATACACTTGGTGGGCTTACTGTTTCGGTGGAGATGAACCACATTGGCGCTTTGTGCTCACCTATCATAAGGACATGCATCTCAAGGAACATACCGGAAGACAGAATTTGCTCAGTGCACTGCAGCGACTATTCAAGCTGTATATCGAACAGAGCGGCACTCCCGAGGAGCGTTTGCAGGCCATTATCGACAATTTCCTCAAGCAGACCGAGAACAAGAAGCCCCCATTGTACTATTTGGTCAAATATCCCGATCTTTGGTCGGGAAAAATCTATCATTTTGCCTTCACTTACGACGGTGAGGTCGGAACTAAAGTGAAACATTTTGTACGTTGCTTAGGTGATAATATAAACAACCCAATGGGCTCTCAGACTTGGAATCCATTTGCGCGAGCGGTTAGGTCAACTGACCGGAATAAATTGTTTCCCATCGATGATGAGTATGATCCTGATTCCAAGAAATCTCTGAACTACAATGAGAAGAAATTCGCACTTTATTTTTGGAACGATGCGTGGTATCTATCCATTCCATCCACGGAGGGACAGAAAAACGAGGAACTGGAGAATATTGTCAAGGGAAAATTGCAAGGATTCACCGAAATGGTCTATCATCCCCACGATAAAGAAAATGACATTCGCTACATCATTCGCCCCGCTGCCCATTCCAACTCCGATTTAGTCGAATTCGGGATTTCCATTGCGGAAAAGCTGATTGATTTGATATAGTATCGCAAGCATTCATCTGCACTTCGATGGAAAATGCAAAGCCGCACCACAAAAGAGTGGTGCGGCTTTTTGTATTCCCCCATTCCCGTGCTTGGTCGTGCGCGGCGGAAATGCTAACTTCGCAGCCATAAACAAAAACTATTCGTTCTTTTATGACGCAATTCTCTTCTACGCCCCGCGTGTCGACGCGGCGCGGATGGTTGGCGGTGAGCCCTTTGTTGTTGATGGTCGTGCTTTTCCTCGTGTTGGGGATCGCCGCCGGCGATTTCAACAAGGTGCCGCTCGTCATTGTCTTTATCATCGCCTCGGCCTACGCCCTTTTCATCACCAATCAGCCCGATGCCACGCGCCCCGCGGAACCCGAACTCCACCGCGGTCTGCTTCCCATCGCCGAACGCGTGAGTGTGTTCAGCCGCGGAGCGGGTGAGAAAAATCTGATGATGATGATTTGGATCTTCATCCTCGCCGGCGCGTTTGCCGCCTCGGCGAAACAGATGGGTGCCATCGACTCCACGGTCGCCATGACACTGCATGCACTCCCCGTCTCGCTGCTTTTGCCCGGATTGTTCCTGGCTGCCTGCTTTGTCTCGCTGAGCATCGGCACGAGCGTGGGCACTGTCATGGCTTTGGTGCCCGTTGCCACCGGAGTGGCCTCGTCTTCCGGCCTCGCCCTCCCCATGGTGGTGGGCGCTGTGGTGGGCGGTGCGTTTTTTGGCGACAACCTTTCGTTCATTTCCGACACCACTATCGTGGCCACTCGCTCACAAGGCGTGCGACTCAGCGATAAGTTTCGCGCCAACATCCGCATCGCCCTGCCCGCTGCCGTGGTTTGCTTTGTCATTTACTGCGTGAACGGTGCCGGCAGCCACAACGTGGCTTCGATTCCCGACTTCAGCTTGATTAAAGTCCTCCCCTATCTCGCCGTTTTGGTCGCCGCGATGGTCGGCGTCGACGTGATGCTGGTGTTACTGCTGGGCAATGTGCTCACGGGCGTCATCGGGATGAGCACCGGCGCCTTCGATGCGGCGGGATGGTTCAATGCGATGACCAAAGGTGTCGCGGGCATGAGCGAAACCATCCTCATCGCCCTCTTGGCCGGCGGTTTGATGGAAGTGATTCGCCACAACGGCGGCATCGACTTCATCATTTCGCGCCTCACGCGCCACATTCGCGGCAAACGCGGCGCCGAAGCCTCCATTTCGGCCTTGGTGTCGCTCATCAACTGCGTGACGGCCAACAATACGGTTGCTATTCTCAGCGTCGGCCGCATCTCCAACGACATTGCCGTGCGCTACGGGGTGAACAAATGCAAGAGTGCTTCGCTCCTCGACACCTTCTCGTGCGTGGCACAGGGGCTGTTGCCCTACGGCGCACAGTTGCTCCTCGCTTCAAGCCTGGCCGCGCTCAGTCCCCTGCAAATCATTCCGCATCTGTACTACAATTTCCTCCTCGGCGTGGTGGCCGTCGGCGGGATCTTGCTGCGCTATCCGCGCAAATACAGTTGATGTCTGCCGTTTAGCGACATCCGTCAGTAGCACACAGGCGTTTCCACGTGACCTCCCGCCCGACTTCATTCGAAAGTTGGACAAATCGGGGTGAACGATGGGAAACGCCTGTGTTTTTTTGTGCCCTGCGGCCGACGAGTAGGCGGCATCCGTGCCCGAAGGTGTAGCGCCACTTCACTCCCCCCGCAGCAGAGAAAAGAAAAAACGCCGTCTACTCCCACGCACAGGGAGAAAACGGCCGAAAAGGGAGAGGGAGGAATAAAACGAGGAGACAACTTTCCGCCCATTGAGGTCAGCGCAGCGCGAAAAGCGCACAACTGACGCGAAAAATCAGAGAGGGGGAAGTGGATTTAGACTAAGGGGCAAAAAAAATGGGATACCACTGTATCCCAACCTTGTTAACCTTAAATCTAATACTATGAAAAACACAGTGCGAAATTAGCCATTCTCGATTTTACTTCCAAACCAAAACCCAAGAAATCACCGAATTAAATTGTTTATTAACATTGAAGATGTCCAAAGTACGTGTTTTAAGGATTTCAATTCCCATTTTCTTGCCGTAAAATCGCGGCAATCAAAAACAACTTCTCGCTTTCGTTGCGTTTCTTCCGTCGTTTCTTTTTTATTTTCCGCCTCTTTTCTTCTTGCTTGGCGTGTTTCCGTGAGGTTGTGTCCAAAGTCCCCGCCCTCCGGTGAATTTGTTCCCATTCAAAGGGAAGAAGGTGGCGTTTGTCCTAAAAAAACTCGTTTTTTTGCTCACCATGTGGCTCAAACGCCGCAAGTCTACAAAAAAATGGCTAACTTTACGGCGCGAAAAATTCGCGTTTGCTCTTGGTCGTTGCCCGATGTCTCGCCCCCTTCTTCAGCGTGTGAGCTGCACATCACTGCCGCCCAAAGCCCCCTCTTCTCCATCTCTGCAACCTACTCCCCACCTATGGAAGTGAATCCCTGTAAGAAATGCGGTCGTCCCGTCTCGGTGCACGCCGAATACTGCCCCTATTGCGGTTGCGTGGTCGATCGTCGTCCGTTCGTACCCGCCTCTACGTCGAAACCCCTCGGCGGCGGTAGCACCCCTGCCCCCTCAGCACCGGTTTCCCGCCCCGTTGCGCCGCCCCCGCCCGCAACGCCGTCACCCACTCCCGCTCCCACCGCAGCCGCCACGCCCAGCCCCGAATTGCAGGCCGTGGAGCGTTTGAGTGAAGAATTGGGAGTAGCGACGGCCGAAACCGCCACTTCCACTGCCCATGCCGCGGCTACCCAAAGCTCCGCGCCCGCTTCGTCGACAACGTCCGCCGCTGTTGAACCGGTTGCGCCGACCGTTGCGCCCGAAGTGCCGCCTGTGCCCCCCACCCCGACACCTCCCGTCGCTCCGCCCCCCGCTTTCGAGCCCTCGACCGACGAGGACGACGACGAACCCCGCCGTTCCGGTGGCGGAATGAAGTGGGCGCTCGGCCTACTTGCCTTGGTGGTCGGCGGTTGTGCCGCAGGAGGATATTATTATTACGATCGTTACCTCGCCGCGCCCGAACCCACGGTGCAAACTCCCATTGCGAAGCCCGACACCACGCCTGCTGCTCCAGCAGCGGTGGCCGATAACGAGGCCGAACTGCGCGAAAAAGTGGTCAACTACTGGGATGTCTATGCCAAACGCTCGAGCGGTCTGATTCTTCAGTACACCAATGCACAGTTGCGCAAGATGCTCGAGGCAAAAGGCTTCGTGAATATGACCGATACCACCGCCACGGCTTCGACAGCCGGCGACGAAGTGAGCGAACGTGCCGACGTTTACGAACTCACCACCACGAAAGGCGCTGTGCTCTGCCGCTTTGTGATCAACAATGGCCGTGTGTACAACGAACTCTGGTTCAAGTATCCCGAAGACAAAGCCGCCTTCGTGAAAGCCGCCGCCGGTTCCGGATTCAAAGCCGGTACATCGGTCGATCGTGAAGCCAAAACGCCCACTTTCTACTCCTCGTTCACCACCGACAGCGTGCGCACTTATCCCAACACGCGCCACGACTACATTGTGGCCGGCGAAGAAACGTTGAAACTCTTCCGCGAGCGCGAGCGTTGATGCCGCGTTCGTTCGCGAACCCTCCCAACAGACGGCTCCCCGACAGCATTTTTGCACTGTCGGGGAGCCGTTTTTTGTGTCCGCTTGCGCGTTTTCACTTCGATTTTGCGCCGGTGAGAGGGGCAGGACGAGGTCTGATGCTCCGCCCGTCGCGGCCTTCGTGTGCGCCTTCGTTCGGTTGAGTCGAAAATCCTCACACATCCGTTGCGGCCACGTCGGCCAAATCCCAACCGTGCGCACCGAGTCGCAGTAGGCGCGGCGCTTCGTCGGGCGAGCAGGTGCGACCGGCCGCCAAAGCCACGTGTCCCATGGTGCGCCGCAGGTTGATTTCCACATAGGGCAACCACCCTTCGCGCGCCACCAGTACATCCACGCCCAAGGGGCCGACGTAGCGCGCCGCCGCGTCGGGACATCCCGCGCCGTACACCTCGTCAATGCGCGCCGCCATGCGGGCAATGAGCGTGTCGAAGACCTCGTCGGCAAGCGGACTGCCTACCGCGGCGGCACGTTCGAGCAAGGTGTGCCGCAACTGCGTGGGGTGCGCCGCCAGATTGCCCCCGTAGGCCCCGCCGGCCGCCGTGGTGAAGAGCGAAACGCCCTCGAAATGCACGTGCCCCGCCGCGTCGATGCTAAATTCAAGCGCTGCATCGAGCAGGCCTTCGCAGCGCGCCTGCACTTCCACCCCACCCTGTTGGCGAATGGCTTTTTCGATTCGGCGATGACAGGGCTCATCGTCGGCAAAAGCCCACACCCCGCGCCCGCTGCAGCTCCACGGTTGTTTGATCATGGCGCGCCCGTTCATCGTCGCCGCGGCCGTTTCGACCGCCGTCGTCGAGGTGCAGAACACCGCACGGGGCTTGACCACTCCCGGCAGGTCGTCGGTGGGCAAACCCTCCGCCCATCGCACCCCCATCTCGCGACTACTCATGCGGCGCAGCGCACAGAGCCGCTCGTCGTCGGGCAGGAGACGTTCGGGCGCGCCGAGTCGGCGCAACAATCCGACCAAATGCCGATCCCATCCCCACGGTTCGATGCGCTCCACCGCGGCCCAATCGGGAATTTCCACTCCTTCCGTGCCGCCCGATTCGGGCAAATGCAGGCACACATCACCGGCCGCCGCCCACAGTCGGGGCAGTTCGGCCAGCGCGTGAGCCAATCGGCGTGCAGGGCGTGAGGGACAGTAGTGCGCCGTGTGAGCGGCGAGGGCTTCGTCGTGCGAGGGATTGAAAATGTGGAGAACCATCAGTCAAGGCAAAAGAACTTCGCCCCGCCCTCGCCGAAGGTCTTGACGAAAAGCGGGGCGAAATCGAAAAAAACAAGTCGGGTTTCGCGAGAAAGTTGTGGTGTTTCACGGGAAACACTACAACTTTATTCTCCGGCGAGAAAACGCTGAGTTTGCGGTTGTGAGAAAATGCGTTCGGCGCAGGCATATCCCTCCTCATAGAGGGCTTCGAGTTGGTCGATGCGCGTGCCGAAACGATCCACCTCGAGGGGATTTTCCGGGCAGATGACGAGCACTTTTCCGGCGGCTTCGAGCTGTTCGACCAGTTCGATGTGCGCATTGTAGACGCGCTTCAAGCGCGAGAGTGCCACCCGCAGGCGGGGATAATTCTTATAGACGAATTTGGGCATGCGCACGTCGCTGCCGGCATCGCGATAGCCGCGATTGTGGGTGAGCACCACGACGTTGCGGTCGAAACCTTGGCTGATGGCGCGTTCCAGCGGGATGGGGTCGGTGATGCCGCCGTCGAGCATCGGCACACCGTCGAGGGGACAAATCGGTGCCACGAAAGGCAGCGAGGCAGAGGCCTTGCAGAGGGTGAGTAGGCGCTCGCGATCGCTCGTTTCGGTGTGGTATTCGGCGTAACCGGTGCGGCAGTTCGTGGTGACAATCTCAAAGCGCATGGGGTTGTCGAAGGCCGTGTCGTAGTCGAAGGGGAGAATTTCGTTGGGAATGCGGTCGTAGAGAAATTCTTGATCGAAAATGGCGTGCGATTGCCACAGATGTTTCAGCCCGATGTATTGGTATTTTTCGAGCACATCGATGGCCGTCTTCTTGGCGCGCCCTCTTTGCCGACTCAGAAAAGACATGCCGTGGCCGGCACCGGCTGACACGCCGATGCCATAGGCGAAGGTGATGTCGGCATCCATCAAGTAGTCGAGCACTCCGATGGTGAACACGGCACGCATGCCTCCGCCTTCCAAAACCAGTCCGGTCGTTGCATTCATAAGCACAAACATTTGTGGCAGCTTTTGGCCCCTTTGGCGAACAAATGCTGCATATCAGTCTATAAAAGTTGTGCAAAGGTATATTATTCCGCGCGGAATGTAGTAACTTTGCGGGAAGAATAATTACTAAAAACTGCGTTCTATGCTCTTTTCTCGTTCCACTTATGCAGAGCGCCGCAGCCGCCTGCGCCAACTCGTCGGTAGCGGCATCATTTTCATCCCCGGCAACAACGACAGCCCCTGCAACTTCCCGAACAACCCCTACAAGTTCCGTCAGGATAGTTCGTTTCTCTATTTCACCGGTCAGCACCGCGATGGGCTGGCGCTGGTGATCGACTGCGAAAGCGGCGTCGAAACGCTCGTGGGCAACGACATCGACATCGACGACGTCATCTGGACGGGCCCCGTTCCCTCGATGGCAGACATGGCGGCCGAGAGCGGCATCGAACGCACCGCCCCGAAAAGCGAACTGGCGGCGCTCTTCACCGAAGCGCGCCGCTTGGGACGTCGCGTGCACTTCTTGCCCCCCTATCGCCACGACATCATGATCGAAATGGCCGATCTCACCGGCCTGCACCCCCTGAAGGTGCGCGAGGCGGCGAGCATCGAACTCATTCGTGCCGTGGTGGCACTGCGCAACATCAAGAGCGAGGAGGAAATCGCCGAACTCGACCGCGCCGCCGCCATCGGTTATGAGATGCACACCACCGCCATGCGCATGGCCGTACAGCCCGGCATGACCGAAGCCGCCATCGCCGGTGCGCTCGACGGCATTGCCTCGTCGCGCGGTAGCATGGTTTCCTTCCCCTCCATCGTATCGATGCACGGCGAAGTGCTGCACGGTTTCCCCTCGACGGCCACGCTCGATCCCACGCGCCTGCTCTTGGTCGATGCCGGTGCCGAATCGCGCGAGCACTACTGCTCCGACCACACGCGCACCACGCCCATTTCGGGCCGCTTCAGCCAGCGCCAGCGCGATGTCTACGACATTGTGGTGGACTGCCACGACTTGGCACTCAAAGTGGCGCGCCCCGGGGTGAAATACATGGATGTGCACCTCGCGGTGTGCCGCCTGATGACCGAACGCCTGCAGGCTCTCGGCCTGATGAAGGGCGATGTCGACGCTTCGGTGGCCGCCGGTGCCCACGCCCTCTTCCTGCCGCACGGACTCGGCCACGCCATGGGCATGGATGTTCACGACATGGAAGCCCTCGGCCAGGTGAATGTGGGCTACGACGACGAGACGCGCCCCTCCGACCAGTTCGGTTTGGCCAGTCTGCGTTTCGGTCGCCGCTTGGAAGTGGGACATGTGGTCACAGACGAACCGGGCATCTATTTCATCCCCGACCTCATCGATCTCTGGCGCGCCGAAGGCACGAACAGCGACTTCTTGAATTTCGATGCCATCGAGAGTTATAAGGACTTCGGCGGCATCCGCATCGAAGACGATCTGCTCATCACGGCCGACGGTTGTCGTTTCCTCGGCACGGAACTCGTGCCCTATCACTCCGACGACGTCGAAGCCTTCTTGGCACGTTGATCGACCGGCGGCGTATCACACGCTGCTTCAGCGCCCCGCTCCACAGGTTTCGCCCCAAGGCGCGGCGCCCCTTTTTCCATCGTAAACTCCTATAACTATCATTTCAATATGAAGAAAATTCTTACCCTCGCCCTCGCGGCGCTGAGCTTCTTCGGTGCGGCCACTGCCGCCAACAACACAAAGAAGGCAGCCCCCAAAGACACGCTCGTGTTCACGACTATCGTGTCGGCCCCTGTGACGAGTATCAAAAACCAGAACAACTCGGGTACTTGCTGGGCCTATTCTTCTTTGGCTTTCCTCGAAAGCGAAGCCCTCAAGAAGAACCCCTCGTTGAAACCCGCCGATGTGGATCTCTGCGAATCGTTTGTTGTAGCCAAAACCTACAACGACCGCGCCGACCGTGCCGTTCGTACGCACGGTGATGTGAGCTTCTCGCAGGGTGGTTCGTTCTATGATGTGATCTACTGCATGGATCGCTACGGTCTCGTGCCCGAAGGCACCATGCCCTACCCCAAAACACTTTACGGTGACTCGCTCTTCAACTTCAAGCAATTCTTCCCCGGCATTGAAGCTTTTGTGGGCAGCATCGCCAAGGGCGACCACAAAACGATCAACCCCGTTTGGAAAAAGACGCTCTCCACGATGATCGACGGCTATTTCGGCGAAGCGCCCAAGACCTTCAAGGTGAACGGCAAGGAATACACGCCCCACACCTACGTCAAGGACTACCTCCGTCTTGATCCCAACGACTATGTGAGCCTCACCTCCTACACGCACGAGCCTTTCTACAAGCCTTTCGTTATCGAAGTGCAGGACAACTGGCGTTGGGCGCCCAGCTACAACCTCCCCCTCAACGAACTCATGGAAGTGATGGAGAGTGCTGTGCGCAACGGCTACACCTTTGCTTGGGGTGCCGACGTGAGCGAGGACGGTTTCTCGCGCCGCACGGGCAAACACCGCTGCGTGGCCACCGTGCCCGACACGAAGAGCTCGGCCGGTGTGGGTTCTGACCAGTCGCGCTGGACGGGCGAACAGGCCGGTGCCAAGATCAACGCCACCGACAGCAAGGGCGAAAAGACCATCACGCAGGAGATGCGCCAACTCGCCTACGACAACTGGGAAACGACCGACGATCACGGTATGCAGATCTACGGTTTGGCAAAAGACCAGAACGGCAAGGAGTATTTCATGATGAAAAACTCTTGGGGTGACTACGGTCCCTACAAAGGCTTCTGGTATGTGTCGAAACCCTACGCCGCTTACAAGACGATGAACATCGTGATCAACAAAAACGCCATCCCCGCGGCCATCCGCACGAAGCTCGGCATCTAATAACGGGAGCATATTTGCCATTCCCGACTGCCGTTTGTCGAAAACAAGTCCTGCGGTGTGATCAGCACCCGCGGTGAATCGGCAAACCTCCCCTCAGTGTGCGCATCTGTTCCGCTTTGCGGCGAGCAGATGCGCGCATTGCGTTTGAAACAGGCGCTCGCCATCGCCAAGTGCGCAACTTCAACGTCAACTTTCCTCCCCAATGCACCCCGACTACTCTCCTTTGCGCCGCTTCACGCGGTGGATCTCCCGCTGGCGCCACCGCCGTGGCTACGGAGTCCACTCTCCGTGGGCATTTTCGTGGATCACCCAGGTGATTTACAACGACATGGCTTACTATGCCTACGCCGATTTGCAGCGCCGCCGCCGTTTGCCCGCTGCCGATCCCGAGGCGCTCGCCGGCACGCTCAGCGAGAAAGACGATCGTCTCCTCTTTCGGGTAGCCAATGCTGCGGAAGCCAACGACATCGCCGTGGTCGGGGCTGTCGGCGCACGCGAAATCGCTTATCTCTCGGCGGCGCGCACACAGGCACGGCTCACAACTTACGCAGCGCTCCCGACCGCTGCGGAAAAGCGGACGGGGCAGCACGATTTTGTCTATTTCGCCGCGGCTGAATTGTTGCCTTCCGGCAATTTCCCGTCGACTTTTTTCGACAACACGGACACGGCGCACTGCCGACTTGTGGTGGTGCGGGGCATAGCGCACAGCGCGGCGGCAAAAGCAGCCTGGCAGCATTTCGTGGAGCGTCCGGAAGTGTGTGTAAGTTTCGATCTCGGCCGTTTTGGCTTGGCTTTTTTCGCACCGAAACTCCACAAGCAACATTACGTTGTGGCCTATTTATAAGCCTTCCGACGCACAAAAACAACAAAAGTTGGGTGCTGTGGTGAAATAATGGGCGAAAAATTTGGTTATCCGCGAGGAAATGTTACTTTTGCACGCTCAAACCGTAAAACCTATCCACGTAACTATGTATTGGACATTGGAATTGGCTTCGAAACTCGAAGACGCACCTTGGCCCGCTACCAAGGAAGAATTGATTGACTACGCAATGCGCTCGGGCGCTCCGTTGGAAGTGGTGGAAAACCTCGAAGAACTGGAAGACGAAGGCGAAATTTACGAGACGATCGAAGACGTCTGGCCCGACTATCCCACGAAAGAAGATTTCCTCTTCAACGAAGACGAATACTAATCCCCCTTTCATCGGCGGAAGCCCACGCGGCTCCCGCTTTTTTTGTGTCGTTGCGACACATTGTCGCCCCATCTTGTCATGTCCTACCCCGTTTTTGCTTCAAACGTCCCAACGGCGGAGGGGAAATGCCCCACTTTCGCCGATTCGCGCTCTGATTTTGTCCCGACGGTGAGCGTAATCATTCCCGTTCGCAACCGTTCGGAGGTGATTGTCCGCTGTCTGCAATCGGTGGCGGCGCAAACTTATGAGCGCGTGCGGCTGATTGTGGTGGACAATGGCTCGACCGACGACACGCGTTCGCGAGTGGCCGACTGGATGTCGGCGAATGCCGGGCGTTTTGTCGAAACTTGCTTGCTCGATGAGCCACGTTCCGGCGCGAACGCGGCACGCAACCGGGGATTGCGCGCCGTGACCGACGGTTATGTGGCCTTTTTTGACTCAGACGACGAGATGTCGCCCGATTTTCTCACGCAAATGCTTGCCACCTTGTGCAAGGACGCCGCCGCACAGTGGGTTTTGGCGCGAACACGCATGATTTTCCCCGACGGCACGGAGCAAGTGCGCCACGGCGTGCCCCACCCTTCGGCGACACACCACTTGTTGAGCGCACAAGTTTCCACCCAATCGTTTGTGGCCGAGGCGAATTTATTGAGAACGGTCGGCGGTTGGGACGAAACGCTCACTTGTTGGCAAGACTACGAGCTGGGCTTCCGTCTTCTTCGCGCGGCGCCGCGTCCTGCTTGGTGCTCTTCGGTGTTTCACCGCATCTATCGCACGCCACACAGCATCACCGGCATATCGCTTTCGGAGAATGCGGAAGGAATTGTGCATGTGCTGCGCAAACTGGCCGAACAAGTGGAAAAAGCCCCCCATTTCCCGCCGCACACGCTTGATATTCAGTTGAATGGAGGACATTTTGCGACACCTTCTGCGGATTTTTCTCCGATAGCAGCGGGAGGTTTTCCGAAAGGTGCCGAATCTTCTGCGCAAGCTGTGGACGGTTCGCCGGCAGTCGCGGACAGTACGTCGATTGCAGAGCATGCCACGGCTGAACAAGCCCAATGTCGTTTGGCTTTGTGGCTGCGAGTTCACATTATTGCAGGACAATTTCTCGCCGAAGGCGCAAGTTCGACCAGATCGGAAG
>ENA-OWLM01000060-OWLM01000060.1-metagenome-genome-assembly--contig:-NODE-60-length-38961-cov-3.819462_pt1 | contig 38961 bp, 32 predicted proteins | sample MGYA00245349_ERZ651102 | MGnify/ENA primary metagenome ERZ651102 (study PRJEB26857, sample SAMEA4031759) | metagenome | biome: human; feature: oral; material: saliva | place: Philippines | collected 2014 | study... | reverse complement strand
GGACGAGATTGCATCCGCCGATCTGGTGTTCCTCGCCACCGACATCGAGGTGGACATGGCGCGCTTCGACGGCAAGCCGGTCTATCGCACCAGCACAGGGGCTGCCCTCAAGAAGACCCGCGCCGAGCTCGACAAGGCCTGGACCGAGGCCAAGACCTATCGCCACAGCGGCGCTGCCTCCCCCAAGAAAGAGGAGAAGGCGGGCCCCTACAAGCACCTGCTGACCGGCGTCTCCTTCATGCTGCCCATGGTGGTGGCGGGCGGCCTTATCATCGCCCTGTCATTCGTGTTTGGGATTGAGGCGTTCAAGGAGGAGGGGACCCTCGCGGCGGCCCTGATGAAGATCGGCGGCGGCTCTGCCTTCGCCCTGATGATCCCGGTGCTGGCGGGCTACATCGCCTACTCCATCGCCGATCGTCCGGGTCTCGCTCCCGGCATGATCGCCGGTATGCTGGCAAGCTCCCTGGGCGCCGGTTTCCTCGGTGGCATCGTCGGTGGCTTCCTCGCCGGTTACAGTGCCAAGTACCTGAGCGACAAGGTGCGCCTGCCGGTGACCCTGGAAGCGCTCAAGCCCATCCTCATCATCCCGCTCTTTGCGAGCCTGTTCACCGGCCTGGTGATGATCTACGTGGTGGGCGGCCCGGTGGCCGGCATCATGAACGCCATGACCGAGTTCCTCAACAACATGGGCTCCGCCAACGCCGTACTGCTGGGTGTCATCATCGGCGCCATGATGTGCTTCGACATGGGTGGCCCGGTCAACAAGGCAGCTTACGCCTTCGGGGTCGGTCTGCTCGCCTCCAAGACCTATGCCCCCATGGCCGCCGTGATGGCCGCCGGCATGGTACCGGCACTGGGGATGGGCATCGCCACTTTCCTGGCCAGCAAGAAGTTCATCAAGGCGGAGCAGGAAGCGGGCAAGGCCTCCTTCGTACTGGGTCTGTGCTTCATCTCCGAGGGGGCCATCCCGTTTGCCGCCAAGGATCCCATGCGGGTCATCCCGGCCTGCATGGTGGGCGGTGCCCTGACCGGTGCCCTCTCCATGCTGTTTGGCTGCGAGCTGGTGGCGCCCCACGGCGGCCTGTTCGTGCTCTTCATCCCGAATGCCATCAGCAACGTCATGATGTACATCCTGGCGATCGCGGCTGGCTCGCTCCTGACCGGGGTCTCCTATGCCATGCTCAAGCGCGGCGAGGAGCAGGCCAGGCTGGCGACGGCCTGAGTCGGATGTGGGTAAATGAAAAAGGCGGCCTGCGGGCCGCCTTTCTTATGGTTGGCAAAAAGGGGGGAAAGCGTCAGAAATCCAGATCGGGCTGCGCCGGGGCCTCGGGCGGTTCGCCTTCCCTGGCCTTGCGCCGCGCAGCCTCGACCCTGGCCTTGCGATTGCGGCACAGGCGCAGCACCTCCTGCTGCTGGACAGGGGTCATCTTCTGCCAGTAGAAACGCTCTTCCCGGCTGCGCAGGCACCCCTTGCAATACCCCTTGTTGTTCATCTCGCAAACCCCGACGCAGGGGCTCTCGAGCGGGAAGAATTCGAGCTGTTCCATCCATGACCTCTCACACCTTGTCACCTTGTTATAACCCAGAAGATCCCTGCAGGAAAAATCCGTCGTGTGAGGGTGGAAGGCGTTTGCTTTCCCATGGCAATTTTGGCATCTTCCCCGCCGTGCAAGACACAAGGTGTTATATGAGGACATATGAATAGACATGCGTACTGGTTGGCCGCCGCCGTGGTGGGGTTGGCCGGTTGTGCGGGCAGCCCTGAACCGGTCAAGGCGCCCCAGAAAAAGGCGGATTCCAGATGCTTTCTGAACTGTGAGGTCCCGGAAAACCTGGGCAAGCAGTATCTGGATGGTGCCCTGCCAGGGGATCTGGTGCGGGTGGAGCGGGTCAACAGCCGCGCGCGCGCAGATTACAGCAAGTTCGGCCCCCAGAGCCGGCTGGTGCTGGAGCGATCCGGCCGCATGGCGAGCCGCTATGGGGAGCTCTATCGTCAGCTCTCCCGCTGGGTGGCCAATGGGGGCGATCCCGCCCAGATCACCCGCTACGGCGTCAGCCTGGCCCAGCTCGGCGGCGCCGATCGCATGGGCAACGTGCTCTTCACCGGCTACTACTCGCCGGTGCTGGAGGTGCGTCACCGCCCGGATGCCGAGTACAAGTACCCCATCTACGCCATGCCCAACTGTGGCGGGCGCTGCCCGAGCCGGGCCCAGATCCACAGAGGTGCGCTGGCCAACCGCGGGCTGGAGCTGGGCTACAGCCGCTCCCTCATCGACAACTTCCTGATGGACGTGCAGGGCTCGGGCTTCGTTCACTACGGCGATGACGACCGGCTGCAATACCTCGGCTACAGCGGCAAGAACGGTCACGGCTACGTGAGCATCGGCCGGGTGCTCATCGACCGCGGCGAGGTACCCAGGGAGCAGATGTCCATGAAGGCCATCAAGGAGTGGGCGAGCCGCCAGCCGGAGGAGAGCGTGAAGGAGCTGGTGGAGCAGAACCCCTCCTATGTCTTCTTCGAACGCCGTCCCACCAACGACGTGGTCGGGGCCGCCGGCATTCCGCTGCTGCCCATGGCGGCGGTGGCGGCCGACAAGACCCTGCTGCCCATGGGTACTCCCATCCTCGCGGAAGTGCCTCTGCTCGACAAGGCGGGCAACTGGACCGGCAGGCACCAGCTGCGCCTGCTGATCGCGCTCGATGTGGGCGGCGCGGTGAAGAAGGGACACCTGGACCTCTACCACGGCATGGGGGAGAGGGCTGGTGTGGAAGCGGGGCACTACAAGCACTTCGGCCGTGTCTGGAAGCTGGGCCTGCACCACGGGCCGACAGCCGCGCCCTGGTTGTAATTCTCTGAGGGGAAGGGCGTCTGCAAGAGGGCGCCCTGAACGAAGAGATAGAGACAAAAAAGCCGCCGGATTGCTCCGGCGGCTTTTTGTTTGCTGTGCAGATCCCGGGGGACGGGGCCGTCAGCCCTTCCGGATATCCAGCTTGATGGCGCCGACCGGCTGGCAGCAGCAGGGCAGGCACTCCCCCTGGGAGACAAAGGCGAGCGGGACGGCGGCGTAGTGCACCTTGCCTGCCAGCAGCGGCGTGCGGCAGGCGCCGCAGTAGCCGCTGCGACACTGGAACTCGACCCTGTGGCCGTGGCGCTCCAGGGTTTCCAGCACGCTCTCGCCGGGATGGGCGTGCAGCACCCCGTCCCGGGTATGGACCCGGGGCGTTGCGGCCTCGTGCTCGGCGTCTCTCAGAGACGGGGCGGGGGGCAGGGTGCCGATGGCCTCACTCACGGCAAGACCTCACCAAGAAACGGCATGAAGGTTGCCGTCTGCCCAGGCGCGCGCAATCACAGCTCGAAGTCACCGAGATCGTCGGCGTGCACTTCGCTGTCGATCTGACCGACCAGGTAGGAACTCACTTCCACTTCCTGAGGCGCTACCTGCACGTTGTCGGAGGAGAGCCAGGTGTTGATCCAGGGGATGGGGTTCTGCTTGGTGCCGGCAAAGGCCGGCTGCAGGCCCACCGCCGCCATGCGCAGGTTGGTGATGTACTCCACGTACTGGCAGAGGATGTCCTTGTTCAGGCCGATCATGGAGCCGTCCTGGAACAGGTACTCGGCCCACTCCTTCTCCTGCAGGGCCGCTTCCTTGAACAGCTCGAAGCAGGCCTGCTCGCACTCGACAGCGATCTCCGCCATGTCGGGATCGTCGTTGCCGCTGCGCATCAGGTTCAGCATGTGCTGGGTACCGGTCAGGTGCAGGGCTTCGTCGCGGGCGATCATCTTGATGATCTTGGCGTTGCCCTCCATCAGCTCGCGCTCGGCGAAGGCGAAGGAGCAGGCGAAGCTGACGTAGAAGCGGATCGCCTCCAGGGCGTTGACGCTCATCAGGCACAGGTAGAGCTTCTTCTTGAGCTCGCGCAGGCTGATGGTCACCTCGCGATCCCCGATCCGGTGGGTCCCCTCACCGTGCAGATGATAGACGGAGGTGGCCTCGATGAGATCGTCATAGAAGTGGCTGATGGAGCCGGCGCGCTTCAGGATCTGCTCGTTGGTCACGATGTCGTCGAACACCTGCCCCGGGTTGTTGACGATGTTGCGGATGATGTGGGTGTAGGAGCGAGAGTGGATGGTCTCGGAGAAGGCCCAGGTCTCGATCCAGGTCTCCAGCTCCGGGATGGAGACCAGCGGCAGCAGCGCCACGTTCGGGCTGCGGCCCTGGATGGAGTCCAGCAGGGTCTGGTACTTCAGGTTGGAGATGAAGATGTGCTGCTCGTGGGGGGGCAGGGCCTGGAAGTCGATGCGGTCGTGGGAGACGTCCACCTCTTCCGGGCGCCAGAAGAAGGAGAGCTGCTTCTCGATCAGCCGCTCGAAGATGTCGTGCTTTTGCTGATCATAACGGGCCACGTTGACCGATTGGCCGAAGAACATCGGCTCCTTGAGCTGATCGTTTTGGGTCTGGCAGAAAGTTGAATAGGCCATGGTTCGACTGTCGTGAAATGGGGGAAACAGGAAGGCGGGAGCTTCATGCTCCCGCCCGGTTCATCAGATGGCTCGGCGGTTAGATCTTGCAAGCCCCGCCGGCACACCCGTCATCCTGCAGATCGGTCTGTGTGTCGTCTGCACCGTCACGGGTGTTGTGGTAGTAGAGGGTCTTGAGGCCGTACTTGTAGGCGGTCAGCAAGTCCTTGAGCAGCTGCTTCATCGGCACCTTGTTGCCTTCGAAGCGGGCCGGATCGTAGTTGGTGTTGGCGGAGATCGCCTGATCCACGAACTTCTGCATGATGCCGACCAGCTGCAGGTAACCGTCGACGCTCGGCTGTTTCCACAGCAGCTCGTACTGATCCTTCAGGCGATGGTACTCCGGCACCACCTGCTTGAGGATGCCGTCCTTGGAGGCCTTGACGGAGACCAGGCCGCGGGGCGGCTCGATGCCGTTGGTGGCGTTGGAGATCTGGCTGGAGGTCTCGCTCGGCATCAGGGCGGTCAGGGTGGAGTTGCGCAGACCCACGGTGCGGATCTCCTCGCGCAAGGTTTCCCAGTCCAGGTGCAGCGGCTCGTTGCACAGGCCATCCAGATCCTTCTTGTAGGTATCGATGGGCAGGATACCCTGGGCGTAGGTAGTCTCGTTGAACGCCGGGCAGGGGCCGAACTCGCGGGCCAGCTGCACGGAGGCCTTCAGCAGGTAGTACTGGATCGCCTCGAAGGTGCGGTGGGTCAGCGCCAGACCGGAACCGTCGGAGTAGCGGGCACCGTTCTTCGCCAGGTAGTAGGCGTAGTTGATGACGCCGATCCCCAGGGTGCGGCGGTTCATGCTGCCCTTCATGGCGGCCTTGAGCGGGTAGTCCTGATAGTCGAGCAGGGCGTCCAGGGCGCGCACGGCCAGATCAGCCATCTCTTCCAGATCTTCCAGCTTCTCGATGGCACCCAGGTTGAAGGCGGAGAGGGTGCACAGGGCAATCTCGCCGTCCTCGTCGTCCACGTTGTTCAGCGGCTTGGTGGGCAGTGCAATCTCGAGGCAGAGGTTGGACTGGCGTACCGGGGCCACGCTCGGATCGAACGGGCTGTGGGTGTTGCAGTGGTCCACGTTCTGGATGTAGATGCGACCGGTACCGGCGCGCTCCTGCATCATCAGGGAGAAGAGATCCACCGCCTTCAGGGTCTTCTTGCGAATGCTCGGATCTTGCTCGTACTTGACGTAGAGCGCTTCGAACTTGTCCTGATCCGCGAAGAAGGCGTCATAGAGGCCAGGTGCGTCGGACGGGGAGAACAGGGTGATGTCGCCGCCCTTGATGAGGCGCTGGTACATCAGCTTGTTGATCTGCACGCCGTAGTCCATGTGACGGACCCGGTTTTCTTCCACGCCGCGGTTGTTCTTCAGCACCAGCAGGCTTTCCACTTCGGTGTGCCACAGGGGGTAGAAGAGGGTGGCCGCACCGCCGCGCACGCCGCCCTGGGAGCAGCACTTCACGGCAGTCTGGAAGTACTTGTAGAAGGGGATGCAGCCGGTGTGGAAGGCTTCGCCGCCACGGATGGGGCTGCCCAGGCCACGGATGCGACCGGCGTTGATGCCGATGCCGGCGCGCTGGGAGACGTAACGTACGATGGCGCTGGCGGTCGCGTTGATGGAGTCCAGGCTGTCGTCGCACTCGATCAGCACGCAGGAGCTGAACTGGCGGGTCGGGGTGCGCACGCCGCTCATGATCGGGGTCGGCAGGGAGATCTTGAAGGTCGAGACCGCATCATAGAAGCGCTTGATGTAGTCCAGACGGGTATCTTTCGGATACTTGGAGAAGAGGCAGGCCGCCACCAGGATGTAGAGGAACTGCGGGCTCTCGTAAATTTCGCCGGTGACGCGGTTCTGTACCAGGTACTTGCCTTCCAGCTGCTTGACGGCGGCGTAGGAGAAGTCCATGTCGCGCCAGTGATCGAGGTAACCGTTCAGCTCCTCGAACTCGGCCTGGGTGTAGTCTTCCAGCAGGTGCTTGTCGTACTTGCCCATGTCCACCAGTTTGGCGACGTGCTGGTAGAGGTGGGGCGGCTCGAACTGGCCGTAGGCCTTCTTGCGCAGGTGGAAGATGGCCAGACGGGCGGCCATGTACTGGTAGTCCGGGCTCTGTTCGGAGATGAGGTCAGCAGCAGCCTTGATGATGGTCTCGTGGATGTCGGCGGTACGGATGCCGTCATAGAACTGGATGTGGGACTTGAGCTCCACCTGGGAGACCGACACGTTGTCGAGCTTCTCGGCGGCCCAGTCGAGCACGCGGTGGATCTTGTCCAGATCGATGGGTTCTTTGTGTCCGTTACGCTTCGTCACAAACAAGTTCATTGGCTGATGACCCCTTTCATTGATACCTGGCGGTATCGGTGGATTCCCGAAAAACCATCGCGCGACGCTCCCGACAGGCCAATCTAGGCGACGGGGTGGGGGCGTACAGCGCGATGAATCACAAGATATAGTGTTATTTTGAATGCGAACTACAAGATAGTGAGGTCGTCACGGCATTGCAATCTGTGGATAACGCATTAGCTGTGGATAAATTGTGGGTGTCGGGAGCCGAGTTAGTGGACGCTCACAGCGAACGGGTTTTCATGCGTCCGATCCGGTAAATGCAAGACCGGCGATCGAAGATGGAAAATTAAAATAACTTTTTTTGCTTGCGAAAGCAGGGTGTTTTTACTAGCAAATCCGGCCTGCTCATCCCTTGTGCAGACAGGGTCAAAAGGTGTCCTGCTATGCCGTTCGGGGGGTTGCCAAGCCCGCAAAAAGAGGGCACGTCCGGCATCCTTCTGTTGCGCTGCGGGGCGACTCCCGCGCCATGGCGGATGTGCATCCGACCATGGGCGGACTGTCAAAGTTGCCCCGCAGATCCATCTCTACTATTGAGGTCTTGTAGACCGGACAATGGGCTCAGGTCAGCTCGTAGCGCAGCCAGTGGTGCAGAGCCTGCACGGTGTCGAACTGCAGATCCGCACCCCAGTCGGCGGGATCCTCATTGTCATTCAGATAACCCCAGCCTGCGACGGCGGTGCGCATCCCCGCATTGCGACCCGCCTCGATGTCGCGCACGTGATCCCCCACATAGAGGCAGTGCGCGGCGTTCACTCCGAGCTGCTCGCAGGCAAAGTACATGGGGGCGGGGTCGGGCTTGCGTACCGGCAGGGTGTCGGCGCTGACCGCCACGCCGCAGCTGGCGAGCTCGGGCAGGGCGGCCAGGAGCGGCTCGGTGAGAAAGCCCGGCTTGTTGGTGACGATGCCCCAGGGCAGTTGGCGCTCGTCCAGCCACTCGATGAGATCCACCATGCCTTCATAGGGGCGGGTGCCGACGCAGAGGTTGGCCGCGTAGTAGTCCAGCAGGGCAGTGCGAAGGCGCGTGGCCCCGAGCTCCTCGAGCAGCTCCTCCCCAAGGCCGGCCCTGAGCAGCCCGAGGGCCCCGTGGGAGGTGGTCTGGCGGATGATGTCGTCGGGCAGCGGGGCAAAGCCTTCGCTTACCAGCACGTGGTTGACGGCGGCGCCGAGATCCGGCGCGGTGTCGAGCAGGGTACCGTCCAGATCAAACAGGACGCAGCGAAGGGGCATAGGGTGGGGGACGCTCATCAGCCTTGCTCCGGGCGCTCGAAGGCGACCATGTAGTTGACGTCGACGTTGCGACCGAGTTTGAAGCTGTTGGAGAGCGGCGCATAGTGCACGCCGCTCATGTCGCGCACCAGCAGGCCCGCCGCCTCGCCCATGCGACAGAGTTCGGCCGGGGTGATGAACTTCTTGTGGTTGTGGGTGCCCTTGGGGACCATCTTCATCAGGTACTCGGCCCCGAGGATCATCATCAGATAGGCTTTGGGGTTGCGGTTGATGGTGGAGACGAACACCTTGCCCCCCGGGCGCACCAAGGTTGCGATGGCGCGCAGCACCGAGGCCGGGTCCGGCACGTGCTCCAGCATCTCCATGCAGGTGACCACGTCATACTGGCCCGGGGCTTCGTCTGCGTGGGCTTCGGCGGTGATCTGGCGATACTCGAGCTCCACCCCTGCTTCCAGTGCGTGCAGACGGGCGACGCCGAGGGGCTCCTTGCCCATGTCGATGCCGGTGACCCGGGCTCCCCGGCGGGCCATGCTCTCGGAGAGGATGCCGCCGCCGCAGCCGATGTCGAGCACGCGCTTGCCAAACAGGCCGCCGCTCTTGTCGGTGATCCAGTCAAGGCGCACCGGGTTGATTTGATGCAGCGGCTTGAATTCGCCCTCCATGTCCCACCAGCGGGAGGCGATGGCTTCAAATTTGGCGATTTCTGTCAGATCGACATTGGCATCACTATTCATGTTTTGATGATCCTGTGGCAAGGCGCGCAGCGGGCTGCGCGCGCGCAATCTATTGTCCTGGCGCGCATTATAACGGACCGACCTCGTCGCACCAGCCCGATGTGCTCATCGGATTTGTGGCTTAATGTATTTGGCTCAGTGTGTTACCATGTCGCGCTGTTTAAGCCAAAGAACAACTAATTAGGGATTAAGGCTTTCTATGAGCGATCTGGCCAGAGAGATCACGCCGGTCAACATCGAAGAAGAGCTCAAGAGTTCCTATCTGGATTACGCCATGAGCGTGATCGTAGGACGAGCTCTGCCGGATGTGCGTGATGGCTTGAAACCGGTTCACCGCCGCGTTCTGTATGCAATGAACGAGCTGGGGAACGACTGGAACAAGCCCTATAAAAAATCGGCCCGTGTGGTCGGTGACGTAATCGGTAAATATCACCCGCATGGCGACAGCGCCGTGTATGACACCATCGTCCGTATGGCGCAGGATTTCTCCATGCGCTACATGCTGGTCGACGGTCAGGGCAACTTCGGTTCGGTGGACGGCGACAACGCCGCGGCCATGCGTTACACCGAAGTGCGGATGGCGCGCATCTCCCACGAGCTGCTGGCCGATCTGGACAAAGAGACCGTGGACTGGGTGCCGAACTACGACGGCACCGAGATGATCCCGGCTGTCATGCCCACCAAGGTCCCCACCCTGCTGGTCAACGGCTCCTCCGGTATCGCGGTGGGCATGGCGACCAACATCCCGCCTCACAACCTCACCGAGATTGTCAACGGCTGCCTGGCGCTGATCGAAAACGGCGACCTCACCATTGACGAGCTGATGACCCATGTCACCGGCCCGGATTTCCCCACCGGCGGCATCATCAACGGCCGTTCCGGCATCGTGCAGGCGTACCGTACCGGTCGCGGCTCCATCTATGTGCGCGCCAAGGCCGAGGTGGAAGTGGACGAGAAGAGCGGTCGCGAGACCATCATCGTTCACGAGATCCCCTATCAGGTGAACAAGGCTCGTCTGATCGAGAAGATCGCCGAGCTGGTCAAAGAGAAGAAGATCGAGGGCATCAGCGCCCTGCGCGATGAGTCCGACAAGGACGGCATGCGCATCGTCATCGAGATCAAGCGCGGCGAGTCCGGCGAGATTGTGCTGAACAATCTCTACAAGCACACCCAGATGCAGACCACGTTCGGCATCAACATGGTGGCACTGGACAACAACCAGCCCAAGGTGATGAACCTTAAAGAGATCCTGGATGCCTTCCTGCTGCACCGCCGTGAGGTGGTGACTCGCCGGACCGTGTTCGAACTGCGCAAGGCGCGGGATCGGGCGCACATCCTGGAAGGGTTGGCGGTGGCTTTGGCCAACATCGATCCCATCATCGAGCTCATTCGCCACAGCGCGACCCCGGCGGATGCGAAAGCCGCCCTGGTGGCCAAGGGTTGGGAACTCGGCAATGTGGCCGCCATGCTGGAAAAAGCGGGCGACGACGCGGCTCGCCCCGAGTGGCTGGAGCCGGAGTTCGGCATTCGCGACGGCCAGTATTTCCTGACCGAAATCCAGGCCCAGGCCATCCTTGACCTGCGTCTGCACAAGCTGACCGGCCTCGAGCACGAGAAGATCCTGGAAGAGTATCAGTCTCTGCTGGATCTCATCGCCGAGCTGCTGCACATCCTGGCAAGCCCAGAACGCCTGATGGAAGTGATCCGCGACGAACTGCTGGCCGTGCGCGAGCAGTACGGCGACGAGCGTCGCACCGAGATCAGCATGTCCAGTGCCGAGATCAACATCGAAGATCTGATCACCCCGGAAGACGTGGTCGTGACCCTGTCTCACCAGGGCTATGTGAAGTATCAGCCGCTCTCCGACTACGAGGCCCAGCGCCGCGGTGGTCGTGGCAAGTCGGCCACCCGGATCAAGGAAGAGGACTTTGTGGAACGTCTGTTGGTGGCCAACACCCACGACACCATTCTGTGCTTCTCCACCCGTGGCAAGGTCTACTGGCTCAAGGTGTATCAGCTGCCGGAAGCATCCCGTGGCGCCCGCGGTCGTCCGATCATCAACTTGTTGCCGCTGGAAGAGGGTGAGCGCATCACCGCCATCCTGCCGGTGAAAGAGTATGACGCCGAGAAGTACGTCTTCTTCGCCACCGCCAACGGCACCGTGAAGAAGACCAGCCTGTCCGACTTCAGCCGTCCGCTCTCCTCCGGTATTCGCGCCATCAACCTCAAAGAGGGTGATGAGCTGATCGGGGTGGACATCACCGACGGCAGCAACGAGATCATGCTCTTCTCCGACGCGGGCAAGGTCGTTCGCTTCGCGGAAGGCAGCGGTCGTTCGGAAACAGATCGCGCCGATGCTGATGCGAGCGATGAGGTCGACACCGATGACGACGCCGGCAACGACGATGACGGCAGCGACAACGGCGAAGGCACCGAGAGCAAGGGCACCTTCAAGGGCGTGCGACCCATGGGCCGTACCGCTGCCGGTGTGCGCGGCATCAAGCTGGGCGCTGGTGACAAGGTGGTCTCCCTCATCGTGCCGCGCGGCGAAGGGGCTATCCTCACCGCCACCGAGAATGGCTATGGCAAGCGCACCGCGCTGGACGAATACCCGACCAAGAGCCGGGGTACCCAGGGCGTCATCTCCATCAAGGTGGATGAGCGCAACGGCAAGGTGATCGATGCGATCCAGGTCGAGGATACCGACCAGATTATGCTGATCACCAACGGCGGCACCCTGGTGCGTACCCGTGTTGCCGAGGTGAGCGTCATCGGTCGTAACACCGGCGGTGTGCGTCTGATCCGTACCGGTGAAGACGAAACCGTGGTCGGCCTGCAGCGCGTTGCCGAGAGCGACGAAGAGGAAACCGAGGCCCTGGCCGTCGAGGGGGAGGTGTCTGAAGGCACCGACACCGCCGCAGACACCGGTGCCGTCGATGAAGGGGAGGCGGGCGACGAGTAATCGTTCCCCCTTTAACCGATAAAAAGAGCGACCTTCAGGTCGCTCTTTTTTTATGTCCGCCGTTCGGTCATTCCCGCCCAGTAGCCACCATAGTAGCAACCGAGATGCCATCGGGGCGTCATGCCCTTGTCATGGGGGCAGGGCATCTTGCCTGTGTCGGCGATCACAACGGCGGCCTCCGCCGCGAAGGAGCATCTTATGACGAGCTGGGTAATGTGGGAAATCTGGTGGAGCCGGATGTGGGGACAGGAGACTGGGAAGAATGTACCCGCTGGGGAAGAGGAGGTTGCGTATGAACCTTCACGCCTGCCGGCGGAGCTGATCGCGCAGGGTAAACCGGTGCGTTCTTATCCATCGAGAGCGCGAGGTTGAGGGCAAGGCTCAAAACAGCCGCAGTTGCTCGCCCGGGCGGATGAAACGATCCTGGTTCAGCTGGATGTGGCGCTTGCCCAGTTGCAGCCGCCTGCTGATGAGGCGAAAGCGCTGGGCCAGCAGGTCGGCAAACTGCCCTTCTCCTCGCATGCGGGTGCCGAAGGCGGGACTGTTGAGGACACCGCCCCGGCTTGCCCGCAGCTGGTTCAATATGGCCTCCTTCTGGCCCGGATAGTACTCATCCAGCCAGTCGCTGAAGAGGGTGGTCAGCTCGTGGGGCAGACGCAGCAGGATGTAATCTGCGCAACCTGCCCCGGCGGCCACGGCGGCCTTGATGATCTGCTCGAGCTCGGGTTCGTTGAGCCGCGGGATCATGGGGGCGGCCAGCACCCCCACCGGCACGCCCGCCAGCGCCAGCTTCTCGATCACCTTGAGCCGGCCCGCCCCTGTGCTGGCCCTGGGCTCCAGCTGCCGCCTCAGCGTTTCGTTGAGGGTGGTGACCGACACCATCACCTGGCAGAGCCCTTCCCGGGCCAGTTCGGTCAGCAGATCGAGGTCGCGCAGGATCATGGCGCTCTTGGTGATGATCCCCACCGGGTGGCGATGGGCCAGCATCACCTCCAGTAGCTGGCGGGTGAGGCGATAGTGGTGTTCGATGGGCTGATAGGGGTCGGTATTGGCCCCGAGGAATATGGTCTGTGGCTGGTGGCTCGGCTTGGCAAACTCCCGGCGCAGCAGCTCGGCGGCGTTGAGCTTGGCAAACAGCCGGGTCTCGAAGTCGAGACCCGGAGATAGCTCGAGGTAGGCGTGGCTGGGTCTGGCATAGCAGTAAATGCAGCCGTGTTCGCACCCCTGATAGGGATTGATGGAGCGGCCGAAAGGGACGTCCGGCGAGCTGTTGTAGCTGATGATGCTGCGGGCGGTGATCTCCTTCACCTCGGTGCGGGGAACGCCCGCTTCAAACGCTGCCTCCCACTCGGTAGATGACCAGCCATCATCGACGGCGTCGATCTGCGGGCCGCTGAAGCGGTGCTCGATATTGTGGCTGCTGCCGCGTCCTGCCATCTCATTCCCCAGGTTGCTGTATATTCATACAGTTATTTTGCAGAGAGGAAAGTCAAACTGCAAGTCCGCCAGGCCAGGGCAAAGAAGTAACGCCAGGACATCTCCTGCTTGATCTGCTGCTACATTTCGTTTACATAGACGAAATGCGAACTGGATCACGGAAATCCCTATGAAACCCACTACCTCCCGCTGGCTCTTCATCGCCATCCTCGCCCTGGTCATCTGGCGTCTGATCCCGCTCTCCACCGAACAGGAGATGGCGGCGGCCAACCGTGCCTGGCGGACAGGGCACTTTGATGAAGCGACCCGGATTTGGTCGCCGCTGGCGGATGAGGGCCAGCCAAGGGCCCAAGCGTTGATGGGCTGGAGCCATGAAGTGGGGCAGGGGAGCGAGCAGGACATGGGCCGCGCCATCGCACTCTATCGTCAGTCCGCCGAGGCGGGGGATGCCTTCGGTCAATACCGGCTGGCGGAGGTCTATCTGCGGGGCGTCGGGGTAACGCGGGATCTGCGCGAGGCGTTTCGCTGGATGGAGCTGGCTGCCAAGAACGGCGATGTGCCCGCCATGCTGAAGGTAGGGATGCTGCACCTGATGGGGGTCAATGGCCGTGTCGACATGGCCGAGGCGAAGCAGTGGCTCTATCAGGCCTCGCAAAAGGGCAACAAGATGGCACTTCAGGTATTGCAGGAGATGGCGCTGGCCGAGGAGGGGCGCAGCGCCTTCGATTTCAACGGCAGCTCTCTGTTGAGCGCCGGTTAGCGAATCAGCGGCTGGCGGTGACCTTGCCCGGGGTCACGTCGGTGACATAGAGGGTACTGCGTTCGGCGCTGTGCACTATGCTGCATACCTCGCGCTTGCTGCCATCGCTCAGGATCACCAGCTCCCCGATATGCACGGGACAGTGTGTCGTCAGCAGGTGGTCCGGGTGGATGATCTTCTCCGCATGCTCCGGAAACGAAATGTCATAGGTGTACATCATGCTCTCCTTGCTTGGGCTGTCGCCTCACTGGAAACCTAGCACAGCGGGTGGTTTCTCGGGGTGGCGTGCCGGCCCCGGTGCCCTCCGGTGATTCGGTCCGGCCTGTTTCCATGGTATGCAAAATCGCCAAGACAACTTGTCTGAGTTGTCGCGTCTGATACAATCCTTCGCTGTACCTGTCAATTGCAAGCCATGCACAGCCATCAGAGTGTGTACCACGGCATGTAGCAGCCGCATTGTGAGCGGTGAAACATTCACGTGAACAGCTTGAGATTCAAGGACATTTTTCATTCACATGTGCCCTTTGGTAGGGGGCACCACTGTCTAAGGAAACACCGAATGCCAATCATTACTCTGCCTGACGGCAGCCAACGTCAATTCCCCCACGCCGTTTCCGTCATGGACGTCGCCGCAGACATCGGTCCCGGCCTCGCCAAGGCGTGCATTGCCGGCCGGGTGAACGGTGAACTGGTGGATGCTTGCGAGCTGATCGAAGCCGATGCCTCCCTGGCCATCATCACCGCCAAAGACGAAGACGGTCTGGATATCCTGCGCCACTCCTGTGCCCACCTGTTGGGTCATGCCATCAAGCAGCTCTGGCCCCAGACCAAGATGGCCATCGGTCCCGTCATCGACAACGGTTTCTATTACGACGTCGATCTCGACCGCACCCTGACCGAGGAAGATCTGGCCGCCCTGGAAGAGCGCATGCTAGCGCTGGCCGCCAAGGATTACGATGTCGTCAAGAAGAAGGTCTCCTGGCAGGAAGCACGCGACGTGTTCGAAGCCCGTGGCGAGACCTACAAGGTCGAGATCCTGGATCAGAACATTGCCCATGATGACCAGCCCGGTCTCTATCATCACGAAGAGTACATCGACATGTGCCGCGGGCCGCACGTGCCCAACATGCGTCACTGTCACCACTTCAAGCTGCAGAAGATGTCCGGCGCCTACTGGCGCGGCGACTCCAACAACAAGATGCTGCAGCGCATCTACGGCACCGCCTGGGCCGACAAGAAGCAGCTCAAGGCCTATCTGCAGCGCCTCGAAGAGGCCGCCAAGCGCGACCACCGCAAGATCGGCAAGCAGCTCGACCTGTACCACATGCAGGAAGAAGCGCCGGGCATGGTGTTCTGGCACAACGACGGATGGACCATCTTCCGCGAGCTGGAGACCTTCATCCGCGGCAAGCTCAAAGAGTACGACTATCAGGAAGTGAAGGGCCCCTTCATGATGGACCGCGTGCTGTGGGAGCGTTCAGGTCACTGGGAAAAATACGCCCAGGCCATGTTCACCACCCAGTCCGAGAACCGCGAGTACGCCATCAAGCCGATGAACTGCCCGGGCCACGTGCAGATCTTCAACCAGGGCCTGAAATCCTACCGCGATCTGCCGCTGCGCATGGCCGAGTTCGGCTCCTGCCACCGCAACGAGCCGTCCGGTTCCCTGCACGGCCTGATGCGGGTACGGGGCTTCACCCAGGATGATGCCCACATCTTCTGTACCGAAGAGCAGATCATGGAAGAGGTGTCTGCGTGCATCCGCATGGTCTACGACGTCTACGGTACCTTCGGCTTCGAGAACATCGTGGTCAAGCTCTCCACCCGTCCCGAGCAGCGCATCGGCTCCGACGAAGCCTGGGATCGCGCCGAGGCTGCCCTGGCCGAAGCGCTGGAGCTGAACGGTCTGAAGTTCGACCTGCAGCCGGGCGAGGGGGCCTTCTACGGTCCGAAGATCGAGTTCACCCTGCACGATTGCCTTGATCGTGCCTGGCAGTGTGGTACCGTGCAGCTCGACTTCGCCCTGCCGGGCCGCCTTGGCGCCACTTACGTGGGCGAAGACAACGAGCGCCACGTGCCCGTGATGATCCACCGCGCCATTCTGGGCTCGCTGGAGCGCTTCATCGGGATCCTGACTGAAGAGTACGCCGGTTTCTTCCCGACCTGGCTGGCTCCGACCCAGGCCGTGGTGATGAATATCACGGATAACCAGGCCGATTATGCGGTGAAAGTTGCCAAAGCATTGAATGATGCGGGTCTTCGCGCAAAAGCGGACTTGAGAAATGAGAAGATTGGCTTTAAAATCCGCGAGCATACTTTGAAGCGGGTACCCTTCATGCTGGTCTGCGGCGATAAAGAAGTAGAAGCCGGCAAGATTGCAGTGCGTACTCGTAAAGGGGCTGACCTGGGCTCTTATCCTGTTGAAGAGCTGATTGCTCTGTTGACCCAGGAAGTTCAGACCCGCGGACAAAAGAAAGTGGAGGAATAAGCTATAAAAGGCGGAAAAAAACTGGGCAAGCAACCGCAAGCCCGCGCTCACCGGATCAATGAAGAGATCCGTCTGAAAGAAGTTCGTCTGACTGGCCTGGATGGTGAAGCCATTGGCATCACCTCCATCCAGGATGCTCTGAACTTGGCCCTTGAGGCCGGAGTGGATCTGGTCGAGATCAGTCCGAACGCTGAGCCGCCCGTTTGCCGGATCATGGATTACGGCAAATTCCTCTACGAAAAGAGCAAAACCACCAAAGAACAGAAGAAAAAGCAGAAAGTCGTCCAGGTCAAGGAAATCAAATTCCGTCCTGGCACCGACGAAGGCGACTATCAGGTAAAACTACGCAACCTGGTTCGCTTTCTGGAAGACGGGGACAAGGCGAAGGTCACCCTGCGCTTCCGTGGTCGTGAAATGGCCCACCAGGATCTTGGTATCAAGGTTCTGGAGCGAGTCAAGAACGATCTGGAAGAGCTGGCCGTAGTCGAATCGTTCCCGAAAGTCGAAGGCCGTCAAGCTGTGATGGTCCTCGCACCCAAGAAGAAATCTTAAGGCCCACAAGAAATTGACTCATGGGGCTTGCTCCATGAGTCGGTTCGCCTTGCGATTTTGTTGTCACTCACAATGCGGAGTATGAAATGCCGAAGATGAAAACCAACCGGGGCGCCGCAAAGCGCTTCAAGAAGACTGGCTCAGGTCGCTTCAAGTGCAAGCACAACCACCTGCGTCACATCCTGACCAAGAAGAGCAGTAAGCGTAAGCGTCAGCTGGGACCGAAGTTCTTTGTTTCCGCTGCCGACCACAAACGTGTTGTCGCTTGTCTGCCGTACGCATAAGGGGGGATGTGAAAAATGCCAAGAGTTAAACGTGGTGTGACCGCTCGCGCTCGTCACAAGAAAGTAATGAAAGCCGCCAAGGGTTACTACGGCGCCCGTTCCCGTGTCTACCGCGTAGCGGTACAAGCGGTAACCAAAGCTGGTCAGTATGCCTACCGTGACCGTCGTCAGAAGAAGCGTCAGTTCCGTCAACTGTGGATTGCGCGTATCAACGCTGCAGCCCGTCAGAACGGTCTGTCCTACAGCCGTCTGATCGACGGTCTGAAGAAGGCTTCCATCGAGATCGATCGCAAGATCCTGTCCGATATCGCCGTTCACGACAAGCTGGCTTTCACCGCCCTGGTTGAAAAGGCTAAAGCAGCTCTGGTTTAATCCGGTTCTGTTTTATAGATGATAAAAGGAGGCCCCAGGCCTCCTTTTTTGTATCTGTAATTTACGGTTTGAACTCGCTTTCTCTTTTTCGTGTCCGTGTTTTTATGGCCATGCTCATCGCATGTTAAGCGGTGCTCAGGGTGTGGGCGGGGCAGGGAATTGCACGAAGGGCCCCTCTGGCATTTGCTCCGGCGTCAGGTAGGCGGGGGCCGGAGCGCCTGCAGCCCCCAGATGCTTGGTGAAGCGGTAGATGGCGCGAAGGTCGTCCTCCGACATATCCCTGAGCGCAAACCACGGCATGGGCGGCCGGTATTGCCGGGTCTTTGCCTGGGCCAGCCACTGCTCTTCGCTGATCGTCTGCATGTAGCGGCGCAGATTGCTCGGGTAGGTGGTGCCCCAGGGGCCTCGCCAGCCAAGGCTGTCGCCTGTCAGCCACTCCTTCTCGGGCACGGCCCCTCCGCTCTGTGCATAGCCGGGGGTATGACAATCGTTGCAGCCCGATATCTTGAGCAGATAACGGCCGCGATCATGCATGAGGTCTTCGCTGCTGGCACTCAATGGGCCGGTGAACAATGCGGTGATCAGGGTGATCCCGATCATTCCTGTGGTAGCACTTTTCATACTGATCCCTGTCGATGGCTGCGCGGCATCATGCCGCTCCAGACCTAAAAGTAAGGGTGATGCCGCCTATTCCCGCAAGGAAGGGGGAGTGGGGGGATTGTCAGGCGACTAACAGGTTGCTCTCTTGGACCATCGAACTCTGGTGGCGCCGCCATGGCCAGCTACTGAAAGCAGGGGGGTTATGCACAAGAAGCACCTCAGCGATGCTATTTGCCCGGGTTCATAGGCACATCACCTCCTGCCGCATGAGAGAAAGTGCCCGATAATTGCTCCCCAAGCGTCGTCGCGAGTCCCCTGGCTCGCTCTCGATTGGCTCATCACTCATTGATATGCATCTTGTTGATTTGATGGGTATATGTGGTCGAATACATCCTCCTTTTTGTTGTCCGTAGTGGATGGTGCTGCGGGGGATCAGGCTTCACAGGTCCTGCTATCAGCTCCATATGCCAACAAACTAGATTAAATCTCCATTATTTCAGACGAGTGGGGAAGCACTTGGGGCTCGCTTGATATAACAAAATGATTTGCAGGGAGAAAAGGGCACCTTAACTATGGTCAGTGAAGGGGCTTTTTTTGTATTATTCCCCTCTTGACCTTATTTAGCCTAAAGGCTCCTGTTCCGGGAGTGGTGACGAGGAAGACATGCAACAGCTTGAAGAAGTAGTCGGCCAGGCCAAGGCCGAAATTGAGGGCGTGAGCGACATCGCCGCCCTCGACGAGATCCGGGTCAAATATCTGGGTAAAAAGGGCTTTTTTACCGAGCAGATGAAGGGCCTGGGCGCCCTGTCCGCGGAAGAGCGTCCGGCCGCCGGCGCCGTGATCAACCAGGCCAAACAGCAGGTTCAGGATGCCCTGAACGATCGTCGTGAGGCCCTCGAAATCGCCGTGCTGAACCAGAAACTGGCCGCCGAGACCATCGACGTCAGCCTGCCGGGCCGCCGCATCGAGAATGGCGGTCTGCACCCGGTGACCCGCACCATCGAGCGCATCGAGCGCCTGTTTGGCGAGATGGGCTTCAAGGTTGCCCGTGGTCCCGAGATTGAAGATGGCTTCCACAACTTCGATGCGCTGAACATCCCGGCTCACCACCCGGCGCGTACCGATCACGACACTTTCTACTTCAATCCTGATCTGATGCTGCGTACCCACACCTCGGGCGTGCAGATCCGCACCATGGAACATCAGCAGCCGCCGATCCGCATCATCGCGCCGGGCCGCGTCTATCGTAACGACTACGACATGACCCACACCCCGATGTTCCACCAGGTCGAAGGCCTGCTGGTCGACGAGCATGCCAGCTTCACCGAGCTCAAGGGCATACTGCACGACTTCCTGCGCAACTACTTCGAGGAAGATTTGACCATTCGCTTCCGTCCCTCCTACTTCCCGTTCACCGAGCCGAGCGCCGAAGTGGACGTGATGGGCAAGAATGGCAAGTGGCTGGAAGTGCTGGGTTGCGGCATGGTGCACCCGAACGTGCTGCGTTCGGTCGGCATCGATCCGGAAAAATACTCCGGCTTTGCCTTCGGCATGGGCGTTGAGCGCCTGACCATGCTGCGCTACGGGGTCAACGACCTGCGTGCCTTCTTCGAAAACGACCTGCGCTTCCTCAAGCAGTTCAAGTAAGGGCGAGAGAACATGAAATTCAGTAAATCCTGGGTGATGGAGTGGGTCCGCACCGAGTTGAGTGACAACGCACTGGCCGAGCAGATCACCATGGCCGGTCTGGAAGTGGACGCCGTGGAAGCGGTGGCCGGCCAGTTCAACAACGTTGTGGTGGGTGAAGTGGTCGAGTGCGCCCAGCATCCGGACGCCGACAAGCTGCGGGTGACCAAGGTCAACGTGGGCGAGGCCGAGCTGCTGGACATCGTCTGCGGCGCGCCGAACTGCCGCCAGGGCCTCAAAGTCTGCGTGGCCAAGGTCGGGGCGACCCTGCCGGGTGATTTCACCATCAAGAAGGCCAAGCTGCGTGGCCAGCCGTCCCATGGCATGCTCTGCTCCTTCAGCGAGCTGGGCATCGACGTCGAGGCCGATGGCATCATCGAGCTGCCGCTTGACGCCCCCATCGGCACCGATATCCGCGACTACCTGGCGCTCAACGACGTCAGCATTGACGTGGATCTGACTCCGAACCGCGCCGACTGCCTCGGCATCGCGGGTCTGGCCCGTGAAATCGGCGTGCTCAACAGCGTAGACGTGGTCGAGCCGACCTGGACCCCTGCAGCTGCCACCATCGACGCTACCTTCCCGATCCGGGTCGAAGCGCCGGCAGATTGCCCCCGTTATCTCGGCCGTGTCATCAAGGGGCTGAACCTCAAGGCCCAGAGCCCGCTCTGGATGCAGGAGAAACTTCGCCGCGGCGGCATCCGCGCCATCGACGCCATCGTCGACATCACCAACTATCTGCTGCTGGAATACGGTCAGCCGATGCACGCCTTCGACTTGGCCAAGTTGGAAGGGGAACTGGTGGTGCGCCGCGCCAAGGCCGACGAGCCCATGACCCTGCTCGATGGCAACGAAGTGAAGCTCAAAGAGACCACCCTGGTGATTGCCGATGCCAAAGGCCCTGCCTGCATGGCCGGTATCTTCGGCGGCGATCGCACCGGGGTGTCCGAGACCACCACCGACATCCTGCTGGAGTGCGCCTTCTTCGCGCCGCTCTCCATCACCGGCCGTGCCCGTGCCTACGGTCTGCACACCGACGCCTCCCACCGCTTCGAGCGCGGGGTTGACCCCGAGCTGCAGGCCAAGGTGATGGACCGTGCCACCCGTCTGCTGCTAGATATCTGTGGTGGTGAAGCGGGTCCGGTCATCGAGGTCAAATCCGATGATCATCTACCCAAGGCTGCCCCCATCAAGCTGCGTCGTGCCAAGCTCGACAAGGTGATCGGCATCAGCGTGGCGGATGCGCAGGTGGTCGAGATCCTGACTCGCCTCGGCATGCAGGTGACCGTGGATGCCGACGGCTGGACCGCGCTGGCCCCCTCCTGGCGTTTCGACATCGCCATCGAGGAAGATCTCATCGAGGAAGTGGCCCGCATCTACGGCTACAACAACATCCCGAACCTCAAACCTGCCGCATCGCTCGCGATGGTGGAGCAGGCTGAAGGGCAGGTGACCCTGAAGCGGGTGCGCGACCTGCTGGTCGACAGAGGCTTCCAGGAAGCGATCACCTACAGCTTCGTCGATCCCAAGGCCCAGCAGACTCTGTTCCCGCAGAGCGATGCCATCGTGTTGCCGAACCCGATCTCGGTCGAAATGTCCGCCATGCGCGTCTCTCTGTTCCCGGGTCTGGTGCAGGCCGTGGTCTACAACCAGAACCGCCAGCAGCCGCGTGTGCGCCTGTTCGAGCAGGGACTGCGTTTTATCAAGGACGCGAGCGCCGAGAACGGCATCCGTCAGGAGCCCATGCTGGCTGGCATCATCACCGGCAATCAGGGCGATGAGCACTGGGACGTCAAGGCGCGCGCCGTCGACTTCTTCGATCTGAAGGGCGATCTGGAAGCCGTGCTGGACCTGACCGCCGAGGGCGCGACCTTCACCTTCGAGCGTACCGAGCACAGTTCCCTGCACCCGGGCCAGAGCGCGGCCATTTTGCGTAACGACGTGATCATCGGCCACATCGGCGTGATCCACCCGAGCCTCGAGAAGAAGCTGGGACTCAAGACTCGCGCCGTCATGTTCGAGCTGGAGCTGGACAAGCTGACGCCGGCCAAGGTGCCGCTTGCGGCCGAAGTCTCCCGCTTCCCGGCCAACCGTCGCGACATCGCCGTGGTGGTTGACAGACAGATCCTGGCTGGCGACGTTCTGGCAGTAATTAAAAAAGTTGGCGGAAATCAGTTAGTTGGAATAAACTTGTTCGACGTATACCAGGGTGCTGGTATGGCAGAGGACAAGAAGAGTCTGGCCATCAGCCTAGTGTTGCAAGACACCCAGCGCACCCTGGAGGAGAAAGAGATCGCCGAGACCGTGGACAATGTCGTGCGGGCCCTTGGTGAAGAGTTGAATGCATCCTTGAGGGATTGATCTATGGCGCTTACCAAAGCCGACATTGCAGAGCACCTGTTCACCCAGCTCGGGATGAGCAAGCGTGAAGCCAAAGATATGGTGGAAGCCTTCTTTGAGGAAATCCGACAAGCGCTCGAACGTGGCGAACAGGTCAAGATTTCAGGCTTCGGTAACTTCGATCTTCGCGAGAAGAACCAGCGCCCCGGACGCAACCCCAAGACGGGCGAGGATATTCCCATCAGCGCCCGCCGTGTGGTGACCTTCCGGCCTGGCCAGAAGCTCAAGGCCAGGGTAGAAAATGTTGAACCCAACGAGTGATAAAAAGCCAGGCAATCGCCTGGCTTTTCCGTTTCTATGATAAGAATTCTGCTGCTGTCCGGTGCGTTGCTGGCCCTGCCACTGCGTGCCGCCATACTCCCCCTGTCACCCGGGACCCAGGCGTATGTTGATGCACTCTCCGGACTGACCTTCTGTTACCCCGCCCTGCAGCGCCCTCCCTATCTGGAAGAGCAGGGGGGGCTGCTCATCGATCAGGTGACGCGCCTGGCCCAGCAACTGCCGGTGCCGCTGCGCTTCGAGACCTTGCCCAACTGGGCGGCCACCTTGCAGGGCCTGCAGGATGGCCGCTGCGATCTCATCCCCCATGTGAGCCCCTCCCTGCAGACGCCGTCCGGCATGGCGCTGAGTCGGGCCATGCTGGAGGCGGAGTCAGCCATTCTCTATCGCGGCGAACTCGACGAGGCCCGCTTCCTGGTCTCGCCCATCTGGCGGGCACAGGAGATCCTGGCACGGCTTTATCCTCGCGCCTCCCAGCTGCCCCTGACCGAGGCGGAAAACTGGTACGGTGCCCTCGTCGCGGGGCGGGGCAGCGCCTATCTCGGGGACTATCTGCAGTTGCGTTACCTGATGCGGGAGTACCCGGACGAGGGACTGCGCCTGCGCCGTTTGCGCAGCGACGATCTGGTGCTCAGCTATCGGTTGATGATGCGGGACAGGCCGGAGCTGCGCGAGTTGGTGGACAAGGCGATCCGCTTCCTGCCACCGGGTAGCCTCTATCGGGATCTGGGGCGCTATCTGCCCCAGAGCGAGCAGGATGTAAACCCGCTGCACTTCACCGACAGGGAGCAGGCCTGGCTCGTGGGCAAGGCCCACACCATCAAGGTGGTGGCGGATCCCGGTTTCATGCCTTACAGCGGCGTCAATGAGCAGGGGGGGCTCATTGGCTGGAGCGCGGACGTCTTGCGGGAAGTGAGCCGGCAGACAGGGCTGCATTTCGAACTGCTGCCCGCCGCGAGCAGGGAGGAGGCCCTGGCCAAGCTGCGCAGCGGGGAGGCGGCCATGATGGCGGGTCTGCTGGAGTCGCCAGCACTGGGGGCGGAGTTTGACTTCACCCGGGTGGTGGCGACCAGTCGATATGCCCTGGTCAGCCGCAAGTTGGGGGCGCCGCACTCCCTGGCCGAGGTCAGCGGCAAGGTGATGGTTCCCCGGATGCTCTATGACACCGGGCTGCTCGCCCGCTTCGGCCACCACGAGTGGGAAGTGGCCGACAGCCTGCTGGAAGGGCTGGCGGCGGTGCAGCGGGGTGATGCGAAGGTCATGCTGGCCGAGCTTTACCAGCTGCAGTATCCGCTTCGCAACAATCAGTTGGGGGAGCTGACCGTCACCGAATTGCCGGAGCGCTTTGGCCTGGGATTTGCCCTGCGCCCCGATCAGCCCAGGCTGGCCGGCGTACTGGAGCAGAGCCTGATGGCCATCACGGATCGTCAGGTGGACGATCTGGTGCAACGCTGGCGCCGCCTGGTTCTGCACCAGCAGGAGGGGGTCAGCTACGGCTTCTGGCTCGGTTCCGTTCTGCTGGCTCTGGTGATCAGCATGGCGGTGATCTGGCTGATCTGGCGATCCCGCCAGCAGCTGGCGCAGGAGGCGCGAGAACGCCAGAAGGCGGAGCAGGCCCTGGCGCTGGAGAGCCAGTTCAGGGAGTCCCTCTTCCAGGCGCTGCCGGTCCCCGTGTTCCTGCGCAATGACAAGGGGGAGGTGATCAAACGCAACAAACGGGCCAAGCGGATGGAGGCCCGTTACGCCGCCGATCTCGTGCTGCCTGCGCCCCAGTTGCAGGGGGCGGAAGGGGAGCTGGCGCTGGGTGATCAGGTCTACTCCTATGCCCAGATCCCGCTGCGCCTGGGGCCGCACTCTCCGGCGGGGGATCTCATCGCCCTCTCGGACATCAGCGCCCTGCGCGAGCGCACCCGGCTGCTGCGCCAGGCAGAGCGGCGCCTGCGGGCCCTGACCAATACGGTGCCCGGCGTGGTGCTGCAATTTACCCTGCAGAGTGGCGCCATCAGCCGGGTGGAGTTTGTGAGCCGTGGCAGCCACGAGCTGCTGGGGCTGGCCAGCCAGCAGATCCGCGTCAATCCCAACGAGGCGCTCACCCGTATCTCCCGCCAGGACAGGCGCGAGATGCGCGCCCCCATGCTGACCATGCTGCAGGCGGGGCGTCCCTTCTCCCATCTCTTGCGCTACCAGCATCCCGTCAAGGGCACGCGCTGGCTGCAGTTCTCCGGCAGGGGACGGCGTCAGGGGGCCGGGTGGCGAGTCTTCGGGGTGCTGCAGGATGCGACCGGCAGGGTGGAGCAGGAGCACAAGCTGCAGCTCTCCCACGAGCAGGCCCAGCAGGCGGTGCTGGCGAAGGGGCGCTTCCTCGCCGCCGTGAGCCACGAGATCCGCACCCCCATGAACGCCATGCTGGGGTTGCTGGAGTGGCTGGATCAGACCGCGCTCAATGCCGAGCAGGCCTCGGTGCTGGCGCACGTCAGGCAGGCGGGCAACGAATTGCTGAGCCTGCTCAACGACGTGCTCGACTTCAGCCGCAACGAAACGAGCGGGCTCAGGCTCTCCGTGCAGGCCACCGATCTGGTGGAACTGTGCGAGCACGTGGCGGCGGTGCACTGGTCCAAGGCACGCTCCCGGCATCTGCAGCTGCGCCTCGAGCTGGACCCGGCACTGCCTGCCCTGATGGAGCTCGATCCCCACCGCGTGCAGCAGGTGCTGCACAACCTGCTCTCCAATGCCATCAAGTTCAGCGAGCGGGGTGAGGTGGTGCTCTGGGCACGCCGGCAGGGGGAGTGGATCTGGGGCGGCGTGGACGATCAGGGGCCCGGCATCAGCGCCGAGCTGCTGCCCCGCCTGTTCCAGCCCTTCGAGCAGGGGGAGGAGCCCGGCCAGTTAAGGGCCCAGGGGACGGGGCTCGGGCTCGCCATCTGTCGCCAGCTGATGGAGCAGATGGGGGGCCATATTCGGGTCGAACCCGTGGCCACCGGCGGCAGTCGCTTCGTCTGCGCCTTGCCTCTTCGACCCGCCCAGGAGAAGGCTCCCTGGCAACCCAGGGTCAAGCAGCTCTCCTTGCAACTGCCAGCGCAAGAGCGGGCCTATATCCGGGCCTGGCTCGCCGCGTTTGGCATCACAGAGGATGAAGCGGCCCCGGTCCTTGGCGCGTTTGAGGACGAGCAGGGATTGCGGGCCTGGTCATGGCAGGGAGAGCCCTGGATTCCGGGCTCGGTGATCAGTCTGCTGCAGCCCCGCCTTGCCCAGGAGGGGGAGGAGATAGCGGATCTGCCGGGCGCCGGCATGCGGGTGCTTCTGGTGGAAGATCACGAGGTGAACCGGGTGTTGATCAGCATGCAGCTTAGTCAGCTGGGGGCACGGGTGCTGAGCGCTGCCAACGGCCGCCTGGCCCTCGACATCCTGCGCTCGGAAACGGTGGATCTGGTGCTGACCGATCTGCAGATGCCGGTGATGGACGGCGCCGAGCTGTGCAGGCAACTGCGCGCCGATGTGCGCTGGCAACATCTGCCGGTCTATGTGATCACCGCCGATCTCAGCGAGCAGGCGGCGCAGCGACTGGCGGAGTGCGGTTGTCAGGGGCGGTTGGACAAGCCCGTGCTTCTGAAGGAGCTGGCCACCTTGCTGCGTACCCTCGGTGGTCGACGCAGTGATGGCCAGGGGCAGGCGTTGCCGGCCGCGGTCATGACCCTGTCGCCCCTGTTGACCCCGCCCCTCATTGCGCTTTACCTGACCTCGCTTCGCCAGGAGCTGGCGGACATCGAGCAGTGCGTGACACAAGGGGACCAGGCCGCCCTCGATTCGGCTTTACACAAGATGAAGGGGGCCGCCAAAATGGTGGGGGCCAGCCCGCTGGTCCAGGTGATCGACCGTTGGCAGGAGGCCCCCGGACACCCCCTAGCAGCAGAGTTGCGGCTGACCGTGGAAGAGGTCTGCCGACAACTGGGCGAGAGAGCATGAGATGATCATCACAGAGGAAGAGTTGCTGGCCTTGCTGGAGTCTGATGACAGTCAGGAGCCGGTGTTTCACCCCGTCAGCGTCTATGCCCTGGACGCCGCCTCCTATCAGGCGGTCAAGGCCGCCGGCTTGCCGGCCTATGCCAGTCTGCACCGCACCCGTCCCGATGCCGGCTGGCAATGGGAGGGGCTGTTTGCCACCGGGGCCATCGCCCTGTTCGAGCCCGCCTCTCATGCCGGTGCCGACTACCTGCCGCAGTTGCTGACCCCGGGGGTGGGTATTTATCGCCTCTCTGACCCCTGGCTGGAAGGGCTCCAGGCGCGGGAGCAGGAGTGGCGGACCTGGCTCTCCCGGTTGCAGGTCTTGCTGCTCGAGGATCACCCCTTCCAGGGAGCCTGCATCCAGCAGGAGATAGAGGCGCTGGGGCTGCCCTGCACATGGGTGCAGGAGGGTGAAGGGTGCCTCAAGGCGCTGGAAGAGGATGAGGTGGGATTGCTTATCTGCGATCTCAGCCTGGCGGAGCAGGATGCCATCAGCCTGTTGATGAGCCACCCCCAGTATCGCCACAGCGGCCTGCCCATCGTGCTGCTCTCCGCCCATGATCAGACCCTGATCGACGGTGCCAGGCGCCTGCTGCACGATGCGGGCTTCAACGTGCTGGCCGCACTGGCCAAACCCTTGCTGAGCGATGATCTGCTGCGCCTGCTCAAGGCGCTCTATCTGGGGCCACAACGCCGGCGCAGACTGGGTGGCCTGAGGCGCACCATCCGCAGCTGGCAGGGGGAGGCGAGGGGAGAGCTCGGCCTGCTGGCGGAGGCGGGCTCGTTCACGCTCCCCGTCTGGCTGAGCTTAAGTGGCCTGACTCCCCACTGGGAACCGCTCAAGGCCTGGCTGGAGCAGCATGGGCGCCCGGCGAGCGAACTCACCCTGGTGATCCATCGGCGGGACAACCTGCTGAACCATGCGGATCGCTTCGCCCTGGTGCTCCAGGCGAGCCTGGCCGGGGCGAGGCTCGCCCTGCTGCAGGACAACGCCCAGCACCTGCCGTTCGATCTGCTGGAGCGGTTGCCGCTGCAATCCCTGCTGCTGGGACAGCATATGCAGTCCGAGATCGAGGCCATGGCCGGAGACTCCCTGCTGGCCCGTTTCATCCAGCGCGCCAGGGATCTCGGCATCGCCCTCTATCTCGACGATCCCTTCAACCTGCTCGACCCTACCCAGTGGCAGGATCGCGGCATGGCGGGGGGCTGGTAAGCCGTGCCGCGCTACCTCTGCTGGCCCCTCGACGAGGGGCGTCTGGTGCGGGGGCTGACGGGCTGGACGCCCCCCGCCTCGCGCGCCGCCCTGCCCATGGCGATGGAGGTGGGCGGCGTGCCCTGCCGGCTGCGGGAGCTGGCGGGGAGCGATCCCGAGTCCATCCGGGTGGCTTATGATGCGCTCAGCGAGCAGAGCGTCTATCTGCGCTTCATGCGGGCCAAGCAGCCAGCGACGGCCGAGCAGCTCGCCTTCTTTCTCGACTACCCCAGAGAACCCCAGATAGGGTTGCTGCTGACCGACGAGCAAGGGGCGCCGCTTGCCATGGCCCAGTCCGTGCGCCGGCGCCTGCACCCGGACAGGGCCGAGTTTTCCTGCATAGTGGCGGATCATTTCCAGCATCGCGGCGCCGGGCGGCGCATCCTGATGGCGCTGGCCCTGCTGGCTTACGGGGAGGGGATAAGGGAGTGGACGGCCGAAGTGCTCGGCCAGAACCGCCCCATGCTGTCGCTCCTGAAGGGGCTGGGGCTGCCGCTGACCCTGGTGACGGGGCGGGAGATGGTCTTCGCCAGACTGGATCTGGGCGTCCTGCGAGGATGGTTTCCCCCCCAGCCCTAAGACCAAGGGCGAATGTGCCGTCCCTTGCTCCTGTGCTAAGGTCAGCCTGTTACCCGTTGGAGGAGAACAACCATGGTGCAGTCAGCCAAACATATCGTGATCCTCACCGGTGCCGGCATCTCTGCCGAGTCCGGTATCAAGACGTTCCGGGCCTGCGACGGCCTGTGGGAGGAGCACAGGGTGGAGGATGTGGCCACCCCGGAGGGCTATGCACGGGATCCCGAACTGGTGCAGCGTTTCTACAACGCGAGACGCCATCAGTTGCAGCGGGACGAGGTCCATCCCAATCCTGCCCACTATGCCCTGGCCCGCCTCGAGCGCCTGTTGCCGGGACGCGTGACCCTGATCACCCAGAACATCGACAACCTGCACGAGAGCGCCGGCAGCAAGAACCTCATTCACATGCACGGGGAGCTGCTCAAGGCCCGCTGCCCGGGGTCGGGCCAGGTGATCGAGTGGCGCGGGGATCTTCACCAGGACGAGCTCTGCTCCTGCTGCCAGCTGCCCCAGCCGCTGCGCCCCCACGTGGTCTGGTTTGGCGAGATGCCGCTGGGGCTGGATCGCATCTATTCGGCCCTGGCCCAGTGCGATCTCTTCATCTCCATCGGTACCTCTGGCGCCGTCTATCCTGCCGCTGGCTTCGTGCACGAGGCGGGTCTGAACGGTGCCCACACGGTAGAGCTCAATCTGGAACCCAGTGAAGTGGGCAGCCAGTTCGACGAGAAGCGTTATGGCCCGGCCTCCCTGCTGGTACCGGCCTTCGTGGACGAGTTGCTGCAAAGCTGTGGTGTGCACCAGCCCAAACCGATCGATGGTCACAACTGGATGGAAATGCGTGGTTCATAACGATTGAAAGTGAGCACGGTTGCATTGACCCGGTGAAGTCGCCAAACTGGCCCTTAGACTCGGGTGCAACTGGCAAGACCATCATGAAGATTCGACAATACGGGTTCCTCTCTCTTCTCCTGGCGCTGATGTCGTTCGGCACCGAGGCCGCTTCTCCCCTGTTGCAATTGATCCTGCCTGACAAGCAGGAAATCTCCCTCGATGAGGCGGCGCTGGCCGCCTTGCCCCAGGCCGAGTTCGAGACGGCCACCCCCTGGACCGTCGGCGTTCACCGCTATCGCGGTCCGACCCTGGCCAGTGTGCTGGCGGCACATCATGTCGCCGATGCCAGCCTGCTCGACGTGGTGGCGCTCAACGGCTATCGGCAGCGGGTCGATCTCTCCCTGTTTGCCAAGGTGCCGCTCACCCTGGTGCGTTATCAGGATGACAAGCCGCTCACCCGCCGCAACAAGGGCCCCCTCTGGCTGCTCATCCCCCTCTCGGCCCATCCCGAGATGGATGTCTCTACCATCCACAACAACATGGTCTGGCAGACGATCCGCATCGAGGTCGTCAAGTGAGCCGTCGACAGCGCCACAACCTGCTGCTTGCAGCCATCTCCCTGCTGTTTCTGTTCTCCTCCGTCTGGGGCCTGCTGCTGCAGAGCCGCCACGAACAGCTCGTCGACAAGTTCTATCGCAATATCCACTGGAACATCAGCCAGGTGATGCAGGAGTCCCAGCGCCTGCTCTACGATCTGCGCCTCTATCGGGCCGGGGGACTCGATATGGAGACCCTGAGCCTGCATTACGATCTGCTCTGGAACCGGCTGGATGTGTTTCTGGTCAGCTCGGAGACGGCGGATGCCCGCTCCCGCCACGGCTTGGGCGAGGTGCTGACCAGGCTGTTTGCCGAGGTCAAGGCGCTGGACCCCCAGATCCAGGCCGGCGCGCTGCAAGAGGGGAAGGCCCTCGACCAGTCGCTGGCCAGGATTGCCGGTCTCACCCGCCAGGTGGAGCTGATAGGGGATCAGATCCTCTCCGGCCAGGAGCGGGAGGCGTCGCTCAACCAGCTGCGCCAGAGCCTGTTCTGGATCCAGATCTGGCAGCTCATCCTGTTGATCATGGGGGGAATACTGGTCTTTGCCCTGATCCGCACCAACCTGCATAATCGCCGCCTCTCCCTGCTGGACCCCATGACCCGGCTCGGCAACCGCCGGGCCCTGCAGGGGCAGCTCAAACCTTCCCTGCTGCGCGGCAAGGTTCAGGCTCTGGCAGTGCTCGATCTGAAGCGGTTCAAGCAGGTCAATGATCTGCTCGGCTACCAGGTCGGTGATCGCCTGCTGCAGGCGGTTGCTGCCCGGTTGCGGCAAGCCTATCCCGGTCACGCTTACCGGCTGGGAGGGGACGAGTTCGCCGTGGTGCTGGCCACCGAACCCGGTGATCTCGACGCCCGCATGGCGGCCATGGTGGCGCTGTTGCAGTTCGAGTTCGTGACCCGGGAGAGTCGCTTCGATCTCGCCTGCCGTTTCGGGGTCGCCAGTGCCGAGGAAGAGATGGATGCCGAGCAGTTGCTGGAGCAGGCCATCCTGGCCCTGAACCACGCCAAACGGGACAATGAGACCCTGGTCTGGTACCAGGCGTCGATGAAGGCTGCCCTCAGCATGAACCAGCGGCAGTTGCACCAGTTGCGGGAGTGGCTGGGGGGCGCCGCGCCTTCGCCCCTGGAGACGGTGTGCGAAGCCCTGAAAGACGAGCGGGGGGAGATGGTGACGGCCATCAGCGCGCGTTGGCAGGTAGGACAGCAGGCGTGCGACGTGGGCTGGATGCAGGAGCGCGGCGTGCTGGGTCCCGTGATGGCCAGGCTGCTGCTGGAAGAGGCTCATCGGCAGCCACTGTTGCTGGAACTGAACCAGCCGTCGCAACTGGTCCACGTGCTGGCCTCCCTGCCACCCTTGCCCCCCGGAGCGCTGATCCTGGCCCTGCCTACCCTGGTGGAGGATGCCGCCCTGCTCGAGACGGTGCGCCGGCATGACTGCGTGCTGGCGCTGTGCGAGCTCGGCAGCCGTGTGCCCACCCTGTTGCGGGCGGGCTGGCCGGTTCATTACTGGTTGCCGGACCCCTCGGATCACGACGCCCTGCTGCAGCCCCTCGCCAGACAGCTGGGGCTGCGACGCCTGAGCCGCCTGGGCGCGACTGTGCTGGGCGACAGGCGAAAGCAGCAAGAGCCCCATTGACGGGCAGATACGACGAAAAAAGGGCGGCCCGAGCCGCCATTTTCGTGTTCGTGGTTCAGGCTGCAGGGGCCGGATGAAGGGGAGCGCAGGAGTCTCTGATCACCAGATCCGGCTCCACGGTGATCCGGCGATTGTCTATCTGCTCGCCGTTGATGCGGGCCAGCAGCCGGGTGACGGCGAGGCGGCCTAGCTCCTCCTTGGGCTGGTTGACCGTGGTCAGGGCGGGCGACATGTACTGGGCGAGGGCCACGTTGTCATAGCCGACCAGGGAGAGATCCCGGGGGATGACGAGCCCGGCGCGATGGGCGGCGCTGATGACCCCCATGGCCATCATGTCATTGCAGACGAAGAGGGCGGTGGGGCGCTCGGGCAGTGCCAGCAGACGCGTCATGGCGGCGGCGCCGCTGGCACAGTCGAAGTCTCCCTCCTGGACCCAGGCCGGATTGACACTGAGCTCCGCCTCCTGCATCGCCTGCTCGAAGCCTGCCTGGCGCTGGTTGGCGGGGGCCCGACGCTGGGGGCCCGTGATGCAGCCGATGGCGGTGTGACCCAGCGCCAGCAGGTGGCGGGTCGCTAGGTAGCCGCCGCGGTGGGAGTTGTCGGCGATGAGATCCACCTCGCCATTCTCCATGCCCCAGTCCATTACCACCACCGGCAGGCTCTTGAGCCAGGCGAGCTGGTTGAACATCTCCTGCTGCCCCTCGCTGCACATGATGAGCAGGCCATCCACCCGTTTTCTGAGCATCATCCTGAGGTAGGAGAGGGCGGTTTCTGCCTGTCCCTCCGTGTTGCCCAGCATCAGGTTGTAGCCCTGCTCGAAGCAGTAGCGCTCCACCCCGCGCACCACTTCGGCGAAGAAGGGGTTGCTGGAAGTGGTGACCAGCATGCCGATACTGTGGGTCTCCTTCACCTTGAGGCTGCGGGCCACCAGGCTCGGGGCATAGTTGAGGTCACGCATGGCGGCGAAGACCCGCTCCCGGGTCTCTTCGGCCACGAAGCGGGTCTCGTTGATGACGTGGGAGACGGTGGTGGTGGAGACCCCCGCCCGCGCCGCCACCTCCTTGATATTGGCCATCAGTGCCCCTGCGCCGCTTGGTCCTGGAGGAAGGCATCGACCTCCTGCTTGCCCGGGATGGAGCTCTGGGCACCGAAACGGGTTACCGAGAGCGCCGCCGCGCCGTGGGCGAAGCGCACCGCGTCGTGGAAGTCGGCGCCGGCCAGCTCGGCTGCCAGCAGGGCGCCGTTGAAGGTATCCCCCGCGGCCGTGGTGTCCACCGCCTTGACCCGAAAGCCTGGAATGAGTTGCTGCTGTTTCCCGTTGCTGCAATAGACGCCCTGGGAGCCCAGGGTGATCATCACGTCCGTAATCCCCATCTCGTGGAAGCGTTTGGCCGCTTCTCGGGCGCTGGCTTCGTCCGTGACCTTGATGCTGGTCAGCAGCTCGGCCTCGGTCTGGTTGGGGGTGATGAGGTCCACCAGCCCCAGCAACTCGGCCGACAGGGGCCGGGCGGGCGCCGGGTTCAGCACCACCCGGGTGCCGTGGGATCTGGCCAGGCGAGCCGCTTCCTGCACGCTCTCGAGGGGGACTTCCAGCTGCAGCAGCAGGGTGTGGGCGTCGGCGATCATGGTCTCGTGGACCTTGACCACGGCCGGGGAGAGGGCGCCATTGGCCTCGGCAGAGATGCCGATGCTGTTCTCCCCCTCGTCGCTCACATAGATGATGGCGATGCCGGTGGGCAGCCGTTCGTCCAGCTCGACGGCGCTCACATCGATGCCGTCTTTGGCGAAGCCCGCCTTCATCTGCTGGCCGATGGCGTCGTCGCCGATGCGGGCGATAAAGGAGACTTCTGCACCCAACCGGGCGGCGGCCACCGCCTGATTGGCCCCCTTGCCGCCGGGCACGACCTGATAGCTGTGGCCGGTCAGGGTTTCACCGGGGCGGGGAAAGTGGGGGACGCGCAGCACATGATCCGCATTGACGCTGCCGAGAACTACGAGACGATTCATTCCTATCACCCTTGTTGAGAACATCCTGGCCTGAGTGGGCCCAGGCCGGGAGGCTCTGATGGAGAAAGGGGGGAGGCGAACCTCCCCCTCGCGCTTACTTGCTGACGATTTGCAGCGGGACCGGGATGGACTGATCTACGGCCTGGCCCTTGAGCACCTTGTCGGCGGTTTCCACGCCGATGGCACCGATCAGGGCCGGTTGCTGGGCCACGGTGGCGGCCAGTTTACCCTTGGCCACGGCAGCCTTGCCATCGTCGGTGCCGTCGAAGCCGACGATCATCACTTCTTTGCCGGCGGCCTGTACGGCGCGGATGGCGCCCAGCGCCATCTCGTCGTTCTGGGCGAACACGGCCTGCGCGGTCGGATGGGCGGCCAGCAGGTTCTCCATGACGTTCAGACCCTTGGTGCGGTCAAAGTCGGCGGGCTGGGAGGCCAGCACCTGCAGCTTGTTGGCGGTGACCGCCAGGGCGAAGCCTTCGCCGCGGTCGCGGGCGGCGGAGGTACCGGCGATCCCTTCGAGCTGGATCACCTTGGCGCCGCTGCCGAGCTTCTCGGCGATGAAGTCGCCAGCCAGCTTGCCACCGGCCACGTTGTCGGAGGCGATGTGGGCCTTGACCTCACCCTGCGCCGCGCCGCGGTCCAGGGTCAGCACCGGGATGCTGGCCTTGTTGGCCAGGCGGATGGCGTTGCCCACGGCTTCGGAGTCGGTCGGGTTGATCAGGATGGCGCCTACCTTGCGCACGGTGAGATCTTCCACGTTGGAGAGCTCCTTGGCCGGGTCATTCTGGGAGTCCAGTACCACCAGGTCGTAGCCCAGCTCCTTGGCCTTGGCTTCGGCCCCCTCCTTCATGGTCACGAAGAAGGGGTTGTTGAGGGTGGAGACCACCATCGCCAGGGTGTGATCGGCGGCCTGGGCGGTGCCCAGCACGGACATGATGGCGGCGGCGAGCAGGGTATTGAGCTTTTTCATCATTTCATTCCTTGTGTGTGGCGTGGCTTGTTAACGGTTGCTTTTGTTATCGATCATCACGGCGAGCAAGATCACGCTGGCCTTGGCGATCATCTGGTAATAGGAGCTGACGTCGAGCAGGTTGAGGGCGTTGTTGAGGAAGCCGATGATGAGGGCACCGATCAGCGTCCCCATGATGCGGCCCTTGCCCCCCATCAGGCTGGTGCCCCCCAGCACGACGGCGGCGATGGCATCCAGCTCGTACCCCATGCCCGCGGTCGGCTGGGCCGAGGAGAGGCGGGAGGTGACGATGAGGCCGGCCAGGGCGGAGAGGGCACCGCACAGACCATATACCGCGAGCTTGACCCGGTCCACATTGATGCCGGAGAGGCGGGTGGCAGACTCGTTGCCGCCCAGGGCATAGATGTAGCGGCCCAGACGGGTGTGGTTGAGCAGGTACCAGGCGAGCAGGAAGACGATGGCCATCAGCCAGATGGGCACCGGCAGGCCGAACAGGTAGCCGGTCCCTATCCAGGCGAAGTGATCGGCGCCGTCACTGAAGCCGGTGGAGATGGGGCGCCCTTCGGTGTAGACCATGGTGATGCCGCGCAGGGCCGTCATGGTGACCAGGGTGGCGATGAAGGCCTGCACCTTGCCCTTGGCGATGATGAGGCCGCTGACGCCGCCGAGCAGGGCACCGGCCCCCAGGGTGAGGGGGATCACCAGCATGATGGGCAGCTCCATGGCGACCATGCTGGCGGCCAGGGCGCCACACAGGGCCAGCACCGAGCCGACCGAGAGATCGATGCCGGCGGTGAGGATGACCAGCGTCATGCCGACCGCCATGATGGCGTTGACCGAGGTCTGGCGCAGGATGTTGAGCAGGTTGTCGGCGGTGAAGAAGTTCGGGCTCAAGGCCGAGACCACACCGATCAGCACCAGCAGGGCCACCAGGGACTTGTTCTCGATCCACCAGGCCTTGCTCATGATGCCGCGGCGGGGAAGGGTTTGGGTTGTCATTGTGCTGCCTCTTGCTCTGCTTGCCACTGTTTACCGACGGCGGCCGCCATCAGTTTCTCCTGATTGGCGTCCCGGGTATTGAACTCTGCGCTGATGCGCCCTTCGTGCATCACCAGGATGCGGTCACTCATGCCGAGCACTTCCGGCATCTCGGAGGAGACCAGGATGATGCTCATCCCCTCCTTCTTGAACTGGTTGATGAGCTGGTAGATCTCCTTCTTGGCGCCCACGTCCACGCCGCGGGTCGGCTCGTCCAGGATGAGGACCTTGGGCCTTGTCAGCAGCCCCTTGGCGATGGCCACCTTCTGCTGGTTGCCGCCCGAGAGCAGCTTGATGAGCTGCTCCTGGCTCGGGGTCTTGATGTTGAACAGGCGTACGTAGTCGCCCACCGCCTGGCGTTCGGCCTGGCCGTCAATCTTGCCGCCGCGGATGAACTCGCCGAGGGCGCACAGGCTCATGTTCTCCCGCACCGAGAGCTCCAGCACCAGGCCGTCGCCCTTGCGATCCTCGGAGATGTAGGCGATGCCGGCGGCCAGGCCATCGGCCGGCCCCCTGGGTGCCAGCGCATGGCCATCCACGGTAATGTCACCGCTGCTGATGGGGCTGGCACCGTAGATTAGCTTCATCAGCTCGGTGCGCCCGGAGCCCATGAGGCCGCTGAAGCCGAGGATCTCCCCCTGGCGCAGGGAGAAGCTCACCCCGCGCACGCCGGGGCCGGCCAGGTCTTTTACTTGCAGGCTGACCGGGCCGAGCTCGCGCACCAGGCGCGGGTACTGCTCCTCCAGCCGGCGACCCACCATCATCTCGATGATCCTGTCTTCGTCGAGCTCGCTCACCGCCTGCTCGCCAATCCACTTGCCGTCCCGCAGCACGGTGACCCGATCGCAGATCTCGAAGATCTCTTTCAGGCGGTGGGAGATGTAGACGATGCCGCAGCCCTGCTCGCGCAGCTCGCGGATGACCTTGAACAGCTGCTCGGTTTCGGTGTCGGTCAGGGCATCGGTGGGTTCGTCCATGATGATGACGCTGGCATCAAACGACAGCGCCTTGGCGATCTCCACCATCTGCTGCTCGCCGATGGAGAGATCCCCGAGCCGGGTGTCCGGCCCGTGCTTGACCCCGAGACGCCCCAGAAGGCCGCTGGCCCGTTCCCGCAGCTGCTTGTGGTCGATGCTGCCAAAGCGGGTGCGCGGCTCGCGGCCGAGGAAGATGTTGGCGGCAATCGACAATTCCGGCAGCAGGTTCAGCTCCTGGTGGATGATGCTGATCCCCTGATCCTGGGAGTCGCGCGGTCCCTTGAAGTGGACCGGCTGGCCGCGATAGCTGATGGTACCGCTGTCGGCCTGATAGATGCCGGTCAGCACCTTCATCAGGGTGGACTTGCCGGCGCCGTTTTCGCCGAGCAGGGCCATCACCTGGCCCGGGTAGACCTTGAGGCCTGCCTCATCGAGCGCCCGCACGCCGGGGAAGGTCTTGACGATCCCGCTGAGCGACAGAATGGGCGAGGGGGTTGTACTCATGGCTGATTCCTTCAAGGCTTAGAACGCCACGCCGGCGCAGAGGATCAGGTTGGCGTAGGGGGTGACCTCGCCGCTGCGCACGATGGCCTTGCTCTGGTGGGAGCGGGCCTTGAACGCCTCGTGCAGGCAGTATTCGATGGCAATGGGCTTGCCCTGTGCCAGGGAGTGGGCCTCTATCTGATCCACCAAAGCCTGGTGGGCGTCGGGGCTGATCTCCCTGATCTCGCTCGCCATGATCACCTTCTCCACCACCAGGTCGGTGAGCAGGGCGGTCAGCACAGTGGTGAGGCTGGGGGTGCCCGCCATCAGCGCCAGATCGATGCGCTCGGGGCCGGCCGGGATGGGCAGGCCCGCGTCGCAGACGGTGATCTCGTCGGTGTGGCCCATTTGGGCGACCAGCGCACTTAGGGGGGCATTGAGCAGCTTGCCTCGTTTCATACAGCACCTCGGCGGTCTGTGACCGCATATCGGATATTGAGCGGGGCAACCGGTTACGCAACCGGTTGCGTCGTTGGGGCGAAAGATAGGCGCTAACCGTTAACGGGTCTAGGCACAGATGAAGAAAATGTGAAAACGATCTCAATGAGGCGCAGGAAAAACGTAAAACGGGTGCCAGAAGAGCACCCGTTTGGTCATGGGCACCGCTGCCCCGGGGAGGAACCGCGATGCCTGAAGGAGAGGATCAGACGGCGAGCGCCTCCTGCACGGTGGGGCGTGCCAGCATGCGCTCATGATGGGCCGCCACCTTGGGAAACTCGGCGATGTCCACCCCGTCGCTCGCCAGCCAGCCTGCGACCACGAACAGATAGATGTCGGCCAGGCTGAAGCGCTCCCCCAGCACCCAGGGGCCGGCTAGGTAGTGGTGCTCTATCTCGGCGAAGCCGTCGCGCATGTTCCGGGGCATCTTGGCCTGCATGGCGGCGATGGCCTGTTCATCATCGGCCCAGCGGCTGGCCCGGCGCCCGTGGGCATGGGCGACGTGGACGGTGGAGGCCAGGAAGCTGTGCACCTCCTGCATGCGGGCCAGCAGGAAGGGATCGTCCAGGGGGGCCAGCTGCGCCTCTGGGAAGCGCTGGGCGACATAGAGCAGCAGCGCCGGCGTTTCGGTCAGCACGCCGCGCTCGGTCACCAGCGCCGGCACCCGGCCCTTGGGGTTGATGGCCAGATAGGCGGGGGATCGCTGCTCGCCGGCGGCGAGGTCGAGGCGCTGGATCCGGTGCGGGGCGTTGGCCTCCACCAGGGCGATGCGCACCGCCATGGCGCAGGTGCCGGGGGCGAGATAGAGGGTCAGTTCGGACATGGCGTACTCCTTGTGTGAGCGATGAGGGGAAAGATCCCGTGGATGAGAGGCGCGGCGTCTGCCGGGTCCAGCCGTCATCCTACGCCCGTCGTCACCGGGGGCCAAGCAGGGGGGATCAAGGGTTTTTGCCGCTGGTATCAATGGCTTTCTGAACGGAAGATAACAGGAAAAACGGCTACGCATACCCGGTCAAACCGCTATAATGTGCCACCTTGGATCAGTCGTCAGTGAATGTTGGATAGTCAATTGAGTAATAGAATGCGGATCGGTGGTGCCCTCGAACAGTCCCTCAGCCAGGGATACCGTCTGGACTTGCCAGGGGTGCTGAAAGAGGCGTGGCAACAGACCCGGCGCACCGGTTTCGGTCTGGCGCTGGCCATCGTCGGGGTCATGGCAATCTGGATCCTGCTGAGCAACACCCTGCTGGCCCCCTATGTTGCCCAGGAGGGAGGCGACATGGACATGGCCCTGATCCTGAGTCTGCTCATCACTGTGATCATGTCCCCCATGACCTCCTCCCTCGACATGCTGGGGCTGCAACAGTCGGTCGGCGTCCGTGCCCGGCCCGGCCAGGTGTTCGACTTCTTCCGCCACTTCCTGCGTCTGGGCAGCCTGAGCCTGCTCGGCAGCCTCATCACC
>ENA-OWLM01000059-OWLM01000059.1-metagenome-genome-assembly--contig:-NODE-59-length-39012-cov-4.107169_pt1 | contig 39012 bp, 43 predicted proteins | sample MGYA00245349_ERZ651102 | MGnify/ENA primary metagenome ERZ651102 (study PRJEB26857, sample SAMEA4031759) | metagenome | biome: human; feature: oral; material: saliva | place: Philippines | collected 2014 | study... | reverse complement strand
CCTACACCGGACTGTTCAAGCACTTCTTCGACTTCATCGACCAGGACGCGCTGACAGACACCCCGATCCTGCTGGCCGCGACCGGTGGCAGCGAGCGCCACTCGCTGGTGATCGACCATCAGCTGCGCCCGTTGTTCAGCTTCTTCCAGGCGCGCACCCTGCCGCTTGGCGTCTACGCCACCGACAGCGACTTCCTGGACGGCCGCCTGCACAACGATGCGCTGTTGGAACGCTCCCGGCTTGCGGTACAGCGGGCGTTGCCCCTGCTGGAGTTGGCGCGCCGCATCGAACACCGAGCCAGCGATGCGGTCGCCGCCGCCTGAGCCTCCTGAAACCACACGAACCCCCACGGCAGGTCACCATGAGCCACGACTTCACCTTCAGCATCAAGCGCATCGCCTTCGACGAGAACTATCGTCCGGCCGACGGCACCCGCATCACCACCAACTTCGCCAATCTGGCCCGTGGCGAGCGCCGCGAGGAAAATCTGCGCAACACGCTGCGGATGATCGACAACCGCTTCAACGACCTCGCGCACTGGGACAACCCCAACGCGGACCGTTATGCGGTGGAGCTGGACATCATCACGGTGGAGGTGCAGGTGGAGCAGGGGAGTGACGGCGAAACCTTCCCGCTGATCGAGATGCTCAAGACCACCATCGTCGACAAGCAGAGCGGCGCGCGCACAGATGGCATTGTCGGCAACAACTTCTCATCCTATGTGCGCGATTACGACTTCAGTGTACTGCTGCCCCAGCACAACGAAGGCAAGGCGGCGTTCTCCGCGCCGGAAGACTTCGGCGACCTGCACGGAAAGCTGTTCCGGCATTTCCTCGGTTCAGAAGCTTACAAGGCCAACTTCGCCAAGCCGCCGGTGATCTGCATCAGCGTCTCCAGCAGCAAGACCTATCACCGTACCGAGAACCACCACCCGATTCTGGGCGTGGAGTACAAGCAGAGCGAGTTCTCCCCGACCGATGACTACTTCGGCAAGATGGGCCTGCGGGTGCGCTACTTCATGCCGCCGCGCAGCGTGGCACCGCTGGCCTTCTACTTCCAGGGCGATTTGCTGGCCGATTACAGCAATGCCGAGCTGATCGCCACCATCGCCACGATGGAAGCGTTCCAGAAGATCTACCGTCCCGAGATCTACAACGCCAATTCCACGGCCGGGAAGGTGTACCAACCCAGCCTGAAGCACGAGGATTACTCGGCCACCCGCATTGTCTATGACCGCGAAGAGCGCAGCCAGCTGGCGGTCAAGCAGGGCCGGTTCACCGAAGAAACCTTCATCAAACCCCACCAGCACACGCTCAACCAGTGGGCCGCCACCTGGTCCGCATCCACCGCAAAGGCCTGAACCACACACATGACGAACACACTGCTGCCCACCTCGACCGCCGGAAGTCTGCCCAAGCCCTCGTGGCTGGCCGAACCTGAAAAGCTGTGGTCGCCCTGGAAGCTGGAAGGCGACGCCCTGGTTGAAGCCAAGCAGGACGCGCTGCGCCTGTCGCTGCATGAACAGCAGCACGCCGGCATCGACATCGTCAGTGACGGCGAGCAGACCCGCCAGCATTTCGTGACCACGTTCATCGAGAACCTCAGCGGCGTCGACTTCCAGAAGCGCGAAACCGTGCGCATCCGCAACCGCTATGACGCCAGCGTACCCACCGTGGTAAGTGCGGTGAGCCGGCCCAAGCCGGTGTTCGTGGACGATGCGAAGTTCCTGCGCGGGCAGACCAAGCAGCCGATCAAATGGGCGCTGCCGGGTCCGATGACCATGATCGACACGCTTTACGACGCCCACTACAAAAGCCGCGAAAAGCTGGCCTGGGAATTTGCCAAAATTCTCAACCAGGAAGCGCGCGAGCTGGAAGCCGCAGGCGTCGATATCATCCAGTTTGATGAACCGGCATTTAACGTCTTTTTCGACGAGGTCAACGACTGGGGTATCGCCGCGCTGGAACGCGCCGTTGAAGGGCTGAAGTGTGAAACTGCGGTACACATTTGCTACGGATACGGCATCAAGGCCAATACGGACTGGAAAAAGACGCTCGGCTCCGAGTGGCGTCAGTACGAAGAGGCTTTCCCTAAGCTGCAAACCTCAAACATCGACATCATTTCGCTGGAGTGCCACAACTCGCGCGTACCGATGGATCTGCTGGAGCTGATCCGCGGTAAAAAGGTGATGGTGGGCGCGATCGACGTGGCAACGAACGCGGTTGAAACGCCGGAGGAAGTCGCCGACACGCTGCGTAAAGCGCTGCAGTTTGTCGATGCCGACAAGCTTTATCCGTCCACCAACTGCGGAATGGCTCCCCTTTCCCGTCAGGTTGCTAACGGCAAGCTGAAGGCGCTGAGCGCGGGCGCAGAGATCGTTCGCCGCGAGATTCTGGCCAAATAAGCTCGCCCTTCCCGGGAGAGGCTCGCTCTCCCGGATATCGCATTATTCACTCACGCCTTGCAACCACTCACCTACGCTTTCTACCGATTGCTGCGCGGGCGCACGCGAGACCGGCTGGCCCTGCCTGAGCACCAGCAGCGTGGGCAGACCACGCACGCCAAGCTGGCTTGCCAGCTCCGTGTTCAGATCGGCATCCAGATAGCGGGTATCAAACCGCGCCGTCAGCGGAATCAGCTTCTCGTTCGCCAGCAGCTGCCAGAGCCTGCGGCAGTGCACGCAGCGCTCCGCCCCGACAAACAGCAGTATCGGGCCATCGCTTTCCAGCTCGCTCGACGCACTCACCGTGTTAAACGCGCTTTCCGCCACGCGGAACAGTTTTGGGCTGCGGCGAAGGGTGTCGTTATCCTTCGCGACGCACAGCGCATCGGCGCTTTTACTGTAGGGCTTCACGCCTGCGACCCGCACCACGCTTTGCGCCGGGCCAGCCGCCGCCGCGCCCGGCTGGCGTAAGGTTCGAACGTCCACCGGGACTATCGGCGTTTCCCGCGGCTGAGGAAGCTGCGGGATCCAGGCATAGGGAATGCGATACGCGCGGTAAACCATGTTGTTGTTGAGCGTCTTGCCCCAGAACGGCGATACGTACTCCCAGACGATTTCATGATTGCGGGTCACTTCGAAAATGCGCCCGTTGGAGCCTTCATTAATCAGGGTATTGCCGTTTTCGAGGCGCTGCATATTGCTGATGTACGGGCTATAAAAACGGTATGAATCGGTTGGCTGAGGCAGATCCGCTTCATACGGCGAGTAGCGCCACTCAATATCCAGCGTCACAGGGTTAATTTCGAGGATCCGCGAATAGTCGCGCCAGGCGTTTTTCACCCCGTCCGCCGAGGCCGGGTTCGGCGCGCCGTATCCGGCCCAGCCGCCGTTATCGAAAATAAGGATATTGCCCGCGCCGGGCAGCCCCTGCGGGATCATGTGCGCGTGGTGCTGGCCGATGATCCAGCCGATGTGTTTGAGCGCTGGCGTGCTGTAATCCGGGCCAAGCTGCCAGACGATGTTGCCGCTCTGCTTATCGATGATGGCGATGATGTTGGACTCGCGGGCGTCCCAGATGATGTTATCCGGGTGGAAGCGGCTGTCTCCGGCGTCATACCATTTATTCGGCCCCAGCGTGGACATCGAGTTGATATGCATCCAGTCGCCCATTCCGCCGCCGCTGGCACGCATGTTGGGGTTATTGTACAGCGCGGTGCGCGCCGCATCGTCGAAGCCCAGCTCCTCAAAATGATCGCTGCAGCGCCATTCCCACACCACGTTTCCCTGCCAGTCGACCTCAATAATGGTGTCGTCCAGCAGAACCTTGTCCGATATCGCTTCGTTGACCAGGTTAGTGTGGGCGAGGATCAGCGTATTTCCCCCTTCTACCTGCGGCTCCAGCCCCGGCGCGTAGTAGCCAACCGGATTGCCCGCACGCTGATAGTCGTGGTGCGCCCGCGCCATCCAGCGGGTTTCATTGCCGGGGTCGCTCACGTTTTCGTAGCGATCGAAGGACCATGTCACATTGCCTTCCCAGTCCACCTGGATCAGATCGAGCATATCCTGCATGCCGTAGCGCGGGTCGCGCTCGCCGCTGTGTCCGAGGATCGCCCCGCCCGGCAGAATTTTGTTGGGGAAGCCGTGAAGCTCAGGCCATTCGCGCACCACGGCACCGTTCATGTCGACCAGCACCGCGCCGTGCTCGGTGGCCTGGAAAAGGGTATAGCCGCTCCACGCGCGCGCAGGATCGTAAAGCGTCGCGCCGGTCGGGAATACGGAAGGATGTCCCATGTTTTGCTCCTTAGTAAAGGTTGTCAGGCAGAGGTAATTAGATTGCGAATATGACGGCAGGCGTCGGCGAACGCGGCGTCGTCACGCTGTCGCGGGTGCGGCAGCGCAAGGCTCACCACTTCGCGTATGCGGCCCGGCCGGGGGGAAAGCACCACGACCCGGTCGGCCAGGGCGACCGCCTCTTCAACGTCATGGGTCACCAGCAGCGTGGTGGTTCCCTCGCTTCTGTGAATCTGCAAAAGCGCCTGCTGCAGGGTGTGCCGCGTCAGGGCGTCGAGCGCGCCGAACGGCTCATCCAGCATCAGAATTTGCGGGCGGGCAACCAGGCCGCGAGCAATGGCGACGCGCTGGGCCATCCCGCCCGAAAGCTGTGCGGGCAGCGCGCGCTCGAATTCGGTGAGCTGCACCCGCGCCAGCATCTCCCGCGCGCGCTGGCGTTTGGCGGCCCGGCTCAGTTTTTCATCCGCCAGCCCCAGCATGACGTTGTCGATCACACTCAGCCAGGGGAACAGCCGGGGTTCCTGAAACACGATGCCGCGCGCTTTGCCCACGCCGGTGACCCGCTCGCCGCTGATGCGGATCTCCCCCTGCGTCGCCTCTTCAAGGCCGACCAGCATGCGCAGGAGCGTCGACTTACCGCAGCCGCTGCTGCCCACCAGCACCACCAGTTCACCGGCAGCGATGTCGAGACTGAAATTTTGCAGCGCCGTGACCTGCTGCCAGGTTTTACGCACGTGTTGAAATGAGACCAGAGTTTGGGCGGTCATGATGGCTCCTGTTGGCGCCAGCGGGTGGCGCGAAGTTCCAGTAAACGTCCGGCTTTATCCAGCGCTGCGCCGGTGAGACCGACCAGCACCATGCCGCAGAGAATGGTGGGCATATCCAGCAGCTGCTGGGCGTTGATCATCAGGCTGCCGATCCCGACGCCCGAGGACATGAAGTATTCCGCGCCAATGTTGCCAAGCCAGGCGTAGATCATTGCCAGCCGCAGCCCGGCGAAAATACCGGGTGCCGCGCCGGGAAGGATCAGCATCCGCAGGCGCAGCAGGCCGCCTAAACGCAGCACGCGCGCCACTTCGTCCAGCTGCGGGCTGCGCTGCAGCACGGCCTGAAGGGTGCTAAAGAACATCGGAAAGAACGAGGCCAGGGCGATAAAGACGATTTTGCCGACGTTATCGTTGCCTACCCACGCGGTCAGCAGCGGTAGCCACGCAAAAAGGGCAATATGGCGCAGCACGTTGAGCGATGGCGTCACGATCTGCCCGGCGCGCGGCCGCAGCGCCAGCAGTAATCCGCAGAGCAGGCCAGCGGCAATCCCCGCCGCCCCGCCCGTAAAGGCGCGCCCGAGGCTCGCCAGCATCGCCGTCCCCAGCTCCCCGCTTGCCGCGCCCTGCATAAAGCGCCCGGCGACCGCCAGCGGCGAAGAGAACAGCGCCCCGTCAATCCATCCCCATCGGCTAGCCAGCTGCCACAGCGCCAGCAGCAGGATCGGCAGCTGCAGTCCCTGCCAGCTGGCCTGCGGTTTCCAGGCAAGACGCCCGACGGCGGGCTGGGGCCAGAACACCAGTCGGGAAAAGGCCCGATTCGCCGCCCACTCCATCAGCATGCCGCTGAAGCCCACTACCGCAATGGTGACGAAAACGATATCCAGCTGGAACAGCTGACGCCCCCAGACCATCAGGTAGCCGATGCCCTCCGACGAGGCGAGCAGTTCAACAACGATCAGCGACACCCAGGCCTGAGAGAGCGCCAGCCGCAGGCCGGTAAACCAGCCCGGCAGGCTTGCGGGGATCACCAGCCAGCGAAGACGCTGCCAGCGGGAAAAATTCATCACCCTGGCGGCCTCGCTCAGGGTATGGGGCACGCCGACAACCGCCTGCTGCGTGTTGATCGTCATCGGTACGATGGTGGTCTTGATGATTACCGCCAGCTTCAGGCCGTTATCGATCCCAAACAGCACCATAAACAGCGGGATCCACCCCAGGGTCGGGATTTGCGCCAGCGCGTAAAACAGCGGCTCCACGCGACGCGACGCACCGGGAACCAGACCGAACAGCGCGCCCAACACCGTGCCGGCGAACGCGCCTGCCAGCAGGCCCAGCAGCAGATGCTGCAGGCTAAACGCCCACTGTGACAGAAGATCTCCGGCCAGGAGCGAGAGCGCCGTGTCGGCGACCACCGAAGGCGCGGGTAAAATTTGTTCCGGCATCCAGTGGCGCTCTGCGGCGATGGACCACAGCAGCAGCAGTAGCGCGGGCAATACCCACGGCCAGCCGTTCAGTCGTACTTTCTGCCTTCCGGATGAGCCCGTTTTTAAAATTATCTGCGACATAGTGCTTCACGTTTAAACCCGTCATGCCGCTATAAAACCCCGCCCCGTTCCCCTTCGTCATTGCGTTACGCGAATAATCCCGATGCAACAAATGCATTTCAGCCTGCCGGTCTCGCGGGCGCTGATTTAGCTCATTTTCACCTGTCCTTTTCCAATAAAAGCATTTAACAGCGGGCCGGGCGGCTCATTAGGGTGAGAAAAAAACCTCGGAGTAACGTGTTATGGTGAAAGCATTTTTTAGTCGCGCTCTGCTGCCGCTGGTGGCCGCCGTCGCCCTGATGGGGAACGCCAGCGCCGAAGCGCTGCACGCCATTCGCATCGGCGTGCCGGATCAAAGTGCGGGCAGTAAGCCCTTTATTGAAGGTCCGGTCGGCATGGCGTACATCCGCCACCAGCTTGAGGCGGTGTTCAAACCCCAGGGTGTTGAAATCCAGTGGCAGTTCTTTAAGGGCGCGGGTCCGGCGGTGAATGAAGCGCTGGCCAACCAACAGCTCGATTTTGTCTACCTTGGCGATCTGGCGGCCATCATCGGCAAAGCGAACGGCCTTCCCACGCGCCTGCTGCTGGGCAGCCGCGGGTCGGAGTCTTACCTCGCGGTCACCCGCGCCTCGGGCATTAAAACCCTGGCGGATTTAAAGGGTAAACGGGTCGCGGTCTATCGCGGTACGGCGGACCAGCTGGCGTTCGACCGCGCCCTGCAAACCGCCGGGCTTACGGAAAGAAACCTGCAGGTCATCAACCTCGACTGGAATGCCGGAAAAGCGGCGCTGGCGGCGGGCCGCGTGGATGCCGTCTGGGGCGGCGTATCTCTTCTGGCGCTGAGGGGCGATAAGATCGACGTGGTGGTGAAGAGCGGCGATTCCGGTCGTCAGAACACCACGCAGGCGGGGTTCCTGGGGACGCAAACCTTTATTGACGCCTGGCCGCAGGCGACGCAGCAGATTATCGACGTGCTGGTGAAAAACGCGGCAGAAATCAGCGATCCGAACAACCGTGAAGCCTGGTCGGCGGAAATGGCGCAGCAAAGCCAAATCCCCAGGGCGTTGTTCCTTGAGGAGCTGCAGCCGCAGGATCTTAACTTCACCACCTCACCGCGCATCGATCCCTTCCTGACGGACAGCTTTACCAATAGCGTTGAACAGGCGCATTCGGGCCGCCTGATCCGCAGCGCCTTTAGTGCCAAAGAGTGGGTCGACAGCTCCTTCGTCGAGCAGGCCCTCAAGGCGCAAAAGCTGGAAAATCACTGGCCGCAGTACTCGCCTCAGGGCCAGCCGCTTTAACTCCCCTCCTCCTGCGCCAGCAGCTGATTCTGATGCTGGCGGTCGGCATGGAGGATCGTCTCAATCATCTTTTCCACCAGCGGCGGCCGGGTAGCATGGACCGGGGAAATAATGGCAAACCGGGTCTGCATCAGCCGCCACTCTTCCGGCAGGTCGCTTATCTCCAGCTTCACCAGCCGGTGGCTGTGCTGGCACAGCGCAAAGCCATCCTCGCTGGCGAAGCTTATCGCGTGGGTATAGGCGAGCGTTGAGAGCAGCGCATAGACGTGATCGCACTGGATCGCGGGGGTAAAATCCTGCTGCTGGCTGAGGGTAGCCAGCACCTTGCGCACGCCCGGCGGTAAATAGGGGGCCGCAAAGGGGTAACGCAGCAGCGCCTGCACGGAAACGGTGCCCTGCTGCGCCAGCGGGTGGTCGGCATGGCAGATAAAGAAGCAGCGCTGCGGGCTGAGCGGCTGCACCCGCAGCTGGGGATCCAGCTCCGCCTGCCAGCTATCGGCCACGACAAACGGATAATGCTGCGTGGTCAGCGCCTGATGCAGCGTAAACCAGTTATCGATCTGAAAGCGTACCTTCGCCTGCGGCATGCTGCGATGAAACGCCCCCACCGCGGCGGGGATCAGGCGGGCAGCCGGGGCCGGACCGCAGCCGAACGTCACTTCGCCGGTTTGCGCCTCCTCCGCTTCCCGCATCTGGCTGCTGAGCTCAACGTTGAGTTCCTGAAACCGTCGGGCGTAGGGTAGCAGCGTTTGGCCGTGCAGCGTCAGGGTGGCCAGCTTGCTTTGCCGGTCAAATAAGGGATGCCCGACGCTCTGCTCCAGCGCCTGAATGCTGCGGCTAAAAGCCGACTGCGAGAGGCACACCGCCTCCGCCGCGCGATTAAAACTGCCGTATTCAACCAGCGCCACGAAGTTGCGCAGTTGGCGAAAATCAAGATGCATAGGCCCGGATTATCCTTTTACGTTTTCGCTACAGTACGGGATAGCGGCCAGGTCGCGCAATCTCGGGTTCATCTTTGCCAGTACGGCGGCGTGCCGAACCGCTCTACGTAATAATCAATCACCGCCCTGACGTTAAGGGGTGGATGACGTGCGTTCGGGTAGATCGCCGCAATGGTCTGCGGCTCGGTGTTGATCGAACATTCATGATCCGACAGAAGCGACACCAGCTCGCCGCTGTTTAGCCTTTCGCTCACCAGCCAGTCGGGGAACAGTACGATCCCCATTCCGCCCAGCGCGGCAATCAGCAGCGTTTCGGCGTTGTTGGAGGTCATCAGCGGCGCAACGGGATAGTGAACCCACGCCGCATGTGGACGGCGAATGAGCCAGCGGTTAGGCCCGGACGATCCGCGATAGACAAGGCAGCTGTGATGCGTCAGGTCCTCCGGCGCATCGGGCGCACCGTGCCGCTGCAGATAGGACGGCGATGCCGCCAGATGATACAGCTGCTGCCCGAGCACCCGCGCGTGAAACGAGGAGTCCGTTAGCGTGCCGATGCGGAACAGCACGTCGGCGGCGTCCCGGTGAGGGTCGATAAAATCGTCGGTGAGCGTCAATTCCAGGTTGAGCCGGGGGTAGCGCGCCGACAGCCCCGCCAGGCCAGGGGCAACGTGCCGTTGTCCAAAAAATACCGGGCAGTTAATGCGAATCAGGCCGGTTGGCTCGCTGGAACGCTCATCCAGCTCCCGGCGCGCCTCGTCAAGACTTCCTGCCATCGCCCGGGCGTAGCGGATAAAGAGATGCCCGCTTTCCGTCGGGATCACGGCCCGCGTATTGCGGTAAAAAAGCTGCTGGCCGAGCGCGTCCTCAAGCTGGTGGATCACGCGTGAAACCTGCGAAGCTGAGATCCCTTCCCGCCGCGCAACCACGGAAAAATTCTGCGATTCATAAACCGCGATAAAGATCAGCAGCGCGCGAATGCTGATATTTCCGGCATCGATCATTAGTGCATATCCTGCAATGGTGTTTCCTGCATTATGGCATTTTTCTCACTGCTGATACGCCGTATTCTTCGTCGCCTGAACAACGAGAGAGTGAGCTATGCAACTTATTTTAATTTTCCTGGTAATCGCTGGCGGGATGGGACTGTCAGTAGAGGCGGGCCTGCTGGGACCGCTGGGCGGCGAAGTGGGTGATTTATGGGCCACGTTCAGCATCTTCGGCGTGGGTGCCGCGCTGACGTTTCTGCTGATGCTGTTTTTCAGCCCGCGCAACAGTCCGTCATTTTTTATACAGCCGTCATGGCAGCTGCTCGGCGGCGTGCTCGGCCCCGTGTACGTGGTCATTCTGACCGTTGCGACACCCGCTATCGGCATCGCGATGACCATGATTGGCATTCTGGCGGGTCAGGTATTTAAGAGCCTGATCATCGATCACTTTGGTCTGCTGGGTACGCCCCACAGGAAGATAAACGCGAAACGCATCGTGGCGCTGGTTTTTATTATTGCCGCACTGGTTCTGGTGGCACAGGGGTAAACGCATGACACTGATGATGATTCTACTGGCCGTCTGCGGCGGCGCGACGCTGAGCATTCAGGCCGCGATCAACGGGCAGCTCGGCAGCAGCGTGGGCGTATTTAAAAGCGCGTTTCTGACGTTTTCCGTCGGCGCGCTGGTGACCGCCCTGCTCATTTTCTTCTTTGAGCCTAAGCAGGCGGTCACGCTGCTGGACGTGCCAAAATGGCAGCTCCTCGGCGCGATGTTTGGCGTGCCCTATATCGTGATAATGGTGCTCGCCGTCCAGCGGATCGGCACCGCCGTCGCCACGGTAGCGGTGATCTTCGGCCAGCTCACCATGAGCATGCTGATTGATAACTTTGGCTGGCTGGGCAATCCCGCCATTCCGTTTTCGCCGAGCCGCCTCGGCGCGGTAGTCTGCCTGGGGATTGCCCTGTACTTCATCTACTCCAGCAGCAAAACCGGCAGCGTCCGCGACTAAGCGGGGGCCTTACGGGTAAAGAACAGCGTCACCGTGGCGACGGTGACGCCAAATTTCTTCATGTCTGTTTTATTGAACAGATGGGTCTCATCCTGCAGGTACATCCAGTCGTCAAAGTTCAGCAGCCAGGTTTTGCCGTTGGCCTTCACGTTCATGCTGTAATGCCAGTTGAAGGCGTTGCCTGCGGCCTGCCCCGTAGCAACCCCTTCAATATCCCCCGCCGTTCCCTCGTAGCGATCGTTCCCCACCCGGCGGATGTGCCAGACGCGCTGCTGTTTTTCACCATCGTCATAGACAAAATGCTCGTTGAGCGTCAGCGTATCGCCAATGACATCGCCCGCAATCTCAACGTGAAAGCGGCGGATCTGCTTGCCGCTGCGATCCTGCACCATGCCCCACGCTTCGGTTTTGCCCTGGAAGTAGTGGAAGATATCAAGCCGCGGCTGCTGCTGGCGATACTCGGCCACCTCCGTGCTGCAGCCTGCCAGCAGCATCGTGAGCGCCAGCGCCAGGGTCAGGAAACGTTTCATTTTTGGCCTCCGATTAACTGCTGACGCAGTTCAGGGTATTGCGTGCGGGGATCGAGCCAGATGGCCAGAAAGCGTGAACTGAACGCCGCTGGCTGCGCTGGCCCCAGTGGAGTGAAACCTGTCTGCGCGTCAGGCGCGCGGTACCAGAACTGTCCCTGCTGGTTTTTAAGCACAAACGCCAGCTGTTCGCCTGCCCTGACGTCCGGCCAGAGCGATTCCAGCCTGCGAAGCCATGCTTCGCTCAGCGGCTCCTGCTGCAAAATCCCCTGCGCCTGCCACTGATCGCGCGTCGCCTCGACCAGATCCTTACGGTCGATGTCGCGCGCATAGGTAATGACCAGCGCCTGATCCCCGTTTTCGCCGGTATAGCGGCCATCGGGCGTCAGCAGCTGCGAAGTGTAAACGGTGAAGGGCCCCCAGGTGAGCGTGGCGCTGCCTACTTTGCGCCAGCTTAGCCAGTCAGCGGCGTTCGCGCCCGGCACGGTAAGGGTCAGACAGATTAACATCAGCAGGATTTTCATTGGTGTCTCCCCATCAGCAGGTGGAAAAACAGCATTAATACCAGCCAGCCCGGCGCCATCCAGCTGACGACGATAAAGCCAGGTTCAAGGAACGTCATTGCCCCCAGCCGCTCGCCGATAAGGTACGCCACGGGCCCGCCGACGGTCGCCAGCAGCGTTAAGATCCAGCCCGGCAAGGTGGTGGTGTACGTCAGCCGGGTCCAGACGGTGGCGAACATCAGCCACAGCGCCACCATCCACAGGGGCATCAGCGAGTCGCCCGTGAAGGCAATCAGCCCCGTCGCCGCCCAGAGGGCGTCCAGCAGGCTGCCCGCGGCCGCCAGTAAAATGGCGTAAATACGGTGTGCAGGCGACAGCATCAGGCAGGCAAGGATCGCTAGCGCGAGCCAGACGACCAGCCCCCGCTCGCGAAACAGCACCACCAGCGTCCAGTAGAGATCGAACGCAATCGCCATCAGGAACACCTGCACGTAGCGTCTCATACGCGTTCCGCTGTCAGCTGCACCACGCTGATGGTGCGGGCGTTAAACCCGGCTTCGCAGTAGCCGAAGTAGTAGAGCCACATCCGGCGGAAACGTTCGTCAAAGCCGAGGGTTTCAATCTCCTGCCAGGCGTGGACAAAGCGCTGCCGCCAGTGAGCCAGCGTGCGGGCGTAGTCCGGCCCCATGTCGAAGAGGTTGCGCACCACGAAATCGGTGTGGCGCGTCATCAATTCATTCATGGCGGTGACGCTCGGCAAAAAGCCGCCGGGGAAAATGTAGCGCTGAATAAAGTCGACGCTTTTGCTGTAGTCGCGGTAGCGCTGGTCCTGAATGGTGATGGCCTGAATCGCCATCCGTCCTCCGGGGCGCAGCCGCGCCTGGCAGGTACGGAAGAACGTCGGCAGATAGCGTTGCCCGACGGCTTCAATCATCTCTATTGACACCAGCTTGTCGTACTGCCCGGTAAGGTCGCGATAGTCGCAGAGCAGCACCTCAACGCGATCCTGCAACCCGGCGCGGGCGATGCGCTCGGTCGCCCAGATATACTGCTCCTGCGACAGCGTGGTGGTGGTGACCCGACAGCCGTAGTGACGGGCCGCGTATTCCGCCATCGCCCCCCAGCCGGTGCCAATTTCCAGCAGGTGGTCGCCCGCGCTAAGCGCCAGCTGGTCGCACAGACGCGCCATTTTGGCCTGCTGAGCTGCCGTGAGATCCTGCTCGTCAGCGGTGAACAGCGCGCTGGAATAGAGCAGCTCTTTATCCAGAAAATGGGCATAAAAGGTGTTGCCCAGATCGTAATGGGCGGCAATATTTTCCCGCGCCTGCGCGCGGGAGTTACGCCGCGTCCAGTGACGCAGCCGCTCCAGCGGCCTGCCGAGCAGGCGGAAACCCTTCTCGAGACGGCCAAGCACCTTGCCGTTGAGCGCCAGCAGTTCCAGAAGCGGCGTCAGGTGCGTGGTCTCCCATTCGCCGTCCATCCAGGCTTCTGCCGCCGCGAGGCTGCCGCCCGTTAAGATGCGCCAGTAAAGCCCGGGTGAGAGGATCTGCACGTCGGCATGCAGCGCGGCAGATGCCTCACCAAAGTGAAAAGTTTGCGCCCCTTCACCCAGCGTCAGCGAGCCGCCGCGTATGCCGCTTAACAGCCGAAAAAGCAGCCAGCGCGCGATGCGGACGTTGCGCGGGATATCGGGTTCTAGCGCAAAGACGGGATCGGTCATGAGCGTTCACTCCTGCTGACGGGATGGTTATACAGCGGCACGCGCTTAAGCCACAGCCGCAGCGCCTGCCAGTAAATGGCGAAAACGGTTTTCAGGGTCATCAGCGGGATGCGCAGCAGCAGCGAACGCAGCGCCGGGCGGGTCAGAGGCTCCCGACGCAGCGCCAGCGTAGCGTCAAAAACCTTCGCTTCCTGATGATTTTCAATGTGCATATGCAGCGTGTTGTCCGGGTTGTTGAAGCGCCAGTGGTAGACCATGTCCATCGGGTTGAAGGGCGAAACGTGAAAGGCTTTCTCCGTGGGCCGGGCATTCTGCCCGTCGACCGCGTAGTAGTGCCGCTCGTTCCACGGCGTGTTGCGCACTTCGGCGAGCACCCAGCGAAGCGCGTTGTGCTGGTCATAGCAGTAGTAAAAATTGACCGGATTAAAATGGAACCCGAAGTAGCGCAGCTGCGTCAGGAGCATGACTCGCCCCTGCGGACGCTCCCCGGTCAGGCTCTCCAGCCTGCTCAGCGCGTTTTCTTTGAGCGGTGTGCCCAGCGGATAGTCCGCGTCGTGGAACGAGGCGGCGGCCACGCGGTTACGGCGTACGCCGACAGAGGGCAATGTTTCCAGCTCATCGAGATCCAGCCAGGCCATAAAGACGCTGTAGCTGAATGCGTGGGTTTTCGGCTGAAGGCGGCGGTGGCGCAATACGCCGTGGTAGAGGCAGCTGTTCATCTCAGTTCCCCTCCCCGGCGGCTATCGCATTGACCACGTCCAGCGCGCTGCGCACCCCGTCCTCATGAAAACCGTTGTACCAGTACGCTCCGCAGAACCAGCTCCGGTGATGACCGTTAATCTCCCCGCGACGCGCCTGCGCGCGCCAGCTTTGAGGGTTGAACAGCGGGTGTTCATAGATAAAGCGCTTCAGAACGAAACGTTCATCAACCGGCGTTTCCGGATTCAGCGTGACGCAGAACAGCGGACTCTCCTCAGGCAGCCCCTGCAAAATGTTCATGTTGTAAGTGACGCAGGCGCTGGCCTGGTCACGTTCACTCAGGCGATAGTTCCAGCTCGCCCACGCGCGCTCGCGCACCGGCAGCCAGCGCCTGTCGCTATGTAACACCACCTCGTTGCGCTGCCAGCCGATATCGCCCAGCACGGCACGTTCTGCAGGCGTCGGCTCGTCCAGCATCGCCAGCGCCTGCCCGGAATGGCAGGCAAAAATCACTTGATCGAAGGTATCACTGCCGTTTTCAAGCTGAAGCGTGACCCCGTGCTCGTGGCGGCTCACCCGCTGCACCGGCGAATTGAGATGCACGTTCAGACGGTCGCCCAGCTTGTCGAGCATGGCGCGGATGTACTCCCGCGAGCCGCCGGGGACAACGTACCACTGCGGGCGATGGGTGATATCCAGCAGGCCGTGATGCGCAAAGAAGCGCAGAAACAGCGGCAGCGGAAAGCGCCTCATCTCCTGAAGCGACGAGGACCAGATCGCGGCCCCCATCGGCAGAATGTAATGGCGTGCAAAAAACGGCGTGAAACCGTGCTGTTCCAGAAACGTCTCCAGCGTGGCGTTCGGGTCCACCTCCCCGTCCAGCGCCTGTTTTGCCAGACGATTGAAGCGGACGATCTCCCCCAGCAGCCGCCAGAATGCCGGATTCACCAGGTTTCGGCGCTGGGCAAACAGCGACGTCAGCGTGTGTCCGTTGTACTCCAGGCCGGACTGCGGGTTGTGCACAGAAAAGCTCATCTGCGTTTTTTGGCCGCTGATGCCCAACTCGCTGAGCAGGCCCATGAAGCGCGGATAAGTACGGTCGTTGTAGACGATAAACCCGGTGTCGATGGCCCATGGCCCCTGGGACGTGGAGACGTCAACCGTCGCGGTGTGTCCGCCCGGCGTTGCGCCCGCTTCAAACAGGGTGACCTGATGATGGCCCGCCATACGCCAGGCGCAGGTCAGCCCGGCAATACCGCTGCCGATAATCGCGATCTTCATGAGCGCACCATCCTGCGCAGCAGCGCGTTCTGGATCAGGGTCGGAAGCCGTGAGAGCAGCCGCAGGATCAGGCCGAATCCGGAAGGGAACGCGATATGGTTTTTATTTTTCGCCAGCCCGGCGCGTATTGCATTCACGGCCTCGTCAACGGTCACTCTGCCCGGCATGGCAAAATCATTTTTTTGGGTCAGCGGCGTATCCACAAACCCCGGAGAAACCACGGTTACGCCAATCCCTTTCGGCTCCCAGTCCAGACGCAGCGTGTCGGCGAACCAGGTGAGCGCGGCTTTGGACGCTCCGTAGGCTTCGGCTCGCGGAAAATGAAGCCAGTGCGCCATCGAACTGACCAATACCACGCGATGACCCGCAGCCAGCTGCGGCTGTAGCGCGGCGAGGCAGTTGACCGGGCCGAGGAAATTGGTCTTCATCACCCGCTCCACCAGCGCGGCATCCACCACGCCACGATCGAGGTATTCACACGTCCCGGCGCAGAGGATCGCCAGTTCGGCGTTACAGTCCTTCAATGCCTGGCAACAGGCGTCCCTGTCTGTCATATCGAAGCGGCGCACCGTGATGTTCGGACTGTGCAGCTGGAGGGCGTCCAGACGCGACGCATCGCGCCCGCAGGCAATCACCTGGTAGCCGTCCGCGGCAAAGGATTTCGCCAGCCCGGCCCCAATGCCCGAGCTGGCACCGGTAATGAGCACCGTTTTCATGATTTGACCCTCCGCTTCACGCCGCGTACCGCCCAGCCCAGCAGAGGAAGGTGTTCGTAGATCATCTCCCCCGCGTCGTAGTAGTCGCGCTGACGCGTGATGAGATCGTTTTCCGTCTCCACCACTGAACACCCCGGCAGGTCGAGCGGCTCCCCCCCGGCAATGCGCGGGTGCGACCAGTGCATTGTCCAGGTGACGACAAAGCGGCGTTCGCTCAGAAGGGGAGCATCAATGGTAAAACGGCAGTTTTCGACATTCGCCAGCAAATGGGTGAAATAGCGCTGGAGCGCAAAAAGCCCGTTGTGTTCGCCAAACGGATCGACAAGGGTGGCATCCGGGTGATAAAGCCCCACCAGCGCCGACGGCGGCTGAGCGTCCAGCGTGGCGTAGTAATCAACAAACCGACTGACAACGGGCGGCAACGTGCTCATGGGTCACATCCTGGCTGTAAATAACGTGGCGTAATCGCATAATTAAAACTTACACAATCATTGTTATTTGTCCAAGTTTGCGTTGATCTATTTTTTATTTCACCTCTATATCAATGACTTAAAGTCAGGTGGAAAAATGGATTTTGTAGACCGTTTAAGGCGTAGCCGCCATCCGGCTTTAACTTTAAGGATATCCTTAAGGTAAACTCGCTGGCCTTCATCCAGGCTTATCCTTTTTATTCATAAGGATGCCTGACATGAAACGCTTCTTTCTCTCCCTTTTCTCCAGCCCTGAGTCATTGCTCCAGGTAATGAGCCAGCAGGAAATCATTGAAGCCGTAGAAGATGGCGATCGCATCATTATCGACCAGGACGGGAATGCCTCGGTGAACTACAAAAGCAACGAGGTACGGCAGGATTTTCTGCGTCACGTCGACGCGCTGAAGAGGGCCTGATATGGGAACGGCAATCTTTATGGTGCTGATGGTGTGCGGGTACTGGTACACCAGCCGCGATCTGTCCACCCGCTTTAAAATCAAGCGTTCCTTCGGCTGGGACGTCTATTTTCTCGTGGCGCTTTACGGCTGTATTTTTGTTCTTCAGGGCGTAATCGCTACCGGTCTGCTCTGGCTGGTGCTGCTCGCCCTTTCCGCCGCCAACAACGCGTTTCACTTTGCCTCACCGAAATATACCGACTGGCAAATCGACTTTATGAACTGGAGCTTTTTAGGCATTCAGGCGCCGGTGGTCGTGATGCTGGCGTTTGCCATCCTGTTTTGCCTCTACCGCTCTAACTGGGCAGGCAGCGCCAGGCTGGACGGTGAAAACCGGAAAAAGCTCTACAAACGTCTGGCGCAGTCGAGCGGTATTGAACAGGTGCTGTATCAGTGCATGGAGGAAGGCGAGCTGGCGCAGGTATCGCTCAGGTCGGGGCGGATTTACGTCGGGATGATCCACACCGCCACGCTGGAGTACGAAAAAACGGCCAATATCGTGCTGATCCCGATGTTGAGCGGGTACAGAGATGCGGAGACGATGAATCTGCGCATCGAGAATAACTACAGCAGGTGGTATGCGGAGCATGACATTACGCTCGACTCTGAACCCCGCAGCGCCATGTCATTCCGGAAGGTCATTTTACTCAATCAGATTGAAAGCATCTCGCTGTTCGACCCCGCGAGTGCCAGCGCGCTGGAGATGGCACAGCATGACACGCTTTCTAAAGAGGCATCCCCATAATCCTGAGTATGCTCTGCTGTGAAGCGGTTTCGAAAAGGACGTTCTTAACGCAGATCATGCCCTGCTTCTGGTAGAACCGGTACGCTCCCGCGTTCTGCTCTAGCACTTCCAGCCAGAGGTAGTCTTTCCCCCTGCTTCGGGCCATGTCGGTGATGTTGTTGAACATCACCTGGCCGAAGTTCTTGCCGGTCTCTGCGGGATCAAGGTAGAGCTTATTGAGGAGAACGCCCTTCTTGTCCGTTTCCGGGAGCATGGCTTCCCAGGTCACTTTCATGAATCCCACGGGCCGATCGGTCTCTGCAACATACCAGGAAACCGCGTTGTCTCTCAGGCTCTGTTCAAGTACGGACAGCGCGTACTCGCCGTGCAAAAATTCCTTCATCTCTGCGTCTGATACCCACAGATGCTGAAAATGGGCGGGATAGATGCGGTACCCCAGCTCGCTTAAAAGCGTTGAATCGGCCCCGTTGGCCTGTCGAATTCGAAGAGTCATGGAGGGTATCCCTGGTAATCATCCACGTTGGGCATTTTGATAGAGGTCCCAGCGGTTACCGTAAATATCTTCAAACACGACCACCGTACCGTACTCTTCCTCACGAGGTTCTTCGCAGAAATGAACGCCTTTGTCTTTCATGGCATGGTAATCGCGCCAAAAATCATCCGTCTGAAGGAACAGGAAAACTCTGCCACCGCATTGATTACCGATAAAGCTTTCCTGCCTCTCGTTCGATGCACGAGCCAGCAAAATATTGCAGTCGCTTTCCGGATTGGGTGAAACTACAACCCAGCGTTTGCCCGGTTGAGGCGTATCCTCTACGAGGCTAAAACCGAGCTTGTCCGTGTAGTACTCAATGGCGCGGTCGTAGTCATCAACCACAACAGCCACGCAGCCCAGACATCGTTTCTGTGTTCTCATTTTTCGTTTCCTTTGCATAAATGGCTTACGGACAACGCTATCCCGCTGCAGCGTACCGGCCTTCGGGTTTACAGCTCTGCGTAAGACTCGCGTTTTTCAGCCCATTTCAGCATGGCATCGAGCGCCGGGCACAATGCCTGCCCCCATTCAGTGAGTCGATATTCTACTTTCGGCGGCACCTGAGGGTAGACCATCCGTGAAACAATTCCGTCGGATTCCAGTTGCCGCAGCTGCTGCGCTAGCATTTTCTGGGAAATACCGGGGATCAGTTTTTCGAAATCAGAGTAGCGCTGTACTTTTCCGTCGAACAGATGAAAAAGAATAATTAATTTCCAGCGGCCTTCCAGCAGCCTTAATACCTGCTCCACGCCGCTTGCGGCAGATTCCGGGCTATATAACTTACTCATCATTCAGTCACTCACTTTTTCGTGCGTACTTGTCAATTTCTCAGTCTATGTTGAATATACCCGTACTGTAAATAACGGGAGTTAAAGGCCATGTCGTTCGATATAGATTTTAAAGGCAAGCGCGTGCTTGTTACCGCAGGCACGAAAGGGCTTGGAAAAGCAGTGGTCGGACTTTTAAAACAGCTAGGCGCAACGGTATTCACCACGGCGCGCCACGCCCCAGAAATAAATATTGCCGATGCATTCGTAGCCGCTGACCTGACGACAGTTGCAGGATGTGCCTCCGTCGCATCGGCGGTGCAGGAACAGATGGGCGGTGTCGACGTAATTGTCCATGTAGCGGGTGGTTCAACCGCACCCGGTGGCGGTTTCGCTGCGCTTGGCGAAGACGAGTGGCAGCAGGAGCTAAATCTTAACCTGTTGCCCGCCGTACGCTTAGATCGCGCCCTCCTCCCCGGAATGCTTGCGCAGGGAAACGGGGTGATTATTCACGTGACGTCTATTCAGCGCGAACTGCCGTTACCGGAATCAACCACGGGCTACGCGGCGGCTAAAGCAGCCCTCTCGACCTACAGCAAGAGCCTGTCAAAGGAAGTCTCGCCGAGCGGCGTTCGCGTGGTGCGCGTTGCACCCGGCTGGATCGAAACCGAAGCCGCGGTAGCACTGGCGGAGAGGCTGGCAGAGCAGGCAGGAACAGACTACGAAGGTGGCAAACAGATCATTATGAAGGCGTTAGGTGGAATACCGCTCGGACGTCCTGCCAAACCGATTGAGGTGGCTAACCTCATCGTGTTCCTCGCCTCTTCTCATGCTTCAAGTATCACAGGGACTGAATACGTGATTGATGGCGGCACCATTCCGACAGTATAACGCGGGTGCTTGAGCGACTCGGTACAAGAGCTGATAAAGCACAGGGGCATCTCACTGACCGGTCAGTTTCTCTATGCCCATTTTTAACGCTTTTACCACCCTTTCTGGATCCATGCCCATTTGCGCATGAATAATAGCGCCGTCAATGAGCATCATAATATCATTGACGGTCTCTTCATCATTTATACCGGCGATCGTGACGATTGTTTTCTTTGTCTCTGATTTATGGTCCCGGCATATTTCTTTTATTTCCCTTTCAATATCTTCCGATTTCGCCTCTGCGCTGGCGTTAATAAACGCGCAGCCGTGGAACTCGGGCGAAATAAACCATTCGTAAAGCGTTGCAGATATCGCTTCAGAAGGTATTTCGCCTTCATCGAGATGTCGACGCAGCGTGGTCTCAAACCAGTTAATCCATATTTCATGCCGGTAGTGCAAATAGGCAAGAATAAGCAAGCTCTTACTCGGAAATTGGCGATAGAACGTCACCTTGGTCACTTTAGATGCTTTAATCAGCGTATCCACTCCCGTCGCCCTGAAGCCTGTGGAATAAAACAGATCGTGCGCCGTCAGTAATATTTTATCCCTGACGCTGATTTTTTTATCGTGACTTGCGGGTTCAGCTTTCATTTTTTAGTCGCCTCAAAATGGATGTTGACAGCATTATTTTACAGGCATAGATTACCGCATATAGACAGACCTGTCTACTTCATATAACGCTGAGGTAATCGCAATGAACACACGTCCTCCTTTACCGCCCTTCACCCGTGAAAGCGCTATCGAAAAAGTCAGACTGGCAGAAGATGGCTGGAACAGTCGCGACCCGGCGAAAGTCGCGCTTGCCTATACGCTCGATACCCAGTGGCGCAACCGCGCAGAGTTCGCCACCAACCGTGAAGAAGCCCAGGCGTTTCTGGCGCGGAAATGGAAAAAAGAGCTGGACTATCGTCTGATTAAAGAGCTCTGGGCATTTACGGAAAACCGTATCGCGGTGCGCTATGCCTATGAATGGCATGATGATTCCGGCAACTGGTTCCGCTCATACGGCAATGAAAACTGGGAGTTTGAGCCGGACGGGTTGATGAAGCGTCGCTTTGCCTGCGTAAACGATATGCCGATAAAAGAATCCGAGCGCCTGTTTCACTGGCCGCTGGGCAGACGCCCGGACGATCACCCCTCGCTGAGCGATCTGGGCTTATAGCGTTATTCAGAGATAGCGCACATTTCAGGCGTGGTCACAGGAAACGGTGGGTCATACGCGTTCCATCGCCATTATTGAGAGTTTACCCTATGCGTCTTTGGACGCGAGTAAGGTGTTAAATTTCGTGAAGGAACAGATGCCTGAACTGGCTGCCTGAAATATAAGGCCGCGTTGTTTTTGCGGCCTCCTCCCCCCCATTAAAGCGCATCGACACGAGGCTGGCACTGTCAGATAGATGCCATTGCGCGCGAAAAACAGTGATACACTTACCCCATCTGATTTATCGTCCCGTCTGAAGGGTTCATGACGAAAACGCATGTAACCAAATTACGAAATGGTCACTCGTTGTCATTCGAAGCCCGTCACGCTAAGCTTAAAAAATGACTAAAAATTTGAACGTCCCAGTTACACGTGGTCCACTTGACCACTCCGTCCGAGAGCAGATCGTCGAAGCGGCGTTTGAGCACTTCGGTCACTACGGCTATGAAAAAACCACGGTGGCAGAACTTGCTAAATCCATCGGTTTTTCAAAAGCCTACATTTATAAATTTTTTGACTCCAAGCAGGCTATCGGCGAGGTAATCTGCGCTAACCGCCTGGAGCTGATCATGACCGCAGTGCATTCAGCGCTCGCCGATGCGCCCTCCGCCAGCGAGAAAATACGTCGTCTCTTCAGGGCGCTCACCGAAGCGGGAAGCGAACTGTTTTTCCACGATCGCAAGCTTTATGACATCGCTGCCGTTGCCGCGCGGGAGAAATGGCCTTCTGCAGAAAGGTATTCAGACCATCTGTTAAAACTGATTGAGAGCATTATCGTGGAAGGCAGGCAGGCCGGGGAGTTCGAAAGGAAAACCCCGCTCGATGAGGCTACGCTGGCGATATATCTGGTGATGTGCCCTTACATTAACCCCATTCAATTGCAATACAATCTCGAAACCGCCCCCACCGCAGCGATCCTTCTCCCCTCACTGATTTTAAGAAGCCTGGCACCCTGATTTGTGACCATTGACATTATTGGTCACTAGTCAGAGAATGCGGAAACTGTCCTGTTATTTTAATAAGGGTTTCCCATGCTCAGGCTTACTTCAGCCCGTTGTCTCGTTTCTCTCCTGCCGTTGGCCCTCGCGGCCTGCGGCGATAACGCGGCGAGTGACGATCCGCGCACGCACCCACCGCTCGTCAGATCCGCGTCCGTTGAACGCGCGAACGCGGCTTCTCGCGCGTTTACCGGCGTAGTGGTTGCCAGAACGCAAAGCGATCTCGGCTTCAGGGTTCAGGGCAAAATCCTTGAGCGCCTTGTTGATACAGGCCAGAGCGTAAAAAAAGGCCAGCCTTTAATGCGCCTCGATCCCGTTGACCTGACGTTACAGGCGCAGGCTCAGCAACGGACGGTGGATGCCGCCCAGGCGCGTGCAAGAAAAGCGATCGCTGACGAAGCGCGCTACCGGGGTCTTGTGGCTACGGGCGCAGTATCTGCCTCCGAATATGACCAAATTAAAGCGGCGGCCGATACCGCCAGAGCGGAGCTTAGTGCCGCCAGGGCGCAGGCCAGCGTAGCGCAAAACGCGACGGGCTATGCCGTACTGTTGGCCGATTCAGACGGCGTGGTGATGGAGACCTTTGCTGAGCCAGGTCAGGTCGTGAGCGCCGGACAGGCAGTGATCCGCCTGGCCCGTGCGGGACAGCGTGAAGCGCTGGTGCAACTTCCTGAAACCCTGCGTCCCGTCGTCGGTAGCGAAGCGCAGGCGACTCGCTATGGCAACGAAAAACAGCCGGTTACCGCAACGCTTCGTCTGCTCTCTGATTCCGCCGATGCCACCACCCGCACCTATGAGGCGAGGTATGTTCTGGCAGGCGCGCTGGCAGATGCGCCGCTGGGTGCAACCGTCACGCTGAACATAGGGAGTCATAATGAGCAAAACCAGGTTATGCAGGTTCCCCTTACCTCGCTCTACGATGCGGGCAAAGGGCCTGGCGTCTGGCGGATCTCGACTCAACCCGCCAAAGTGACCTGGCAACCCGTCAAAGTGCTTAGCGTGAGCGATGATTCCGCCCAGGTAACGGGGGGCGTGACGCCCGGTGAAAAGATTGTCGCGTTAGGGGTGCATCTTCTGCATGAAGGCGAAGTGGTCCGCCTCGCTCAGCAGCGTTAGGAGAGTCAGCCATGAGCGAAGGACGCTTTAACCTGTCAGCGCTTGCCGTACGCGAGCGCTCGGTCACGCTGTTTTTGATTATTCTGGTGACGATTGCCGGTATTCTCTCGTTTTTTGGACTCGGGCGGGCGGAAGATCCGCCGTTCACGGTGAAGCAGATGACCGCAATCGCCGTGTGGCCCGGCGCGACCGCGCAGGAGATCCAGGATCAGGTGGCCGAACCGCTGGAAAAACGCCTGCAGGAGCTTAAATGGTATGATCGTACGGAAACCTATACCCGCCCCGGCATGGCCTTTATCACGCTGTCATTACAGGACAATACGCCACCTTCTGAGGTGCAGGAAGAGTTCTATCAGGCCAGAAAAAAGCTTGGGGATGAGAGCCGAAATCTCCCTGCAGGCGTGACGGGACCGATGATCAACGACGAGTTCTCCGATGTGACGTTTGCCCTCTTTGCGCTCAAAGCAAAAGGAGAGCCTCAGCGTTTGCTCGTGCGCGATGCTGAAACCATGCGCCAGCAGCTCCTGCACGTTCCCGGCGTGAAGAAAGTCAATATCATCGGTGAGCAGGCTGAGCGGATTTATATCTCCTTCTCTCACGAGCGTCTCGCGACGCTTGGCCTGTCGCCTCAGGACATTTTCAATGCGCTGAACGATCAGAACGTATTGACGGCTGCGGGTTCAATTGAGACGCGCGGCGCGCAGATCTTTATACGCCTCGACGGGGCCTTCGATACTCTGCGGAAAATCCGTGATACGCCGTTTATTGCGCAGGGCAAAACGCTCAAGCTCTCCGACGTCGCCACGGTAGAACGTGGTTATGAAGACCCGCCTGTTCTGCAAATTCGTAACCAGCACGAACCGGCCCTGCTGCTGGGTATTGTGATGCGTGAAGGCTGGAACGGCCTGGCGCTGGGGAAAGCGCTCGATGCCGAAACGACGAGAATCAATGACGGTCTGCCTCTGGGAATGACCCTGACGAAAGTCACCGATCAGTCCGTGAACATCAGCTCGTCGGTAGATGAGTTCATGATCAAATTCTTCGTCGCCCTGCTGGTTGTTATGGTGGTCTGTTTTGTCAGCATGGGCTGGCGCGTGGGCGTGGTCGTTGCGGCGGCGGTTCCTCTGACGCTGGCCGTAGTCTTTGTGGTAATGGAAGCCAGCGGCATTAACTTTGACCGCATCACGCTGGGCTCCCTCATTCTTGCCCTGGGCTTGCTGGTTGATGATGCCATCATCGCCATCGAAATGATGGTGGTAAAAATGGAGGAAGGCTACGACAGAATCAAAGCCTCCGCCTACGCCTGGAGCCATACTGCGGCCCCGATGCTCGCCGGTACGCTGGTAACGGCCATTGGCTTTATGCCGAATGGTTTCGCCCAGTCAACGGCGGGAGAATACACCAGCAATATGTTCTGGATTGTCGGTCTGGCGCTGATTGCATCGTGGTTCGTCGCCGTGGTTTTCACCCCCTATCTTGGCGTGAAAATGTTGCCGGATATGCCCAAAGTGGAGGGGGGACATGCCGCCATCTATGGCACGCCTCGCTATAACCGTTTTCGCCATCTCTTAACCCGCGTCATCGCCAGAAAATGGATCGTGGCGGGCTCGGTTGTCGCCATTTTTATCCTGGCAATCCTGGGCATGGGGCTGGTGAAAAAACAATTTTTCCCGACGTCGGATCGCCCCGAAGTGCTGGTTGAAGTGCAAATGCCCTACGGCACGTCAATCGAGCAAACCAGCGCCGCCGCAGCGAAAATAGAAGACTGGCTGAAGAAACAGCCAGAAGCCAACATCGTCACCTCGTACATTGGTCAGGGTTCACCGCGCTTCTATCTTGCCATGGCACCTGAGTTACCCGATCCGTCATTTGCGAAGATAGTGGTGTTGACCGATAGCCCGGCATCACGTGAGGCACTCAAGCTCCGACTACGTAAAGCAGTTGCCGAAGGCCTCGCGCCCGAAGCGCGCGTGCGCGTCACGCAGCTGGTGTTTGGTCCCTACTCTCCCTTCCCGGTCGCCTGGCGAGTCACGGGACCCGATGTGGATACGCTGCGCGGCATCGCTGACAGGGTGAAAGGCGTGCTCGAGGCAAGCCCGATGATGCGGACCGTCAACACGGACTGGGGAACACGCGTACCCACACTGCATTTCACGCTCGATCAGAACCGCCTGCAGGCCACTGGCTTAACCTCGAATGCCGTTGCTCAGCAGCTGCAGTTCCTGCTGTCAGGTGTTCCCATCACGTCTGTACGAGAGGACATTCGCGCCGTTCAGGTGGTTGGCCGCGCCGCAGGTGACATTCGTCTGGATCCGGCAAAAATAGCGGGCTTTACCCTGGTCGGCAATGCGGGCCAGCGCATCCCGCTGTCGCAAATTGGCGATGTTGAGGTGAGAATGGAAGATCCGCTGCTGCGTCGTCGCGATCGAACGCCGACCATCACCGTGCGGGGCGATATCGACGAATCACTTCAGCCACCGGACGTGTCTACAGCCATCATGAAACAGCTCCAGCCGATCGTGGATTCGCTGCCGCCGGACTACCGTGTTGAAATGGCCGGATCGATTGAGGAATCGGGCAAAGCCACCCGGGCCATGTTGCCGTTGTTCCCCATTATGATTGCCCTGACGCTACTGATCATCATTCTGCAGGTGCGTTCCATGTCGGCCATGGTCATGGTCTTTCTTACCGCGCCGCTGGGGCTGATCGGCGTGGTGCCAACCTTGCTGCTGTTCAATCAGCCGTTTGGCATCAATGCCCTCGTCGGCTTGATCGCCCTGTCGGGCATTCTGATGCGCAATACGCTGATTCTTATCGGTCAAATCGATCATAACCAGAAAGAGGGGCTCGATCCGTTCCATGCGGTTGTCGAAGCGACAGTGCAGCGTGCCAGACCGGTCTTACTGACGGCGTTGGCCGCCGTTCTGGCCTTTATTCCCCTGACGCATTCCGTATTCTGGGGAACGCTCGCCTGGACGCTGATCGGCGGAACGTTAGGAGGAACCATCATTACGCTGGTCTTCCTGCCCGCGATGTATGCCATCTGGTTCAGGATCCGTCCTGCAGCACAAAGCGTTCAGCCTCGTGCTGAAAGTGTGTAAACTACTATCAGTAGATAAACGACACGAGGACATCATGGTTGTTAAGCGCTTAAGAAAAGAGGATCGCCGGGTGCAGCTGTTGGAGGTTGCTCGCGGCATTGTTCGCCAGCAAGGCACCGAGGCGCTCACGTTAGGCTATCTGGCCGAGCGGGCCAACGTGACAAAGCCGATTCCCTACGACCACTTTGGCGATCGCGAAGGCTTGCTGATGGCGCTGTACCAGGACTATAGCGATCGTCAGCTGGCGAAATTCCGCGAGACGCTGGCGGTCGACAGCAAAACGCTGGAGAAGACGATCCGCTTTTTCAGCGCTGCCTATATCGACTGTGCCATTTCCGCCGGGCCGGAAACGGGTCCGATAGCCGCAGCGCTGTCCGGCTCACGCGCGTTACAGACGTTCCGCGAGGCGTGCGTTGCCGAATGCGCCGACTGCCTGCGCGCGGCGCTTTCACCGTTTATCGTACTGAAAGGCGTTCAGGGTGAAGCGGTACTGACTGCGATCATCGGTGCCGCAGACGCGCTCAGTACAGCCGCGGGTAATGGGGTGCTCGCCCGTAACGTCGCAGAAGATATGCTCAGCGGCGCCATGTCTGGCGTTCTGGATACCTACGCGAACAGCACAAAATGATCGTTGCTGGCGGATTGACACTTAAGTTACCAATAGTAATATAGGTGTCAATTCACTCCCCTGCTGAGGTTGCTATGTCTGTTACACATGTCATCAATAATGCACTGATCGTGACGGCTCACCCTGTTGAACATTCATTATCCCATTCGCTGGCGGATCGCATTGCCGCGACGCTACGCGAGCAAGGGGCGCAGGTAGAAATTGCCGATCTTCATGCTGAAGGCTTTAATCCGACCATGTCACGCCCCGACCTTGATTTGTATCACGGCGATCCCACTGCGCTTCCCGAGGATATTCTGCGCGAGCAGCAGCGCGTTGAGCGCGCAGATATGCTGGTATTTGTCTTCCCGGTGTACTGGTGGTCGGTCCCCGCACTGTTAAAAGGCTGGTTCGATCGGGTGTTGACCCTGAACTGGGCGTATAAAGTGGCCGACGATGGCCGGATTGTGGGCAATTTACGCGATGTGCCCGTCCGCCTGATCGCCACCGGCGGCAGCGACCTCACCGGATTCGACAAACACGGCTATTCGACGGCAATTCAGACGCAGATAATCGAAGGTGTATTCGGCTTCTGCGGGCTGAAGAACGTGAAGCTCGATATTCTGTATCAGGCTGATACGGCGACGCCTGCCCAGGTGGAGGATTTCCTCCAGGGGCTCGAGAGCATTTAATAAGCCCGCCTGTCTTACCCGGCTTGCCTTTTCGCGCGCCGGGTCACCGCCATATCTAAGAAAAGCATAGGATATGAAATCCTACGTTGAGTAAAACTCACATTGACGCCCACTATTTATCGTTTTTCAACCGTTATCGCGATGAAATACCATCCATTCACCCCTGGTATAGTGCTATCGATATGTAGATAGCGACGTTAAAACAATAAATAATAATGTGCGTATATGGAGCACCTATGACACTCGATGTTTTATTTCATTTAATGGAAATTCTTTCACCAGAAAAAAACACCGCGGATGAAAATATACCTGCGCTAATTACGTTACTTTCGTCAGAAAACCATCGTTCAGATACGCTTTCACCTTTTATCCATCGACTGCATCTTCTGTCTTTCGCCCAAAGCAATCCGGGTAACGCCGAGGAGCTGCTCGCTGCCCATTTACCAAAAGAAGATGGCACCCTTCCCCTGCTTGACTTTGCCGACTGGCCCCAGGTGCGGTACGCCACGTCTGGCGAAGCGCAGACGCCTGAATCAGAAGCGTACTTCCAAAAAATCACCTCGGCTGCCAACGCGTTACGCGCTGCGCTGATCGATGCAGAGCGCGCAAAGGGTACGCCTGCGCTTTATATTCTGGATAAATTACTCAACCTGAATAGCGCCCTGCCGGAAAGATATAAGAAAATGGCAAATATCCCCTACGCATAAACGCATTAACTATGCGGGATATCCCGTCAGGAATATCCTGCGTAATTTAAGAAAGCCGTTTTTCATCGTACTCAAGACAGACGATATCCAGAGAAGGCACTACCGGCGAGTTCAGGTTTAGCCAGGCGAGCAGACGTTCAATACTCTGTCTTCTGAGCGAATTTTTCGGCCAGACGAGGTAGTAGCCATCTCCAGTTGCAATCGCCTCCCTGAAGGGCAGCGCGAGCAGGCCGCTTTTCAGCGCTTCCAGCGTGAGCCGGAGGTCAGCCATCGCCACGCCGTGTCCGTGCATGGCGGCGAGACTTCCCTGCTCCAGGGTATCGAACACAATCCCTCCACTCATGTCGAGCCCGGGAAATTGCCCCGTTCTTTTCAGCCAGCGTCGCCAGTCTCGTCTGTCCGGAGAGGGATGAATAAGATCGCACTGTGGGAGCTGTTGCCGGGCAGACTCAAGCAAAGACGGGGTACAAACCGGAATGAGCCATTCGCTGAAGAGCAACCGGCTCTCCGTTGACTCGCCGAAATAGCCATTACCGAGGAGGATCGCGCAATCGTAGGGCTCACGGCTGAAGTCGACGGTGTCGAAATCCATCCATACGCTGGCAATTTCTACTTTCGGTTTCGCATGGTTTTCGCGAAACGATTTCAGGACGTTAAGAAGCCATCTCATTGTCAGGGTGCTGGGAGCCTTGAGGCGCAGAAGGTGATTTTCACTTCTGAACGCGCGGCAGGCCCACTCGATGTTCGAGAAGCTTTCGCTAAGCTGTCCGGCCAGAATACGCCCGGCTTCACTGACTTCGACTCTCGGACCTTGCCGTTTAAACAGCTCGCAGTCGAACCACATTTCAAGCGTCCGGACATGCCTGCTGACCGCACCCGGCGTGATGTTCAGTGCTTCAGCCGCTTTGCTGAAGGAGTTAAGCCGCGCGGCAACTTCAAAGGCGCGCAGGGCATACAGTGGCGGTAAAGACATACGTTCCCTTTCTGTGAGGTTTGGCTATGCAGTGTTTGTATTATCGGCACCCAGTGACGTGTCGCCCTGGCCCTCGGGCGGAAACGTCAGCAGCAACTCCCTGAGCAGGGACTCAAGCTGCCCGTGCTGCGCGGCAGATAAGCTGCTCAGCAGCGCATTTTGCGTTTGTGTATGCACGATCAGCGCCTGTTCGATACGCTCTTGCCCGTGCGGCGTCAGGCTTACGAGGGTGCTGCGCTTATCGTCCGGATCGGCAATACGCCTGATAAGCCCGTGCTGTTCGAGATGGTTGAGCCGGTTCGTCATCGCCCCTGAGGTGATCAGCAGCGATTTATACAGCTGCGTGGGCGAAAGGCAGTACGGCTCTCCGGCGCGACGTAGCGTGGCGAGCACGTCAAACTCACCCTCGCGAAAGCCAAACTGCGCCATGGCCTCCGCCCATTCTTTTCCCAGATGCTTCATCAGCCGGAGCATCCGGCCAAAAATTTTCATCGACGAGGCGTCCAGCTCCGGCATGGCGCGGCTCCACTGGTCGACAACGAAATCTACATGGTCTTTCATTTTCACCCCTGATGGCATGGGTATTTATCCTGTTGTGAGGTACATCTTACACAAAAACATATTTTATCTTAACGTTAAGATAAATGCTCGCAGCAATTTGCCCGAGCCATTCACAACTGAAAAGGATCCCCTGTTGAAACGCACGTCGCCATTACTCTTCGCCGTTATCGCTTTTATCGTCGGCCTGAACCTGCGCCCTATTCTGAACAGCACACGAAACCGTTACGCTCTCGTCCTCTCGCACAGGGTTATTGTTGCTCTTTTTCGGCGTGGGAACAGGAGCCTATACGCTGGTATTGGCCTGGCTGCCCCCGCTCTATATTCAGGCGGGATGGTCCGCACGCAGCAGCGGCTACATGCTGGCCTGGCTGACGTTAACCGAGGTTGTCGCGGGGTTTGCCGTCTCCGCGCTGATCGGTAAATTCCCTGACCGTCGCGTGCCGCTAATTGCGGGGATCGTTCGCGATAATTCGGTCTCGCTGACCAGCGCATGGCTGATCATGAGTGCGGGAGTCGTGCTGCTGATCGTCATCGCGCTGAATTTTAAGCCCGTCGTGGACGTGCAGGCACGATGAATGCGTTACCAGAATTGAGAGTCGTATTTCAGCCGGCCGTAGGATAAATTCAGGGTCAATTTCACCTCATTCAGGAGTGGCTATGACGCAGACGTTACCGGAAATTGATGTCTTATTTGTCGCCGGGTTCGGGCCCATTTCGCGGGATACGGAGTCCAGCACCGCGTTTTATGTCCAGACACTCGGCCTTCCGCTGAAGCCGATGGAGGGGAATAGCGATTACCTGCTCACTGAAGAGGGCCAGCTGGAAGGCGTGAAGCATTTCGCCGTCTGGCCGCTTGCGCAGGCGGCAACGTCCTGCTTTGGAGAAGAACAGTGGCCAGTTGAGCACCCGATACCGCAGGGCTGGGTTGAATACGAGGTTCAGGATCTTGACTCGGCTACCCGCGTTCTGAGCGAAAAAGGCTATCGGTTGCTGGTGGCTAACCGTATGGAACCATGGGGTCAAACCGTCACTCGTCTGCTCAGCCCGGAGGGCCTGCTGACAGGACTCACGATCACGCCGTGGCTGCGGGGGTAAAGGAGATATTGTTTCAGAATCGCACACCACAGTGAATAACAACGTTTTATCTGCTGCTGACTGTTATTTCGCATTGAGCCAGTAGTGATTTAAATATTATCGGCCGCTCCTTCAGGCGGCCCAAAGTTAAATATCGCTCCTTACGTCAAATTATAATAAATTACCAAAACTGGCAGTTGATTGTTATTTACATGACTTTTAATATCCCCCTGCAACTCATTGATTAATTTGTTTTAGGGAAATAAAAATGACAAGAAATATTGTTGCGGGAATGATGATGGCCGCGTTTTCAGGGGTAGTCTATGCAGGACCAACACTCGTTACGCCAGATTTTTCACCGGAAAGTTTAACGGTTTCAGCCTCTGCCGGGATGCTGAGCGGAAAATCTCACGAAATGGTTTATGACGAAGTCACAGGAAGGAAAATTAGCCAACTGGACTGGAAAATAAAGAATATCGCCATTCTGAAAGGCGATATTTCCTGGGATGCTTACTCATTTTTAACACTGAACGCCCGCGGCTGGACGTCCCTGGCATCAGGTTCAGGTCATATGGATGACTATGACTGGATGAATGCAAAACAATCTTCCTGGACAGACCATTCAAGCCATCCTGCCACGAACGTAAACTATGCCAATGAATACGATCTCAACGTAAAAGGCTGGATCTTCCAGGGCGATAGCTATAAAGCGGGCGTCACCGCAGGCTATCAGGAAACCCGCTTCAGCTGGACGGCGACCGGTGGTGCTTATAATTATGATAACGGTGCCTATCAGGGGAATTTCCCGGCAGGCGAACGCGGCATTGGTTACAGCCAGCGTTTCTCCATGCCGTATATTGGCCTTGCAGGACAGTACCGTTTTAATGACTTTGAATTTAATGCCCTGTTTAAATTCAGTGACTGGGTCCGTGCGCATGATAATGACGAGCACTATATGCGCGATCTGACCTTCCGCGAGAAGACTTCTGATTCCCGTTATTATGGCGCATCCGTTGATGCCGGATATTATGTGACGCCGCACGCCAAAGTTTTTGCTGAATTTACCTATAGCAGTTACGAAGAAGGTAAAGGCGGTACGCAGATTATTGATACCAATACCGGGCAGTCCGGCTCTATTGGCGGGGATGCTGCGGGTATTTCTAACCACAACTATACCATTACAGCGGGTCTGCAATATCGCTTCTAATCCAGACCTTAAAGCAACCAGGCTCTTCTCGGGGTCTGGGTATGATGACAAACCCCGCCATCAACATTTTAACCGTCTTTTTGCCGGGTGGCGCTGCGCTTACCCGGCCTACATTTCGCAACGTAGGCCCGTGCAAGCGTAGCGCCGCCGGGCGAAACTCACAAATCGCACTGTATCAGCAGTCTGAGGCCCCCTTAAAATCCATCAGGCTGCTAAAAACGAAGATCCTTAACTTTCCAGAGCAGCCAGAATCGCTGCTTCCATTTTCTCGGGCGTCGTCATCGGTGCAAATCGCTTGAGTGGTTTACCGTCGCGTCCGATCAGAAACTTAGTAAAGTTCCACTTTATCCGCCCCCCTAACACGCCGGGCATTTCGTTTTTCAGATAACGAAACAGCGGGTGCGCTGCGCTACCGTTAACCTCGACCTTCTCGAACATCGGAAAGCTCACGCCGTAGTTGATGTAACAGGTTTTCGAGATTTCGTCGACACCGCCGGGTTCCTGTTTACCGAACTGGTTACAGGGGAAGCCCAGTACCACTAACCCTTGATCGGCGTATTTCTTGTATAGCGCTTCCAGACCAGCATATTGCGGCGTGAATCCACACTGGCTGGCAGTATTCACGACCAAAACGACCTTTCCCGCATAGTCGGCCATAGAGATAAGCTGCCCATCCAGACGGGTGGCGCTAAGCTGATAAAAATGAGTCATACTGGCGTCACCGCCGACTTCGGCCTTAAATTTTCATCAAACGTCAACCGTTTCCGGTCAGGCTCCGCCTCGCGAAGCGGCTCCACCTGGTGCATGGTCAGTTTGCAGCGCTCCACCAGCACCTGATACTCCCGCGTGCCCTGCTGCTTCCATGCCAGCTCCTGCTCGCTGAGTTCGCGAATCGCTTTAGCCGGGCTGCCGATAATTAAATGGTTGGCGGGCATCTCCGCTTTCGCCTTCACGAACGCCGCCGCGCCGACGATGCTGTTTTCACCGATAACCGCGCCGTCCATCACCACCGCGTTCATGCCCACCAGCGCATTGCGGCGGATCACGCAGCCGTGGAGAATGGCGCTGTGGCCGATATGCCCGTCCTCTTCCACCACCGTATCCTGCTCCGGGAAGCCGTGCATCACGCAGTTATCCTGAATGTTGGCCCCGTCCTTCACCACGATACGGCCAAAATCACCGCGCAGGCTGGCGTTAGGGCCGACATAAACGCCTTTGCCCAGAATCACGTCGCCAATCAGCACCGCCGTTGGGTGAACGTAGCTCTCGTCAGGTACCACTGGCGTCAGACCATCAATTTGATAAACAGGCATACCCTCTCCTTACGCAGTATTCAGACCACCAAAACGTTGATAATAAAGCGTGCCGGGCACGGGCAGTTCCCCAACCGAGGTTTCGCCTTTTTCGCTGACAAACGCCAGCGCCCCCGGCGCGACGCGCTGGTAGATATTAATGCAAAGCTGTCGGGCGCTTTGCCCCGCCCAGTGCGCGGGCAGCAACTCTTCCGGCAGCAGCGGATCTTTCAGCACCACGCGACGATAAAAATGAATGAGTAAGAGCTGGATCTGGAAACAGCGTTCCGGCGTCAGCTCCTCCGGCGCGGCCTCTTTCAGCAGCGGCAGCAGCGGACGGAATGAATCGATGAACGTCTCGTACATCGCATTTTGCTCGGTCAGCTGCCAGCACTCTTCTACCCGCGAACGCAGCGCGGCGCGCGAAAGCGCCAGCGGCGAGTGGGCTTCAAAGAAAATCACGTTTTCCGCCACGCCGGCATCGTGAAGCAGGGATTGTACGTCCGCCAGATGCTGCGACGGCGAGGCCATCAGGCTCGGTGCCAGCGTGCCAAACCCCTGCCAGATCAGCTGTTTTTTGACGTCCGCAAGGGTGGTTTTATCCAGCCCTTCTGAGAGCAGCAATAACCATTTTCCGTCCCAGGCGGGCAGTTCCGCGCGGTAGATCTTATTCTCCGCGCGACGCGTCAGACGCAGCCCTTTGTCGCTCAGGCGGTAAAAGCTGCGACGTCCGATGCGGGAAACGTCCAGCCAGCCCTCTTTATTGAGGCGAAACAGCGCGGTGCGCACGAAGCGCTCGCCAAACCCCATGCCTTCCAGCAGGGCGGCCAGGCTGCCGAGCCAAATCTCACCGCCGCGATGGGAAAGCGCGTCACCGTATAACGAGGAGATGAGCGAGGTCCCGCTGACGGGAACGGAGCTAACCGCGTGCTGGATAAAGGCGTCGAGTTTATTCATGTGATTCATTCTGTTGTTATTTTTGTCCTGGATGAATCATAGCATAGGAATCTGGGGTTTCCCCCTCACCCTAACCCTCTCCCAAAGGGAGAGGGAACTTTTACACCCTCTCCCTTTGGGAGAGGGCTGGGGTGAGGGAAACTCAACCGTTGGCCGCCACTTTACGCAAATCAAAGACCCGGCAGGCTTTCCCCTCGGAGCGCGGAATGCTGCCGCAGTTCACGATCGTCACGTCGGTGGAAATCCCGACCATCGACTTAATGCGGTGGCGAAGCTGGTGGCACACCTGGCAGCGCTGCTCGTGCGTCAGGGTTAAGCTGCTCTCTTTCAGCTCGACCTTCACGGAAAGTGAATCAAGATGCCCGCGACGGTTCACCTCCAGCTGGTAGTGCGGAGAAAGGTGTTCGAACTTCACGATCTCCTCTTCCAGCTGCGACGGGAAGACGTTGACGCCGCGGATGATCAGCATATCGTCACTGCGCCCGCTGATGCGGTCCATACGACGCATGCTGCGCGCGGTTGCCGGAAGCAGGCGCGTCAGGTCGCGGGTGCGGTAGCGGATCACCGGCAGCGCCTCTTTGGTCAGCGTGGTGAACAGCAGTTCGCCCTGCTGACCGTCATCCAGCGGCGTGCCGTCGTTCGGGTTGACGATCTCCGGGTAGAAGTGATCTTCCCAGATGGTTGGTCCGTCGGCAGTTTCGATACACTCCATCGCCACGCCCGGCCCCATCACTTCGGAAAGGCCGTAAATGTCCAGCGCCGTAATGCCTAAGCGTTTTTCAATTTCGCGACGCATGGCCTGCGTCCACGGCTCGGCGCCGAAGACGCCCACGCGCAGGGAACAGCCGCTGGCATCGCCGCCCATCTGGCGCTCCAGCTCTTCAATCAGGTTGAGGCAGTAGGATGGCGTCACCATGATCATGTCCGGCTGGAAATCACGGATCAGCTGCGCCTGTTTCTCCGTCTGGCCGCCGGACATCGGGATCACCGTTGCGCCTAAACGCTCGGCACCGTAGTGCGCCCCCAGCCCACCGGTAAACAGGCCATAGCCATACGCCACGTGAATTTTGTCCTTCGCGCTGCCGCCCGCCGCGCGCAGGGAGCGGGCCACCAGATTGGCCCAGTTGTCGATGTCGCCCTGCGTATAGCCGACAACAGTCGGTTTGCCGGTGGTGCCGGATGACGCGTGAATGCGCACCACCTGCTCCATCGGCACGGCAAAGGTATCGAACGGATAGTTATCCCGCAGATCCTGCTTGGTGGTGCACGGGAATTTGCGGATATCCGCCAGCTCGTTGAAATCGTCAGGGTGAACGCCCGCCGCGTCAAACTTGCGTTTGTACATCGGCACGTTGTTGTAGGCGTGATGCAGCGTCCATTTCAGACGCGCGGTCTGCAGCGCCTGTAACTCGTCACGGGAGGCCGTTTCAATCGGATCAAGCTTTGTTGTATTTGTCATTGTAGGGTACTCACATTGTTTTTATGCTCAAACACGCTCAAGGATCATGGCAATGCCCTGACCCACACCGATGCACATCGTACACAGCGCGTAGCGCCCGCCGCGTCGGTGCAGTTCGTTGCTCGCGGCCAGCGCCAGTCTGGCACCGCTCATCCCCAGCGGGTGGCCCAGCGCAATCGCGCCACCGTTCGGGTTGACGTGCGCGGCATCATCCGGCAGGCCCAGCTGACGCAGCACGCCCAGCGCCTGCGAGGCGAACGCTTCGTTAAGCTCGATCACGTCCATATCGTTAATACTGAGTCCGGCGCGCTCCAGCACCTTACGGGTAGCGGGTACCGGGCCGAGCCCCATCAGACGTGGCTCCACGCCTGCCGTCGCCATCGCCACGATCCGCGTGCGCGGGACTAATCCCTGCGCCAGCGCCGTCTGCTCGCTGGCAACGATGAGCGCCGCCGCGCCGTCGTTGACGCCGGAGGCATTTCCGGCCGTAACCACCCCGTTCTTACGGAACGGCGTTTTTAGCCCAGCAAGCTGCTCGAGCGTGGTGTCCGCGCGCGGGTGTTCATCCACGCTGAACTCAGTGACCGCCCCTTTTTTGCCCGGCACCAGCACCGGCACAATCTCCTGCGCCAGAATGCCGTTCTGCTGCGCCTGCGCGGTACGCTGCTGGCTGCGCAGCGCGAACGCGTCCTGATCGGCACGGCTAATATTTAACAATTCAGCTACATTCTCTGCCGTTTCCGGCATACTGTCAGTTCCGAATTGCTGATGCATGAGCGGATTCACAAATCGCCAGCCGATGGTGGTATCAAAGATCTCCGCCTGACGCTGAAACGCGGCGGTGGCTTTGCCCATCACAAACGGCGCGCGGGACATGGACTCCACGCCGCCCGCGATCAGCAGCTCGCCATCACCCGCCTTAATGGCGCGCGCCGCAAACCCAATCGCATCCAGCCCCGAGCCGCACAGGCGGTTAAGGGTGGTTCCGGACACCGTCTGCGGCAGCCCGGCGAGCAGGGACGACATGCGCGCGACGTTGCGGTTATCTTCCCCCGCCTGGTTGGCGCAGCCGAAAATCACATCATCGATCCGCTCGAGGTCGAGCTGCGGATAGCGGGCCAGCAGCGCGCGCAGCGGCACGGCACCGAGATCGTCGGCTCGGACTGCGGCAAGCGCGCCGCCGTAGCGCCCCACCGGGGTTCGAACGCCATCACAAATAAATGCGTCACGCATCTGTCTCTCCTGTCACGCTGCCGCCGATGCGGTGAGATTTTCCGCGAAAAAGGGCGACGGTTTTCTGTTGTTGGTTCTGGATTTCAATGTCGTACACGCCGGTCAGCCTGCCCTGATGCATCACCCGTGCGGTGGCGGTGAGCGTGTCCCCGGCAAAGCCCGGACGCAGAAAATCAATCGAGCAGCCGGAAGCGACCGCCGCCAGCCCCTGGCTGTTGCAGGCGTAGGCAAAGGCGGTGTCTGCCAGCGAAAAAAGCTGTCCGCCGTGGCAGGTCTGGTGGCCGTTAAGCATCTGCGGGGTGATGGTCATGGTCACCACCGCGTAGCCTTCCTCCATCTCGACAATGTCCATCCCCATCGCCTGCGCGCAGGCGTCCCGTTCGTACATCGCGCGGGCGTTATGCCAGGCGTTATGACTCATAGCTACTCTCCAGAAGCGCGCGCTGGCGCAGCAGTGAACAGGGGCGATAGCGCTCTTCGCCGTAATGACGCTGCAGGTTCTCCAGCAGGGTCAGCAGCCGCTGCCAGCCCAGACGCTCGCCCCAGGCGATCGGCCCGCTCGGGTAATTCACGCCCAGGCGCATGGCGGTATCGATGTCCTTCTCGCTGGCGACCCCTTTTTGCAGGGCATCCAGCGCTTCGTTGGCAATCATTGCCAGCGTCCGCCAGACCAGCAGGCCGGGATAATCGGCAATTTGCACCACCCGGTTACCCTGCTGTTGCAGGTAGCGGATGGCCTTTTGCGTCGCGGTGTGCGGGTTGCTGACGGCCGCGGCTATCACCGCCACGTCGCGCTCAATGCGGTCCACAACCACCACCGGGCCATTGAGCCGCAGCGCCAGCGCCTGTGCGGTTTCCCCCTGCGTTTCAATCAGATATACATCATCAATTTCGGTGACGCCGTCACGTCTCTTTTCCACGCGCATCGGGCTGTAGCTGTCGTTCACGGCCGGCACCCACCGCACCTCCGGTTTGTCACCCTGCCAGTCGTAGACGCCCTTCCCGCTCTTTTTGCCCAGCCGTCCTGCCAGCACCAGCTCCTGCTGCACCAGCGAAGGCAGAAAACGACGCTCCTGCCAGAAGGCGTTAAATACCGAGCAGGTCACCGCGAAATTCACGTCCTGACCAATCATGTCGGTCAGCTCCAGCGGCCCCATCGGGAAACCGCCGCCGTCGCGCAGGGCGGTATCAATCACCTCCGGCGGCGCGACCTGCTCTTCCAGCGCGCGCCAGGCTTCGGAATAGAACGGACGGGCGACGCGGTTGACGATGAACCCCGGCGTGGACTGGCAGCGAACGGGCTGTTTACCCCAGTTCAGCGCCAGCTCGCACAGCGCGTCGGCCACTTCCGGAGAGGTCGCCAGTCCGCTGACCACTTCCACCAGCTTCATCACCGGTGCCGGGTTAAAGAAGTGCAGCCCGGCGACGCGCTCCGGGTGATGAATATCAGCGGCAATCGCCGTGACGGAGATGGATGAGGTGTTGCTGGTCAACAGCGTCTGCGGCGGGCAGACTTCCGCCAGTTTTGCCAACAGCGTTTTTTTAACGTCAAGGCGTTCGGAAGCCGCCTCAATAACCAAATCTGCCGAGGCCAGCGCATCGATATCCGTCACTGGAACCAGTCGGGCGAGGATCTGTCCGCTCGCATCCGCAGAAAGCTTGCCGCGCGTTACCCGAGACGCGAGGCGTTGACGGATGCCGTC
>ENA-OWLM01000058-OWLM01000058.1-metagenome-genome-assembly--contig:-NODE-58-length-39104-cov-6.890906_pt1 | contig 39104 bp, 52 predicted proteins | sample MGYA00245349_ERZ651102 | MGnify/ENA primary metagenome ERZ651102 (study PRJEB26857, sample SAMEA4031759) | metagenome | biome: human; feature: oral; material: saliva | place: Philippines | collected 2014 | study... | reverse complement strand
CTGACAAATGACAAATGAATAGACTTTTCGTTGCTATTCCAACGAAAAATGGGTTGTCACTTCCATTTCAAAAATGACAAATTTGTCAAAACTGACAACCCGTTTTTGGCAAAATCGTCATTCTCCACCAAAACGCAAACCCACTTGCCAAAAATTTTTGACAAGTCGCCATTTTGTACAAACCCACTTGCCAAAAAATGACAACCCCTCTCAGACCCACATACCCACTTAAAATGGTGGCAAAAAACGATAATCCAAGTCTCTTTTGACGAGCGGGGGACCCCATTTAAGAGATCCCCCACCCATCAAAATCGTGGTCTACTCGACCCAGCTCATGTCGACCGTGTACCGTTCACACCCCGACCAAGAAGCCTCGTTGTCGAAATATGCCATAACATACTCGCACGCAACTCTTCGAGACTTGACAATGATGTCACGTTCGACAATCATCTGCGACCCGATGAATCCTCGAATGAGGCATCGCGTCATCGGAATATCGTCACTCATTCTCAGTGCCTCCCTGCTCCAACGCCAACGCGCATGGCCGCGCTACGAACACGCGACACACCGTGACGTTCTTTCCAACCAGCCTGATTGACAGCTCCCTTGTATGTCGTATCCCAAGGAGAATACTTCATCATGACATCGGCAACATCAGCCTTCCAAGGATCCTTCTTCTTAGGTGCCCGTCCACCAAGCACAGTACGAGTATTCTCACCGTCAAACACCTCAACCCGGTACCGATCGCAAGCAATGCTCGCAACGCGGTTCTTGAGGTACCACTCGGCATACACAATACCCCGATCCTTGTCGTCGCAGAAGAACGTCTTCCTCCACAACTCTCGTCCGAACAAATATCCAACGATCGAGAATCGGTAGATCATCCGCTCAGGGTGCCCAATAACATCAGTCGAGTAATCAGCATTCATCTCAATTGCCCTTTTCCTAAATATCGTAGATGAGTACATCATCGGTCTCCGCGTCCCATACGCGAAGGATAGCGTTGTCAGCTCCTAGGCCGTTCTGAATCTTATCGCAAATCTCGTTCACTGCTTCAAGTGCGAACTCACGGGCCTCATCCATTGTGTCGAACTCGACACACGATTCGGTATGGCCTTCGCCTCCGAAGCCGTATTCGAATTGCAAAACGAACATGATCAGTTCTCCTTTTCAATCAGCCCAGTCTCTGGCTCGAGAAAATCAAACGCCTGAACCTTGATGATCTTGACAATTACATGTCGACCTTTCATCAGTTCAGCAACCCGACCGAAATATACCTCCGCCTCGGCGCGAGTATTAAAGAACCACATGTAGTCTCGATTAGTACCGTTGACATAATCGAACGACATCACCTGCAACATCCACTGGCGGTGAGAATCGATCCCGCCAACAACCGTATCAAGCATTTTCGCTCCTATTATTCAGCCAACCATGTACTTGATTGCGAAATCGATACCGTCAAGCAGCAACAGCTTCAAAATATCCATCTCATCCTTCGCATACGAATACTCGAAGATCTGAATATTGACTGGGATGTTAATCTTCTCTCGCAGACTTGCCGCGGCCTCGTTTGCCTCATCTCGAGTCTTGTAGAATGCGACAGTGGTCTTAGGAGTATCTCCAATGCTCCCAATACGACAGATAACACACCACTCGTTGTCAGAGGGATCGAACATGACCAGATTGTGTGCCATGATGGCGCTCCTTTACAGATTGTGAGCGAATATACGCTCGTTGAACGTGGCCTTCTCAGCCACAGCCTTTGAGATAGCGGAATCGATTCCAGACTCCGACTTGAAGTAGTAGTACCACAAGTCAGTGTAAGGGGTGTTGATGCGGTCGATCCGACCTTCCGCCTGCTCCAACACCTTGTACGAGTAGTTGAGGCTGTAGAACACAATAGTATCCGTCTCGATACAGTTCCATCCCTCAGCCCCAGCCGTGTACTGAACCAAATATGCCCAAGAGTCTCCCTCGGGTATTGGTTCATGTGCGTGACCGTTCCACTCAGCTACTACGAATTCATCCTTGAGTTTCAGTAACTCGTCTCGTTCATAGTTGAAGTTATAGAAAACGATCACTCTGTGTCGCTTCGCAACGATCTTGCGCAACCGATCTAATCTGTTACCAGAAGAGTTCACACTACGCCGGAGAGCGTAACACACTCCAGCTGCGTTTCGAATCGGCTCCTTTGTCCAAGGATCCATCCGTTTCTTCACGATAAGATCGTATTCGTCTCGGTCGAACGGTACGTAAATAACCTTGCGGTTGCGTCTCGTATGCCTCTCAGCAGGCATCGACACGATGATGCGCCGTCTGCGAGATTCAAGAACACCCGTATTGACGAATCGCTTCACCTTAGGATACTTCGCGAACCGATCCCAGACGATGTGCTGCTCCGAGAACGCGGTCCTGTTTTTGTAGAACCCATTCGCGATGAACAGGGGTACATAGTCCAGCCATGTATCCCCCGGTGTTGCACTCAGTAAGATCCACAGGTTGTGCTTCGATATCTTGAGAAAGCTCTTAACCCAAGCACCAGATCCAACAACACGCTGCTCATCAAATATGAACACATGATCATGGTAATCCGCAAACTTCGAGACATTGTTCCAACTCTCGATCGTCACCTCATCGCAATTAGCACCTAACGCAGCAAACTCACCCTCCCATTCGAAAGAGTCTCGTTTCCGCGCAGTGGTGATCACGACGATCTTCTTTGCGTCTGCCTTCGAAAGGGCCCATGAGGCCCCCACACGTGACTTACCCGAGCCGACACCGCCGACTAGGACATTACCACTATGCAGGAGCCTCAGGGCCTCTTCCTGATGCGAATATAGCTTATTCGTCATCGTCATCGAATAGGAGACACGACAACCGCTCGTGAACCTCTTCAGGGATCGAGTGGTAGAACTCGACATTGTCGCGAACCCATCCGCCACCTTCAACCGAGCAGCGAGCAATCCATTCCCATGAGAACGGACTCATCGCGCTGATGGTCGTGTGACCAAATAGCGAAGTGCATTCCATCCAGTCGACATACCAGTAGCCGTCCTTCAGATATGAATGTACCCCATCAATGGTCGCGTCGTAGCCTGTCAACACCAGAGGTGAGAAGTCGGCCGGCGGTTTATCTCGAGGCGGAGTGTCAAACATCTCCTTGGTCACGCTGGTGTCAGGACCATCTGTCGTCTTGAATGCCATGTTGAATATCCCCTATCTTAGGGTTTACATGCCGACCTGAGGTGCTAAACCTCGGAGGAGAGCCGCCTTGATCAGCTCCCGGTCTTCCTCGCTGAAGTCAAGGTTGACAAACGCAGACTTCACTGTGTCGCCATCCAACTTCACGCGAGCAACCCAGGAGTCGCCGTTCGTGATCGGATCGAATCCCTCAATCGCCAAAGACTTCATTTCGAGGAAGACTTCGGGCGAATTAGACTTGATCCCAATTTGAGACGTAGCGGAGCGCCCGTCAAGAAGCTCTACCGATAGACGAGGTCGAGCCTCATCTCCAACGATCCGACCATTCTGGAAGTTGATACGGATCGTGTACTGCTTGTCATCTACGATGCCGTTACCAACCGCACTCGAGGCGAGCGCTAGCACACCCCGGTTAATAACAGTCTCCGTGTTGGGATATCGGTTGAACTGAGCTCCAGGAGTCTTGAGCTGAGCTTTAGTGTTCGCGGGGATCTGTGCCATTAGAGGGCCTCTCTTCCAGGGTCTTTCCTAAGTGCTTCCTTGATAGAAATCCGGGAATTAGTCTTGATCTTCGGGTTGAATTCAGCGTTGTTGGCCCACCACGAGCCATACTTATCGCCCTTGCCGAATCCGGGTTCAGGATCATTTCCGCGTGTAGTGGCGCGCATGATCCAGTCATCACCGGCGTCGATCACAGTTTCCTTGGTGCGGTCGGTAGCGTTTCGACCACTAACAAAGAAAGTGATCTTGTGAACGGACCAGATGTATTCCGTAGTCACGGGGTCGCTACTACCATTGACAGTCTTGTTGACCTGCTCGCCCATAACAGTGCCCTCAATCTGAATTGAGAAGCCAGAGTAGTCCCCGTTAGCAGGAATGAAACCATTCCTGATATTCACGACCGCAGTGAAGTTATCGCCGTCAAGAGCGGGATCGTTCGTGCGCTCGAGTACCGTAGAAAGATACCGCGCAATATCCTGCGCATCACCCTTCTTAACAGTCTTCACGGGCTGGATGTGTTCCCGTGACCACGTACGGTCATTCGGGACAATGGTTTCGAACCAGTTACTCATAGAACCAGTTCTCCTTCCTCTTGTAGCCGCGCCCAGATGAGATCATCTCGACGCCGCTGTGTTTTTCGGACATCCGATCGAGTACCTAGGAACAGGTTGTCGATCGAATTGTTCTCAAGGTCTCCGTCTGCGTGACAGACATACAGACCCCTATCTGGCCACCTCTTGTAGAAGGCAGCCCAGATCACCGACGCGACCGAGCGTTCTCGAGCCTCGCCGGGAGTTGTGTACAGTCGCACATACCGCGAGGTAGAGTTACGACGTTTGAATGGCTTAAGGACTACACCAGTATCCTTACGCTTAATCATGCCAAGACGGTTCGCTTCGTAGTGTGCGAATCCAGGCACTGTCGCCCAGTTTTCAGAGTCTTCGATGTACATGTGCTACTCCTTTCGGCTAAGACGGGGGCAGACCTTTTACCGCCCACCCCCGCCTTAAAATATGATCAGTCGAGATTCGCGTACTTCGCCGCGAAGGAAGCCGACTCGTCGTCCATCACGACATACAGCTCCTTCACATAAGCAGAGATGCCCTTCTGACCACGGATGTCGTACGTAGACGGGTGAATGACCGCATCGGCCGTCTTGATCGTGATGTTGTCAAGGGTGCCGACGGTGTCCTCATTGAGGAGCTGCTTGCGACCGCCAGTCACCAGCCAGATGGCCGGCGCACGGAACTTGTACGAGACCTTGACTCCAAGGTAAGGACGCTCGGGATCGAGCTCGCCATCCTGGTTCTTGCGGTACTTGACGTTCCAACCATCTCGCTCGAGATCCTCGACAAGATTCAGCGGAATAGCAACCGAGAACTCGCGCTTACCTCCGGCCTGGTTAAAACGCGTCGGAGACCCAGCAAAGTTCGTGAAGAGCAGACGAGCGTCTTCGATGACCAGATCGGAGGGGGTGTTGTTGAATGCCATGATGATTTCCTTTCTCAGCGGCACAGTGTTTCAAGATCGACGAATTGTTCGATCGCTTGTTTTGCCTCATCGGCGAGCATCTCGGCGTAAGACGTATCGACGTCCTGCTCCTGATGCATGAATCGAACCATCTCTGCTTCCTTCCAGCGATAGCCCTTTGTCCCAGCGACGGCGTCTTTGATCTCGCCTTCGTTGTTCTTCCGAAGGAGTTCAGCTCCACCTCGTTCGGGTTTGATCGGCACAAACGCACCGACCTTTCCGACGAAGTGCTTGGATCCATCTGGGAACTTCAGATACATTTCCGTCGTGACCTGTTTTGTCTTGACGTAATCCTCGAATTCAATCGGCTCCTTGGTGAAGAGCTTCTTAAACACATAGGGTTCCTGGAACTGCTTACCAGTAGCGGTCCATTCATCTTTGTGAGGGAATGCGTATTTCGCGATGTACACAGCCTTGTTGACGAGACACATCTTTGCGTAGGTGGCCTCATGTTCGAAGTCGTACCCATACCGCTTCCCGAAGGCCATCACCTTCTGAATATCATCGGGCGTGGCTCCGGGAATCTTGATGGAGTCCGTCTTGATATGAGCGACAGTCAAACCTAGCTCGTCTTGCACATAGTGCTTGAGGTCGATCATGAACAGCGCTCCTCGCTTCGCGACAATGTTGTCGACATTCCGAGGATCCCATGCTGGGTTGTCGAACTTAGCACTCGTCAGACCGTACATGGAGTTGATCGGAATCTTGAGAGCCTTGCCGAGTTCGTCGAGATCATAATTCTTCGCGATCTCGACAAGACGCCCGTCGAAGAGCTTACTCAAAGCATTCATGTCCTTATGCTTGATAGCAACACGAGCCTGCTTGAGCTCGCTGTATTGCTGAGTATATGGGCCGAACAAATTGAGCTGCTCGATTGACGTCGGATGCATCGACGCGACATCAAGAAGAACGACGTTCTCGTAATATCCGGGTTCCGAATATACATAGCCACCCTCCCCCGGATCTTCTCCGCGATAGGATGAACCCTTGAACTTGTCAAAGGTATAACCCGGGAACATCTCGCTAAGGTCGGTGTAAACGAACTTCGACTTATCAGGTCGACGATCCTTACCGAACACCAGAGCACAGGTGTGCTGGTTAGTAGTGTCGTTGACGCTCAGACCAGAGAGTTCAGCAAGGATCTTGCGAGCGCCCCAGTCACTAGCGAGATGATCAAACACAATCTCAGTGGCCTCGACATCGTTCTTGCAGTATTCGACAACGTCATCCCACTGATCCTCAGGAACCGGCTGGTCCCAAGGCAGGTTGTTCTCATGGTGTTTGATCCCGAGCTCGATCTCCCACTTCTTGAGGGATTGCTTCTTCGTCGAGAAGTCGTAAATATCCGTGTACGAGAGGTTGTACGCCTCACGGAATGTTGCGTTCTTCTCGTTGTTGATGATGCGCTGAGAGATCTCGAAGAGCTCCGCGTTCGAATATCCGAGCGACGCCGCATACATGATGTGGTTGTCGTACTTTCGATTGTTGAAACCAATCAGCCGAAGATCAAACAACGACTTTACAGCCTTGGCGCTGGGGTTCACAAGGAATCGAACGCTGGATTGACCTCTAATCTTGTAGCAGATGACAAACAGATTCGGGAAGACCTCGACATCGTAAAACGCGAGGCGTCCGTTTCCGTCCTCAGCGACTTCCGCCTTGTCTTCAGAAATGAAGTGCATCTGCTGGACCATCTTGAGGCAGCGATCCTTCTGATTTGTCGAAGACATCGCGAAAGAGGTCACTGCGTTACGAGCGTCTGTGACGTCGTATGTGATCCCAGACTCGTAGGCTTCGTCAAGAATGCTCTTGATGAAGTCGACATTTGGGGCAGTGTTGGCATGCACTTCTTTTCGGAGAGCCTTAGCGATGAGAGACCTTAGGTGGTTCTCATCTTGAACGTGCTTCTTGTTGATCATCTTAGGGGGCTTTGCTGGGAGGTCTCCCGGATAATCCTCGATACCTCGCCCGTTGTGAAGGGACAGTCGTCTCCGAAGAGACGCGTTCCCTCGGAATCGTTTGATTTCAATTCCAGGAGAATATTCAGCAAGGGTATCTTTATCGACAGGATATCGATAGATGAGGTGGATGCCGCCGCCGCTTTTTGACGTTTCCGCATACGTCGGAGGCCAAGCAGAAGCAGCGCGAAGATTAGCATTGAGGTCTTTTTCACCATTGTCTCCTTTCAGATCAAAGTCAATGCAGATGTATTCTTCGGGCATGAGTACGTAGTGTTCGTCGATGGGCGCGATATCGCGGAGTACCGTGTCTACATATATCCAGGCCTTTCGAGGTGTGCCATTCTTTGAAGAAAGCTGAGCCTTGCAACCTGCGAAATGCTCGTCAAATATAGACGGTGTTCCTCGTTGCAGGGTGAGCCATGACTCACTCTTTACGACAGTCGGAGTGAGTTCGGAGCTTTCAAATTTGTCCTTGCGAAAACCTATGAACAAACTCCGATAAGGTATACCATCAACCATGACCCGGTCTCGAAATTCTCGAAAGTATCGAGAAAGCTCCGTTTTGAATCGATACCTCGGCACCACGTATTGGATCCCAGTCTCATTAGCATAATCCTTATAATCCGAATATGCCTTAGCGAGAGTGACTTTATCGTCGTCGCCCCAATCTTCGTACATCTCCATGACGAAGTTATAGATGGGGTTTGTTTCCGAAACCATAGTCTGAGACCGGTAATTTCGGTAATAGTTCGGTCCAAGACTACGATACACTTCGATGCAGTGCTTAGCGATAACGCCGAGTTCCAGATGAATACAGTCCATGACGCTAGTGTATTCGTCTATCGGTAGCCGTCTTCCTGATGGCGAAACATCAAGCAAACGTCTAGGAATACCCGAGTTCGCATCAGTGATCTTGACCGGGTTATTGGACGCCATAATCAGCATGGTCGAGATGCGCATGGAGTGCGGCTTCTTGAACTTCTCGTTGATGAGCTGAATCTCATTCGAGATGATCGAATTCAGACGGGTGTTCGTCTCGATTCGACTCAAGTCGCCGTCGTGTTCAATAGCCACCAGAGGGTCACTAACAAAAGATGCCAGAGCAAAAGAGTTGCTTCGCTGAGCAAGAGACTCGGAGTCAAACGCAACGCTATATTCTCCGAAGAGCATTTGCATCACGTTCAAAATCGTGGATTTACCAGAACCCGGATCGCCATAGAAGACCAGAAACTTGTCGATTTTTCGACAGTCACCGGTGAGGACTGAACCAATACACCATTCGATCTTCTGGCGTTCAGAGGGGTCGTACAGAGTGTCGACGAGTTTAGCCCAGTTAACTGGAACCCCATCTTCTAGTGAATATGGGAGACGATACGAGACGTGGTCTTCTCGACGAATTGGGGTGTCCGCAAACACCGGCATCCGATCTAGAGGATGATCTGTATCGACCATATTCTTGGTCCACTGGCGATATCGTTTCCAGACACCATCCCTTTCTGACGAGCAGAACTTCGGGACCATTTGCTGAGGCGCCGAATCCTCAACGAATTTTCGAACGTCATCATCAACCAGATTAATGACATCGAATTCATTCTTCGACCACAGACCGGTCTTTGGATTCCAGACAGCAACGAAGTCGCCGTCTCGTATCATGATATCCCTAGAGTCAAGATTCACGAACCAAGGCGCTGCCTCCATGACACCCGGCAGACCGCGCATCGGAGAAGATTCAATTGTGTAAAAGTCCACCTCCCGTGGCCTCCTTTTTTAGTGATACGGATCATACAAGTTGGCCCACTGAATCATTTGGGTCGTTAGGGGCATCTCGAGAGTATCCACCCCGGGTATGCGGAATAATCCGCCGGTTCCGTTCCTTGAGTAGGTCCTGTACATCACACGTTCGGCAATGTTCAGGGCTTCCTCATAAATATCCGAAGGTAGGCACCCGTCGTCAGAATACGAACGAGCGCCTACGTTCAGAAGAATGGACTTCGTGAACGATTCACGATCCTGATACAGCATAGCAGTCAGGGTATCGGTAATGCTCACGAAGACCTCAAGGAACGAAGCCGGAGCTTGCCTCGGTGAGGGCATGTCCGTTTCGTAGCAGTATTCATCCCTCATACGAAGAGCCTGAATGGCCTTATCTTCGTCCTCAGGAATATACCACACGAAATCGAGTTCATCCCACACCGAAGCAAGCTCCGAGTAGTTCTCGAGACACCCTCGCTTGATAAGCCAGGATGTGTAGAGCATGTCAGATCTTGTCCCAGATCATTCCGTCAACATTGAAGTCGACGATGAAGTTCGTATCGACATGAGAGTAGTCTTCAGACGGGACTCGATAGGTGTTCGCGTCATAGTCTCCGAATGAGACGTAGTTGTCGCCATCCTTAGAGTTCTTGATCCAGCCAACCACGGCACCCTCACGAGTGCGAGACAGGCCGAGCTGATCGTAGACCTCATTCAGGAACAGGTGACCCTTGCGCTCGAGACGACGGTTTGCCCACAGCTGAACGGCTGCAAGCGTCTCAGAGGTGTAATCCTCGTTCTCGTCCCAGCAGTTCGAGGACTCCTCGGTAATGATACGAGCATATGGCGATAAATCACAAATAGACGCAAGGACCGCGTCGACGACTGCGGCTGCGTCAGACTTGTTGTCGGAAGAGAGGATCTCCTCAGCAGTCTTGTCGTAGTTAGGCAGCTTCGGACGAGTGATCTTCTCGACAGTCTCCTTACCGAGTGCGTCGACCATGGTCTTCTTGTAACCATCGAAGGCCGTCTGAAGAGCAGTGTACGCCGCGCCAACGGCAGCAAGACGCTTCTTCGAAATCGAGTTCGAGAAGTAGATCATCGTGATGGTGGCAGCACCGACAATCGCAGCAGGCGCGCAGGTGTAGACCGTGTCGAGGATGAAGAGGATACGGTTCTTCATCTCGATCTTGTGTACGTCCTCATCGGCAATCTGGTCCGCGTTTCGGATGCACTCCTTGCGGCGTTCCCAGTCGCGACCTTCGCAGTCCTCGAAGCGAGTACCGGCTCGCCATGCGAGATAGCCAGTTGCGACGACACCGGCTGAGGCGGTAACGGAAAGAATTGTTGGGGCGTGCTTCGAGATACGAGCCATCCCCGTGTGGAAAGCGGTCGTGATAGACATTTGAGTGTGCTCCTTTCTGAGCAAATATGTTACTTGAGGGGTTCGGGACGGTCGGCAGAGACGAGCCAACCTTCCCTGATCTGTCGGATTTCGAACGCGTCGGTTGTGGTCCAACCCCAGCGTTCATCGGTGTATCGGGGCTGAATGCCGACGGATGACATCAGGTCAGCGACGGAGACCTGACCGTACTCTTCGATCTGTTCAGCGATGAATTCGATCACGTCAACGGCATCGCCGCGAGTGTCGAACACAAGGTCCTCCACATTCGTGGGCTTGGGATTACGCGGTTCGCGACGCTCAGATCGACGTGAGTCGTAGTAGCCAGTTCCACGGTTCGTGCGCGAAGAACTAGAATATGATGTGTATCCAGATGTCGAACGACGTCGAGGATCGACTTCGCCATAAAGCAGCTGCTGAATACCCTGAGTCACCATATCGGTGATGGCGTTCTTAGCAGCCGGGATGGCCACGTCAACAACAAGATGCTCAGCAATCTCTGGGAGATCCTGAGCGAAGAAGGTCCGAAGAGCTTCCTTGATGGCAGACTTCTTCTGGACCTTGGCCTTGGCGATAACCTTCTTCTCGGGGGAGGCCCCCTCCTTGGCTTTGTCAGTGTTGCCAGGGAGGGAGACCTCAGTGGGCCGAGTGGGCTCGATGGGGACGATGTCCGACATCAGTTTGCCTCAGCGATCTTGCGAAGTTCTTCGAGGGAAGCATCCGGGTGCTCCTCGATCAGCTTCTTGGCCTTACCCATGATGTCATCAGGGAAGAGGCCTGCAAGGAACCCGTTCGAGAACTTGGGGTCGTTGCTGAGCTTGTCCAGAAGCGCGTCGAATGCGGGGGACGCAAGGAACGCCTTGGTTGCACGCTCATCCTTGAAGAATCGCGTACCGTCCTCAGAGCGTTCGCCGTAGGCAGCGCCCACGAACTCCTGAAGGAGCTTGTAGGCGTCCATGGGCGAAGCCTCGCCACCATTGATGAGGGCGATCTTGGCCGAAAGCGGAGTACGCTGGAGCTCCATGTTCATGAGCTCAGCCTTGGAGAGGTGGAAGTGGAGCTTCTCTTCGGTCTCTTCTCCGAAGAAGTTGGTGTACTTAACCTTGATGGACTGCATGTCAGTTGTCTTCCTTTCGAGAAGCGAGGTATGCGATCGTGCCGACGGCAGCGATCAGGGGGACCAGAACCGCGAGGACTCCCGCGTAGGTTCCAGTCTTAGCGAGCTTGGTCTCGCTGGTCTTGGGTGTTTCGGCCTTCGTTGAGGGTCGGGTCGAAAGGATTGGTGTCTCAGAGTGGGAAGGCTTAGCCGAAGGCGTTGGCGTTCCCGACTGAGGCGTGTCGGGGGTCTCAATGGAGGGAGACGGCTGCGGAACGGGAGTAGTTGTGGTCGGGTTCGGTGCAGGAGTGGTCACAGAAGGAGAAGGACTCGGAGCAGGAGCCGGGGTAGTTCCATCTCCAGTCGTCCCACCGTGAATATCGACCTCGATCGTGCGCTCGAGCTTGATGCCGTTCACGTCTGCAACGTTAGTCGCAGTCTTAGCGCCAGCGGGCGTGGTCATCGGCTCAGGCGTGTATGTGACACACGTCTTCACACCCTCAGGAGCCGTGAACTCGATAGTGTAATCGTTGACCTGAATCGCAGAGATGTACACAGTCGTGTTGGGATCCCAGGTATCGCCCTTGGCGCACTTAACTGAAGTGCTGAGCTTGGTGTAGGCATCGTGGACGGAGTACTTAACGCCAGGCTCGGCGATCCAGGTGATCATCCAAGAGGTGGAGCCATCGGGATTGACCCAGCCCCACTTCGAGTTCTCAGGCTTGGCGTCCTCGTAGTGACCGCCGGAGCAGTCATTGTCGCAGGCGCTATCCCAGTCCTTGTCTCCGAAGGTGAAGGGCCAGGCCCGACCTCCAATAGAGATCTCACCCCACTTCTTGCCGACGACAGACTCCTGAAGGCGAGCGGTGGTCCACCAAATACCAGAAATATCGGTCTTGGCGGCGACCGAATCCGGGACGTTGTCCACCGTGCAGGTGAGAGTGCCCTTGTCGGTCTTGCAAGAGCCGATCTTGGTGTCGTCATTCAGGGAGAACGGGAAATCGTACGCCCAGTTGATGACGTCAGACGTAACGGTGAAAGTCTGCCCGACCTCGAGCTTCTTGGTAGACCAAGTGCCCTTGACAGTGACCGGCGAGGACACCTGGGAGCTGCCCGAGGAGATGTAGGTGATCTTGGCGTTGATGGGGTTGTCTGCCGCGAGAGCAGGGGCGGCAGATCCGCAGACAACGGCAGCGGCAATGCCAATAGACGCGAGTGCGCGGTTCATGATATTCCTTCCAAAAACTTAATTTTTGGGTGATTACTTGTTCTGGTTGTTGCGGTACTCCTCGACGTACTTCTCAAGCTTCGGACCGAAGGCCTTAAGAAGGAGGAAGCCGACAAAGCCGGTAGCCGCGATCTTGCCAGTACCTCCGCCGAGGATCTTGGCGATCGCATTGATGATCATCATGAAGGTGATGAAGGTGAGGATGATGATGAGCATAACAATGCTGCCGAAGGTTTCCATTGTAGCAACTGCCTTTCAGTTTGAACAAAGCCTATAACCCGTGTTAGGGGTTATAGGGGGGTGAGGGGGGTCTCAGTTCTGGGACTGGGATTTCTTGTATGCCTTCTTACGGGCACGGTTGGGATCGAGGGCGCAGCAAACGCCAAAGAATCCAATCATGATTCCGAAGGTGTACATGGGAGGGGGTCCTTTCTTGAGGGGTTAGTTCTCATTAGGACTCCCGTTTTTTGTGTTTGGCCAGTATTCTGGAGGGTCAGTATACTCGATTGGCTCGTCTGTGAAAGTGACCTTATTCTCCTTGGTCACAGCTCTTCAACCGATCTTGAACCAGTTCGGCTGAGGAGCGGGCGTCAGAGCGACCTCAATCGCGGGCGAACCAGAGGGCAGGAGCACCGGACGGAACTCAGGCTTGATGGTCACGCCGCCGTCCCATCCGAGCTCGTCGCCGACACCCGTCTCACCGATGTGAATCTGAGCGTAGAAGTCGTTCAGGGGGCAGGGACCGAAGTTCAGCAGGTCCTCAGAGATGTTGTTGCAGTAACCACGGATCTTCTCTGCGGTCGAACGGAAGGTACGTCCGGTGATGGCGTCCTTGCACAGGACCTCCTCGTCACCGAAAATGACCATCGAACCCTCGGGGAGCTTCTTCTCAGCGGCCTTCTTGTCCGCGGGCTTACCACCCTTCTTGATGACCTCGACCTGCTCGAGCACGTTCTTGCGGAGCTCGGACACGTTCATCTGAGAAATGGAGTACGCAGCAGCGAGAGCCTGGTACTTCTTGTAGGTGACGTTGTGCAGGGAAACGATCGCGAAGATCGTGACGCCGAGGCTGGCGGCAGCGGGGATGTAGGTCATCCAGTTGCGCTTCGCGAAGTCGAGCAGGTTCTTGGACGCACCGTTGTCATCGGCGATAGCCTTGGCGTGGGCCTTACCGGAGGTGACAGCGGTCGCAACAGAGGCTGCGATGCCCAGGCCCGTGATCAGGATCTGGGGGTTGTTCTTGATCCAGCCGAGAGCGAGCTTGATGGTGTTCTTGATAGACATGGTTGTGCTTCTTTCTTGAAATATGGAGGTTGATTGATGATCAGAGGTAGGCGATGTACTCGGCGAGATCGAGGCCGAGGATGGATGTTGCGGCGATCGGGATGAAGTTCGGATCAGATCCGACCGCGAGGGAGTCAACACTAATGTAGGGCTCGTACAGCTCAGTGTTGTCGACGATGACGATATTCTTGGCGAACGCGCGCCGGCGGTCAGTCATGACGAACCGGAACGGGACAATCGAATACTTCGCATCAGGCTCATCGGCCGCTTCCCTGGAGATGAGGAGTCGTTCACCGGATCCATCCCTGAAGTAGATGTCTTCGTAGTTGTACGGCGCGATGCGCTGAGGCTTGATCACCTTGCCGTCGATATACTTGCCGATAAGCAACCCGAGAGCAGTCGTCTCAAGGGCAGTCGGACGTACAGGTACCGAGTGAGCAACTGAGATCGAGACGAGCGATCCTTCGGGAACGCTGAGGTCGACTTCGGAGAGGTTGAAGATCTTTCGCATGGTCATGGTCGTGCTTCCTTTCGGGAATAAAGCCTATACACCGTGTATGGTGTATAGGGGTGAGAGTCAGTTGAGGTCAAGGGTGACACATGCACTGGTGACAATCAGGTACAGTGCACAAATGGGCACCACCGTGATGCTGATGATAGTAAAGACGATCTCGCGAACGAGCCAGTTTCGGATGCTAACCTTGGTGAGCAAGTTAACAACGCCGAAACGGCAGAATGCGAAACCAATCGCGTACCAAACATGAGCAGTGAGGGCGATGGCGAGTGCGGTGATGAGAATGTCGTAGAACATGATGGTTCCTTTCAAAGAGGGTTGATAGTTCTCATTATTCACCGCGTAAAATATACTAATCAAAGCCTATAACCCGTGTTAGGGGTTATAGGATTGAGAGTTCTCAGAGGAGTGGTGTCACTCGTCTTCGGAGGGGTCCGAGGACGCTCGCAGACCGGCGATGGTCATAGCGCCAAAGAAGATAGCGACGGAGCTCAAGGCAGCAACCTTGGCAACCGGGACGCTCTTTTCGGCGACCGTCTTAATTCGGTCCATAAGAGGAGTCTTCGGGGTGGTCTCTTCGAGTTCGTTCGAGTTGGACATGGTGAGATCCTTTCTTGAGTGGTTAGTTCTCATTAGTATCACCGTACTTTTTGCGGAGCTCTTCGACTAGCTCGATGACGGGGTTCTTCTGGCGCTCTGCGATCATCGCGAGAACGTTAATTGCAGACCATATGGAACACGGCGTCGCGATCGCGACTAGTATTATCAACAAAGTATACATGGTGACTCCTATTTTGAGGTCAAAGCCTATAACCCGTGTTAGGGGTTATAGGGTTGAGGTTACTTTTCCTCGTCGTAGGGCATGAACTTAAGGTTCAAGCTCTCGTGAACAAGGCGAGCGGCGAGCTTCTGTGATGATTCGTCTTCAGAGGTGCTGGCGATCTTGAGGAGGTACCGAAGGTACTTCGTCTGGAGCTTAGCACCAATGGAGAAGGAGATGCAGAAGATGGCAAATCCGCCGGCAATAGCCTGGGGGATAGAGATCTTGGTAGACATGGTTGTGTCCTTTCTAGAGGGTTAGTTCTCATTATTCGCCGCGTAAAATATATTTTGTCAAAGCCTATAACCCGTGTTAGGGGTTATAGGATTGAGGGTTCAGTTTTCTTCAAGGTCAGGGAGGCTCATGGTGAGCTTGAGATCCTTGTTGATGAGCTCCACGCAGAGCTTGCGGAGCATCTGGTTCTTACCGTAGCAGGCGTAGTTGAACGTCTTGCTGTAGAATACAGTGCGTTCAATCCTGCCGAGGTTGTAGAATACAGGTGCTGCAATCGCGAGGGTAGCGGCGGCAACGAAGGAGTAAGCGTACTTCGACATGAGAGGGGTCCTTTCAAAGAGGGTTGATAGTTCTCATTATTCGCCGCGTAAAATATGCCAATAAAGCCTATAACCCGTGTTGGGGGTTATAGGGGTTGAGGGGTTTCAGTCATTGAGGTCGTGATCGATGTCACGCATGAGGTTGTCCAGCACCTCAGCCTTGGAGTCGCCTTCAGCGAGGTCGCGGTATGCGTGCCAGTACGAGGCAGCCACCTTCTTGATGGTGGTCTCGTAGCGGTCAGCAACATAGGCGAGCCAGATGTTGTAGGCGAAAGAGAGGGCGAGGAGAATGCAGACAGTGATGGTGAGTGCGTTGAACATGATGGTTCCTTTCAAAGAGGGTTGATAGTTCTCATTATTAGTTGTGTAAAGTTTGTGTTAGTTTGTGTTAGTCAAAAACCTATAACCCGTGTTAGGGGTTATAGGTTGAGTATTCAGTCGTGGATGATATGCCGAATCTCGCTCAGGAAGTTATCGACGGCTTTGGTCTCGTTACGGCCTGACTCAAGATCGTCGAAGAATACCTGAATACATCTCCGGATCTTTTTAATCTGAGTCTCGTAGCGAACAGCCTTCGTTACGGCGATAATACTAACAATAACGAACACAAAAGTCAGTAGATTGAACATGGGTTTTCCTTTCAGAGGGGGGTCGTCATTCATAACGTAAAAGTCTATAATCCTAGATTTTAGGGTTATAGACTTCGAGCAGTTCTACTTACGGAACTTCAGCATCGAAAATGCCTTTGAGGCAAGAACGTGGGTCTGTTCGTAGTTGAGGACCGCCATAAGACCGAGCAAGTACACCACACCGTTGGCAATGGTCTCGGACGAAGGCATAAGCTTTTCTTTAAGGTCAGAGTCCTTAACGAGCTTGTGCAGTCGTTCGAGGTTACCAACAGCAGTGGTGTACTCACTAGTCGACGGGTCCTCTCCACCGAGCCAGTTAAGCACCTCGTTCTCGAGGTCCTCAGGTTCGTAGAGGCGTTCGACGTTAGACATGGTGAGTCCTTTCGTGTAGAGTGGGTAGTACTCAATATGCCGAACGTTTTTCTTACGCCTCAGGCTTGGTCACCTTCAGGACGATGGTGTCGCCGTCCTTAAGGTTTGCAGGCTCAGCCGCGAAGTCCGCATAGACGTCGTCATGCTTCGTCACCACGAGGTTGCCGTGAGTCTCGGGTTCGTAGTTCTTGGAAGAGACCCCAAGAGCTGCCCCGAGGAAGACGCCGAATGCGGTGATCGTCGCGGTTGCCTCGTTGGCGTACGGGATGCCCCATACGATACCGACCGCGTTGACAAACGTGGCCAGTGCAGGGATGACAACAAGCGCGACGCGCTTGAGAATATCGTAGGTCTGGTTGTTCATCAGTTCTTCCTTCCGTCGATGTTGGTAGGCATCATGGGTAGATCGTCTACCTGTTCGAATATGCGACGAGCGAGTCCGTTTCCTCCAAGATCGGAATACACCCGGTACTCAGCTTCGTATTCCTCATACTCGTCCATTGTGACGTATCCGCGTTTGATGTATTCGCGTCCTTGGGACACAAGCTGACTCTTGGCAACTTGAAGAAGTAACTTATCTTCAGAAGTGTTGCGCTGGGTTCGCGTTTTAGCCCATGCCCAGATTCCCGGGCCGCTGAGCGCCGTTGTAATTAACGGATTCATAAATTCAGCGATCTTTGTCAAATCCACTTGTCGGTTACCTCCTCACCATTTTGGTAGAATCGATCAGGCTGGATCTTGATCGAATAGTTTGTCTTGTCACCGCCGCTGATGGTTCGTTCAATGACGTAACCAGATATGAGAACGCCCATGATTGAGCATTTCACCGGATTGCCGATCTCGAGCCTCTGGAATGTTTCTGACGAAATTTCATCGATGATAACTTCAACAGACTTGATAGGTTCACATCGAATTTCCTCAGTTGTCTGACCCCAATCTCGGCTAAGGTCTCCCGTGATACCTGATTCGTATCGGTACGGACCTTTCCAGTCCGTTGTTTCTTGCATGTATGCGCGGTTCTCGTACCATGTTCGAATGCGTCCTCGAGACGCCATACGCCAGTATCCGTAGTCTTTCGTCCGCCCGATATACCAATGTGTCGGTTGTTGAGGCAGTCGACGAGTAACCCGAGAATGGACTGAGTCCAGCGAACCAACATCAATCGGTTCGACCGACGTGTTATTCAGGGATCTGATATCCAGCCAGACGGTGATGTTCGATGGGATGTTTTGGGTCGGCTTGACGAATGACTTAAAGAACAGCTGGTTGTACAGAGCTGCGGCATAAACATCATCATACACGCTTGATGACAAATCAAAATCGATTTTGTAATCGGGATGGTCACCGTATGCGTTTAGATACACCCAGAAGGGGAACCATCTATTCGAGTCATTGTTGATGCTGTCAATAGTTCCAGCCAAAACCGTGATGGGATCGATCTGTGTAGGCCACTGGGGGTTGTCGCGGTATTTGTAATACCAACCCCCCTTATTTTTTCGCTTCAATGCTTCCCACACGGAAACACCGCGGACTTCGCTAACGCCATCAGACTCATAGGTGATCTCTTCGATGATGAATGGGGTTTGAGTACTTCCCATACAACACACCAACACGCCCGGGGGCCAAGGAAATAAGCCCTTGCATCGAAACGTCATCGACGCCGTATACAGACCCTCTTTGATGAGCATGTCGAAGACAGGGTGTGATCGGAATGTAGACATTGCACGATCTTCAAGAACTTGAACCATGTTCGGCATATCACAAGCCCTTTCTGGTCATAACCAAATCCATAGCAACGTAAGCGTTGCCGATGTTTGGCACGTTGAACTTGACGGGTTGTCTTCCGAAATTATTCACGAATGCGGATATTTCGCTAACTGTAAACGCCGGGTATGCTTCGCTAGCGTAGCATGTCGAAGACAGTGGTTGGTATCCGCCAGTGATGTTGAACAGTCGACCCCCGGTCGCGGATTTAGTCATTTCGAATAATCCGTTATCAGTAGTCGAAGATCCGTTCACATACGCATGGAACTGTGTCAAACCACGATTGAAAATCTGGTAGCTACTATTTCCAACGGGCGGAAGACCGATACGCAACCGCGTAACGTCAACGTATCCGATCTGTGTATACATTCGGTCAAGAATTTCTTGGGTGTTAGGAATTGACTGTGCCCAAGTCTGGTTACCAAGACCCATATACAAGGTAAACTCAGGTCCATACAAAACAGGGTTCTTGGTTGTGATCGTGAACTCAATTGTGGCTGGACACTCGCTGTAGTTGTATTTGATTTCACGGATTACGCAATCCTGTTTCCAAATCACTTTCCGGTTGAATAATACGGAAGGTTTGGTGTAGGTATTTGTTTCGTTAAACTTGTATGAAATCGAAGGGGCTTTGATGCTGTCGTCGGTAATTTGAACAGTCATGTCGCTGTTATTAGCCAGAACATCCAAGAAGAATCTAGCTGGCTTGCTTGGGATGGGGACTGTTGGAGTCAAACGCACATTGATATCGATTGGCTTATCCGTAACCGTTGTCACAACATTCCCGGTAAAGTTGTACTCCTTGTTACCTCCAAAAGATCCATTGAGGATCTGAGCAACCCATCCTTCGTCTTCCCTATTGAGCAAGGTTGAGATACCGACGCCGCTCATTGGGAATATCTTGAGCATGGAGTACACCATGATATTTACATCCTCTTCAGTCGTTCGAGTTGACGCTCAGTTTGACGATACAAGTCATTGAGATCGAGCGCCTTTGGCGATTCATTGTATTGGTTGAAGACCATCGGCTTCTGGTTGTTGCGCAGTTCGTCTCGAAGTGCTCGAATCTCCTGCGCCGTTTGGCTGCCATTTTGAACTGATGTTCCAACAACATTCGCGTGCAGATCGTTCATCGTGAGATCTTGCAGACCGTTCACCTCGGAGAGGTCGACAGTCGGCTTGATGACAGGATTCCAATCTGCATCCAGGTTAGACATCGCGTTCACCATGTCGTCACCAAGACCAGACATCGCATCGACAGCGTCACTCTGGTTGCGGTCGATACCCTGGACAATACCAGCAACGATGAACCCAGCCGCAGTCGCGAATACACGCGAAGGCGAGTGGATACCGAGAGTACTCTTAAATGAGCTAAGAGCGCTCGAGGCAACATTGCGCAACTTATTGTAAAGGGCTCCGGCAGCGCCAGACACGCCGTTGATAACACCATTGATGATGTTGCGTCCGATAGAACTTGCATGTGGCGCAAACGTATTGGCCATGCCAGTCAGACCGTTCTTGATGAACCGGATGATGGCCGAGATCAGCTTGTTGACCGCGGCTTGAAGCTCTGGTCCCTTCTGATCAATTGCGTCAGCAAATCCATTGATGAACGTAATGACAGCATCCCATGCAGCATTGATGATGATCAAGGAACTAGCCGCAATACCGTTGATCAGCGCTGCGATAAGGTTTGCACCCGACGTAGTCAGATCAGGAATCTTAGCTGCGATACCATCGATCAAGGCCTGTAGCAGCGTCAGCATTGCCTCGACAATCAGCGGAACACAGGTCTTGATTGTTTCGATAAACCCCTTCAACAGACTCACGTAGGACTCTATGAACTTGGGTTGGTTCGCAACAATCGCTGAGATCAGCTGATACAGCAGATCAATGACTGTGTTGACCACATCAGGCCAGACGTTGCGAAGTGTCTCGAGTAGACCTGTCACAATCGATGTCCAAGTCTGAACAAGTTCGGGCATCTTCTGCTTGATTGTCTGCGCGAACTGGCTGATGAACTGACGAAGCGCGATACCCGCCACAATGACCAGCTCGTTCACAGCAGGTCCGAATGCTCGAACCCAGGACGCGAGTGCTCCCGACAATGCCGGGGCAGCGGCCTCCATTGCCGTGAAGACACCGATCAACGCTGCCTGGATAGCAGGTGCCGCCGCCGCGATGATGGCTGCCGCTCCCGCAATACCAGCAGCAATGGCGACGAGTCCCGCACCAATAGCTGGTCCGGCTGCCGACGCCACTGCCAAGAAGGCTGTGACAACGACGGCAAGAGCCGTGAATGCGGCAAGGATACCGATGATGACTGCGCCAAGAACGCCGATAGCCAACGCCAGAGCGATTAGACCCGGGGCAGCTCCAATGGCGAGGTACCCCGCCGCAATCAGAATACCGAGTCCGATGCCGATTGCCCAGAGGCCGTTGCTGAGAGCATCCCAACTGAGACCAGCTGCGTTGCTCAAAGCACTCGTGAACAGGTTCAGGGCAAACGCCAGTATCGTCAATGAAGCAATACCGATCAAAGCGCCCTGAGCTGCGAATGCCACCGCGACAATGGCTGCCACAACAAGTAGCAGTTTACCCATTGAGCTAAGGATTTCGCCCCAGCTATGGTTTGCCATTTGCACGATCGCACCGACGGCGATGTTCATCGCAATTGCTGTCAGGATCAAGGCACCTGCTCCGACGATAGCCGTTGCCGGCATCAGATTCGCGATAGACACAAGAAGTAGGATTACTGCAGACAAACCAACTATACCTTGGACTAGTTTAGTAATGTCCATGTAGCCCATTACTGCAACAGCGGCCACGAGCATCTGAATCGAGAACGCGAACGAGACCATCATCAGTGAAATGGCTGCCATTTTGCCGAGATCGCTAGCGGCCTTGTTCATCAGAAGAACGAAGCCGGCCAGAATTCCCATAAGAACTCCGACGGCGATGACTCCCTGGGCGATTACCTTGATCGGGAGAAGGCCCAATGCGATAATCGGGATCGTGAGCATGTTGATCGCAGCCGCCATGAGAATCATGGTTCCAACACCCTGGATCATAGTCTTGGAATCCTTAGACAGAAGCTTTGCAGCCGTAGTCATACCCAGCACCAGCACCATGACAGCGCCGATACCCTGTGCGACAGTGCTCAACTTCATAGACCCAAGAATTCCGACCGAGATCGACATCAAGAGGATTGCTACGGACAACGCCATGACAGCGCCGATAACGCCTGCAATCTGCATCTTGTTGATCTTCATCTCGCTGATCTGAGTCAGAGCAATGAGAAGGATCTTAGTCAAGACGCCGATGGCCACCGCACCCTGAATGAGTCGAGGTGCGGGGATCATCGCAAGGACGAACAGCGAGCCAGCAAGAATACCAACGCTAATCGCAATTTCGCGAAGGGCCTTAGCCTTGATAACTTCCTGCATAGACTTCAGAGCACTCGTCAGAGAGTTGAAGACGCCGGAAATCGAGTCGCCAATCTTTCCGAACTTGTCGAACATCCCGGAAAACGAATCCGTGGTCTTCGTGAATTGCTGAAGCATGGTCTGAAGGGTCTTGAACCCCATACCGAGACCGCCGCCGAGCAGGATTCCGCTCAAGAGATCAGAAATTGACAAGTCTTTGAGACTGGAGCCGAGACCTGACCAGAAAGTCTGGATCATTGATCCGGCATTGTCAAATGCCTTGCCAACATTCTTCTTGAATGAGTCGAATGCCTGAGATTCAGAAGCGAACTTCTTGATTTGGTCGATACCTTTGGTAAGCCACGTGATCAGATTCGCGATAGCCTCTACAACCGACGCGCAGAATTCAACAATGCCAGTAGCTGCTGTGTAGATAGTCCCACCGACAACCCCGAGAGTATTGAAAGCATCGGAGGCCGCCTTTCCGAAAGTAGACAGACCGCCTGCCGCACTATTCGCCTCGTCTCCGAACCCGCCAAATATGGACTTGGTCAGATCCCCGAGCTTTCCGAACAGGTCGATGATACCGTTGATAAGGGCCCCGAAAGGTCCGAACGACTTCATCATGGTCTTGAAGCTATTGACGATCGTAGACAGGAAGGTGTTGTTGTTCAGATGTGTGTCAAGGTTAGCAAAGACATTATACAGATCTATACCAAACTCCTTGGCTGCCTTCACCTGAGGTGCAAAGGTCTTAGCCATGGTATCGCCGGCTCGACTAAACGCCTTGCCAACGTCCGAGATAGCATCTTTCATCTTCTTGGTGGATTCAGACCAGGCTTCAGCTAGCTTAGGCGACGCATCATCCCAGAACTTCTTAATTCCCTTACCAGCGCTCTCGACAGCCCCGCCAAGGTGCTTACCGATGGTCTCGCTGATTGGGAGAATCGAATCTGAGAAAGCCTTGACCTTCTCGGACCACTTGGGTCCGATGGCGTCGGCAAGCTTGGTCATGTTCTCAAGGAACCCTGTTCCGAACCCGCCGAAGGCGGACTTGATCTTCTCCATCGGACCGCCGGTTCCAGACGCGAAACCAAAGATCGCTCCGAAGACGTTCGACACCGCATCGCCAAATGGCTTGAAGACGTTGTAAGTAGCCTTCTTGATCGTCTCGATGAATTCGCCGAGTGGCTTGAGCACCGCTTCGATAACGACCTTGAGTCCATCGAAGATCGGCGTGATCGTGACGTCCGCAATTGCGTACATCCAGTCAGCAAGCTTCTGGAACTTGTCGACAATCCAGTCGAGGACTTTAGCGAGGCCTCCAAGGATGTCGGTTCCTCCGAGCATCTGACCAAACCAGTCGCTAAAGACGGAGACGATGTCACCAACCTTCGCTGCGATAAGGATCATCGGCTTGATGAAGATTCCGGCGAGGATCGTGCCGATCTTGAAAGCGGCAACGCCAATCTGGACGATCGCCGAGGCGAACCCGATTAGAACCTCAAGAACTGGCGAGAGCAATTCGCCTGCCATTTTGAAGACCTTACCAAGGTTGTTGGCAAAGTCGTCGGACATCATCAGCCACTGGGAGATCGAGTGACGGAAGTAGTACGAGAAATCATACAGAGCCTTACCGGCGTCTCCCTGGAACGCGCTGAAGAACCCTTCGCCGATGGCTTTGAGTGGTTTGGCGATAGCGGTCCAGAGTTCACCGAGACCATACCACCATTCCTCCCAACCACCGAGTTCATCCCAGCGGTCGAGAATACCCTGAAGCGCATCGAAGAAAGTTCCGATACCTCCGTTCACAACGTCGGACACGGCGGTCCACATTGTACGGGCTCGCTCGAAGTCGCCGAAGATCGTTCGGAAGATGGAAGCCCATCCCGAGCCGAGAGCTTCGGCAGTCGTGTCGATTAGCTGCGAGAAAGTCTTAACCTTCGTCGCGGCATCGTTCGCGGTCTCTGCGAGTTTCATGATTTCGTCAGCCTGCTGCTCCGTGTAACCGGCGCTTAGCAGCTGTTCACGAGACAAATCGCCCGTGTATTGGGTTAGAGTCTCGATCATGATCTCGGATGTAAGCCATCCGTCCTTAAGCGAGTTCCTGAACGACCCGGCCTTGTCGATCATCTTGTCGACTTCGACGCCGTAGGTTCGCGCAGTACGCTTAAGTGCTTCCTGGAACTGCTCGCCGCCCATACCAGCGTTGACGATCGAGTTCCAGTCTTGAAGTTTTACAGAGCCTGTCGAAAGCGCCTGAGACAGCTGATACATTGCCGTTGCGGCTTGCTCAGAAGTTGAGCCAGACATTGCTGCGACGTTCGACAGACCCTTAATCGCGGCAACTGAATCCTTCAGCCCGACACCCGCAGATGTGAACATACCGATATTGCGTGTCATCTCGGTGAACGAGTAAATGGTCCGGTCCGCGTAAGCGTTCAGTTCGTCAAGAGCTGCGTTGATCGTCGCAGTAGTCTCGCCCTTGCTGAACGTGTTCGCCTGAATAGTCTGAACCGCATTAAGCTGGTTCTCGTATTCTCGGAAACCGTCCATGATAGGTCCGAACGTGAACGAGGAAAGCACCGATCCACCGGCCATAAGGGCCTTGGATGCGATGTTACCCATGGCCACGGAAGCAGCACCCGCGAGCATGGAAAAATTAGTCGACGAAATCTTTGCGGCAGCACCAACATTAGCTGTGGCAGCGGCAGCGGTCGTGGAATTGTTGACGACGGATGTGTTGATGTTCTTAACGCCGTCGGCAATCCCGCCCATCTGCTTTGAAGCGTCCTGGGCAGCCTTACCGACATTGTCGAGTCCGTCGGTCGATTGTTTGAAGTTCATTCCAGACTTCAGTCGGTCGACATTATGGAGAACGCCGTCAACACGGCTTGTGAACTTCGAATCGTCGAGCTCCAGAGAGACGACCTTATTCTCAATACTCTTACCCATTGATGGCCCTCCCAACCATTCGGTCGATTTCGTCGAATATAGGCTTCATCGCAGGGTTGATATAGTCTTTACCCTGGACGTAGCCGCCTTGACGCGTCCCGTGTCCATATTGCAGGATAATCGCAATAGGGACCTTGGACACGATATTGGTGTTATACCAAACGATCTTAATACCTCGCTTGGTCTGCTTGACTTTGTACTGCCATGAAGCAGCAGTCTTCCCGGTTCCGACCGGGGTGTTGGCCCGGAGGGCCGCCACGCCGCGAGTACCAGCAGTTGCCAGAACATCACGAAGTTTCTTGTTCTTGACTTGTGTCAACCATTTTGACATGTCGAAGTCAGCGTCAAACTTCATCTCGATCATGACGGCCCTCCTTTCTTTCAAGACCAGAGCGTGCCGTTAGACAGCTCATACTGCAGGCACTCCACCGTACGGTAGCCTGCGACACCGTCGACCTCGAGGTCGTGTCCTCGGTTCTTTAGGTGCTGCTGAAGAGCGGAGATCGTGTCGGGACCGACGATACCATCGACCTCAACACCCAGCTTCTGCTGAAGAGCAGAGATCACCTCAGAACCGTAATCTGGATCGTCGTCGAACTCCCAGCCGGTGCCTGCACGAGTAATATCATCTGCGAAATAGATGTCCTGATCGGAGATGATACCATCGGCAGGCGTGTTGAGCGAAGCCTGAAGCGCGTACGTGGTCGCACGACCCCACCAAGCATCGTTCATCGCGTTTGTTCCCTCGGAAGATTCCTCGGACTCTTCGTCGGACCATGCCGGACGGAGCACACAGTCTATGCGCCAGCTGCGCTGACGACGATAAACACCGTTACCAGCAGACTGAGAACCCGCGTTAGACGGCGAAGTGTTACCCTCAATCGTCTGGAGCCAGCCATCGCCGAGGTTTGCCTCGACAATACCGACATGGTCGGTAAGACCATCCTGATCCCAATCGAAGAGAACGACGTCTCCACGCTGCGCATCTTCGATGGAGACCTTCTTCATGCGGTTCTTCGTGACATCGGTGTTGTAAGAGAATCCGCCGATAGCGTCGATCTCACCAGCCATGTCAAAGCACATGGAGACGAAACACATACACCACCAAACGGATTCGGAAGGACCAGCCAGCCAAGGCTGACCCATCTTGTTTGCTAGCCAACGACCCGCCTCCGAACCGGGTTCGGGATCGTCAGGAGCGTAGTAGCCAATGCGGTAGGCCGCGTGACTCAGAACTTCATCAATCTTGCTCAAGATTGGGCCCCCTCGAAAATAGCGCGGTCATCATCCTCGTGCGGATCGGGTCCGGCGGGACGCTGAGCGTCAGCGGGAATGTCGATCATCCTCTACTCCCTGTTCTAGCCCTACGGGCTTGGTTCATGGCCGCACGCTGAGCTGCTGAAGCCCTGGCGTCCGGCTTTTGGTTGTTCTGTTTGGCTGCAGCGAGACGAATCAGCGTCAATAGCCGATTCAAGTTCCACTTATCACACTCGAATGGGATACCCAGCTGAGTCATGTACCAGTAGATTAGTTCGCTAGTCATGGTATCTCGTGGTCCACCATTCGACGGTGGATTCCATAGAACTGTCGCTGTAGCATTGTCAGACAAATAGTCTGCTATTTTGACCTGAACGGATTGGTCGAGCCGCTTGATGAAATCTCGAGGAAGAGGGCGGTCCGACATACACTGAATGTAGTACACTAACTCTTCGCCAGTCTGTGGTGGGGTTTCCAGGAATGACCGTTTGTAGACGGATTCCCACTCAGCCACCGCAGACAGGGTATGCGTAAGAGTAACTGTAAACGGCTCCAGCGTAACAAACGTATTACTACGCTCGTCGAACCGCTCCTCTCCCCCAAACTCAAGCGTTAGCGAGATCACGCCAGAAGTGTACGCAGCTCGTTGGGCATGACCAGCGTAGGCGTGGCAGTAACACCAGCGCCACCAGCGCCACCAACGCCATATAGCTTGTCTGTCAGCTTCTTGTACTTTGCCGATTCGAGCTTCGAAGAGTCGACCGTGATGACCGAGACAGGCTGGAAGCTATCCACCTGAACAGGGACCGTCGAGCACTCCCAGGAGAAGGAGATCGCCTCGGGAGAGTCAGAGACCGTGTTGTATGCACGCTCAGACGGAGCAGCGGTAGCGCCGTAGATGATGTGCAGCAGTTCACCGTAAGCATCACCCTTGGTGTCGTTGCCGAGCTTCGTGCAGTAGGAGAACGCGAAGCGCGTACGCGGCTGCTGACCGAGGTTGACACCCTTAACCAGCTGAGCGGTGCCATCACAGATGGCGAACTCATCGGGGTAAGTGTAGGCCTCGATCGTGAACTTGAACGACGGAGCCGACATCAGGGTTAGGTATTTGAGATTGTCAGCGTAGATGTCCGAGGACTCGTCGCCCTCAGGAGTCTCGGTGACAGTCTTCAGACCATTCCAGGCAACGCCGGTGCCGTAGCGGTTCTGAGCGTTGTCGAAGGGGAACAGAACACCCTTGTTAACGCCAGTGTGATAGAAATGGGAACCCTCTTCGTCCCACTTGATCTGTGCCATAGAATACCCTCCTTAAAGGTAAACCGTGAAGACGAAATGGTTCATTCCGTCCGAGATATATGTCGTATCCAAAGACGAATACGGGATCTTGAGGATTTCGTCGATCACGTCTGGCTCTGGATCCTTGGTGATGAGAGTGACCGAGTATTCCTTAGCACCCTTGTATGGTACATCTGAAGCACGGTCAATTTCTATCTTCGACAAGTGGAAGACAACGGCCGGGTATCCAATCTTCAGATTCTCTGGAGGCTGGAAATATACCCGGTCGTGCTTAACCGCTTGCTGAAGTAGGTGCAGGAGATCTCTATACGTGCGCATAAAGACCTCCTAGGTTGATGGTCAGCCGCGGATAGTTCACGCCGATAGACTGTACCTCCCATTTTGAACCCTTCCATACTACGTACTTCAGAGTCTCGAGGTATGTCTTGATCTTCGTGTCCATCAGGATACTGATCTCGTTTGTTAGACGGAGGTTGGTGTTGGCAGACGAAGAGTTGTCGTTCCTGACATAGAGACTACGAATAGTCCCCTTAACCGGGAGTTCGATAAAGTCTTCGAGCCAAACACCTTCCTCCGTCTCACGCGTCGTCACGAAGCCTAGCTTTCCGCTAAACCTCGACATAAGATCACGCCTTCTTGCGCGAGATCGTCAGGGCCGAGTACGGTGCCGTCAGAGAGCCCGAAAGACGGGTCTCCATCAGGTACTTGTACTGGTTGAAGTCGATGTCGAAGGACTCGGCCATACCAAGCTCCGCACCTGCGTTCGAACCGATGGTGTAGTCACGCAGGTCGACCACGATGGCCAGAAGCTCGTGGTTGACACCTTTGATCTCGTGCTCCAGACCCTCGAACTGGGGGACGGTCACGATCTTGGAGACGCCAAGTGCACCCGCGAGGGATGCCTCGGTCTCGTACAGACGGCGACCGTTCTTGTCCTTCAGGAGAAGCATCTTGACCAGGCGCTTCTTCGCAATGAAGAGCGTCGGAGCGCCGGAGCCCTCAAGCTCGGCCGATGCCAGGACGATGTCGTCCACAAGAGTCTCATCGGTGGTGTTCGATTCGAGCGACTTGTGGATCGCATAAAGGTCGTTCTCCTTGAGGATGGGGCGAATGGCCTCGTCGTCGACACGGTCGGGATCGGTGATCTGGCGACCATCGCCGATAATAATAGCACGAGCGATTTCCTCGTTCAGCTTGCCCTTCATCTCGTTCTTGAGCCAAGAGACGACGTTGAAGTCCGTAATGTCGACGATGTCGTCACGATCGAGCTTCTGCTTCTTGTAGATCGTCGTCGGGGACGTCGTGCGGGTCAGAAGCTTGATGACCTCTTCGGTCTTCTTCTGGGCCTTCTTCGCATAACCCTTGGCTCGGGCCTTATCGTCGCGGATGTCCGCGAGGACCGACTTGATACGGGCGAAGGGGGAGTGCTTGGTTCCGTTCATGACGACGGAAACCCAAGACTGATCGCGGTCGAGAGTAATGGGCTCATCCGTGATGCTCTTTGCATCCGGGAAGAGGTAACCGATATTCTCGATACCGTAATCGGCGTGCTTCAGCTCGTCGAGCAGGGTGGTGTTGTTTCGCTTGGCGGTCTCAACAAGCTCTGCGAAAGCTGCGTGAGACAGAGTGTTCTCGGGGGTCTTATCGCCCTCAAAGACATTGTGCTTCATATCTTCCTCGGTTTCTTCGTTGGTCTCTTCGGAGTCTTCAGACTCCCCATCGATGGCTGCAGCAATGAGGTAATTCACAGCCTCAAGCTGCTCTTCGGTGAGCGTGGAAAGGATCTCACCGATGGTCTTGTCCTCATCAGAGGACTCATCTTCGGAGTCCGATTCCTCGGAGCCCTCGAAGTCTTCATGAGACACGTCACCCTCACCCATTTTGATGACCGCGGAGTAGCCCTCGCCGTCAGAGTGAGCCATAGTGACATTCTCGATCGTCGCCTTAGGGTTAGCACCCTTGAGGACGAGCGACACCTCGACGATGTTGCCGTGCTTGACAACATTGCCGTCCTGCTTGAGGTTGTTCGCGAAGATCGACATAGCGGTAACGTCGCCATGCTCAATCAGTTCGCGAGCATGTTCAGCCTGCTGAGATCCGTTGAAGAACCCATAGGCATAAACACCCTCAGCCTTCTTTTCGAGCTGGGCGTGCCCGAGGACATTGGTCACATTGTCGTGACCGTGTTGCCAGACGAGAGGGACGACAGCCCCATCGTTCTGTTCAAATGCGTGATGAGAGATGACTCGTCCATCGGAGCACTTGATGCCTGCGACGGTTGCCCACCCGTCGAAGTCGGCGACGTCATTAGGCGCTGCCATTTTGTACCTCCTGGTCGTTGTTTGACCGTTGATCCGCATTTGCGGATGACGTATACGGATTGGCCAACTGATCCGCCTTGGGATCGGTGGACTGTGGCAAGCCGATGATCGACCTGATCTCGTTCGGCGTCATTACCTGGTTAGTGATGAACGTCTGAGCCATCGAAGCGATACTGTCGAGCGAGGTCGCCGCGAACGGATCCCTCACATAGATGATCCTCTGACCCTGAGAACGAGCTGTCTTCGTCAAGAAGACCATGGTTGCCGACTTGGTGATCGTATCGAGAATCGGCTTGACCGTACGGTTGTAGTAAGACAGGTTAGTCTCGGCATCAGCCGTGCCGTTGAACACACTCTCAGTGAAACCAAGAGCGTTGTAAAGCTGCTCTGACAGGTATTTGACCTGATCGAGCAGATTGTTCTCAACAGGACGGTTGAGCTGCGTGATCTTCTCAGCTCCATCGACGTACGCTACACCAATCTCCGAGTTTCGGAGCTGCTGTTCAATGGCTTCTCGACGAGTCTCAGCTTGCTGCTGTCGCAGTTCGCCTCGAACAGAGTATGGAAGCTGAATAATCAGATCCAACTTCTTACCGAGAGCTGAATTGTCGATAGCGTCGAGTGCGTCGAGCTTTCGAGCGAGTCGGTTAGCCAATGAGCTGTTACTGGCAGTAACATCGTAGAGCGGACTGTATACGATTGCCGCAGAATTCTTCGAGATACGAATAGTTTCTCGATTGCCGCTACGATCGTTATACAGATTCACATCGACTGAGTCGGTATACCAACTCTCAATTCGTCCAACACGGAGAGAAAGGACATCGAACGACCCTTCCTCATTCAGAGCAGTGTCAGTGTCGACCGGAACCAGAGCTGCGCTACCGGTTTCAAGCATCGTGTAGACGAGCTCGTAGATCAAAGCATTCGAGGTCTGATCGATGTTTGCCATCAGGGACAAGCATTCGTTCAGAGATGAGTCTTTCTCACTGTCATACCTACCATTTTGATCTACTTTAACATGGCGAATCGGAGTGTTCGCGACATCCAATGCAATCTTGTTGTATAGCGTTTGGACCAGGTTTGTAGATCCGATAGAACGGTAGCTTGGGCGGTATTCGCTGTAGTTACTATTCTTGTAACGATCTGGGCGATCGTGTGCGAACACGTTCCATGCCCGAGCCAACCGTGACATAATACCCATATTACCTCCTCTCGTTAGTTGAAGTCGTCGAGTTGCTGTTTGTATGCGACCCATGCATCCATGAGTGCTGCGACCGAGTCGATTTTGAGATCCATTCGTTTCTTCAAGATCTTGCGGTTGCCATTGGTGTCCTCAAGGGTAATTGTGTTACCCATTGCCCATGAGAATAACTCTTGATCGAAGATAAGTCTTCGGTCCTCAGCCAAACTCTTGAGTTCACCTAGCGGAACTGACTCAGTCCGTGCGCCCTGAATGACTTTATGGATACCGTAGGGTCCGTTGTCCGTTGTCCATCTCTCAACGAACTCTCTGGCGTTGTATGGATCGTACCCGAATGCTCGAACGTCGTACTCGGATCTCAAGATGTATTCGTCGAGATCGTTGTAGACTTCGATCATGTCTAGGATTGTTCCGTCCATGACCTGGAGCGAACCTTCTCGGATGAAGGACTCGTATTTCGCACGGCCGGCCGCGGGAAGCTTGTCGAACGTACGAGTGGTGATGTACGCTCGCGTCTTAACCCCGAAGTCACCAGTGGACAACGGGAACAAGAACGTAAACGCGCAGAAGTCGTCACCCTGAGAAAGGTCTGCACCCATGGCACATGGCATTTGCCAGAACTCTCGTGGGTTGTGGGGGATCGTTTCTTCGTACTTGAAGAAGTATGTGTATCCCTCACACGGGATGCCAAATCGTTTTGCTAGAATGTCGTTCCTTGCGGACGGAACATTTTCAGCTCTAGCGACATCTCGTTGGTATGTGTCATAAGACACCGTCTTTCCAATGTTGGGTTGAGCTTTAATCCACATGTTTGGATCCCCAACCTCAGACACATCATCTAGTCGGTAATACCAGATAGACGAGTGCGGATCGTAGTACTCTCCCTTAAGGATCGAAAGTAATTCCATTTTGATGGAATCGCCGACGCCATTTCGGACAGTGCCCTCGGAAGAGACCGCGACGATTACCCAGTCGTTGAGTTTCGACGCGCCCTGCTCAAGAGCAGAGATGACGTTCTGACGGACATCGCCAGACAGCCATTCATCAATCGTATTCACCTTAGAACGCAAGCCCTGAAGCTTATCGACATTCATGGGGCGAACCTCAAGAAGGGAATTTGTCGAGAAGTTCTCGATTCCCTTCTTAGTCGGACAGAGCAGAGATCGATTAGCCTTAGCACCAACTGTCGCATGAACAGTCCCAGCTGACAGGAACTTGAACAGAGGCCCCCGACTACGTGTGATAGCAGTCTTAAACGGGGACAGTGTTTCTTCAGCCTGAGGCATGGTTGGTGCTGTGGCAATTTGGTGAGTTGTGGTGGGGTCAATAGTCAGGAAGTAGGCGTGGATAAAGGCCATATACATGGACTTGGCTGCGCCACGAGCGACGATAAGGTATTGCTTGTTGACCAAGCGCCGCTTAACATCGACCTGTACATATCGACCGTTGTGACCTGTTTCGTCAGGAACGAACTTCGTCACTTTCTCGAAGTAAAACCACGAAAGGAGCGATTCAGCCCAGAGTTTGAACGAATCCAGCAGAGTTAGGTCGCTACCATCGACAAGGGTCATCTCGTTTTCGCAGAAAGCGATAAAACCGTCGATAGCGCCATCGTCATAGAAGTATCTCGGGTTGGCGATCAGATCGTCAATTCGATTCATCTCCATCTCGATGGTGTGCGATACCGGAATTTCTCCAGCAAGGACCTTTTCACGGAACTGAGCGTAGTATTTAGGCGTAGCTGTATTCGATAGCGCCATACCTACTTCTTACCGGTTGCGTTCTTAAGGATTGCGTCGAGGTTGAAGGACTCCTTAGCCATCTTAGCCACACCTTCATACTCTGTGCCCTTGAGCTTGGAGTCGAGAGCTGCCGTAAGCATGTCCGTTGCCGTCCTGGCCGCGTACTTCGTCAGGTTCTTTCGAGCCTCGTCGACGAAGAGATCGGCGGTCTTGGCAAGAGCACTCCTATTTTGATTCTCGTACTCCTTGAGCTTCTCCTTGAGTTCGTAGTTCTGCTTCTCGAGGTTGAGTCGCTTGTTCTGCTCGATGAGATCTGTGGACGAAAGACGTCGAGGAGCTTCCTTCCGCAGGTCAGCCGGAATGCCTCCCTTGGGGACCTTCTGCTTCTCGAGTTCCTTCTGCTTCTTCTCAGCTTCCTTCGCGGCCTTCTTCTCGTCCGCGATACGCTTCTTCTCAGCGCGCTCAGCTTCCTTCTGCTTCTTCTTGCGATCGGCTTCGGCCTTTCGCGCTTCTCGAAGCTTCTGGTTCTCGAGCTTCTTACGGGCTTGTTCAGCAGCCTTCTCTGCTCGGGCAGCCTTGTTAGCGGCGTGCTTCTGAGAAGCAGCCTTTGCGCCCTTCTTGGCGGCGGAAGCAGCCTTCTTAGCCGCGGCGGCTGCCGCCTTGGCGGCCTTCTTGAGTTCGGACTCGTGCTTCTTCCGTTCCTTCTCGGCAGCCTTCTCGGCCTTGGCTCGTTCCTTTCGGAAAGCCTCAGCATTGACTGCTTCGCCGATCTTCTTCTTCTCTTCGACGGACCGAAGGCCGACTCCGCCGGAGCTTTCAGTCTTCTTACGGACACCCCACTTCATGCCGAGGACACCGTAGTGAGACAGAGTTTCTTCGCTCATGGTTTTCTCCCATCATTGAATGGTCAGTCGCCACTCCGCCTCTTTCTGCATCGCCTCGACAGCCTTGATGGCGAATGAGGTCTGCGGTGGATCGAACATAAGGCGAACTGAGAAGTTCACATACTGACGTAAGATCCGCCCAAGAGTCGTAGTGGGATAATCTGCCTCGGACGATAAGTCGCCAACTTCGCGGTTTAGCTGAGTCGCGGTTGCCAAAGCATTGTCAATAGCATCCTTAACTTCGCTATCGAACGAAGTGTCATCCTCCATCAACCCGAGGTAGGTCTTTGTGTCATGTAGAATCGACATTTAGCCTCCTACCATAGTTTTGTATCACCGGGCGATCTCGGATCGAAGTCGTCGAGAGCCAACGCCTTGGTACCGTAGTGGATTGCGTTATGAGTATCTCGACTGACACATATTAGATTGTTGGTGTCCCACATGCACGGGTCGAAATTCTCACACTGACGAGGCGTTAGAGGGTTGATATGATGCACAACTATGCCGTCGTGAATTTCATAGCCCTCAAGACCGAGATCGCATCCAAGATCTCTCGCGATAACTTGGGTGCGAGCCTCTCGCCAAATATCGCTTTGGTAGAAACTCTGATTCAACCACCTGGATCCACCGAAGGTCTCGCCGAAAAATGCTCCATTGAGTGAGAGGTACGCGAGACGTTCTTCGAATGTGCGTAAGCGGCTGAGTTCGTCATAGCTCCGCATCTGAATCTCCAGAATATACCTTGAAAGCAGCTAGTGCTTCAGAGACGAGCTCCTCAGTACGAGCAGCCGACTCAAGTGCCGAAACCTTTGCTCGAGCGAGCGTCGTGTCTGCCTCAAGGCGAGCCTGTTCGAGTTTTTCGCGACTGGAGCCCAGCTTGAGGAAATGAATGATCATCGAATTGCTCGCAGTACCATCAAGAATCTGCTGAGTCGCAAGATCCATGGCAGCACTGATGGCTAATCGCTCAGCTTCCTCGGGAGTTCGAGGAGTTTTGGTCTTCTTTTTGACCATCGCGCGTCCTTTCTTATACTTCGATCTGAGTTTTCGCCTGCCCCAGCCCATGCCCGGAAAGGAGCAAGAAACAGGCATGGAGAACTATGTGGCCGGGGCAAGCCAAAACCCAAATCGAAATATACCTCCGGAGTAATTCGAAGGTGGGGCGCGATTTGGGCGGGGGGGTCATCAAGAAACGACAGCCCCCCGGGGGTCAATGGAGGGAGAACCGTGGTATTCCCTCCAGTTGAATTGGTTTCACTCGATCACGAAAGTTCTCTTTCCAGTAACATCATGATCGAGAATCCATTGAATCGCTTCTTCGACATCGTCAGCAATTAGTGCATCACTTAGAATGTCACTGGTTTTGGTTACACGGTCCAGGAGGCCGCAACTGTTGTAACCTTTCTGGAGGTCGAACGTCAACCACTGATCGAACTCAGTCTTTGGACTGAAAGGATTGTCAGTAGTTGTAAGGTACATTGCTGCCATGATTCAATCAGTTTCCTTTCACGGCTTCAAGCACAGAGCTTGTACTGATGCCAAGCATCTCAGCGATCTCAGAGGTGGTCGCACCGTTCTTTGCCATGGCACGAGCACGAGACACAACACCGACCGAAAGCACAGGCTTTTCCTTTGGCATGGACAGTTCGTGCAAGCGCTCAGGATCGGCGTAACGAGCGATGGACTCCATCATTGCGTTACTGACAGCACCATTCATGATGGCTTTCCATTCGGCATCAGTGATGTCAAATTGGACCTCCTTACGGGAAGCACCAGTCCTGATTCGTGCAGCCTTAAGCGCCTGGCTTTCAAGGCGGGTACGTTCGTCCTTGGTCAGGCCAGGATTCTCCTCGACCTTTGCTCGGACGACACCCCCGGCAATGAGCTGAGCTTGACGCTCCCGCGGCGCGTTTGTGAGGGCCACCCGGACTTTCTCCTTGAGGGAGGTTACCTCATCAGCGTACTCCTTGGCAGAACCCGGGTCTCGTTTCAGGGTGGGGGTATTAACGATCTCCCGACGGGCGGTATTCGCAAGAGACTTCATGTTGTTGGCGTAACGGGCGTACAGTTCTTCCATGGGGGTGCCCGATGAAAGCTTGCGTGCGTCGTCCACCAATTCCATGCGGGTCGCCTTCGATGTACGGAGGCGGGTCTCAATACGAGGGTCCTTGGTCTTGAACTCACGGGTGACAGAATATGATTCACCCGTCTCCTCATAAACCTTCTTGCCCGTGATAGGATCAATGGCCCCACCCTTTGCCATGGACCGGGGCTTCCGCTTTGGAATATCCACCTCGGATGCGGCACGAGAAATAAGAGTGGACACACCACCCTCGGGCTGATACTTCTTCTTGAGCTCGGCAATACCGTTATCGACGGCGGAGGTGCGGTAGTCAAGCTTGTGCTTGGCCGCATCAATAACTACCATCGAGTGACGGACTGCACGGGCGAGCTCAGCTTCAGTAGCGCCCTTGATAGTCATGTCGGTAATAAGATTACTGACCATGCCCATCTGCTTCTGCTTGCCGGTCTCACTGAGAACTTTCATCCCGGGATATCCGGGATATGCGGCAGAGGGGTCGAACCCTTCGAGTCCCTTGAGAGGGGATGTCGAACGAATACGACTCCGCGGTGTGATCGGAATAACCATCGCCGTATCGCCATCAAAATCAGCTCCCGAGAGCCGTTGAGCGACGTTCGGGTGAATACCAATGGCGTCCCTGGCAAGCTCTCCAATGGTCTTCCTGGCGTCCTTATGACCGTTATTTACAGTAAGGATGGGGATCTCGAACGTGCCTCCATGAGGATATCGAACGAGAGCGACCTGGCTGCCATTTTTGAAGTTCGGAGCATATACCTCCGTGGGCTTCAAAGATGTGACAGGGAGCAGAACCTGATATGCCTGGCCCGGAACTGCGGCAGCGCGAAGACGGACAGCGTCCGAGTCGCAACCATCAGCGAAATCCTGAAGGGCCTTCTTACGAAGCACGGGGTTTGTCAGGGCCATAATATCCCTGAACTTCTTATTGGCTTCGTCAGTTGAAATATCCAACTGCTGCTTGGCAAAGGAAATATCCTGCTTCGAGAGGAACTGGGCGGACAAGGTCTTTGACCAGTTGCCCCAAGATCCTTCCTCATTCACGAGGTTGACGGGGGACAGCTTCTTCTTGCCGTCCTTGTCAATATATTCCATCTGCCGGCGGATGGTCGCACCGAACGGGTTGTCCGGGTCGGACTTCATTTTCTTGAGGACCGTGTCGCCATCACCAATCATGGGGACCTTCTTGGATTTATTCGTGTTGAACCGAATATCCTTTCCCGCGGGAAGGTCGTCCGCGTAAATGGCCATACCCTTGAGGTAGTGCGTCCCGTCAACGGAAATGCGCACCTGGGCATAGTTCGACTTGCCGAGGTTGAGATCTTTCAGACCCCGGCGTATCTCGATGACGCCGTCCATATTTGCGCCGCCGTCTTCGGAATATCGCACCATGACTCGCTTGGAATCGAGAGGCGCAGGCGGCTTGAGGGACAGCTTGTGGCCGTCAGGATCCGTGCGGACGCCGACGACGTTGATCTTGTCGAGGTTCTGGACGGTCTCGGATTTGGGAACGCCCGGGGCGACAAGAACTCGAGTGGAAGTGTAGTTGTCGGTACCGAGCTGGCGGATCTTAATATCCTGAACCTGGTACCCCTGTGCCTCGAGTGTGGCCGAGGCGAGCTTTAGTGTGGTTGCGGTGGTGCCGAGAGAAACTTCCGTGCCGCTGCCGATATCAATATAACGGTGCTTGTCAGTCTCTCGCTTGAGAATATCCGCGACGCCCTCGATCTTGGACGAGGTCTTGCCTGCGTCATCCTTGAGGTAGTTGCGGACAGTTGAGGGCGAGACACCAATTCGGTCAGCAATGGCGGTCTGGGACATGCCCTTCGCATCGAGCTTCCGGACCATCGCAATCTCCACCGCCTGGCGTTCACGCTTGGCGATAGACTTGGTGGCCCTCAACTCTGTGGTGGTCATGCCGAGACCCTTAGCGATCTCGGATTCGCTCATACCCTTGTCTGCGAGTCCCTTGACAAGACCCTGGAAATCGCGTGAGCGCTGGTACGGGTCTTTGCCCGACCCCCACGGATACCGGCCTGACTTCCGCAAAATGCCGTAGTGGGACAGTGTATCTTCAGTCATTGTCGCTCTCCATGAGAATATCACTGAAATGAACAATCCGACCCATAATATCCCGGATGTCGTCAGACTCGGGTATATGGGTTCGAGGTTCGCCGTGTTGGTAGATGCGGAGTTGCATCTGTATGGTTGGTTGCACGCCGTACTCGAGACAGAAGAGGGCCGCGTAAATTTCGAGTTGCTCGAATTTAGTTGGACCGACCCCGGTCTTGAGATCGTGAATACGAAGGAATTCGGAGTCCTCGTCAAAGGCTATAGCGTCTGCGGTCCCAAAGGCGTACTCGCTATAATATAGTACCGTCTCTGGGCTCATCTTGTATGAGATTGCGTCGTTAACGAACTTCGCGACTGTTGACATCAACGGGTCGTGTTCATCGGGCTCTCCAAAAGGAAGGCCCAACTGAATATGTTCTGCAGCTAATTCATGCAAGCGAGTTCCAAGCGCAGCCGCTTGTGCTTTTTGATATGTTTCCTGTAGCTTCGCTTCATCATACCGGAGCCATGACGATTTGCTAGCCCCGAGGAATGCGTGCTTGCCGGCGAGGTTGTAATGGTCGTAAAACTGCATACGTCACGCCTGGCTGAAATATTGGTTGAGATCCCTGAGGACTTCATCCTCGTTCTCGGGATACACGAACCGAGCGAACCCCATGTGATTGAGCTTGGCGATATAGTACTCTTGGTTGGGGCGGTGCGAGGCCTTGCATGAAGCCTTGACCTCAAGCATAGCCCAGCGCTCGTCACAGAGCACCAGGAGATCCGGAACGCCCTGAATATAATTCGGGTCGTTCTTCAAGATCATGGACTGTTGGAACAGAGTTGCAATCTTCTTGATCAGCTCGCTCTGATACTTGTTCTCGCGCACACTCATGTTGGCTCCTTTCGAGGGTGCGATAAACGGTATAAGGAGAGTTGTTACCAATGTGACGAATGTGAAACTTATACCCACTTAAGTGGGTATATGGCTAGGTTGCCTCATTCTCTCCATTATGCTGGACGTGTTTTGCTGTATAGCAAACCCACTTATAGAATATAGGACTAAAGTCCTAGATGAGGAATTCTCGTAAGAGTGGTTGCCCGCGACCCAGATTTTTGGGAGAGAGGGCTGCTTCTCGGAGGAAGTGACGCTTAGGTAAAGGTTTGGTAAAATTCTTGGGTTTGAGTGGGGGACTTGTCAAATGTCAAAAATGAGGGGGGTTTATATTATATATATATAATTTTATTTATTATCTTTATAA
>ENA-OWLM01000057-OWLM01000057.1-metagenome-genome-assembly--contig:-NODE-57-length-39159-cov-4.589837_pt1 | contig 39159 bp, 30 predicted proteins | sample MGYA00245349_ERZ651102 | MGnify/ENA primary metagenome ERZ651102 (study PRJEB26857, sample SAMEA4031759) | metagenome | biome: human; feature: oral; material: saliva | place: Philippines | collected 2014 | study... | reverse complement strand
CTCATCTGGTGCGACGAGACCCACCAGGCGGCGCTCGTCGATCCCGGTGGCGAGGCGGACAAGCTGCTGGCTGCCGTCGCCAGGCGCGGGCTGACTCTGACCCATATCCTGCTGACCCACGGTCATCTGGATCATGTGGGTGCTGCGGCCCAGTTGCGCGAACGGACAGGCGTTCCCATCACGGGTCCCCACAAGGAAGACGCCTTCTGGCTCGACATGCTGCCCCAGCAGAGCCAGATGTTCGGCTTTGCCCATACCCCGTCTTTCACCCCGGATAGCTGGCTCACCCAGGGGGACAAGGTGCAACTCGGGCACTGCGAGCTGGAAGTCTATTTCTGCCCGGGCCATACACCGGGTCATGTCGTGCTGATCAGCAAGGCCGAACGCCTCGCCTGGGTGGGGGACGTGCTCTTTGCCGGCAGCATAGGCCGCACCGACTTCCCGCGCGGTGATCACGCCACCCTGATCCGCTCGATCAGCGAAACCCTGTTGCCGCTTGGGGATGACATTGTCTTCATCCCGGGCCACGGCCCCAGCTCCACTTTCGGGCACGAGAAGGCGAGCAATCCCTACCTGACGCAATCCATCTGGTAATCCCCCCGCGCTTCGCGGGCGTCCCACTGGATCTTGAGACGCAAGATCTCCGGCATGATCTCGAGAAAACGTGCGAGCAGCCGGGGATCGAAGTGCTGGCCGGCACCGTCACGCATGGTGGCCAGCACCCGCTCCAGGGGCCAGGGCTCCTTGTAGGGACGACGCACGCTCAGGGCGTCAAACACGTCGGCGATGGCCACGATCCGCGACGCCTCGGGGATCCCCTCACCGCTTGTTCCTGCGGGGTAACCCGTGCCATCCCACTTTTCGTGGTGATGCAGGGCAATCTCCGCCGCCATGCGGAAGATGGGTCCGTCGGAACGCTTCAAGATCTCGTAACCGATGCGCGGATGGGTACGCATGATGGCCCACTCCTCTTCGGTAAGAGGCCCGGGCTTCTTGAGGATGTGATCGGGGATCCCAATCTTGCCCATGTCATGCATGGGGGCTGCCAGCTCCAGCAGATCCGACTGTTCGGGGCTCCAGCCGACCGCGTCGGCCAGGGCCCGGGCATAGGCGGCCATGCGCCAGATATGCACCCCGGTGTCGGTGTCGTTGTAGTGACCCGCCTCGCTCAACATCACGATGGCGGTGCGGTAGCTGCGCTCGAGCTGCTCGAGGCGCACCAGTGAGAGATGGTTGCGCACCCGGGCACGCACCGTACTCGGGCAGACCGGCTTGTAGATGTAATCCACCCCGCCCGCTTCGAACCCCTGGCTCTCGCTGTCTGCATTGTCACTCGCCGTGATAAAGAGCACCGGGATCCCGGCGTGAGCCGGATCGGCCTTGAGTCGGCGGCACACCTCGTAGCCGTCCATGTCGGGCATGCGCACGTCAAGCAGGATCAGCGCAGGCTCGTGGCGCTCAACGGCAGCCAGCCCCTCCTCCCCCCCCTTGGCGAAGAAGAGGTTGTACTCCTCCTTGAGGATTTGCCGCAGCAGCCCGAGGTTGCTCGGCTCGTCGTCGATGATCAGCACGCGCGGTCTATTCATGGTGCAGACTCCTTCCGATCCCCCAGATACTCTTCCAGCGTGCGGGTCGCGAGCGGGATATCGAACAGCTCCAGCGCCGCGCTGATCTCGTTCACCAGCTTGCAAGGCAGGTAACTCCTGGCCTGGCCCAGCGCAGGCTCTATCAGCTCGAGATCCTCGCTCACCAGGGCCTGATGCAGGGCGTGCAGGTACACCTCCTGCACCTCACCCTGAACTAGCGGGGAGTTGATGGCTCCCGGCTCGCGACCGGCATAGGTGTCGATGGCCTGCTGCGCCCGCTCCAGCGCCTCGAGGAAAGGGGGAATGAGCTGACTGGTGTCGCCCCCCTGCTCGATGGCCTCGTTCAGTTCGGCGCTGATGCGTGCCACATCGGTGAGCGACAGGCTGCCTGCCACCCCCTTGATCTTGTGAGTCAGGCTCGCAGCCGCATCAATCTCGTGCTGAGCGATGTAGTCCGGCAGCACGGTGCCGACCGTCATGTAGTCATCACGAAAGCGCCGCAGGTATTTGAGATAAACGGACGCTTCACCCCAGTTTCGCAGTCCGGTATCGATATCGATGCCAGCCACCGACTCCCGGGCAAAGCCGTTCACGGTGAGCGGTGCCACGCTGTCCGGCAGGTAGCGCAGCAGCGTCGCGATGAGCTGCTCCACATCGAGCGGCTTGGCGATGAAGTCGTTCATGCCAGAGGCCAGCGCCGCCTCGCGCTGATCCTTGAAGACACCGGCGGTGAGTGCCAGCACGGGGGTCTCCTCGCGTCCCGGCAGCTGGCGCAGGCGGCGGGTCGCCTCGTAGCCATCCATCACCGGCATCTGCACGTCCATGAGCACCAGATCGATGCGCCGCGCCGGATCGGCAAGACAGGCCAGGGCCCGCTCCCCGTCAATGGCGGTGATCACCTCGGCCCCCTCTCGCTGCAGCAGGCGAGTCGCCACTTCCAGATTGATGTCGCTGTCATCGACCAGCAGTACGTGCACACCCGGCAGGCGCAGACGGCGCTGGCCGCTCTCCAGCGGTGCCACCTGTTCGCGCTTCTCGTGGATGAGACGCGCCACCGCGTTGTAGAGACTGGAGCCGGTGACGGGCTTGTGCAACACCAGATCCACCTGATCCGAGCCGGGGCGGCGCATCAGCTCGTCCTGGGAGTAGGCGGTCGCCATGATGATGATGGGCGAGTGCTCCTGCCGCTCAAAAGCACGGCGAATGGCGATGCAGGTCTCGAGCCCGTCCATGCCAGGCATCATCCAGTCCAGCAGGATCACGTCGAAGCGCTCCCCCTGACCCAGTAAATGGTGCAGGGCCTGCTCACCGGACTCCACTACCCGTGACTGCCAGCCGAGGGAGCCCACCGTCATCGACAGGGTGTCGCGAGTCACCTGGTTGTCGTCGGCAATGAGCAGCGAAACGTGTTGTAGCCGCTCGTTGAAGGCCTCGGGCTGCGTCACCAGCGCCAGACGGACACGGAACCAGAACTCGCTCCCCTTGCCCAGTTCGCTGGTGACGCCGATATCCCCGCCCATCAGGCTCACCAGGCGGCGGCTAATGGTCAGGCCGAGCCCGGTCCCCCCGAAACGACGACTGGTGGAGGAGTCGGCCTGGGAGAAGGCATTGAAGATGTTGGCCTGTTGTTCTGGTGGAATGCCGATCCCGGTGTCGCGCACCCGAAACAGCAAGGTGGCCATGCCGTCCTGCTCGGCCTCCAGCTCGACCTTGACCTCCACTTCCCCACGTTCGGTGAACTTGATGGCATTGCCGGTCAGGTTGAGCAGCACCTGCTCGAGGCGAAGGGCGTCCCCAATCAGATGGCCGGCCTGCTCGGGGGCACTGCCCACCACCAGCTCGAGGTGCTTGTCGCCAACGCAGGTGGACATGATGGCCGCCACGTGATCCAGTACCTCCTCCAGGCTGAATGGCACCTGCTCGAGCTCGAGCCGGCCCGACTCAATCTTGGAAAAATCGAGGATGTCGTTGATGATCCCGAGCAGCGCATGCCCTGCCTGGTGGATCTTGCGAACCAGCGCACGCTGGCCATCGTCAAGCACTCCCTGCTCGAGCAGGTAGGTCACCCCCATGATGGCGTTCATGGGGGTACGGATCTCGTGGCTCATGTTGGCGATGAAATCCCCTTTGACCCGCGCCAGCCTGGCTGCCTCCTGCTGTGCCAGCTGCTCCCGACGCCAGCTGCGCACCAGCGAGGCCACTCCGATACCGAACAGCAGCAGCAAGGTGGCGCAGGTAGCCGAAATGCTCATCCAGATGTGAGTACGAATGGCCAGCAGCTCGCTGCGTGGCACCATGGAGGCGGCCTTCCAGATCAGCTGATCATGATTCAGTGCCGGGTACAGGGTGGTCCAGCTCCACAGCCCGTCGGCAGACTCGACCTGGCCGTTCGAGGCACCCCAGAGCGTCTGCCAGGCCTGGGGAGAGGTCAGCCTCAGGGTAAGATCCGGGCGCTCGAGCATAAAACCCCACTCTTGTGCCGGATCAGGGTTGCGCAGCCAATACCCGTCCTGATTGAGCAGCATGGTATGGGTAGCAGCCTTGCCACTGCTGTTGGCGAACTCCTTGAGCATACGGCCTGCCTGCACGTTGATAAGCAGCAAGCCCAGATCTCGGTCCCCCAGGCGCAGGCGCTTGGCGATGCGGATCATGGGGTTGAAGGGGCGATCGATCACCCCGTGTTCGACGTTGAGATCGAGCGGAGAGACGTAGATCCGCTCCCAGGGCAATGCCATGGCATCGCGGAAATAGTAACGCTCTCCCTTGTTCTGCAACTGGTCGTCGGCCACACGCCGTAGATGCGGCCCCTGGCGGTTGATGCGCACCAGCTCCATGCCATCCGGCGCCAGCCAGCGCACCTGGGCATAATCGGGATTGCGGTTCATCAGAATGGTGAACTGGGCAGCCATGGTGTCACGTTCATTGCGACTCGCCGCCTCGAGCAGGAGGGGTTCTTCAGACATGCTGCGCACATGGCGTAGCGGCACTGCCAGCTCATCCTCGAGACGGCCGCTGGCGAGTGCCAGGAAGGTGCTCTCATCGCTGCGAAGACGATAAAGTTCGCGCTCGATCAGTGCGTTTCCCAACAGATATCCCCCCACCAGGACCAGCACCATAATGGGTGAGAACAGCAGGAAATATCCCCGTATGATTCCCTTCATGACGGTCAACATCACCCCGCAAATGGACTTGTATGAATACTTTATATGTATCAGAGCACCACAACCGGTGTCCTGCTGTCAATCATGCCTACAAGTAAAGACCAATAGAGCTATTTGAGTATTTTATTTTTTGTCGGTAAAAATACAGTAAAAACAAAGAGGCCACCCGATTGGGTGGCCTCTTTACAGGAACGTTCGTTGCCGATTAGACGCGAACGAAGTCCAGGTGAACCAGCTTGTAACGTACCGGGTGACGCTGGATCGCCTTGACGTTAACTTTGACTTCTTCGCCGTTGATGACCAGGGTCAGCTCGGAGGAGTAGAACTCCGGCTTCTCTTGGGCCAGGATCAGCTTTTTGTGGTCCAGGGTGATGGACACGGCTTCTTTGCCTGCACCGTAAACGATGGCAGGAACTTGGTCAGCATGACGCAGGCGGCGGCTCGCACCTTTCCCCAGGTCAGAACGGACTTCAGCTTGGAATACGAAAGACATAGTAAGTATCTCTTATAGATGAATGTATGGTGTTGACTGCGACCGGTCAGCACCTCGCAAAACGAGCGCGAATACTAGCATGGGCTCGGGGTGGATACAAGGGACGAACCGCGTGCCATCGTGCTGGCGGATGCAGAGGCATTCCCCTGCCCCGCACACGCCTCAGCGCCCCTGCTCCAGGCGGGCAAACTGCTGCTGGCGCTGGGCCGGGCTCAGGGCGTCGAACTGCGCCAGAGTCTCCGCTTTCGGGCAATAGAGTCTCTGGCCGGTCTGCACCTTGATCCCCTTGCCCATCCCGGGGCGATTGTCCGCCACCAGCGCCAGCAGATAGCTGTAGGTATCTGAGCCGCTGCCCGCCTGTGCCTGCAACTGGCTCGCGATGCGCCAGAGGGTCTCCCCCGCCGCCACCTGATGACAGACCCGCGCATCCCCCCCTGCCGCCGTGGCGGAGAGGGTCAACGTGGCGCCTTCTGGCGCCGGACTCGCCGTGGCAAGCTGTCCACTCCCGCCCGCCCGCGACAATGACGGCATCGCCAGCCTCGCCAGCAAGGGCTCCCCTTGCGCCATCCGCCCCCAGCCCCTCGTCGGGCCAGGCAAGGAGAACTCGGCGATAAAGGCACTGGCCCCTGACGCCTCGAAGGAGGGTTGATGCACTGCTGTCACGCTCTGCACCGGTTGATGGTGCGCCATGCCATAGGCCATCTCGTCGATGCGTTTGAGCCTGGCCAGGTAGGCCTTGGAAAGCTGTGCCTCCCCCTCGAACAGATCGAAGGGGGGCACCAGACGGGCGGGAAACAGGATCTGCCAGTGGCCGTTCTTCTTCTTCGTCGCCAGCGGCGGGAACTGATTTCCCCGCCAGGCGGCGAAGATGGGCGGCATGGCGCGGTGCAGCGGATAGAACTCCGGATTGAGCTGCACCCAGGTTTGCTCCGCAATGGGCTGATAACCGCTGATGTTGACCAGCGCCACTCCCAACCAGATCCCCAGCATATGACGGTCTCCCTTGCCCGTTAATCCGTTCTGTTCTTATTACTATCCAATAAAACAGATAGATAGCAGCTTAGCACTGGGCGATGGCGCTCTGCACACGTTTATCCGAGATGGGATAAGGCGTCCCGAGCTGCTGGGCGAAGAAGGAGACTCTCAGCTCCTCGATCATCCAGCGGATATTGGCCACCTCGGGAGGGATCGGCTGGGATTTGGGGATCTTGGCCAGCAGCGCCTTGTATTCAGACTCCACACTCTGCACCTTGAGCATGTGGACCCTGTCCCGGTTCGGGTCGATGGCGAGCTTCTCCAGGCGCCGCTCGATGGCGCGCAGGTAGCGCAGGAGATCCGGCAGTCGCTGCCAGCCGGTCTCGGTCACGAAGCCCTTGTGGATCAGCTTGTCCAGTTGCAGCTGGATGTCCGACATGGCGAAGGCGGTGTCGAGCTGCATCTTGCCCTTGAGCCGCTTCTTGATATCAAAGGAGAGGGTCAGCACGGCTTCCACTTGGCTTGCCACTTCCACCACGGCGTCGTTGAGCTCGGCGCGGACATACTCCTTGAGGGCCTCGAAGCCGGCTTCATCCCAGGCCATGCCGCCGTGCTGCTCGATGAGCTTGTCACAACCGCAGGCGATGCAGTCATCAATCAGCTCGGCCACCTTGCCAAAGGGGTTGAAGTAAAGACCCAGCTTCGCCTTGTTGGGCAGCTTCTCCTGCAGGTACTTGATGGGAGATGGCACCCCCAGCAGCACCAGCCGGCGCTGACCCGCCCACATCAGCTGCTGCTGGGCCACCGGACTCTCCACCAGCTGGATGGCGACCGAATCCTTCTGATCCACCAGGGCCGGATAGGCCTTCACCTCGAATCCGCCGCGCTTCTGGCTGTACTCCTTCGGCAGCTCGCCAAAGCTCCAGAGGGTGAGACCGGACTGCTCGATATCATCGTCCGCCACTTGTGACAGGGTCTCCTGCACCTTGCCGCGCAGGGACTCTTTCAATGCCTCTAGATCCTTGCCTTCCGCCACCTTCTTGTGTTTGTCGTCTACCACCCGGAAGGTGAGTTTCAGGTGATCGGGCACCGCGGTCCAATCCCAGGATTCGCGAGGGACGGTCACGCCGGTCATGCGACGCAGCTGACGCTCCATCTCGTCCAGCAGCGGCCCCTGTTCGGGGTTGATGCTGGCAAGCAGGGCATCGGCATAATTGGGGGCCGGCACGAAGTTCTTGCGCATCGGCTTTGGCATCGCCTTGATGAGGGCCACCAGCAGTTCATGACGCAGCCCCGGGATCAGCCACTCGAATCCTTTCACCTCCACCTGGTTGAGCAGCGGCAGCGGAATATGCAGGGTCACGCCATCGGCGGCCTCCCCCGGCTCGAACTGGTAGGTCAGTTTCAGCTTGAGGCGCCCCTGCTGCCAGAAGTTGGGGTAGTCGAGATCGCTGATGTGGGCCGCATCCCCCTTCATCAGCATCTCTTTTTCGAAGTTGAGCAGCTCGGCGTCCTGCTTCTGCGCCTCTTTCCACCACTTGTCGAAGTGGCGGCTTGATATCACCTCCTCCGGCAAGCGAGCATCGTAGAAGCGGAACAAATCCTCGTCATCCACCAGAATGTCGCGCCGACGGGATTTGTGCTCCAGCGCCTCCACCTCGGCCAGCAGCCTGCGGTTATCGCTGAAGAAGCGGTGGCGGGTCTCGAAATCCCCTTCCACCAGGGCGCGGCGGATAAACAGCTCGCGGCACAGGGCCGGATCGAGGTGGCTGAAGTTGATGGTGCGCTCGGCAACCAGGGTCAGGCCATAGAGGGTCACTTTCTCCTTGGCCATGACGGCGCCGTTCTTCTTCGACCAATGGGGGTCGCTGTGGTGCAGCTTGATGAGGTGGCCCGCCAGCGGCTCCACCCACTCGGGTTCAATCTTGGCGTTGATGCGGGCGTAGAGGCGGGAGGTCTCAACCAATTCTGCGGCCATCACCCACTTGGGCGGCTTCTTGAACAGGCCCGAGGCCGGGAACAGGTGGAAACGGCCGTTGCGGGCCCCCAGAAACTCCGGCTTCTCCAGATCCTTGTTGCCGATATGGCTCAAGAGGCCGGTCAAGAGCGCACAGTGCACCGTCTTGAAATCCGCCGGCTCTGCATTGGCCTTGAAGCCTAGCTCTTTCACCGTCTGGCGCAGTTGGAAGTGGATGTCCTGCCATTCGCGCACCCTCAGATAGGAGAGAAACTCCTTCTGGCACATGCGCCGGAACGGGTTGCTGCCAAGCAGATCCTGCTGCTCTTTCAGGTAGTTCCACAGGTTCACAAAGGCGAGGAAGTCGGACTCCTTGTCTTCAAAGCGTCTGTGCTGCTCGTCGGCGGCCTGCTTCTTCTCCATGGGCCGCTCGCGGGGATCCTGAATGCTGAGGGCGGCGGTGATCACCATCACCTCGCTCAAACAGCCGGTTTGCGCGGCGCTGATCACCATCTTCGCCAGGCGCGGATCAAGGGGGATGCGCGAGAGCTGGCGACCGGTCTCAGTCAGCTGCAGCTTGGCCTCGCGATCGCCCGTGGCGGGCAGCTCGCGCACCGCCTCCAGCTCTTTCAAGAGGGTCAGACCATCCTTGATATGGCGCGACTCCGGCGGCTCAACGAAGGGGAAGGCCTCCATGTTGCCAAGGCCGAGCGCCAGCATCTGCAGGATGACCGAGGCCAGGTTGGTGCGCAGGATCTCGGGGTCGGTGAAGGCCGGGCGGCCGTTGAAATCCTCTTCCGAGTAGAGACGGATACAGATACCGTCCGCCACCCGGCCGCAACGACCCTTACGCTGGTTGGCACTGGCCTGGGAAACCGGCTCGATGGGCAGGCGCTGCACCTTGGTGCGCCAAGAGTAGCGACTGATACGGGCAGTGCCCGGATCAATCACATAGCGAATGCCTGGCACCGTCAACGAGGTCTCCGCCACGTTGGTGGCGAGCACGATGCGACGTCCGGCGTGGGGCTGAAACACCTTGTTCTGCTCGGCGTTGGAGAGGCGAGCGTAGAGCGGCAGTACCTCGGTGTCGCGCAGGTTGAGCTTGCGCAGGGCATCGGCGGTATCGCGGATCTCCCGCTCGCCGTTCATGAAGATAAGGATGTCCCCCAGCCCTTCGCGGGCCAGCTCTTCGACTGCATCGAAGATCCCCTGCAGCTCGTCGCGTTCCTCCAACCCCTCGCTCTTGTCACTGGCGAGCGGGCGGTAGCGCACCTCCACCGGGTAGGTGCGACCGGACACCTCGATCACCGGCGCCTTGTTGAAATGGCGGGAGAAGCGCTGCGGGTCGATGGTGGCCGAGGTGATGATCACCTTGAGGTCGGGGCGCCTCGGCAGCAGCTGTTTCAAGTAACCCAGGATAAAGTCGATGTTGAGGCTGCGCTCGTGGGCCTCGTCGATGATGATGGTGTCGTACTGGGTGAGCATCCGGTCGTTCTGTATCTCCGCCAGCAGGATACCGTCGGTCATCAGCTTGATGTGGGTCTGCTCGCTCACCTGATCGGTAAAACGCACCTTGTAGCCCACGTAGTGACCGAGCTCGGACTCCATCTCTTCTGCGATGCGGGCCGCCACGGTGCGGGCCGCGAGACGCCGCGGCTGGGTGTGGCCGATAAAGCCCTTCACCCCGCGCCCCAGCGCCAGGCAGATCTTGGGGATCTGGGTGGTCTTGCCCGAGCCGGTTTCCCCGGCGATGATCACCACTTGGTGCTCTTCAATGGCTTTGGCGATCTCCGCCTGCTTCTGGCTGACCGGCAGATTGTCCGGATAGGTGACTCTGGGCACGCCCGCCAGACGGGCCTGGTAGCGCGCCTCGGCCGCATCCAGATCGGCGGCGATGGTCTCGAGCACCGCCCCCTGCTTGCCCTCGGGCAACTTCTTGACCCCGTGCAGACGGCTGGAGAGACGACGGGCGTCGAGGTTCATGCAGGCAGATAGACGGCGGCGCAGCGCCTCGATAGAGAGAGACAAGGTACGAATTCCTTAAAAAGAGTGCCCATCAAGGGCCATATCGATAGCTGGGGGAGATCCTAAAGAGCGAGGCTGGGCGGTGCAAGCCTTAAAGCGGCGAGTGAGGGCGTAACGGGTAGCGGGCCTGAATGCCGGCCATAAAAAAGAGCAGGCACCTGCCTGCTCCTTGCATACAACCGGTGTCAGCCGTTGGCCTGGTGCACGAAGCAGGTGCCAAGCTGGGCGTGAATGGCCTGCATCACGTTGTGGCGGCTGATCACCCCGAGCAGGCGCCCCTCCTCCACCACCGGATAGATCTTGGGTTTTTGGCCCATCATCATCTCGGCCAGATCCAGGATGCTGGTGTCGGGGCCCACCGCCAGCACCTCCTTGCGCATCACGTCCCTGACCTGGGCCACCTGTTCACAGTGATAGGCCTCTTTCAGCATGACGGCGATGCAATCCTGCTCGGATACCCAGCCAATCAGATGCCCCTGACTGTCCACCACTGGGCCGCCCAGCTGATGGCTGTTGAGAAATTTGGTGACTGCACTTTGCACCATCATGTCCGCGCTGAACGTGATGGGTTTGGTCTGCATGTAGTCCCTTGCTTTGAGTGATTCCATGACGCTTCCCCCAACAGGCCTCCCCCGAGGGAGGCAAGAGCCGGACACTATGCCTGGCTCCCTCCAAGCATAGCTCGCAGCCGTCAGGAAATGGATTGCAGCAAGAGCAGCAGCTCGTTCTGGCTGTGACAGTCGGTCTTCTTGAACACCCCCTTGAGGGTGGAGCGCACGGTTTCCACCTTGACCCCGCGCAGTTCGGCGATGTCGTTACTGCTGTACCCCTTGCTCATCAGCACCAGCAGCTCCTTCTCACCGATGGTAAGGGGGTACAGGCTGGCCAGCGCCTCGATATCGGGGTTGAAGGAGTGCTCGGGATCTCGCAGCACCACCTCCACATAGCGCTCGAACCGGCTCAGACCGCTCATCAGGGAACACTGGATCAGCAGCGGCCTGAGATTGGCCTGACGGGGAATGGACATATAGGCGCTTGCTCCCGGCAACAAATAGGCAAAACCACTCAGGATCTCCTTGAGCTGGCGTTGCTGCTCTTTATTTTGCAAAGAGAAAATGCCATTGATGGCGCGCAGCTCCACATTTTCATCGGCGATGCGATTGAATGCCACATTGGAATAATGGATATGTCCCTTGTCATCTATGATGGCGCTGGGCTTATTATGGTTTTTCACCAGCTGCTGCAGCTGGTAGTTCTGGGTTTCCAGGGCCAGCAGATTCCAATAATGGTGGCTCCAGGCGGCAAGACCGGAATAGATTTCGGAGAGGGACGTGAGTTCCTGACTGCTGAAATCCTCCTGCGCCGCCCCACGGTAGCTGCACAGGCTGCTAAGCCCCCGTCCCTTGACCTGACAGACGCCCCCCGCCGCGAACTGGGCGCCGAAACTGGCCAGCAGCCCCACCGAGTTCGAGAGGGTGTTGGCACTGACGATCCCCTGGCAGCCCTTGTCCAGATAATGATTGAACCACACATCCTGGCGATGGTGTTGCACATAGAACTGCTGCTGGGCCTCGGTCAGACCGCTGGAAAAAAGCTTTATTCCGTCGCTCTTGTCATCGTCCCGCAATAAAAACAGGGACGAACTGCAGGACACATCCGCACGAAATTGGTCCACGACCAGCTTAATGTCAGAATCATTAATACCGCACTCATATAACTGGCTGATATAGGGCGATATCCTTTCTTTCTCTAATGCCTTCACACCCGAACTCCTAATTCTTATTTTTATTGAAGGGGCATCTTACTCTGCAATGAGAAACTCGAAAAGTAGTCAAATGAATAAAGCCTTTATGACCAATTGATTAATGGTCATGAATAACGTCCATTCATGAAAAGAGTGAAAAAAGACGTGTCATGGCTCAGGTTTTCCTTAGAGCCGGTCGCTTTAAAGCTCTTTTCTGGCGCTGTTTGGCCTGCACCTATGCACGCTTCCACCTGCATAAACGCCTTCGTGATGGACCTGCCGACTCCTTCCCCGCTACCGGTATCCGCCGCTCTACCTCATTCCGGATTCATATGAATTAAATGTTTCCACTGTGTTTTATTTTTGTTTCTTTTCTATTTTCATTCTTCATGTCGCTCGGTATTGTATATACAAATTTCGTCATCAACGGAGTTGAACCATGTGGACCACAAGGAGAGGAAATGGAACCTGAACGCGTACTCACGGCACCGGCTGGTGCCGGGGCTGGCCTCAAGCTGCTGCTGACCAGTCTGCTCGGCATCGCCATCTTTTTCGTGCCCTTCGAGCTGGGGGGCCGCAGCACCATACTGGTGGATCACCTGGCCGGCGCCCTGATAGCGCAGCGCCCTGTTGCCCTTGGCATCATTCTGCTGATCATCGCCTACGGCGCCATCACCCCCCTGCTGGATGGCCGCTGGCGCGCCCGCCCCATCGACCGGGTGCTGAGCCTGTTCAAGGTGCTCGGCCTGGTACTGGCCATCATGTACGTGGCAAACATCGGGCCCGCCTGGCTGATGACGCCGGACAGGCTGCCCTTCCTGTTCGACAAGCTCGCCATGTCGGTGGGCCTCATCGTGCCCATCGGGGCCATGGCGCTGACCTTCCTGCTCGGCTTCGGCCTGCTTGAGCTCATCGGCGTGCTGATGCAGCCCGTGATGCGCCCCCTGTGGCGCACGCCCGGCCACTCTGCCATCGATGCGGTCGCCTCCTTCGTGGGTAGCTACTCGGTAGGTCTGCTCATTACCAACCGTGCCTTCCTGGCGGGCAAGTACACGGTGCGGGAAGCCGTCATCATCGCCACCGGTTTCTCCACCGTCTCCGCCGCCTTCATGATCATCGTGGCCAAGACCCTCAACCTGATGGGTCACTGGAACTTCTACTTCTGGTCCACCCTAGTGATCACTTTCGTCATCACTGCCATCCTGGCCCGCATTCCCCCCATCAGCACCATGAACGATGAGGGGGAAACCGACGAGCTGCTACCTGTCGGCCAGAGTCGCTTGCAAGCCGCCCTCGCCTGCGGTCTGGCCCAGTCCAGCCAGGCGGATCCCGTGCTCAAACAGCTGAGGGACAACCTCAAAGACGGGCTGCAGATGGCCGCCGCCGTGGTGCCCACCATACTGTCGGTCGGCCTGCTGGGCCTGCTGTTGGCGCAGCACACCCCGCTGTTCGATCTGCTGGGCTGGCTGCTGTGGCCCCTGACCTGGCTGCTGGCCCTCGGTGAACCGCTGGAGACGGCGCGAGCCCTCTCGGCCGGGCTGGCGGAGATGTTCCTGCCCGCCATCCTGCTCAAGGATGCGGACTTGCTGGTGCGCTATGTGACCGCCGTGGTCTCGGTGAGCTCGGTTCTCTTCTTCTCCGCCTCCATCCCCTGCATCCTGGCAACCCGGATCCCGGTGAGCGTGGGGCAGCTGGTGGTGATCTGGCTGATGCGCACCCTGCTTGGCATCTTCCTCGCCGCCCTGTGCGGCCGGCTCGCCCTGGCCATCGGCTGGCTCGGCTAAGCGACACGCCCCAAAACAACAAAGCGCCATCAGGCGCTTTGTTGTTAACGGGCAAGTTAAGCATTCACTCGAGCCATTTTCGCAACGCGATCGTGGCGAGATCCACAAAGGCACGTAATCTTGGCGGCATGAAACGCTGCCTTGGATAGACGATATGGATAGGATCGGCCTTCCCCTGCCATTGGGGAAGAACAGCCACCAGTCTCCCCTCATCGCAAGCCTGGCGGCACAGATATGACGGCAAGAGTGCCACCCCCTCACCAGCCAGCACCATGGTCATGATCAAACCGACATCGTTGATCAGCGTCTGCCGTGACAAAGGGACGGTCACGCTGTTGGCGGCCTCGTCCTGAAGATCCCAGGACTCTTTGCCCAGGGAGGTGAACTGCAGGCAGGCATGATGTCGCAGCGCCTGAGGTGCCTCTATCGCCGCCGCACTGGCAAGATAATCCGGGCTCGCGAACAGTGCCCAGCGTGCAACGCCCACCGGCCTGGCGATCAGCGTCGAGTCCTTGAGAGGGCCGGTGCGGATGGCGACATCGACGCCTTCCGCCACCAGATCCACGTAGCGGTTCATCAGCACCAGTTCCACGTCGACCTTTGGCCACCGGCTGCGCATCTGCGCCAGGAGTGACGACAGGATCTGATCGCCGATATCAACGGGGGCCGTGATCCGCAGCAATCCGCAGGGCTCCTCCCGCGACTCGCTCATGGCAGCCTCGGCATCGAACACATGCACCAACCCGGCCGACGCGTGCTCGAAATAGATCTCTCCGGCCTCGGTCAGATGCAGACGACGGGTCGTCCGTTGCAAGAGCGTGACGCCCAGGCGCGCCTCCAGCATGGCCACCCGATGGCTGACCGTTGAGGTCGGCAACCCCAGCAGACGTGCTGCGGCACTGAAGCTGCCGGCCTGCACGACCTTGACGAATACAACGACCTGATTGAAGTCCATCTTCCAACTCAATAGAAAGTGTTTTCTGATTTAACCATCTAGTTGGACAGATGACCACTTCCTACACTGGTGCCATCGCGTCAACGGAGACACCGAGATGAAAGAACTGGCATTTATCAAGCGCAGCAATGGACAGCACTGGGTGGGGGACGGCTTCCCCGTGAGGAACATCTTCTCCTACCACGACATCGCCGAAGAGATCTCCCCCTTCCTGATGATGGACTACGCGGGCCCGGCCACGTTTCCGGCCACGTCTCATCGGCTCGGGGTCGGCCAGCATCCTCACCGCGGGTTCGAAACGGTGACCATCGTCTATGACGGCGGCGTCTCTCACAGAGACTCCTCGGGAGGTGGCGGCACCATAGGGCCGGGGGACGTGCAGTGGATGACGGCCGCATCCGGCCTCATCCATGAGGAGTACCACAGCCCGGACTTTGCCAGGACTGGCGGCACCTTCGAGATGGTGCAGCTGTGGGTGAACCTGCCCGCCCGTGACAAGATGGCGCCCCCCGGCTACCAGGGCATCACCGCAGGTGAGATCCCTCGGGTAGCTTTGCCGGATGGTGCTGGCGAAGCGCGCATCATCGCCGGACGCTTCGGCGAGGCCGCTGGCCCTGCCCGCACCTTCACCCCGATGAACGTCTGGGACCTGCGCCTGCACGCCCATCACAGGGTAACACTCTCCTTGCCACAGGGGCATACCACCGCCTTGTTCGTGCTCAAAGGGGCCATTCGTCTAGGCGACCGCCACCCGGTTCGCACCGCCGAACTGGCGGTCATGGAACGCCGCGGCACAGAACTCGTGATGGAGGTCGAGGAGGAGACGACGCTGTTGCTGCTCAATGGCGCCCCCCTCAATGAACCCATCGTCGGTCATGGTCCCTTCGTCATGAATACCCAGGAAGAGATCGTGCAAGCCATCCATGATTACAACAGAGGCCGTTTCGGCCAGATCGGGCGCTGAACCCCAAGTCCGGCAACAGAGGAACAGTGATCAGCCCCGTCCATGTCGGCGGTGCCAGACCCGGCATAGCCAAGATGACACGGACACCACACTGGCGCCTGTACTGGCTGGCCGGCCCCTCGATAACGCGTCGGAAACGATCGAACGGCCAAGTACAGAGTGTGCTGCAACCACCGTAAATGACCTGACCAACAAACCTGGAGAAAAGTCATGAACAAGCCCTACGTCAAACTCGACAAGCACAACGCTGCCGTGCTGCTGGTGGATCACCAGGCCGGCCTCTCCTCCCTGGTGCGCGACATCGAACCGGACAAGTTTCGCAACAATGTCCTGGCGCTGGCCGCGACGGCCAAGTATTTCCAGCTGCCCACCATACTGACCACCAGTTTCGAAAACGGGCCCAACGGCCCATTGATGACGGAACTCAAAGAGACCTTCCCGGATGCCCCTTACATTGCCCGCCCCGGGCAGATCAATGCCTGGGACAACGAGGCGTTCGTCAAGGCCGTCAAGGCCACCGGCAAGAAACAGCTGATCATCGCCGGCATCGTCACCGAGGTGTGCGTGGCCTTCCCGGCCCTGTCCGCACTCGAGGAGGGATACGAGGTGTTTGTCATCACCGATGCCTCGGGGACGTTCAACGAGATCACCCGTCACTCGGCCTGGGATCGCATGTCATCCGCCGGCGCGCAGCTGATGACCTGGTTTGGCGCCGCCTGTGAACTGCACCGGGACTGGCGCAACGATGTGGAGGGGCTGGGTACTCTATTCGCCAACCACATCCCCGACTATCGCAACCTGATCAACAGCTACACCACTGTCCAGAGCAGCAAGTAGCCTGACACCGGCCCCGGGTAACCGGGGCCCTTGTTGGGCCACGGCTCGGTTACTCCCATACTCCCGAGGCGTCTGCAAGAGAAGATTTCCCCCGCCAGGTGTGCATGGGCGGGGCAGGAGTATGTATACGGTCCCCCCTCGAGCAGGTGGGTCAGGCACTCCTCAAACCAGCGCGCAAGAGAGTGAAACATGCTCGCGGGGTGCAAGGAGGCACAGGACAAGTCAGCAGGGGCAACGGTACGGCGAAGCACGCTCGGGAAGGGACGTTTGCCGTGCAGAGGCGAGCTCGGTCACAGCCCGGGCAGGATGGGGTAAAAACAAAACGCAGCGGGGACGGGGCAAACCGTATCCGCTGCGTCATGACGAGGCTCGACTACCCCTGATGCGGGGCGGCGTACCTCTCTATCCGACAGAGCCACGAGGCATAGCCTCTTGACTCAACAGAAATGAGATCCTCAGAACGGCATCTTGAAGCCCGGGGGCAGTTGCATGCCGCCGGTCAGCTCGCCCATCTTGGCCTTGTTCTGCTCTTCCACCCGGCGCACGGCATCGTTGACGGCCGCGGCGACCAGATCTTCCAGCATCTCCTTGTCATCTTCCATCAGGCTGGGATCGATCTCGATACGACGCACGCTGTGGCTGCCCGCCATGGTCACCTTGACCATGCCGGCGCCGGCTTCGCCGACCACTTCCATCTGGGCCAGCTGCTCTTGCATTTTCTGCATGCGCTCTTGCATCTGTTGGGCCTGTTTCATCAGGTTACCCATTCCACCTTTACCAAACATAGATCGTCTCTCGTCTTGAAATCCGGCATCCAGCGCCGGGCTGTGGGTTCATCTGCCCTAAATGGGGGCAGCCAAAGATCTTTTCAACCGGGGGGCAGCCCCCGGCACGGTTTTTTCATCGCCGCTCAGCGACTCAGGGGCTCGATGCTCTCGGGATGGAGCACGGCGCCGAAGCGCTGCTGCAAGAATTGTACGTTGGGATCGGCCGCCAGATCCCGGCTCACCTGCTCGCGCACCCCGAGATAGAGGCGGTGCTCTATCTCGAGCGGCGTCTCCCGCTCGGGATCCGTGCCGAGAGTCACCTCGATATGCACAGCCCCACCCAGTTCGGGGCCGATGATCTCGGCCAGATCGGCGCGGGCCTTGTCACTCACCAGATGGCGCTGCTCGGGCTTGAGCAGGAGCGACACCCGCTCCCCCTCGCGGGTCATCACGGCGTTGATGGCCAGCTGACGCAGCCGGCCGCCCACCCCGGTACGGGCGATGAGTTCGGCCCAGGGGTCGCCGCAGTTGACCAGCAGGGAAGAGGGGATCAGGCGGGCGACCTCCCCCTCCTCCTCGGGTTGCTCGTCACTCTCCAGCGCATCCCAGTCGATGGTCTCCATCACTGGGGCAGGCTGCGGCTCGGGTTCGCCCGGCAGCTCGGGGCCTCTCGGCAACTCGGGTACCACGGGCCGCGGCGCCGGCGCCACCCGCTGAGCCGGTGCGCCGTCCAGATCCCAGGGTGGCAGATCATCTCCCTTGGGAGACGTCGCCGCGGGACGCATCGAGGCTGGCGTCACTGCCGGTGCAGGCTCGCCAAAGCCCTGGGCCAGGTACTCTTCATAGTCGTTGCCCCCCTCGTCATAGGCATCGAGAGGGGGAAGATCGTCATAACCTCCCAAAGGCGCTGGTTGAGCTGCTGAGGCCGGCGTCACCTGGGGCGCCGGTGGCACCTCGGCCTGGCGCTGGGGAGCCGGCTTGACCGGTGCCACCCGTGAAGGGGTCGAGGGTGCCGTCGCGGCCTCGCCTCGCAGCCGGCTGCGCAGCAGATTGCGCTTGCCGAGCAGGCTCTGCATGCTGGAGATCCCCTGGGGCTCGGCAGACTCGACCGGTGCGGCGGTCTCGGGCACTGCCTGTGCTGCGGGGATTTCCTCGGGAAGCTCTGCCTGGGGCTGCGGGGCTGAGCCGACCGGTTCGCGGGTGGCGGCTTCATAACCCATGCCCGCCGCCTCCTGCAGCAGCTCTTCCTGCTCGGCAAACAGGCGTGCGCTCTCCTCGTCGGCGTCGACAATAGCGGGCTCCGCCTCGCCCGTCTCCACGGCGAGCGCTGGCGCAGAGGCAACATCGGCCTGTGGCGTCGGCATCACGACCTCGGCCGGCATCAGGCTCCCCCCGTGCGGGGCCGGCTCAGCCCCTTGAGGCTTTCCCGGCAGGGTCGATACGGCCTCCCTCCCCGCCGCTGAGGGGACTTGCCCGGCCATGGCTGGCGGCAAGGCCGTCAGGTTGGCAGGGTGCATCACCTCACGGCGCGGCGAGAAGGCGAGCATCCGCAGGCAGGTCATCTCAAGCGCGGTACGCCCATCAGGGGCCCAGGGCAGATCCTTGCGCCCCCCCAGCACGATTTGATAGCAGAGCTGCACCTCTTCCGGGCTCATGGCCCGGGCCAGCTGCAGCAGGGCATCGGCATCCGCCCCCTGCTCCTGCACGCTGGCCGGCAGCAGCTGCGCCATGGCAACCCGGTGAAGCAGGGCTTCCAGCTCGGCGTGGAGCTGATCAAAATCCGGCCCCAGGGTGGCGATCTCGGTGATCTTGGCCATGGTAGCCGGGGCATCCTGGCGCAGGATGGCCTCCAGCAGCTGGTGCAGGTGGTGATGATCGAGGGTGCCCAGCATGGTGAGCACGCTGTCCAGCCGCACGCTGCCGTTGCCGTGGGCCAGGGCCTGATCCGTCAGGCTCAGGGCATCGCGCATGCTGCCGTCCGCCGCCTTGGCCAGAGCCAGCAGGGCGCGTGGCTCGAAGGGTTGACCCTCCTGGTCCAGCACCCATTCGAGCTGCCTGGCGATCTGGGTCTGATCCAGACTCTTCAGATGAAACTGCAGGCAGCGCGAGAGAATGGTGATAGGGAGCTTCTGGGGATCCGTGGTCGCCAGCAGAAACTTCACATAGGGGGGCGGCTCTTCCAGGGTCTTGAGCAGGGCGTTGAAGCTGTGGCGCGACAACATGTGCACTTCGTCGATGAGGTACACCTTGAAGCGGCCACGGGCCGGGCGGTACTGGACGTTGTCCAGCAGCTCGCGGGTATCTTCCACCTTGGTACGGGACGCCGCGTCGATCTCCAGCAAGTCGACGAAGTTGCCCTGATCGATCTCGCGACAGGTATCGCACACGCCGCACGGGTGGCTGCTGATCCCCTGCTCGCAGTTGAGGCTCTTGGCCAGGATGCGGGCGATGGTGGTCTTGCCCACCCCGCGGGTCCCGCTCAGCAGATAGGCGTGATGAAGCCGACCCTGATCCAGGGCGTTGGTCAAGGCGGTCAGCACATGCTGCTGGCCTACCACTTGTTCAAACGTATGGGGGCGCCATTTACGCGCCAGAACCTGATAGCTCATAGATCTCGATGCTGGAAAACGAGGCATTGAGGCAGGATGCTAACACAAATGGGGGGCTGGCTGTATGGCCTATCGGCCGCCTTGGGAGGGATCGCTTGATTTTCAAACCGGTGCCTGTTCAGGCACCGGTTGTCGGCAGATGGCAGCGTGACGAAGCCTGCCTGTCACGCACCTTCGCGGCTCAGGCGCCCGCGAGTTCCACCAGAGAGACCACCTTGACGCCAGCGGCGGTCAGACGGGCATCTCCACCGAGGGACGGCAGGGAGATGATGAAGGCGGCATCCGCCACTTCCCCGCCTGCACGGCGGATCAACTTGACGGTGGCATCGACGGTACCGCCGGTGGCCAGCAGATCGTCCACGACCAGCACCTTGTCACCGGGCACGATGGCATCGGTGTGCAGCTGCAGGGTGTCAGTACCGTACTCGAGGGCATAGGACTCCTCGATGACGCTGCGGGGCAGCTTGCCCGGCTTGCGTACCGGCACGAACCCCAGCCCCATGGCGTAGGCGACCGGTGCGCCAAAGATGAAGCCGCGGGCCTCGGTGCCGACAATCTTGGTGATCCCTTGATCACGGTAATGGTCGGCCAGCAGATCGATGGTGGCCTTGAAGGCCTCGGCGTTCTCGATCAGGCTGGTGATGTCGCGAAACAGGATGCCCGGCTTCGGATAGTCGGGGATGGTCTTGATGCTCGCTTCGATAAACTTCAGGGTATCCGGATTCATTATTTGACCGCTTATTTTTGCGCCCAGACGTGGCGGCTATTGCAATGCCCGCCAGCGGGCAATAAAAAGGCCCGTCATGCAAACAATGACAGGCCGACTCCATAGCATTATTGCCGCAATAGCTTAGGGATTTCACTTCTTCATTGCAACTGGCTCCAGCACCGGCACGCGCATCAACCAGGTGAGCAGGATCACCATTATGACAACGAGCAGCAGCCTCACCCAGGGCAGCGGCACGACCAGCAGCGACACCGAGAAGGAGAGCAGGATGAAGATGATGGCCCGACGTCTGGCATGGCGGCGAATGCCGCGATACAGCTGCCAGTCCTCAATGGGGGGCCCGAACCAGGGATGGGCCAGCAGCCAGCGGTGAAACCGGGGAGACGAGCGGGCAAAGAGTGCCGCCGCCAGCAGCATGAAGGGGGTGGTCGGCAACAGGGGCAGGACTATCCCGAGTATCCCGGTGGCGAAGGCGAGCCAGCCCAGGGCCATCAGACACCAGCGTTTCATGGGTACTCCTCTGAAATGTATCTCTGCCTTTAGCCTAACAGAGTTGGCCCAAAAGCTGACAGCCTGGCCCAGGCAACGGCAGTCGATTGGGCTCATCGAGTGGGCAGACGGCTGACAACACCCGCCATTGCCACTACAATCTGCGCTCTTTTTTCTCCCCTTGTCTTCGGAAGCAGCTATGCGCGTTATTTTGGCCCCCATGCAGGGGGTGCTGGATCACCTGATGCGGGAGGTGCTCACCTCCGTCAACGATTACGACCTCTGCGTCAGCGAATTCATCCGGGTGGTCGATCAGCTGCTGCCCGCCAAGGTCTTCCATCGCCTCTGCCCCGAGCTCAAGCAGGATGGCAAGACCCGAGCCGGCACCCCGGTGCGGGTGCAACTGCTGGGCCAGCATCCAGAGTGGCTGGCAGAAAACGCGGTGCGCGCCATCGAGCTCGGCTCTCCCGGGGTCGATCTCAACTTCGGCTGCCCCGCCCCCACGGTCAACAAGAGCAAGGGGGGCGCCGTGCTGCTCAAGGAGCCCGAGACCGTCTATCGCATCGTCAAGGCGGTGCGTGAGGCGGTACCCTCCCACTTGCCGGTGAGCGCCAAGATCCGCCTCGGCTATGATGACAAGGCGCTCTATCTGGACAACGCCCAGGCCGTCTATCAGGGGGGGGCCGACGAGCTGGCCGTCCATGCCCGCACCAAGCGGGAAGGCTACAAGGCACCTGCCCACTGGGAGTACGTGGACGCCATTCGCCGCGCCCTGCCCATCCCCGTCACCGCCAACGGCGAGATCTGGAACCATGCCGATGCCCTGACCTGCGCCCGGGTCTCCGGTTGCGATGCCCTGATGGTGGGCCGGGGTGCCATCTCCCTGCCCAACCTCGCCAACGTGATGAAAACGGGGTGTGCTCACATGAGCTGGGACGAGGTCTTGCAGCTGATGGTGACCTATACCGAGCAGGATCTGGCGAGCGACAAGGCCGACTACTACCCCAGCCGCATCAAGCAGTGGTTCTCCTACATAGTGCGGGAATACCCCCAGGCCGACGAGCTGTTTCGCCGCATCCGCACCATCAAGACCGCAGACGAGATCCGCGCCGCCCTCGAGCGCGAGTGCGCCGCCCGGGCCTAGTCTTGGCTGCCGCCGCGCGGCGGCTTATGATATCGGCACTGTGACAGGAGGTCAGGATGCAGGGCGTACCGGTCAAGTTTACCCATCAGCACGACAGAGCCGATTTTCGCGCCCTGCCGGGACAGCCGGCGATCGAGCTCTACCGCGCCCACATCCAGCACCACACCTTCGATCCCCACAGCCACGAGGGATTTGGCCTAGGTGTCATCGAGTGTGGTGCCGAGCGCTTTCGCTATCGCGGCAGCCAGCTCCTGGCAGGCCCCGGCAGCCTGGTGCTGATGAACCCCGATGAGCTGCACACGGGCGAGGCCGCCTGCGAGCAGGGGTGGCGCTATCGCATGCTCTATCTGCCTGCCGATCGACTCGAGGCCATCAGCGGCGAGCGAGGCTGGTATTTCGCCGAGGCAGTGCGCAGTGACCCCCAGGCCGCGCCCGTCTTGCAGGCGGCCCTCGACGCCCTCTGGCACTGCGACAGCGGGCTCGCCGCCGACGGCCTGCTGCTCAACGTGTGCGAAACCCTGCGTCCCCACGCCCGTACCCTGGCGGCCCCGCACGAAGCGGCCCACCCCCTGGGCCTTGCCATCGACTATATGCAGGCCTGTTTCACTCGCCCCATTACCCTGGCCGAACTGGCCGGGGCGGTGAACCTCAGTCCCTACCACTTCCAGCGCAGCTTCAAGGCCCGCTTTCACGTCACTCCCCAGCAGATGCTGATGGCCATCCGCCTGCAGCGTGCCAAGGGGTGGCTGGCCGCCGGTCTGCCCGCCGCCGAGGTGGCCGCCGCCTGCGGCCTGGCCGATCAGTCCCACCTCAACCGAGCCTTTCTGCGCCGCTATGGCACCACCCCGGTACGCTACCAGAAGCAGGTGCAAGCCGGCCGCTAAAGCGCAATCTGGTTCAATACGCCCCCTTCGCCGCCTGCTAGGCTGACCTCCTTCTTCTCCATTGGATACGTGATCATGTTGCTCGGAGTCTTGTTTGCCCTGCTGGCCGGCCTGATGTGGGGGCTCATCTTCGTCGCCCCCCTGCTGGTGGACGGCTACCCTCCCGCCCTGCTCGCCAGCGGCCGCTACCTCGCCTTCGGCCTTATCGTGCTGCCGCTCGCCTGGCGGGCCCGCAAACGCCTCGCAGCCCTCTCGCCCAGCGACTGGCGCGAGGCCCTCGCCCTCACCCTGGTGGGCAACCTTGTCTATTACTTCTGCCTGTCGGGGGCCATCTTGCGCATCGGCTCGCCCCTGGCGGCCATGATCATCGGCACCCTGCCTGTGGTCACCGCCCTGGCAGCCAACCACCTTTATGGCGAGCGGGACGGCCGCCTATCACGCACCCGGCTCTACCCAGCCCTGCTGCTGATGGGGGCCGGCCTCTACCTGGTCAACCGCGCCGAGCTGACCTGGCACGCCGACGCGCGCACCGATCAGCTGTTCGGGCTCGCCCTGGCGGTGGCCGCCGTGCTCTGCTGGACCTGGTATCCCCTGCGCAACGCCCGCTGGCTACGCGCACACCCGGGCCGCAGCCCGGCCGTATGGGCTACCGCACAGGGGCTGGTTACCCTGCCGGTGGCGCTCATCGCCTACCTCGGCAGCCTCGGTCACCTGGCCCTGAGTGCGCCGGAGTTCCCCCTGCCCTTCGGGCCGACACCTTTGCGATTCGTGCTGCTGATGGGGGCGGTGGGGCTCTTCTGCTCCTGGCTCGGCACCCTGTGCTGGAACGAGGCGAGCCAGCGCCTGCCGACCGTGATGGTCGGGCCGCTCATCGTATTCGAGACTCTGGCGGGGCTGCTCTACGCCTTCATGCTGCGCGGGGCCATGCCCCCCATGAGTACCCTGATTGGCGTCGTCTGCCTGGTGGCGGGGGTGCTCTACGTGCTCGCCGGCAAGCCGCAACCGCAGCCGGAAAAACGCGCCAAAGCACGGTTAACTTGACTCATGTCATCTTGATAAACTGCTTCTTTCCCTATACTGGCCGGGTTTTATGACTCGTCTTTGGGGGCTGCAGTGTGTGAAGTGACGCAAGCCCGGTTGGCCGAATGGCATGAGCGCCTTCTGACCGACTGGGCGCAAACAAGAGAAGAGCTGATGGGTCAGCTCAAGGCCTGTCGACAAGACGACTGGGCACAGAAGGTGGAGAATTGCGAGCGGGATCAACTGGTGGATCTGACCAGTCGTCTCGATCTGCCCAAGGTGGCGCAAAGTGTGGCGCGCCTCAAGCGGCTCGACGCCGCGCTTTGCCAGATGGATCTCGGACTCTATGGGCTCTGCTCCGACTGCGAGGAGCCGCTCGACATCGACCAGCTTGATCTGGATCCCACCCTGCAGCGCTGCACGCGCTGTGAAGCCCGCTATCGCAAGGGATTTCACGCCCACGAACTCTGAGGGGGGATACCTCTCCCCTCGTTCATCCCCTGATTGCCCTTCTTGCCAAGGCCCTGCCCGGCAGCCCGCAATGCAGGGAACAACCTCCTTTGCACAGTCCGGATCAGAGTGCGGCGGCTACCGTGAGCCGTGCGACCTTGACGGGTCTCCCGGGCCAGCGCTCCTATTCCGTCAGCGCATGTTTCTGCGCATAGGCATAGAGCCCCATGCGATTGCGCACCCCCAGCTTGGTGTAGATGGAGGTCAGGTGGTTGCGCAGGGTGTGCTCACTGATGTTCAGACGCGCGGCGATCTCCAGCGTGCTCGCATCCAGGCCCAGAGTGATGGCGACGATGGTCTGCCTCTCCTTGCGGGTCAGCCGCGCAATCTTTGCCTGCTCGGCATGACTGGCCCCCCTCTCCCGCGCAATGGTCATCAAAATGCGCTCGGTTGCGGCGCGATCCACCCAGTATTCTCCTCCATGCACCTTGCGGATGGCCTTGCACAGCACCTCGACCGACTCCCGCTTGCTGATGGCACCGCAGGCTCCGGCCAATACCGCTCTGTCCTGCAGATCCATGTCCTCCGTGGTGGCAATGGTCAGCACGCGCACCTGGGTGCCAGAGAGCAAGGAGGAGATCTGCTCCATGCCATTGTTGCCGTCCAGATCGAACAAAACGACATAGGTCTTGCCCGGCGCTATCCACTGCGCGGCCTCGGCGGGATCGGCCACACAGGCGATCACCTTCATCTCGCCGGGCATCGTATTGATCGCCCCGCACAACCCCCATGCGACTATCGGCAAGTCGCAGACCAAGATCACCTCGATGATGGCGTCCATACCCGGCTCTCCAAGCGCTGACAACGATGTGACAGGCATCCAGCCTGACAACAGTTTTCCCCCTCTTAAACTAGTCGAAATATCCTGGTTTTGTCCTAAGTCAAACAGCACTTTGTCCCGTATAAATCGGTCGGATTTTTCCATGTTTCGGCGCAAGCCCCTGACCTAGGCTATCTGCATGACAACGCCAACCCACACCAATGCTCGTCGACATGAGCGCGTCGCGGCGGTGCTGCCAATCCGGCTCTCGGGCCAGACGGGCTACACCCGGGACATCAGCATCGGTGGCTGCTACCTGCAACTCGAGGGCACGGCCATGACTGACTGCGACGTCTGCTTCGAGCTCGACATGGGCATGACACACGGCGCCATGACGATGCGCTGCTGCGGGCAGGTGGTGAGACGGGAGCAAGAGGGCTGTCTGACCGGGATAGCGGTCAAGATCAAGGAAATGCAACTGCTGGTGAAATAACCCCGATAGTTGCCAAGTGCGCGAACAGGTTGCCATGGAGGCAATCTGAAAATCTGAAGTTAAGGAGAGCAGAGATGGCCACCACGACAGACGGCGGAACCGTTACCTCATTTTCCAATACCACCCAAGCCAAGGACGACAGTTTCAGCAGTGCACTCATCAATGGCGTCAGTGGCAGCCTCATCACCGAAGATTTCGCCGGCATCGTCTATCTCGACGTCATGGCCAACGATCTCGGCGGCAATGCCAAGACACTCTGGTCACTGGACGACGGGATCAGCTCATCTACCTCCACCAAGCTCTATGCCCCCACAGATCTTCTTACCCAGGACACGGCCAGATACGAGTCGATCAGCACAGACACCAGCTATTTTGGCGCCAAAATCTGGATCACCTCGGAGGGCAAGGTGGGCTACGATGCCAGCACCCTGTCCGCCACGTTCAGGGAGGCCCTGCAGGCGCTCTCCCCCGGGCAGACGCTGAGCGACAGCTTCACCTACTCGATCCGCCTCGGGAACGGTACCCTGAGCTGGGCCACGGCCAAGATCCAGTTTGCTGGTGTCAACGACGCCGCTGTCTTCACTGGCACCAACACTGTTACCCTCAGTGAGGGGGATACCCCGCAAAGCACAGGCGGCAAACTCAACGCCACCGACGTCGACAGCCTCGCCACCTTCATGCCACAAACCAACGTGGCCGGCAGCAACGGCTACGGCAAGTTCACCATCGCCGCGGATGGCACCTGGACCTACGTCATGGACAACGCACACGACGAGTTTGTCGGAGGCCAGGACTACACCGATTCCCTCACTGTCGCCACCGCAGACGGCACCACCCAGGTGTTGACCGTGACCATGCACGGCACCAACGATGCCGCCGTCATCACCGGCACGGCGACCGACAGCGTGCTCGAGGCCGGCGGGGTGGCCAACGGCACACCCGGCGACGCCAGCGCCAGCGGTGACCTGGATGCCGCCGACGTGGACAGCTCGAACGCCTTTGTCGTGCAGAGCGCCGTCGCCAAAACCTATGGCACCTTCAGCATCGATGCCGCCGGGGTCTGGAGTTACACCCTGGATAACAGCAACACTGCGGTGCAGGCCCTCAACCCGGGCAGCACGCCGCTGCACGAGCTGGTCACGGTGGCCACGGCAGACGGCACCGAGCAGGTCATCGACATCACCATCAACGGCAGCAACGATGCCGCGGTGATCACCGGCACGGCGACCGACAGCGTGCTCGAGGCCGGCGGGGTGGCCAACGGCACACCCGGCGACGCCAGCGCCAGCGGTGACCTGGATGCCGCCGACGTGGACAGCTCGAACGCCTTTGTCGTGCAGAGCGCCGTCGCCAAAACCTATGGCACCTTCAGCATCGATGCCGCCGGGGTCTGGAGTTACACCCTGGATAACAGCAACACTGCGGTGCAGGCCCTCAACCCGGGCAGCACGCCGCTGCACGAGCTGGTCACGGTGGCCACGGCAGACGGCACCGAGCTGGTCATCGACATCACCATCAACGGTGCCAACGATACCCCGACGCTCAACATCACCCAAAGTGGTACCACCACCTTTACCGAGTTGAGCGGCCCGGATACACCAACCAACGACGTCACGCTGCTGAGTGCGGCCGCTATCGTCGATCTGGATCACATCAGACCTCAATCGATTGCGGTGACTATCACCAACACCAAGGCTGGTGATCAACTGCTGTTTACCAACACCGCCGACATACAGGGCTCTGTCAGCAACATAGGTGGCAATGTCGTCCTGACGCTGACGGCTATCGCCGGACACACGCCAACCGAGGCACAATTCGAAGCAGCTCTGGCGACAGTGAAGTTCAACAACACCTCGGATACGCCGGATACCACTCAGCGCAACATCGCCTTCACCGTCACAGACCCACAAGGGGCTAGCAGCACGGTGGCCACGATCAGTCTGAATGTGGTAGCGGTGGCAGATGACACCACCGCTCCCACCCCAACCATTACGATCAACACCTATGCACCAAGCGGTAATGGTGGGTTTATCGACTACATCGTTAACTTTGGTGAAGCAGTGACAGGAGTGGACGCTACTGATTTCAGCGTTGTTCGAAACGGTGGTGGTGGTGGAAACGTGAAGATAGACTCCATCACATCTCTATCCTCCTCCGTTTATGCAGTCCACGTTTCCTACAATAATGGAGCTGAGGGAAACACGAATACCGTTCGACTGGACTTCAATTCTGGCACTAATGTGGTGGATGGCGCTGGCAATGTAGCCAGTGGTGCAACAGGCCAAGTTCAAACCGGTTTGGCACCAGCGGGCATTGCCGGAGAGCCCATTAACCTAGCGTTGACCAGCCCAGCGGAGGCCATCTCAGGTTCCGTCACCATCACCCTTAGCGGCGTCCCCGCCGGCTGGATTTTCAGCGAAGGCAGCCGTAACAATGATGGCAGTTGGACGGTGGTTACCGACGATCCATCCAGCCTCACCGTCACCAGTCCAGCTGACTTTGCCGGCGCCCTGGTAATAGACGTCAACATGAGCTGGATAAACGCAGACGGCAGCACGGGCAGTGTCTATATTGCCGACAACGTCGAGGCCTATGCCCCGGGCTCCCCCATCTTCGCCCTGTCGCAAGACGACAACCTGACCGGCTCATCCGGTGCGGATCAGTTCGTGTTCGCCCAACCCATCGGCAACAACGTCATCTACAACTTCGACGTCGCCAACGACAGGCTGGATCTGATCGGCTTTACCGGCGTCACCAGCATGGCAAACGTGCAAATAAGCAATGACGCCGATGGCAATGCAGTGATCAGCATTGGTGAGGGCCAGAGCATCACAATCAAGGGGGTCGATGGGGCGTTGCTCGGCGAGGCGAACTTCGAGTTCAACGTCGATCCGGTGACCCGCAATGGCGATACCCTCACCATAGATGACGGGGCCATCATGCCGTTTGGGGGCAGCCTCATCAACGAAGGGATTATTGCCCTTGGCAGCCACGACAGCGGCGCCAGCCTGGAGATCCTGTTCCGCGGTGCCAGCCTGAGTGGCGGCGGGCAGCTGGTGCTCTCCGACAGCGACCACAATGCATTTTTCGGTGGCAGCGCCGATACCGTCCTGTTCAACATCGACAACAGTATCCGCGGTGCAGGTCAACTCGGCGCCGGGCAGCTGATATTGAACAACGCAGGCAGCATCCTTGCCGATGGCAGCCATGCTCTGGTGATCGACACCGGCGATGAGCTCATCGTCAACTCCGGCTTGCTGGCAGCGACCGGAACCGGTGGTCTGGTCATCAACAGCGGGCTCGACAACAGCGGCCTGCTGTGGGCCAATGGCGGCAATCTAACTTTGAACGCGGCTGTCAGCGGTACCGGCCACGCCTTGATCAGCGGCATGGCCACGCTGGCTTACGCTGCTGGGTCGAGCCTCGACACCCGCTTTGCCGAAGAAGGGGATGGCACGCTCAGGCTGGCACAGGCCGCCGACTTCACCGGTACCGTCTCTGGCTTCAACGCAGGGGATAAGTTCGAGCTGGCCGACCTCGGGAACGCAACGATCAGCTATATCAGCAACGCCACCGCGAGCGGCGGCGTGCTGACCATCGATGATGGTACCCACCTCAGCGAGATCCAGTTGCAAGGCACCTACACGGCAGCCGGCTTCCAGATGGCGCAAGAGCAAGATGGCGGCACGACTGTCAGCTACCACGCCATTCTGGCGGACCAGATATTGTCGGGGACGGATGGTGACGACGGTCTGGTGGGCGGCGATGGCAACGACACCCTGAACGGGCTGGCCGGCAGCGACGTTCTGGTCGGCGGAGCCGGGAGCGACACCTTTGCTTTCAGCCATGAAGGGGGGCTGGATACCATCCTCGATTTCAACAGCGCCAGCCTGGCACAGGGGGGAGACGTGCTGGATCTAAGGGATCTGTTCCAGGATGCATCGGGCAGCGACCTGTCCGACTACCTGGCGGTGCGAGAGGAGGATGGCAGTACCATTATCAGCGTGGACAGGGACGGGGCAACGGGGGAAGCCGGCTTCCAGGATCTGGTCATGTTGCAGGGCTCCACAGGGCTGCATCTCGACGAGCTGCAGCAGCAAGGCAATCTGCTGACCCACGGATAAACCCGACTCACGCAATCCGAATAAGCAAAAGCCCCGGCAGCACGGACTGCCGGGGCTTTTTTCATCACAAAGGAGGGGCCATTACTGCGCCAGCAGGTGGCCCACCAGCTCATGGCGCCAGCCTTGCAGCAGCATGGGCTTGTCCGCCCGGGCCCGCTCTTCCTCGTTCATGCGCCAGCTCCAGGTGAAGTACTGGTGGATGATCTTCTTGCTCGCCACCAGCTCCGGCGGAATGTTGCTGGCCTTGGCCTTCTCCTCCACCATGGCCTTGATGCGCTTGAGTTCGGCCTTGTACTGGGGGAAGTCCACCAGCCGACGGATGGGCTCTGGCCAGCTCTCTGGGTCGCTTTGCTGGGCGGCCGTGACTATGTCCAGCATCCGCTTGCCGTGGATCTTGATCTCGATGGGAGAGAGCCCCAGCTCGTTGAGATCCCGCAGCGACCCTGGTCTGCGCTCCGCCACCTTGAACAGGTGCAGCTCCTTGACCACGAAATTGAGGGCAAGATCCCGGCGCACCGCCTCTTGCTGGCGCCAGGCGGCCAGCTCACGCAGGATGGCCAGCTCGCGGCGGCCCAGTTGCCAGGCGTTGACGATCTCGAGGTAGGCCTGACGGGGATCGCTGCCTTGGGTCTTGCGGGCGGAGTGGTTCTGGCACTCCTGCTCGAACCAGGCGAACTTGCCGCTCTCGCGCAGCTTGCTCATCACCTTGGCGTAGAGGGGCAGCAGATAGAAGACGTCGGCGGCTGCGTATTCCAGCTGACGAGGGGTGAGCGGGCGAGCCAGCCAGTCGGTACGGGCCTGATCCTTCTCGAGCTCCACCCCGAGGAATTCGTTGACCAGGGCGCCAAAGCCCACCGAAACACCATGGCCCAGGAAGGCTGCCGCCAGCTGGGTGTCGTGCATCTGGTTTGGCAGATGGCCAGCCTGATGCTGGATAAGCTCCAGATCCTCGCCGGAGGCGTGCAAAATGGCGATCTGCCCTGCCCGGCCGAGACGTTGCCACAAAGCGGAGAGATCGAGCGTCAGGGGATCCAGCAGGGCGAGGCGCTCGCCGTCATAGATCTGGAACAGACCGAGCTGGGGATAGTAGGTACGGGTGCGAACGAATTCGGTATCGATGGCCAGGGGAACGTCGGCCAGAGAAGCGAGATACTGATCCAGTTCGGCTTGCTGTGAAATGAGTTGATATTGCATCGTTGCCTGCACGTTGGTCGGACCCAGAAAGAAAAAACCGTGGATGCCCCACGGTTTTGCATAACGACAGCGCTCGTCTGCAGAGAAGTGCATGCCGGTTATTGCTTGGCAATCTCCTCGTCGCGCAGCACGCGCCGCAGGATCTTGCCCACATTGGTCTTGGGAAGTTCGTCGCGAAATTCTACCAGTTTCGGCACCTTATAGGCAGTCAGATGTTTACGGCAGTGGGCAATAATCTCTTCTTGCGCCAGCGTCGCGTCTTTCTTGACCACGAAGATCTTCACCTGTTCCCCCGACACCGTGTTCGGTACGCCGACGGCCGCCACTTCCAGCACCTTGGGATGGAGCGCCACCACGTCTTCGATCTCGTTCGGGTAGACGTTGAAGCCGGAGACCAGGATCATGTCCTTCTTGCGATCGACGATCTTGAAGAACCCCTGCTCGTCGCACACGGCGATGTCACCGGTGCAGAGCCAGCCATCCTGCATCACCTCGGCGGTGGCTTCGGGACGCTGCCAGTAACCGGTCATCACCTGCGGGCCGCGCACCTGCATCTCACCCGGAGCACCGCTCTGGGTGATGAGGTTCCCCTCGTCATCCACCAGGCGGATCTCGGTGGAGCAGACCGGCAGGCCGATGGAACCGTTGTAGTCCACCAGATCGTAGGGACAAACGCTCACCAGAGGCGAACATTCGGTCAGGCCATAGCCTTCCAGCAGCGGGGTGCGGGTCAGCGCCTTCCACTGCTCGGCCACCGCCCGTTGCACCGCCATGCCCCCGCCGATGGTGAGCTTGAGCTTGGCAAAATCCATCTCCTGGAACTCGTCGTTGTTGACCAGGGCGTTGAACAGGGTGTTGACCCCGGTAATGCAGGTGAAGGGGTACTTCTTGATCTCTTTGACGAAGCCCGGGATGTCGCGAGGATTGCTGATGAGCAGGTTGTAGCCCCCAAGACGCATGAACAGCAGGCAGTTCACGGTGAGGGCAAAGACGTGGTAGAGCGGCAGGGCCGTGACCACGAACTCCTTGCCCCGCTCCAGCACAGGGCCATAGACGCCGAGGCACTGCTCGACGTTGGCGATCATGTTGCGGTGGGTCAACATGGCCCCCTTGGAGAGACCCGTGGTACCGCCGGTGTATTGCAGGAAGGCGATGTCCTGGTTGCTGATCTCCGGCTTGATGTACTGCAGGTAGCGCCCCTTGGCGAGGGCCTGGCGCATGGTGCTGGCATGGGGCAGGTTGTACTTGGGCACCAGCTTCTTGACGTATTTCACCACGAAGTTGACGAGGGTCCCCTTGGCAAGCCCCAGGTTGTCCCCCATCCGGGTCAAAATCACGTGCTTGACCGGGGTCTCATAGACCACCTTCTCCAGGGTATGGGCGAAGTTGGAGACGATGACGATGGCCTTGGCGCCGGAGTCTTTCAGCTGGTGTTCCAGCTCGCGCGGGGTGTAGAGGGGGTTGACGTTGACCACCGTCATGCCGGCCCGCAGGATGCCAAAGACCGCGATGGGGTATTGCAGCAGGTTCGGCATCATTACCGCCACCCTGTCACCCTTGCCGAGCTTGAGCTCGTTTTGCAGATAGGCGGCGAAGGCGCGGGACTGCTCTTCCAGCCGGCGATAGGTAATGGTCTGCCCCATGTTGACGAAGGCGGGCTGATCGGCGAACTGGCTCACCGACTCTTCAAACATCTCGACCAGAGAGCCGTATTGGTCTGGATTGATCTCGGCGGGCACCCCTTCTGGATAACGCTTCAGCCAGACTTTTTCCACGAACTTCTCCTGCATAACTCGCACCTGTGCGCTCACTGTGTTGCCTCCGTCCCTGTCACATCCAATTCAATCAATTGTTTTAAGTTAATGTTCTAATGCCGCTCATATTTACATAAGGCAACATCGATTAACAGCAAATTAACAACGAGAACTGTGAGGGAGAAGGCAAACCTGACATGATTCAAAGCCGGCGATCCTACCGGATTTGACCGAACTTTTCGATATAAACGGCGGTTTCTGACGAATTTTCCATATGGAAATGGTGATTTCCCGCCACCTGCACCATCTCGATCTGCGCAAAGGCCCCTGCCCGCTGCCGCCACTGCTCCAGCAGCCAGGGGAAGCCCTGCTCGCCCCGGATAAAGAGCACCGGGCAGGCAATGGCCCGGATCAGCGCCTGGGCCTGCCCCTCGCTCATGCGAAGGGGGGAGAGATCGCGAAGACGGGGATCGCTGCGCCAGTACCAGCGCCCTGCCCGCGCCTCCAGCTGCCGCTCGCAGATAAGGCGCGCTGCTGCCGGGCTGATGTCTGCCACCTTGCAACGGGCCGCCACCGCCTCCTCAAGAGAGGCAAACCCGCTGGCGGCACGCTCGCGGGTGCGACTGCGATTGAGAATGGCACGACGAAGCTGCCCCGGCACCTCCTCGTCAGGCTGGCTCAAAGGCCCGAGCCCCTCCATCAGGATGAGTCGCTCCACCTGCTCGGGGAAGACCCCGGCATAGGCCGAGGCGATCAGCGCGCCGAGGGAGTGACCAAGCAAGGTGAACCTGGTCCAGCCCGCAGCCAGCACGATCTGGTGGAGATCATCCAGCCAGTCGACGAAGACATAGGGGGTGTGCTTGTGATCGGAGTGGCCATGGCCCGGCAGATCGAGGCAGACGAGATGAAATGCCTCAAGATGAGGGGCCAGGGGCAGAAAGCTGGCCCCGTTGTCGAGCCAGCCGTGCAGGGCGACCAGCAGCGGCAGGCCATGCCGACCGTTGTCCAGCAAGGCGACGCGGCGCCCGTCCGCCAGGGTGATGACGCGCTCTTCCATCATCACCAGCGGGAGTGGTGGCGCCTTGGCCAGAAGGGATCATAGAAAGGGTCGTAGAAGTAGGGGTCCACGTAGCGGATCTCCACCTCTTTCACCGGCGGCCACAGCTTGCTGGCGGTCACCTTGAGCACGGAGAAGCGATACTTGTGCTCCCCTATCTGGCTGTCCACCGGCTTGTCGATGGTGCCGAGCACCGTCAGACTGCGCCCCTTGGCATAGAGGGTCGGGTCGATAAAGCCCTTCATGATGGCGAGGAAGCGCCCCGGACTCTGCTCTGTCTGGGTCGGCACGCCGTTGGCCTTGAGGGGCAAATAAACCACCTCGACCACGCTCTGATCCTGCTCGTTGTGCACCGCCGAGATGACGCCGCTCCAGCGCGCAGGCTTGCCTTCCATCCCCTGCAGGGCGGGCTGATAAGCCACCAGCTGATCCGCCGGCTCATAGGCCAGCTCGTCGGGCACAGTGCTGCAGCCACCCAGCAGCAGCCCCACCAATCCCAGCACCATCACGGGTTTCATCATTCGCCTCTCCTTGATCCGCCTGCATCCACCTCGCATGGGGGGCAGCAGATCACCTTATTCGCGACCCGGCAGTTTCTTCCAGGTCACCTTGTCGCGCAGATAGACGGGGGTCGCCTGCTCCACCGGCACCGCCTCGCCCGCCAACCAGGCAACCCGTGCCAGGGGCAGCATGTCCACCGCCGCCGGGAAGCGCACCTGGCTGGTCACCAGCTCATCGGCCAGCCCCTTGAGGCTCTCGCCATAGGTCTCAAACCCGGTGCCAACACAGGTAACGCGCCCGGCCTGCTTGCCCCTGGCCTCGACCAGTGCGTCGGGGTGGCTCACCACCTCCTCGCCCACCAGTTGCATCTGCCCCGCGACCTGCTCGTAATGGCCGAAGTAGACCTCGTCCATGCGTGCATCGATGGCCGCCAGCACCCGCTCGGCCCCATCCAGACGGTAGGCGCCCTGGGCCATGGCCGCCAGGGTGGAGATGCCGATGAGCGGCACACCGGCGCCAAAGGCGAGCCCCTGGGCCACGCTGATCCCGATCCGCACCCCGGTGAAGGAGCCCGGACCCCGCCCGAAGGCAATGGCATCGAGTTGCTCCAACGATAGACCGGCCTCCTCCAACACAGCCTGAACCATGGGCAGGATTTTGCGGGTGTGATCCCGCGGCGCCTCCTCCCAGCGGGAGAAGACCTTGTCACCCACCATCAAGGCGGCAGAGCAGGCTTCGGTGGCGGTATCAACGGCCAGGATCTTCAACTCATCCATTCTTTTTATTCTCTTCACATCTATCGGTTAAATCGTCAGCATGGCCGTGGCCTGCCGTAAAATTTGTTCAGCATCGCTCAGATGCTGCGGGCTCACTCCCGTGGCCCAAAGAAATCTCCCAGGGTCGCCAGCTCCCGTGTCCGTGGAATGGCGGGCAGGCTCTTGATGAAGGTGGCGCCGTAGGGTTTGTTGACCACGCGTGGATCACAGATGACCAGCACGCCGTGATCACTGCGATCACGAATGAGCCGCCCCACCCCCTGCTTGAGGGCGATCACCGCCTTGGGCAGCTGCAGCTCGGCGAAGGGATCCCCCCCCTTGAGCTTGCAGTCCTCCACCCGCGCCTTGAGCTGGGGATCGTCCGGGCTCGCAAAGGGCAGCTTGTCGATGATAACACAGGACAATGCAGCCCCCCGCACGTCTATCCCCTCCCAGAAGCTGCTGGTCGCCACCAGCACGGCGCGGCCATTCTCGACGAAGGTCTTGAGCAGGCGCTGCTTGTTGTCCTCTCCCTGCAACAGGACGGTGCGACCTATCTCCCGGCGCAGCACCTCGGCCACCTGGCGCATCACCTGATGGCTGGTACAGAGGAAGAAACAGCCCCCCGGCGTCTTGTTGATGAGGGGGATCATCAGGTTGGCGAGCAGCTCCCCCCGCCCGAAGGCATTGGGCTCTGGCAGGAAGCGCGGCACGCACAGGCGCGCCTGCTCGGCATAATCGAACGGGCTGTCGAGAACCAGCTCGGCGCTGCCGGCCAACCCCATCTCGGCCACGAAGTGGGCGAAGCGATTGTCCACCGTGAGCGTCGCGGAGGTGAAGACCCAGGCCACCTCGGGACGCTGCACCTCGGCGCCAAAGCGCTCCGCCACCGAGAGCGGCGTCAGGTTGAGAGTGAAGTGCAGTCGCGAGCAGTCATACCAGTAGGAGAAGCCGGTCTGGTTGATGGCCAGCACCTCCCCCAGCCGGGTACGCAGCTCGCTGATCCGCTCGAAACAGTGGTCGAGCTGCTCGCCCCGCCCGAGCGCCAGTTTCAGCACCTCGTAACAGAGGCCGAGGGCGTCGTTGAGGCGGGCCAGTGCCTGACCCCAGAGCGGTTGGCGCAGCATATCCCGGGTGTTGCCACGCCCCCCTTCAACCCCGAAGGCGAGGCGCAGATCCTGACTGGCAATGGCGAGCCTGTCCGCCGCCTTGCCGAGCTGGGCCATGTCGTGAGCCTCCGCCCGGTAGGCGAGCTGGATGTCCTGGGCCAGATCCTGGATGGTGCGGCTGCCCACCGACTTGCCGAAGTAGTTGCTGGCGATTTCGGGCAGCTGGTGTGCCTCGTCGAACACATAGACCTGCGCCTCGGGCACCAGCTCGCCAAAGCCGGTGTCCTTGACCGCCATGTCGGCGAAGAAGAGATGATGGTTGATCACCACCACCTGGGCATCCATGGCGCGGCGCCGGGCAATGACCAGATGGCAGTCGTCGTAATAGGGGCAGTCGCGTCCCAGGCAGTTCTCGTTGGTGCTGGTGACGTGGGGCAGGATCTCGGCATTCTCCTGCAAGCCCGGAATGTCCCCCACGTCGCCGTTGTCGGTGGTGGTGGACCAGGACTTGACCTTGACCAGATCGCTCAGGATTTCCGGCTTTTGCAGGTGGGATTCGCTCAGGAGGCGGTTCATCCGCTCGATGCAAAGATAGTTGCTGCGCCCCTTGAGCAGGGCCACCGGCGGCGTGTAGTCGAGGGCCCCTGCGATGGTGGGCAGATCCCGGTAAAAGAGCTGCTCCTGCAGGTTCTTGGAGCCGGTGCTGATCACCACCCGCTTGCCGGACGCCAAGGCCGGCACCAGATAGGCATAGGTCTTGCCAGTACCTGTACCGGCCTCCACCAGCAATCGGCCGGCACTCTTGATGGCGCGCGCCACCGCCTCGGCCATCTCCAGTTGCGGCGCACGGGCCTTGAAGCCTTCGATGTGGCTGGCCAGAGGGCCGTCTGGCGTGAACAGGGTCTGGATGGTCAAAGGCGTATCCCGCAGCAAAAGCGGCATTATGCCAAAAGCGCGGAAAAAGCGGGACTGCTAATGCGGTCAGACGAAGAGATCGATCTGGTGATCGGGGTCCGGCTTGTGATCATCTTCCTGTGTTTTCGGCTGATCACGCTTCCCGGGATGATACCCCTGCTGGCGCGACTGGCCGCCATCACTGTCGGTGCCAATCTTGCGCAGCTGATGCTTCTGGCTGATCTGGGTGACTTCCCGCTTGATGTCCTCCGGACTCGGCGTCGAGGGTGCGCGAGGCAAGATGGGGAATAACAGGTCCTGACTGGGCATGATGTCGCCTCCTCCGGTACGTCATTGTCTAGTTATCGACCAGAAAACCGTTTTCTCAACTTTAATCGCCCTGATCACATTTTTCGGTTGCTTTTTCTGTCAAGGCAGGTAGTTTAAATCGGGCGTCAACAACGACATCTGCATTGTAAAGGATTGATTACATCATGAAGTTCACCACCCTGAAGACTCATCATCACCATCATCATCCCGAATAGTCTTTCAGGAGGTTGACTGCTGGAAGACACTTAACTGGTGACTTCCAAAAGGACCGCAAGATTCATGAACCCTCGGAAGCACCCACTTCCGAGGGTTTTTTCGTTTTTGACTAGAAGGAAATCGAGCAATGGAAACACAACGTCTGCGCATCGCCATGCAAAAATCCGGTCGCCTGAGCCAGGACTCCCAGGCCCTGTTCAAGAGCTGCGGCCTCAAGATCAACCTGCGGGAGCAGCGCCTCATCGCCCATGTCGAGAACATGCCCATCGACATCCTGCGGGTGCGTGATGACGACATCCCGGGCCTGGTGATGGAAGGGGTGGTCGACCTTGGCATCATCGGCGAGAACGTGCTGGAAGAGGTGCAGCTCATCCGCGCAGCCCAGGGACAACCCTTCGCGGTCAAGACTCTCAAGCAGCTGGACTTCGGCGGCTGCCGCCTGTCACTGGCGGTCCCGGAAGATGTCAACTACACCGGACCCGAGTGCCTCGCCGGCAAGCGCATCGCCACCTCCTACCCGGGGTTGCTCAAGCGCTTCTTCGACGAGAAGGGCCTGGGCTTCAAGAGCGTCATGCTGGGCGGCTCGGTGGAAGTGGCCCCCCGAGCTGGCCTGGCCGATGCCATCTGCGATCTGGTCTCCACCGGCGCCACCCTGGAGGCCAACGGCCTGAAAGAGGTGGAGGTGATCTACCGCTCCAAGGCCGTGCTGGTCCAGGCCCCCAACCCCCTGTCGGGCGCCAAGCAGAAGCTCATCGACAAGTTGCTGCCCCGAATCCAGGGAATGCAGCAGGCCCGCGAGAGCAAGTACATCATGCTGCACGCGCCGAAAGACAAGCTCGAGGCCATCACCTCCCTGCTGCCCGGTGCCGAGCGCCCCACCATCATGCAGCTCGCCGGTGACACCAACCAGGTCGCCCTGCACGTCGTCTCCAGCGAGACCCTGTTCTGGGAGACCATGGAACGGCTCAAGGCCCTGGGTGCCAGCTCCATTCTGGTGCTGCCCATCGAAAAAATGATGGAATAAGGAAGGAACATCATGCAGACCCTGATCTGGAAGAGTCTTTCCCCCGCCCGCCAGGCCGAGGCGCTGACCCGGCCGGCCTTGAGTGACGAGGCCGACATCGGCGCCGTGGTGCGGGAGATCATCGCCGCCGTGCGCGCCCGGGGCGATGAGGCCCTGCGCGAACTGAGCCAGCGCTTCGAACGCGCTCCCCGCGAACAGTTGCGGGTGAGCGAAGCCGAGATCGACGCGGCCTGCGCCCGACTGGACGATGACATCAAGGGTGCCATCGCGGCGGCCATCGCCAACATCCGCACCTTCCACGCCGCACAGGTGCAGCC
>ENA-OWLM01000055-OWLM01000055.1-metagenome-genome-assembly--contig:-NODE-55-length-39655-cov-12.473409_pt1 | contig 39655 bp, 50 predicted proteins | sample MGYA00245349_ERZ651102 | MGnify/ENA primary metagenome ERZ651102 (study PRJEB26857, sample SAMEA4031759) | metagenome | biome: human; feature: oral; material: saliva | place: Philippines | collected 2014... | reverse complement strand
GCCAGTGGCGCCAAGAAGGCTGCTAGCGGTGCTAAGAAGGCAGCTAGTGCAGCTCGCCAGAAGCTTTCTAAGGCTAGTGCCGATCACGCTCAAAAGAGGGCCGAAGCAGCCCGCAAGAAGCTTGAAAACCAGAAGCTTCGAGAAGCTCGAAAGGCTGAGCAGGATCGAAAGAAGAAGCAGCGAGACGCGGAGCGTGCACAGAAGAAGCACGAGCGCGATGAGAAGAAGAAGGCTAAGGAAGCAGAAAAGCAAGCTAAGCTTGAGAAGTATGCGACCACACCAAAGGGCGGCCTTACTCGAGACCAGAGGAAGGCACTCCCCAAGAATCTGACCACTACAGATCTCATCGAACAAAATAAGCGTCTTCAGCTCGAGAAGACCAACTCTGAACTGAAGGCGAAGCTCGCAGAGTATGAGAAGGCCAACCGATCTCAGTTCGCGAAGCTCGCAGACACATTCGTGAGTGAGGCCAGCTCGAACCTGACCAAGTACGCAGCCAAGAAGGCTAGCGACATGCTAATCGGAGCCATCGATTCCAACCTGTCTACGGGTAGTATCAAGGCTCTGGCTAAGGAAGCAGATCGAGCTACAGGTCTTTCCGAGGTCGTAAAGAAGAAGGATAAGAAGTAGTGACGCTGTCTAATACGGCCACACCAAAATACTATGGAGAATTCCGAGATAAAGTCCTAGCTGGAGAAATTCCGGTCTCTCGAACCATTGAAATGGAGATGAACCGTATTGATGATCTTATTGCTAATCCTCGTTACTATTACGATGACCAGGCAATCGAGGGCTTCATCGCTTTCTGCAACAACGAGATGACTCTCACTGACGGAGCAGACCTGACACTACTCGATAGCTTCAAACTTTGGGCTGAGAGTCTGCTGTCGTGGTTCTATTTCGAACGAGTCACCAAATTCATCCCGGATGAGAACGGCCACGAAGGTAAGTACGTTCAGGTAGACGAGAAGAGAAGGCTTGTGAACAAGCAGTATCTTATCGTCGCTCGAGGTGCTGCCAAATCGATGTATATGTCGTTCATTCACGCGTATTTCCTTACGATTGATACGGCGACTACACACCAAATCGCGACCGCACCTACGATGCCACAGGCCGAGGAAACACTCAGCCCGTTTAAGACCGCAATTACGAGGTCTAGAGGACCTCTGTTTAAGTTCCTAACGGCGGGAAGCGTGCATTCAACGACTGGTGGTAACCGAAACAAGGCTCTCCTTACGCCGACCAAGCGAGGTATCGAGAACTTCTCGACCAAGTCACTACTTGAAGTTCGACCCATGAACGTTGATAAACTTCAGGGCCTCCGAACTAAAGTAAACACCGTAGACGAATGGCTCTCCGGAGACGTTAGGCAGGATGTGATCTCTGCTCTAGAGCAGGGCGCGTCTAAACTTAACGACTGGGTGATCCTCGCCGTGTCCTCCGAGGGCACAGTCCGAAACGGCATCGGCGATTCCATCAAAATGGAGTTACTTAGTATCCTAAAGGGAGACTACTACGATCCTCACACATCCATCTGGTACTACAGACTGGATGAAGTGGAGGAAGTGGCCGACCCTAATATGTGGATTAAAGCGCAGCCGAACATCGGTAAGACTGTATCTTACGACACTTACCAGCGAGACGTCGCTCGAGCTGAAAACGTGCCCTCAGCTCGTAACGACATCCTCGCTAAAAGGTTTGGGATCCCTATGGAAGGGTATACATACTTCTTCACCTATGAAGAGACGATCCCTCACCAGAAACGAGAGTACTGGCAGATGCCCTGTGCTATGGGCGCCGATCTTTCTCAAGGTGATGACTTCTGTGCATTCACCTTTTTATTTCCTCTGGGTGATGGCACGTTCGGAGTAAAGACCCGAGCGTATATCACTACCAGAACATTCGATAAACTACCAGCCGCGGGTCGTGTCAAATACGAATCCTTCATTCGAGAAGGCTCCCTTCAAGTCATGGACGGGACAATTCTCGATATGATCGCAGTCTACAACGATCTGGATGACTTTATCATCCGTTCGGAGTTCGATGTTCGAGCATTTGGCTATGATCCCTACAACGCACGTGAGTTTGTCGAGCGATGGGTGACCGAAAACGGACCCTATGGTGTTCATAAGGTTATCCAGGGAGCTAGGACAGAATCAGTTCCACTTGGCGAATTGAAGAAGCTATCTTCGGATAGACATCTACTATTCGATCAAGAGCTAATGTCCTGGGCGATGGGTAACACCATCACCATCGAAGACACTAATGGCAACCGAAAGATTCTTAAGAAACGAATGGATCTTAAGATCGACAGCGTCGCAGCATTGATGGACGCTTGGGTTGCATACAAACAACAACTAGACGACTTCGCGTAAGGAAAGGAGGTTGTATGGGTATCCGATCGAGACTTACAAAAGCCTGGAATGTGTTCACAAACAACGACTCTCATTCGTTGATTACCCGGACATATAGTGAATACAGACCTAGGTATCGATCTGGCGGAAGTGTTAACCTAGTCCAAACGCTTTATAACAAGATTGCGTTGGACGTCTCTAACACGCCGATTCGTCACGTCCGTGTTGATCAAAATGGCAGGTATGATTCAGAACAACCGTCCAAGCTAAACGAATGCCTTTCGTTGATGGCTAACGTAGACCAGACATCTAATAGTCTGATCTACGAACTCGTATACACGATGCTTGAATACGGGTCTGCGGTTCTGGTACCAGTCGATACAGACATCCAACTGAACGAAGACGGCTCGTTTGATGTCCTTTCGATGCGCGTAGGTCGTGTTGTAAACTGGTACACTGATTCGGTCGATGTAGATGTCTATAACGACCGTACTGGAAACCGAGAAACGATCACCGTTTCTAAACATTCTGTCTGTGTTGTTCACTCGCCACTGTATGACGTCACTGCGACCAACGGCTCGTTGGCCCAGCGACTCGCACGAAAGCTCGATGCACTAGACGCCATTGATAATAGTGCCTTGGGTAAGAAACTGGATCTTATTATCCAGCTTCCGTATTCGGTACGAGGCGAACTTAGACAGCAACAGGCAGAAAGCCGACGCGAGGCCATTGAATCGCAGCTTCGAAACTCTGAAATCGGCGTAGCCTACGTCGATGGAGCAGAGAAGATCACTCAGTTGAACCGTCCGGTGGAGAACAACCTACTTGAGCAGGTTAAGTATCTGACGGAGCAACTCTACAACGCTTTGGGTTTCACCGAGAGCGTATTCAATGGCACCGCGGATGCTGAGACCAACCTGTCCTACTACAATAGGACTGTTCGACCGATCTTGGATAGCATCACCAAGTCGGCCACAATGGTCTTCCTAACCAGAACTGCTCGAACTCAAGGTCAGCGTATCATCTACGTTCGCGATCCGTTCTCATCGGCGTCTCTGGACTCGGTGGCATCGATGGCTCAAACGTTTATCACCAACCTGGTGATGACACCTAACGAGATTCGATCCATTATTGGTCTGCCTCAAGCCACTGATCCTAAGGCAGATCAGTTGGCGAATCCGTATACCAGTTCCGCAAACGCGGAAACCAAACAGGAGGTTCAAAATGACAGTGTCGAAGCTTGACACTAGCAAGGCCGACTTCGACGGCTGGGCCACTGTTGCCGGCGTTAAGTGCAGCGATGGTCGAACTATCGGCCACGACGCATTCTCGCAGAACGATGGGGCCATTGTGCCTCTTGTTTGGCAGCACGGCCACGGCGAAGTCACCAATGTTCTCGGTCATGCAATGCTCGAGAACCGAGGTAACGGCGTCTACGCCTACGGCTTCTTCAATGGAAGTCAGCAGGCTGAGCACGCGCGCGAACTGATTGAGCATGGTGACATTAACGCCATGTCGATCTTCGCAAACCAGCTCCGACAGAAGGGTCCCGTTGTCGAACACGGAAACATCGTTGAGGTTTCCCTGGTTCTTCGAGGGGCCAATCCTGGAGCTACCATCGAGAACGTCTCTGTGGCTCACAGCGATGATTCTGGATACTCTGCCATCATCCGCGTGACGGAGGATGACGCAACTCATGAAGACTTCGAGGGTGGAGACGAAGAAACCACCAACGAAGAAGATTCCTCTCCCGAGGGGGATCGTACCATCGGTGACATTCTCTCGGATCTCACCGAAGAACAGATGGAGGCCGTCAACTATTTGATCGCCGCCGCAATCGACATGGAATCCGAAGAGGACTCTGACGAGGACTCGGAAGAAACCGACGAAGAAACCGACGAAGAGGAAAACATGAAGCACAACATCTTCGAGAGCACCGATAAGGACGCTCAGAACACCCTGTCCCACTCGGATTTCGCCGCTATTGTTGAGCGCGCGAAGACGAACGGCACCACCCTGTCCGAGGAACTGCGTCACGCAGACTACGGTATCGAGAACATCGGTTACCTGTTCCCCGACGCCAAGTCCATCACCGACGAGCCCATTACCCTCGATCGCGACCAGAGCTGGGTCTCTGTCGTGATGAACGGTACGAAGCACTCCCCGTTCGCTCGAATCAAGTCCATCTTCGCGGACATCCGCGACGACAAGGCTCGCGCTAAGGGTTACGCGAAGAAGGCGCAGAAGAAGACTGATGAGGTCATCAAGCTGCTCATGCGCACGACTTCCCCCACAACCATTTACAAGAAGCAGCGTCTGGATCGCGACGACATTGTCGACATCACCGACATGAACGTTGTCTCCTGGCTCAAGTCCGAGATGAAGGGCAAGCTCAACGAGGAAATCGCTCGCGCGATCCTCCTGGGTGACGGTCGTACCGAGTCCGATCCGGATAAGGTGGACGAGGAGGCGATTCGCCCCATCATCAAGGAGAACGACCTCTACGCCTTCCACAATGTTCTCGAGCACGACACGACCGATGAGACCCTGGTCGACGATATCGTCCGGGCGTCTGCGGACCTTGAGGGCTCCGGTTCCCCGACCCTGTTCATCGACAAGAAGCGCCTCGTTTCGCTCCTTCTGCTGAAGGACAAGAACGGTCGTCGCATTTACGAGACCGAGGCTTCCCTCGCCGCCGCCATGGGCGTCTCGAAGATCGTCACCGTCCCGCAGATGAACGGTTTCGAGCACCAGGTCAAGGGTGCCGACACCGAACTCCTCGCTATCGTGGTCGACCTGCGCGACTACACGATCGGCTCTAACGCCGGTGCTGAACTTGGTATGGCTGAAACCTTTGACCTGGATTTCAACCAGTACAAGTACCTCATGGAAACGAGGTTGTCGGGTTCTCTGACAGCCCCGTATTCCGCGCTCACGATTTCTCGCAAGAAGGCCTGAGTGCATGTCGAAGTTTAGCGGTAAGCTAGGCTTCGTAACTACGGTAGAGTCGGAGGAAGGTGTCTATCTGGAGGAACGAAAAGAAGTACCAGCTAAGGGATTCCTTCGCAGGATCTCGAATCGGTACAAGAATTCGGATTCCGTAAACACCAACCTCCGACTCTCCAACGAAGTTAGCGTAATCGCAACTCCGTGGATGAACAACCATTTGATGGACCTTCGATACGTAGTGTGGAAAGGTTCAAAATGGGAGGTACAATCAGTATCTATCGATCCACCACGAGTTACGATCAATCTAGGAGGTCTGTATGCGCACATATAAGGACCTCCTACATCTTCTCAGGAAGGCTGTAGCCCATAACAGGGTATACTTTCAGCCGCCTGAGAACCTTAAGATGGACTACCCTGCGGTGCTGTTCCATCTGTCCCGTAATAAGTCGACACATGCTTCGGATCGTCGGTATAAGGATAGTCTCGAGTACACAGTGACTCTGATCACCAAAGACCCACAACCCGATGCGATCGACGCTATTCTCGACATACCTTACACAACGCTAGACACGACATATACCTCCGAGGGTATGAATCACTTCGTGTTTACAACCTACCTCTAAGGAGAAATCATGCCCATCAAGTGGGACGAAGAAGGCCAGCACATTTACCAGACTGGCGTCAACAAGGGCGTTCTGTTCCCTTACGACCTCAAGCAGAACCGTTACGGTAACGGCGTGGCTTGGAACGGCCTCAAGTCGGTTTCCGAGAGTCCGGAAGGCGCCGAGTCTTCGGACGTCTACGCGGACAACATCAAGTACCTGACGCTGATTTCGGCAGAGAACCTGAAGTTCACGATCGAGGCGTACACGTACCCCGACGAGTTCGCAGTGTGCGACGGCACCGCTGCTCTTCTCGCCGGTGTCAACATCGGCCAGCAGCCTCGTTCGCGCTTCGCGTTCTCGTACTGCACCAAGCTCGGCAACGACACCAAGGGCGACCAGTATGGTGAGCTTCTGCACATCATCTACGGCGCTATGGCGGCACCTTCCGAGAAGGCTTACAACACCATCTCGGATTCGCCAGAGGCTATCGCGTTCTCGTGGGAGTGCTCGACGACTCCGATCAACGTGACGGGTGCTCAGCCCACCTCGCTGATCACGATCGACTCTACCAAGCTCACCCCCGAGAAGTACAAGAAGATCACCGACAAGCTGTATGGCGTCGCTGGTCCCGCTACGCTGCTCACTCCCGACGAGATTAAGACGCTCGTGGCGGCATGATCTCACTAACGCTTGAACTCCCCGGGGAAGAGCGGTTCGACGAGGACTCGTCCACGTTCGTAACCATGCCTTCGTACACTTTACATCTAACACACTCACTGGCAGCCGTGAGTAAGTGGGAGTCAGTCTACAAACGCTCGTTTCTAGACAACCCTCCTGCTACTCCGGAAGAAACAGTGTACTATGTAGAATGTATGTCGGAGGAACCTCTCCCCGGGGATTTCATGCGTCGACTTGATCGAAACGTTCAGGTCAAAATAGCAGAATACATCGCCGACGAAGCCTCTGCCACTCATCTACTAGACCCGCCTTCGAGGGGCGGACCTAAAGATTCCATGACCAGTGAACTCATCTACTGGTATATGTCGCAGTTTAACATCCCGTATGAGTGCGACAAGTGGAATCTAAACAGACTACTTACACTGATTAAGCTTTCCGCTGCTAAACAGGGCGGAAGTAATGCCAGCGCCAGTGCAACAGCAGCTCAACGAGAAGCTATGAATAAGGCCCGTCGGGCTAAATACAACTCGAAAGGTTAATTGTGGATTTTTCCAATCTCATTGCTGATAAGCAGTACTTCATCAACCGATCGTTTACCCGAGGTCGCGAAGGTAAGGACATCGAGTTCATCGTTCTGCACCACAACGCCGGAGTCCGTCAGTCTACAGAGACTGTAGGTAACTTCTGGGAAGGCGCCGGAACTTCGGCGCACTACCAGGTCGAGGCCGATGGCACCATCGGACAGACTGTCCATGATTACGATACTGCATACCATGCCGGTAGCTGGGAAGCGAATACCAAGTCTATTGGTATTGAGCACGCCAACATCACAGGACCCAATGATGGTACGCCTTGGGACATCTCCGAAGCCACGATCAAGTATGGTGGCTACCTCACCGGAGCTCTCTGCTACGGATACGGTCTGGGGTCGCCCACGTGGGGATGGAATGTGTTCCCGCACTCTGACTTCTCGTCCACTGCGTGCCCCTTCCAGCTCCGTGACAAGTACCGCGACGCCTACATGGGTTACGCGGTTGAGATGTATAACCGTCTCTCCGGTGGAGAGGTTGCTCCGGCGTATGCTCCTCCCGCAGTTACAACCGTCGATCGTCGAGAGCAGCTTGCGAAGGCTCTGCACTGCTCCGCAGACGCTTCGGACCTGAACCTGCGAGCGCTCGTGCTCGTTTCCGCTTCCGACTGGGGCGGTAACAACTTCCCGTGTGGTGTTGAGTTCGCTCAGCAGGTCGTGGGCACTGAGGTCGATGGGGTTTGGGGTGAGAACTCGGAAGAGGCTCACGACGACACCGTCGCTGAAGTCCAGCGGATTCTCGGTATCACCACGGATGGTATCGTTGGCCCGGTCACGGCGACCGAGCTCACCCGCGTGATCAACAACTAACAGAAAGGAGGGCCGTCATGATCGAGATGAGTTTTAAAGGCGACTTCGACACGTCAAAATGGTTGCAGAAAGTAAAGGATCAGAACCTTCGTTCTGTACTTGGTGACGCAGCCTCTCGCGGCTTGGCGGCCCTCCAATCTGCAACCCCGGAAAAGACTGGCAAAACAGCCAATTCCTGGGCGTACAAGACGGTCAAGACCGATCGAGGTATTAAGATCGTCTGGTATAACACCCATGTTGTCGATGGAGTGCCTATTGCCATCATCCTGCAATACGGACACGGTACTAGACAGGGCGGATACGTACAGGGTCGAGATTACATCAACCCCGCCATGCGCCCAATTTTCAATGAGATCGATGAAATGGTGAGAAAGGCACTCGAGTAACATGGCAAAGTCTATTGAAAACAAGGTCGTAAGCCTTGAGCTTGACGACTCAAAGTTCTCATCCAAGGTCGAGGGTGTTCTTAAGAACGTCACCCGGCTCAAGGAGGGAATGAACTTCAAGACCGCCACTACGGGTCTTGATGGAATCAACCCCGCGGCCCAGAACGCTGCCAAGGGTATGAATGGCCTCGCTAGCAGTGTTAAGAATGTAAACACTACCATCAACGGGGCCTCTTCTGGAGCAACTGCGAGTACGGCAAACGTCGGTGCAGTCGCGAAGCAGACATCGACGAACTTTACGATGCTTGGAGGCGCTGCTTCTGTGGCGCTCGGTAACATCGCAGCAAAGGCAATTACTGCCGGCGGCTCGATGCTTAGCTCCTTCGCATTCGGACCGATTCTGGACGGTTTCCGGGAATACGAGAACCAGCTTAACGCGGTTCAGACTATTCAGGCTAACACGTTCTCTAAGGGCGAGACGGTCGCCACCATCAATGCAGCACTTGACGAGCTGAACCAGTACGCCGATAAGACGATTTACTCGTTCAGTGAAATGACCAAGAACATTGGTATGTTCACTTCGGCTGGTGTCGGCCTGAAGGAATCAGTCTCCTCGATTAAAGGTCTCTCCAACGTGGCCGCTATGTCTGGTGCGTCTTCGGCACAGGCAGCGACGGCTATGTACCAGCTTTCGCAGGCACTGTCAACTGGTGTCGTGAAGCTTCAGGACTGGAACTCGATCGTTAACGCTGGTATGGGCGGCGAGCAGTTCCAGGAATCGCTTAAACGAACTGCTCGAACCTATGGTGTCGCAGTCGACGAGATCATCGAGAAGAAGGGTTCATTCAGGAACTCTCTGGCTGATGGTTGGCTTACATCGGAGATTATGATCGAGACGCTCGCCCAGTATACTGGCGATCTCTCTAAAGAACAGCTCCTGAACGCCGGTTACACCGAAGAGCAGACTGAAGAAATCATGAAGCTCGCGGAGACCGCAAACGATGCCGCTACGAAGGTTAAGACTTTCGCTCAGCTTATGGACACCGTTGCAGAATCCCTGGGCTCTGGTTGGGCGTCTCTGTTCCGAACCTTCTTCGGCGACTTCGAGCGAGCTAAAACGCTCTGGACTGGCGTCAGTGACGTCGTCAACGGTGGTATTAGCGCGTTCTTCGATGCGATGCAGGGGATCTTGGATCGCTGGGACGAGCTCGGTGGATGGTATGAGTGGTGGTATGCTCTTGGAGATCTTTGGAAGGCCGTGTCAAAGCCACTCATTGCGATTGGTAAGGCAGTCAAGGATGTTTTTACCGGCGATGCTGGCGCAGCACTATTCCAATTCTCGAAGTTCCTCCACCATGAAATCGCCAACTGGCTGATCATGTCGGACCAGATGGCTTCAGACATTGGCCGAATCTTCAAAATGGTAGCCCAAATCATCTGGCCAGTAGTGAAGGCTCTGCTCGGATTTGGAGTAGCGATCGGTCAAGTGGTCGTCGCTGCCATCAAGATCGGTCTGATACTTGTCGGAGCACTAGTTAAGCCCCTGCTACAAGTAGGAGGTAAGATCTCCGAGATCATTGATGTCTTCGCCAACTGGTTCGGCCAGATGACCGGGGGCATTGACATTCTCGGAGCTCTCGGGTCTATCCTTAACACGGTAGTCGGTTGGGTTCAGTCTCTTGCGGACTGGTTCGTCCAGCTTACAAGCGTAGCAATCGCCCCGTTCTTCAATGGAATCCGAACAGTCATTGAAGCAGTCCTACCTCCTATCGGAGAATTCTTCGGTGTTCTTAAAGATGCCGCTAAGAATGTATTCGGGCCTCTTATCGGAGGCCTTACCGGACTCGGCGGATCGTTCGAGGCATTCCTAAACGACACGTCTAGCCCGTTCGGTAAGATCACCAGGATCGTGACTGATTGGGGCATCTCCTTCTATAAGACTATGGAAGGTGTCGCTAAGGAGATCGGACCTAAGTGGTCGGCGAAGGTCAAGGCCTTCGGTGATTCCATAAAGCCGATCACCGAGAACCTCGGTAAGGGTCTAGGGACAGCAGTCAGTAACGCATCCAAGGCTCTCGGCAGCTTCTGGGAAGAATCCAAGCCCGGTCTACTCCTAGCTTGGAATGAAACCATCAAGTCCGTCTCGGAAGCCTTCAAGAGGTTCGGCGAAAAGATTAAAGAAGTCGGGGATATTATCGCTGGCTTCTTTGGACCTCAGATCGACGCTGTCAAGAATTTCGGCCAAGCAGTTGGTGACGGCTTTAAGCGCATCGGCGAAGGACTGACTTTCAGCTCGGCGTTCTCCGGAATCTCTAACGGATTCATGACGATGATCGATTCGTTCGGACCTCTGGGCGATCTTATCGAAATTGTCGTGGATCTATTCGGAAAGCTCGGACAGACACTGAAGAATATCAAGGATAATATCCTTGAGGGGGTCTCTACATCTGGATCTACGCTTAATAAGGTTCTCGGTGGGTTCGCACAGACGGTTCGAAGCGCATTCGATGCTTTCGGTATTCTAGGCGCCGTCCTAGTATCGGTAGCTAAGGGTTTCACAGCTCTAGCTACAGCGGCTATGACTGCGATCTCGACTCTGATTGGCGGACTCACATCAGGTCTCGGTGCGATTAAGGACTTCGCGGCCAGCTCTGATGCATTCGCTTCATTCAAGAAGAACATCGGAACATCCCTAAAAAACGTCGGGGATATGATTTATGGTTTCTGGATCGGCCTAGGCGATAGTCTGAAGAAAATGTCGCTGAGTGACATCCTAAGCGGTGCTCTTCTTGGTGGCGGTCTTGCTATGGGTTTCAAGACTCTTCAGAACCTACTTGGTGGGTTCCAGAGTATTACCGACTCAGCGAGCGGCCTTATGGGTAAGATCAGCGGTGTGTTTGGCGAGCTTAAGACTGCTCTTAGCTCGCTGACTGAAGCCATCAAGGCTAAGACACTGCGAGATATTGCCGTCTCCATCTTGATTCTAGTTGGAGCGCTATTCATCTTGGCTATGCTCCCGGCAGACAAGCTAATTCAAGGCGCAATCGCTATCGGGGTCCTGGCTAAGATTCTCACCACTGCTCTATCTAGCCTGTTCGCGATCAAGACTGACCTTAAGAAGATGAGTGCTCTGTTTGGGGCTCTCTTCATGCTTAGTGGCGCGCTGCTTGTACTGTCTATCGCAGTCGCTATCATGGGCTCTATGGATGTTAAGACCCTCGGACAGGGTCTTATCGCCATCGGACTCATGGTCGAGGGTATGGCGAGGGTAGTCGATAAGCTGGCCTCCAAAGAGAAGAAGATGGTCTCCGGTGTAGCAGCGCTACTAGGGATGGCAGTCGCAATTAACCTGCTGGTCGCGCCGGTTGCGCTTCTTGGCTTACTTCCCACGGGAGTAATCACCCAAGGCTTGATCGCAGTCGGCCTGCTAATGGCCGGTATCGCTGCCTTCGTCAAGTACATTGATGACAGCAAGGACTCCTTGGGGCAGATGGTCGGCACTGCAGTGGTACTGAACCAGCTCGCGGGGGCTATCGCCGTTCTGGCTGGTGTTGTGGCACTACTCGGCACGATTCCAACGGGTACCTTGATTCAAGGTATCCTCGGAATGGCGGCCGTAATGGTCATGATGGTGCTAACCGTGAACAACATCGAGGTGAAATCTCTAACCGGAGTATTTAGTTTGGTTATCATGGCCGGTGCCATGCTTATCGCAGCTAAGGCACTGGAAGAGATTGCCAGCATGTCGTGGGGCGACTACCTTAGTGCTGTATTTAGACTAGGTCTTGTAATTGCAGGCCTCGTCTATGCCGCAAACTCCGCGGAAGCTTCTCTAGAAGGTGTTGGTGCAGTTGCGTTGCTCGCTGGCGCAGTTCTACTCCTAGCGGGTGCGCTTTCCATTATCGGAGGCATGAGTATGGAGCAGATCGGTAACGCACTGATCGGCCTTGCCGGTGGCCTTCTGATTCTGCTAGGCGCAGCTGCAATCGCACAGTTTGTGACTCCAGGGCTTCTTGCTCTCGCGCTTGCTATTGCTGCTATCGGAGCGACCGTAGTCGGAGTTCTAGCTGGCATTACCATTCTGGTGATGGCCTTTACGGCATTTATCAGCGTGATCAGTATGGCGGGACCAGCTATCGGTACTGGTATGGTGGCCATCGCGTCGGGTATCGCAGCAGGTGCAGCCATCATTGCGGCGGCATCCCCGGCGATTGAGGCGGCGCTGGTGGGTGTAGCAAATGCTGTTCGAAACGCAGCCCCAGCTCTTGGTAAGGCTCTGAAGGCCATGATTAAGGCCCTCGGTCCGGCTCTTGTCGAACTTATCAAGGTCTTGGGTGATGGCGTTAGGCAGCTCGCTATCGAACTGATCCGTATCATCACCGAACAAGGACCAGGTTTGATCGGGGCCGCTCTCGGGCTCGTGGTAAGCCTATTGGATCAGCTCGTAGATAACCTACCTACGATCCTCACGAGGCTGTTTGAGATTCTCGACATGGTTCTCGCCGCTATCGACGGATATCTGCCTACATTCGCAGCTCACCTGCTCTCCTGGCTAACCTCGATTCTTGATTTCCTACAGCAATTGACTCCGCTGGTACTCCAATTCGTTCTGAATTTGGTTATCAGCATCATCAATACTCTCGCCGAGAACATACCGCAGATGGTTGAAGCAGGTGTTAACCTGATTAACGCGTGGTTGACGGGTATGGCTAGTATGGCGGCTGGAATTATTGATGCAGCGTTCAATGCTCTTATCACGTTTATCAACGCATTCTCGAATGCAATCGATCAGCGTGGTCCCGAGCTAAAAGCAGCTGTTAGTAAGCTAGTCAATAGTATCAAGAATTTCATCTTCGGCGACATTAACAATGTTGCTGGCGACATCGGATCTCACGCTATGTCAATCGGTAGAAACATAATTGACGGTATCGTGAACGGCATTAATAACGCTAAGAATGCAGTCATCAACCTGATGCGCAACCTTGCAAGTAGCTGCCTCGATACCGTCAAGAGCTACCTCGGCATTCACTCACCATCAAGGAAGTTCGCCGAAGTCGCGAAGTTCATGATGCTCGGTATGACTAAAGGTCTCGGAGACAACGAGGACATGGTCTACCGTGATCTGAAGGATATTTCCGAGAAGATCCTGGACACCATGGATGTCAACATGGATTACGCGCCTGTGATTAAGCCCACAGTCGATACGTCCGAGATCCAAAGCCTACGCGACCTAGAACTAAGCGGCGTTCACGCGTCCGTTATTGGTTCATCGGTTCAAAATGGCAGCCAAATGCAGCAAGAGATCCGAGCACTTCGCGAGGAACTGAAGAACAACCAGACCCCAACGGTCTTCAACCAGTACAATACATCGCCAAAGGCGCTCGATTTGAACGAGATCTATCGTCAGACCGAACGCCAGATCGAACGAATGAAAAGGATTTGATCGTCATGCCCATCTCAAGAATCTCACTTTGGTCTCTCGTCAACCTTAAAAGGCTAGATTTCGACCTAAACGTCATTCAACAGGGATGGGTGGCCCAAATCATCGAGGGTACGTTCGGTGATAAAACTAGCTTTAGTTTTACGGATGGTAATCTTACGAGCGTCGAGTCTTCAACTATCGACATCAACGTTCGTCTTACACCCGTAGTTACTATCACCGAGCGTACCCCCGAATCGATTCTTAATTTCCTTGCCGGAGTTGCTAGGAAATCTGAGGTAACTATAACCGATACAGACATTCCCGGTCTAAGTATTAAATACACGACCCAAAACGACGTATCGACCGCGACACTTTCAGAAACCCCCACTTCTAGCTGGTCTCAAGCATGTATCGTTAGGGAGATCAAGTATAACTATTCTGCAAATCCAGCCACAATCGAATTCACCATTTCAACAACCAAGCCTTTCCTAAGAGGCTCGGTTCTTGATTTTTACTATAAACTGAAAAATACACCTAAAGCCGACTCTTATTCTCAGTTTAGTACCATCTTTAATCGACTAACAGAGTTGAATGTGCAGGGAGATATCGAGGGGCTAGCATTAGCACTACCTCCGGGCTACAAAGGCAATTCTGAAACTGTAAGTGTCAATAACTTCCCCTACAAAATGTACGTCCGCACCGAAGACGCGACCAAACCATGTGAAGCATGGATTCAAACATCTGCCCAAGGACGTAAATCATTCAGTTTTGTAGGGGGTGCGAACAGCATAACCTCATATGCATACATTGAAGACGCATACCCTATGTTTAGCGCCAATGTAGTCAGAGAAGTTATAGCTAACTACGGTGATAAGGGGTATCAGATGGGGATGCCGATAGGAAAAGCAAGTTCCTGGGTTAGATTTGTACATATGAAACGAGGTCTGTAACCAATGCCAACTACGGTACAAGTCCATAAACCAAGGACTTCACAGTTTGACACCTACCCGGTCTTTGACCTTCTAATCAATCAAGATCTAAAGACCTCGTCTCTAAAATTTAGGTCTACCGATCCTAACGCCCCTATTCCAGGTAGCCTAGTAGCCGTTTTTTCAGCAGCAAATTTGGCGTTCATAGTCGAATCCGTAACAACGGACTTCAACGGTGTCGTAGAGGTTAACTGCATATCGGCCTGGGAGTTTCTAAAGCGTAGAAATTGGCAGTCGTATAGTAAAAGAGACAAGTTTAAACCCAGATCTGATGGTCAAACATACTATAATTTCTTTAGATGGATGAATGCCGTTCCAAATCAGAGAATGGGTTTCAATTGGGCTAGCTCACTTCCTTATACGGATCTTAATGATGTAGACGTGGATCCGGCTACATCAGTTTATGATCTGGTATGCGATATGATTGCTAGCCGAAACCTAGCACTAGTTTCGACCATCGTGCCTTATGCATCGAATTACGGAGTCACTGAGGTAGATCTAGCCCTTTTAGATCTAGATCGGAATACTTCATTCGTATCTATCGATGGTATGGATTATGTGAAATCTTCGTTCACGAGAAGACTCCCCGAAAATCCAACGCACTGGACAATTATCGATACTTTAGATTCTGGGAATTATAAAGTTTCGTCTAGAGGCAACATTCGAACATGGAGGCAGAATCACGCGTACATGTTCGATAGCGGGGAGTACAAAGGTGCTTACCGTTACGAGACCGCCATTCAAGGTGATTCTAAGAAACAGTGGGGACCTCTTACTATTGGTATTAGGCCTGGAGAACTAAAGACATCGACCGTTGAGGTTGATAAACTAAATGGCGAGGACTTTGGTAATTTGACTATCGGGAGGCCTGTGTCATTCTCAGCTCTCGGTATGTTTGTTACAGGATATGTTATTAGTAGAACTATCAGTGGCGGTCAGATCACCAACTATTCGGTCAAGGTTCAACCAGATCACTTCTACAAAGATGGGAGGGACGTCACGGGAGAATGGATGTAGGAAGACTTATCGAAGTCCTCCTGCCTTTGGGTTCAGCGCTTCTTGGTGGCTCGGGCTTATGGGCTTGGCTTCAAGCCAGATCCACCAAGCATCATGCCGTAGATGATCTTCTCATCGGCGTGGCTCGCTCGCAAATCATCACGCTCGGTCGGTACTACATCGAGAGGGGCTATATCCTAATCGATGAGTACGACGACTTTTACAACTACTTGTATAAGCCGTATGTCGAAATGGGCGGCAATGGATTGGGTAGACGGATCTTCGAAGAGGTCGAAGATCTCCCAATGCTACCTAAAGGTAGCGACGGAAGGAAAGAATCATGAAGAACCATCACTACGATGCGCTCAAGAACGTTGCTCTGCTGTGGGTTCCCGCACTGGCGACGTTTGTCAACACCGTTGGTATGGTGTGGGGAATTCCCTATACCAATGAGGTCACGGCAACCATCACGGCGCTGGGTGTTCTTATTGGAGCTGGTCTCAAGGTCAGCTCTAACAACTACACTCCACCCGTCGACGGAGACCTCGTCGTCACCAAGCACGATGAAGTCTATGCTGATTTCCCGGCAGAGCCTTCTAAGCTGAATGATGGCGACACGATCACTATGAGGGTCACCAAGCCCTCTGGGACTTCGAACTAATAAAAACACGGGCTATAGTGAGAAGTACTCACTAGAAAGGAGCATCTCATGCCCAACGTCGAACGCCTCTACGAACACGAGGACCTCGAAAACGAAGTTCTTAATTGGCTCGGCGGGGAAGACCCCTCTACAAATGAATACACTACCGCTGTTGGTAACCTCGAAAGGTTGCATCGGCTCGCTAAAGATTCAGATCTTAAGCAGAAGCTGATCCCCTCTTCGGAGACTATCGCCAACGGGGTTGTTTATTTGCTGGGTCTCCTCGCCGTGCTCAATTACGAACAGACTCACGTCCTCGCCTCGAAGGCATTCGGAATGCTGAAGTTCCGTCGCTAGAACTCAACTTCCACAAACCTATAACTCCATAAAAACTGGGGTTATAGGTTTTTGCGCGGGGTATGCACAAAATCTACACGACATATAATGAGAACTATCAACCTCTATGAAAGGACCAAAAATGTTCACCTACTCTCGTCTGCTTGACGTCTACTACATCTCCCCCGAGAACCTCCGTATCCTTACGATCGTTGTCGCGGTCGGTGCACTGATGCTCGCGGCGTTTGTTCTTGCCGGAATCTGCGATTTCGTTAATGGACTCATCAACCTTCCCAAGGAAAAGAAGGCTGCTGAGGAACTCAACGAACTTCGTTCGATCAAGGACAAGTACAACAACCTGCGCGCGATCGTGCTCTCCGACCCGAACCTTCGTTCTGCGTACGCTGAGCTTCTTGTGGATGGTGAGTGATGTCACCGAGAAGTGACTTCATCCTCAGATTCACAGCTCTCACCTATAACCCAAAACACGGGTTATAGGCTTTTCCGCATTTATTACGGTTCCTATAATGAGAAGATTACTCTCTACAAGAAAGGAACTACCATGTTCACCCAGACCCTCATTGCCATCGTCGGTATCGCTTTCTTCGCTGCCTCTACCGTGCTCTACTACGCACGTATGTTCAGCTGAAAAGCAATCCCTGATCTAATAGGGTCTAAAGGACATCTCTCCACCTTTAGACATCTCTCACCTATACACCTTACATGGTGTATAGGCTTTAAAAACACTTGTCCTATAATGAGAAGATTACTCTCTACAAGAAAGGAACCCTCATGCCTATCTCAACCCGTAACATTGCCCTCATTGCAACGTCAACCGCATCCATTGCGCTGCTCTACAGGTGCCTATACCTGGCTGGCCTCGCGGAAGGCATTCGAAAGTCTCGTGACGTCGATATTCGACTGATTAAATTGGAGACTGCGATTGCTTACCGCAAGCGTATCAACCAGGTATTGGATATCTGTGTCGACAGCGGGATGGACGGTGACAGCTTGAAGGCTATCACTGAGATCACCAGCGGGCCTCTTACCTAACATCTCTCACCTATAACCCAAACACGGGTTATAGGCTTTTGCGCACTTTTTACAGTTCCTATAATGAGAACTAACCCCCTCAAGAAAGGAACCACTATGTTCAATCAGACCAACTTGATCATCGGATCCATCTACGCTATCTCCCTCGCCACCGGAGGTATTATCGGACTCGGCATCGCCAAACTCGTTGAAAACGAAGACCGAATCGCAAGGAATGCTGCTCAGAAGGCTATCGCCTCCACGAGCGACTACTTGCAGGGCGTCTATCACAAGCGAGTTGACACCTTGCTCGAGCTACTTGAATCCTCCGATGTCTCTACGGAGACCGAAGATGAGATCCGCCATCTCGTCGATTGTCCCCTCTGAGATATCTATCTCGCTTATAACCCCTAACACGGGTTATAGGCTTTTTACTCGCAAAAATAACCTGCCCTATAATGAGAACCAACCCCTCCTGAAAGGACACTACCATGTCTGTCAAGATCCCTCTCTCTTACGCTGTTGCTGGCGCATTCAGCATCTTTGCGCTCTCCGCCGCCTACGGAATGGAGTGGCAGAAGAAGTACTACAAGAAACTCTTCAAGCTCTCCTTCACCTCCAAGGACGAGATGACGCGCAAGTTTGCTAACCAGCTCATCTTCGAGGATCTTCGCATTCAGCTCGAACCTCCCACAAAGGAAGACTGACCTCTCACCTATACACCTTACACGGTGTATAGGCTTTCACATATTTTACGTAGACTATAATGAGAACCAACCCTATGAAAGGACCCATTATGTCTACCATCATCACGTTCCTTGTTGGTGCCATCATCGTCATGCCATTTTGGTGTGCGTTCGGTGCTATTCTCCACGCATTTGATATCGATCAGAAGATCATGCTGATCTGGACCGATGTCTTCGAGTGGAAGATGGTCCCCGTCTACGCTCTCATCATCATGTTCGCATTGCCGGCCATTGGCGCCTACACCATCGTGAAGGTCGCACTGGACAAAGCGTTCAACCGTTGACCTCAAACCTATAACCCAAACACGGGTTATAGGCTTTATAGACTGCTGCCGCAAAAAATACTCCCCCTATAATGAGAACTAACCCCTCAAGAAAGGAACTCTCATGTCCAAGTCTACCGAAATCGAAGAGACCCCCGAAAAGGCCCCTCTCATGAACCGCATCAGCGATTTCGCTGAGAAGAGTATCCCCGTCGCTAAGGCTGCTGCCCTTGGCTCGGTCGCACTCTTTCTCGGCGGACTCACTGTCCTGTCGTTCACGAGCAAGGGCGATTCGGACTCCGACTCGGAAGAGTGACATCTTCCTCTGAGATCAATCTCACCTATACACCTTACATGGTGTATAGGCTTTTCATGAAAAGGAGCAATATCATGATCAAGCGTAAGGTCTACAACATTGACGAGGTCGACGTCTCCATCCCTCCGGGCGGTATTGTGTCGATCTCTCCCTACTGCAGTCATCCCTTCCCGGCTAATAAGCTGGAGATGCTTGCAATGGGCATCTTCATCGAGAAGTATATTCAGGGGTACCCGGTCCACATGTATAGTGGACATACGTTCAATCACGATGACGTCAGCTTCAGGAACTCTAATGGGGAGCAGATCGTCATCAATCGTGATTACGCCGACGAACCGGGTGTCTCATACGCTGTAGTGCCATACCGCGTGGTTAGCTCGGCTGATAGGACTGCATTCGCTAAGAATTTTATCATTGTGGATAAAAGTCTTAGCGCTATTGACTACCTCTCAGTCCCATCCATCAATGTCGGGGTAGATGCTCGATTCATCCCGATTCGAGCGGAATCCATCATCGACCGCGATCTCCTCTTCGCTATCAATTCTCTCTGAAAGGTAAAACTACAATGGAAACCTTCGGCACCATCATCATGCTCATCATCATCCTCGCCTTCTTCGCCTTCATGACGATTATCAACGCGATCACCAAGATTCTCGGCGGCGGTACTGGCAAGATTGCTGCTACCGGCTTTGTCGGCTTCCTCCTTTTCAAGGCCTTCGGCCCGAAGCTCGAGAAGTACGTCGAGGAATACCGCAACCGCAACAACCAGAACAAGTGACACACAACTGAATATTTCCCAGTGAGAACCCCATCCTTTGAAAGGAAGCATCCAACCATGAATCTCAAGTACATCGCCAAGGGCATCTTCAACTGGTGCAAGGCAAACCCCCAAATCTTCATTACCGGACTCGGTATCGCCAGCTCTGTGGCTACCGCGATTACGTCTGGTCGATGCCATGCAAAGGCCGTCCAGGTCGACGCTGGTAAGTCGGATAACCTCCTCGATTTCACCAAGCGAAACTGGAAGTGCTACGTCCCGGCTGCACTTTCCCTCGGTACGACCATTTTCTCGATCATTGCGCTCCACGGAGCCACTGAGAAGAAGTACCAGGCCCTCGCTGCCGCATATTCTGTCTCTCAGCTCGATTTGTCTGAGCTCCGCTCCAAGTTCACTGAGCAGGTGAAGGTCCTCAAGGAGGGGGCTACCGAAAAGGACAAGGAAGTGGCCACCAAGAAGCTTCCTGACAGCACTATGGTCATTTTCGGTGACGAGCAGGTGCTCTGTGTGGACGCTGTCACTGGTCGACGCTTTCGGTCGACCCCTGAGCTTCTTCGAAAGTACTGCAATAACATCTCGGAAGACCTTCTGAACTACGGCGCCTGCCCTCTGAATGACTTCTACTCCCAGATCAATCTGAGCCCTGTCGATGTTGGCGACGAGCTCGGATGGGAAGGAGGACAGACCATCGAACCTCAGTTCATGCCTGTTATCACAGATAGCGGCTCCCCCGCGATTAAGGTTGCAATCAGTCCTGCTCCGCAACCTAACTGGTTCAAGATCGGTTGAAGAGCTGTGACCAAAAACAATACGGTCACATTCACTGACGAGCCAATAGAGTACACGGACCCACCCGAATCCTGGCCGAGCAAAAATAACGCGTCCTATAATGAGAACTAACCCTCAAGAAAGGACCCACTATGTTCGCATTCGGATTCATGCTTGGTTTCTTCGGCATGTGCTCTGCCTTAGATCCCAACCGTCTTCGGAAGAAGCAACTCAAGAAATCCAAGAATTGAGACATTCTCCCTCTATACACCTTACATGGTGTATAGGGCTTCAAAAAATACGCAGGATATAATGAGAACCAACCCCTCCTGAAAGGACTCATTATGTTCAACCGTGTCACCGGACTTTCTCTCCTTGTTGTCTCCGCTGGATCCATCGCATACCAGTTGGTTAAGCAGCATCGTGAAAACGTCGAAGCCGAACGCCGTGCACGCATTGAAGTTGATCAAATCATAAATCAGCTCAAAGAATTCAATGCACGCATTGCTGAAGGCCCGTCAATCTACGAAACGCTTGACAAACTCAGCGAAGGATTCAACAACAACGGAAAGCTCTCTCCTGGTCTGAACAGCTGACCTACCATATTCTCACCTATAACCCAAACACGGGTTATAGGCTTTCACAAATCCTGAAAGGACACTACCATGAAGCGAGTTCTCGCATCCCTTGGCCTCGGAGCCGTTATCGTCGGAGGTATGCTCCATCCGGCAATCGCAGGTGACTCCCCTCAGAGGATCCACGCAGAGATCACCAAGGTGACCAGTGCATCTCGTCAGACGAGCTCTGAGGTCACTGTTGCCGGCACCTGGTCCGTCGAGAAACTGGCAGTTGGCCAGTTCTTCACGGTTTCTACGGATCCCGTAAACGGAGAACCCCCGTTTGCATGGAATACGTCATTCCCGTTCGTCCTCGATGACGGGACGAAGATCGGAGAATGTAACGCCACCGAGATGACCATCACGTGTGAGGTCACCACGGTCCCTCCCGCATACGCTGATAAGACCGATGTGAATGGTACCTGGTGGGCTCGTGCACGTCTTAAGGACGCTGCCATCGGTACGACCGAAGGTACGATCGTCCTGAATGGCAAGGCAGACAAGAAGATTGTCTGGGGCGACGCTGATGGAACCGGGGTCTGCACAAACGATTGTGATGGCCCCGTCCATTATGAATACGCCCGCCCGGAAAACCTTAAGTTCGGGTGGACCAACAGTGATGGTACTGTTGGTTGGGGTATTAAATGGGTCTCTAACGGTGGCACTGAATACACCGTTAAGGACTTCGACACACGCCTCGGATCGTCGGTAAAGTGTGCCAAGTCCGATACGTGGGACCCGGGCACGACCGAAATTATCACCGCCACCCAGGTAGACGAGAACACGATCAAGTTTGTGGCCCCCGAGGGCTCTAAGGTCTGCATCGTCTTCCCACCCGATGCGACGGTGGTCCCTGAAGGCCAGACTACTGTCACAAACCACGCCGAGGTTAATGGCATGAAGCTGGAATCCACTGCCACGGTAAAGTCTAGTGGCGGCACCAACGGTGATGGCTCTACAAAGCCTGAGCCTACCCCCACCACGCCTTCTACGCCCGATCCTAAGCCCTCTGAGACCACTCCTGCTCCTAAGCCTTCCGAGACCACCCCGGCCCCGAAGCCTTCGGAGAAGCCTACCCCCATTCCTTCTACATCTACTCCTACCCCCAAGCCTAGCGTGACTACTCCCGCTCCCAAGCCCAGTGCGACCACTCCGGCTCCGAAGCAGAACGTTACTCCGGCTAACCCCAAGACTAGCGAGCAGCCTAAGCTTGCTAAGACTGGTGCATCGGCTGCTATCACCGGTGCTCTGGCACTCCTGCTGGCGCTTCTTGGCGTCGGTATCTACTCCATCTCCCGAAAGGACACTAAGTAACATGCAGACTATCAAGGTCACCTACGAAAACTTCGACGGCGAAATTGTCGACGAGGAACTCTACTTTCACCTATCCAAGAGTGAGCTTACTGACATGGAGCTCAAGCGCTTCCCGCTGTCTCTGAAGCTCGCTCGAGTCACCTCCGGCAATGGCACCGCGACTGATGCCTACGAGCTCATGAAGGATTTCATCGAGTATTCGTACGGTACACGAAGCGCCGACGGTCGTCGATTCATCAAGGATGAGTCGGAGACTAGGTCCTTCATGATCTCTCCGGCGTTTGACGCCCTTCTGGACCTGCTCATCCACGATGAGAAGTTCGCCTACAAGTTCATGAGTGGTCTCTTCCCGAAGGACATCATGGAGAAGGCTCAGAAGCTTATCGACGAGAACCCCGGCAAGACTCCGGGTGAGCTCCGAGCGATTGTCGAGGCTAACAATGGCTGACGTGGTTCCCATCGAACCTTCGTCCGGCTCCTTCCCTGGAAACTCTGATAAGTCCAGGGAGGGGGCCACCCCGGCCAAGAAGGAAACGAAGGTTATCGCCAAGGCGAAGGTGAGTAAGTCGAGCCCTATCAAGGAGGCTCTCAAGACTTTCTTCGTCAACGATCTCCCTGACATCGCTAATCATCTCGTGATTGATGTCGCGATTCCCGCTGCTAAGAACGCTATCACCGACATGGTGACACAGGGTATCCAGCAGCTTCTCTACGGTGCTGTCGACGTCAATCGTGGGCGTAGCGGCACCTACACGTCGTATGGGTCATCGTCCCGTACGACCTACACTCGAGGCACCCCCAATAACGTTCGATATTTGGAGCCTCGTAGTGCTGTGCGTCAGAGTAGCGTTCGAGTTGACGATCTCGTCTTCGACACTAAGTCTGACGCAACTGAGGTGATTGAGTATCTGGCTGAGACCGTCGAGCGTTATGGCCAGATTTCTGTCGCTGCTCTATATTCTTCTGTCGGTATCCAACCCAAGTATACCGACGAGCGTTGGGGATGGACTACCCTCGACGCATTTGAACTCCGATCCTCCCGTGATGGCTGGATCATCGTTTCGGATTCCCCGGAACCCATCAAGTGACTTATATTTTCTGAAAGGAGCTGCTGATGACTATCAGCACCATTTTCTACACTGCAATCGGCCGTGTTTCCAAGCACGCCCCCACAATCCTGAGTATCGGCGCATCCGTAGGCGTTGTCGCTACGTCTGCTCTGGCATGGCGAGCTGGACGTACCTTCGAGGACGTCGAGTACCGCAATTTCGAGCGCGTCAAGGCTTGCCAGGATCGAGCGGATGAGATCCCCGACGAGCAGGTTCCTGCTATCGAGCGTAAGAACCGTATTGCGTTCGCTCTCGATGCTGCTCGTCACATCGCCCCCACGGTGATTATCGGCGGTACCACGATCGCGCTCATCTACTTCTCCAACAGCATCTCCCGTAAGCGTCTGGCCGCTCTGAGCGCCGCATATTTCACGGTGCAGAATGCGTTCGACAACTACAAGGCGAAGATGGTGGACACGCTGGGTAAGGAGACCGTCGACAAGATCGTGGCTCCGAAGCTTCCCAATTACGGGAAGACTGCTGAAGAAATCCTCGCGGACGACAACCCCAACGATGCGGGGGATGTTCTGGATGCAGTTCTCTCAATGGTTCGAGAGTGCTCTCCGTACGCTCGGGTTATTTCTGAGACATCATCGACTGCGTGGGATCCCAATGAGGACTACACGACGATGAACCTCACCGAGATTCAGGCGTGGGCAAATCGACGTCTGGAGAAGAAGGGACATCTCTTCCTCAACGAGGTCTTCGACCAGCTCGGCCTCTCCCGCATGAAGGAGGGGGCCCTCGTCGGATGGCTCAAGAATGGTGATGGAGACGGCTACGTGTCGTTCGGGGATATTGAGGGCTCGATCTACCGCGTTCCCGATTACGAGCGCAAGTCGATTCACTCCAACGTCGTCATCGACTTCAACGTCGACGGTGTGATCTGGGATAAGATCTGACCATGATGTACCTACCCTGGCTGATCCAGCGAGGGTGTCTTAGCGATTATCGCGGCCTTGCTTCGGTGTGGGACGAGATCGAGTTCGTGTGGTATATTCCTGAGGATGGAGACAAGGCTGAGCAAGCCCTCCGTATGCGGGATGAATACGCCTATGAATTTGATCGCGACACTCCGAGGCAGGGCCCGGTGTCTTTCCTTGAGGTATTTGTCTCCCTGACGGATACCTTAACGGCTATGGTGTACCAGGATCGAGCGGACTTCACTCGGTCCATCCTGATGAACTTGGGGGTGTCCGATGCGGTCGACTCCATGTTCTACGGTCCCGAGTTGTATGCTCGGGCTCTCGATAGCGCGGAGACCGTGATGTATAGGACGTACCAGCAGAACGGTTCTGGTGGTCTATTCAGGGTACCGGGCGCCGAAATGCTAGAGACACCCCTACGAGACCAGATGATTATTTGGGCAAACCACTACGATCCATATCACTAGAAAGGAGGTGAGTATGGATTTCTATAGCATCGAGACTTCTCCAGTGCGTGGACAAGCTGGACAGTTAGCTGCAGCCCCCGACTTCATCAATGGATATTCTCGAGATATCATGATTAACAGGGGCGAGTTCGTTGCTGTGTGGGATCCAGACAGCGAGTTGTGGACTAAGAGAGAGCACAAGATCATTGACTTGATCGACTCGGATGTCCTTACTTATGTCGAAGACGCAGCCAAGCGTCACATCAACTTACTTCCTAGACTCTGTCGACGAGACGGGGATGGTGTATGGAAGAGGTATCGTCTATGGACTAAGAACATGGTCGATACTGATCATCCTCTCGATCGCAAGCCTATATTTGCAGACACACCAATCAGACAAGAGGATTACGCATCGTTCAGACTGCCGTACTCTCTGTCTGATAGCGAGCCTGTGAATTGGAACAAGCTCGTAGACACGCTCTACGACCCTGAGGAAAGAGAGAAGATTGAATGGGGTATCGGGGCTATCCTGACTGGTGACTGCCGTAAGATTGACAAGTTCCTTGTCTTCTACGGCGAGCCTGGTTCGGGTAAGTCGACGATTCTCAACATCATGCAGTCTCTCTTCGGAGATTACGCTACGGCGTTCGATTCAGAAGCGCTGGCTCAGCGTAGCAACGCTTTTGCGTTGTCTGCGTTTGCTGATGATCCTCTGGTTGCCGTAGAGCACGATGGAGACCTGAGTAAGATCGAGACCAACACTCGTCTTAACTCCATCATTTCTCACGAAATCCAGCTGGTTAACGAGAAGTTCAAGAAACCTCGCCCAGTGCGGATTTCTACGATGCTGCTCATGGCATCGAATAACCCCGTCAAGATCACCGATTCAAACTCCGGTATCCCTCGACGACTGATTGATATTTACCCGTCTAATAGGCGCATTCCTATCGGGGAGTATCGTAAGATCATGTCGGGGGTCTCTGGAGAGCTCGGGGCTATCGCCAATCACTGTATTTCTGTCTATCGTAGTCTGGGCCCTGACTACTATAAGGATTACAGGACGCAAGTCATGATGGGCGAAACGAACCCTGTCTACAACTTCATGTTCGAGATGTATGACGACTACTCTACTCGAGAGTTCGTCACGCTTGCGTCTGCATACATGGAGTATAGGAATTACGCGGAGGCTTCGGGGCTTTCTTGGGTCATGCCCAAGCATAAGTTCCGGACCGAGGTGAAGCATTACTTTAACGAGTTCCACGAACGCTGCAGAGTCAATGGTACTCGTCAAAGGAATGTATATTCTGGGTTCAGGACGGAGCTCTTTGAATCGGGGGCTCTTGTCGCCAATCCGGTTGAGGATGATACATGGCTCGATCTGAAGCCTATGGATCACACCGCTTTCGATGATATTTTCGAAAACCGGCCGGCACAATACACATCCGCTCAAGGAACACCCAAAGAACCTTGGGACTCAGTCACGACTACACTCAAAGACATCGATGTGTCGAAACAACATTATGTCAGGCTTCCTGAAGAGTATGTTGTCATCGACTTCGATCTGAAAGGAGAGAATGGTGAAAAAGACCTACGCCGCAATCTGCGTGCTGCTAGTACTTGGCCTCCGACGTTTGCGGAAGTCTCGAAGAGTGGTGGAGGACTACACCTCGTCTACCGATACACTGGTTCTGGAGATACCACTGCTGAGTATTCGCCGGGAATCGAGATCAAGCGATTCAGAGGAAAGTCTGCCCTGCGCAGACGACTTTCGCTCGCGAATGATCTGGCGATCGCAGACTATGTGCAGCAACTGCCCGAGAAAGCAAAGCGAATGATCAACCAACAGCACGTTAAGGATGAGAACCACCTTCGTGCTCTCATTGCAAAAGCGCTCCGTAAGGAAGTGCATTCTGCAACGGCGCCTAGCGTTGACTTCATCAAGCAGGTCCTGGACAATGCATATTCGTCTGGGATCACGTATGATGTGACCGATGCTAAGAATGCTGTGACATCTTTCGCCGCTAAGTCTACCAATCAGGCTGAGCGGTGTCTGAAGGTCGTGCAGGAGATGCACTTCATGTCTGAAGACAAGATGGAAGTACAGGTAGATGGAGACGGACCGATTGCGTTCTTCGACGTCGAGGTATTTCCTAACCTCTTCATCGTCTGCTACAAGTATCCGGGAGAGCCGGTCCGACGTTTCTTCAACCCGTCTGCTGAAGACGTGAAGAAGCTGATGGAGCTCCGACTCATCGGGTTCAACAACCGTAAGTACGACAACCACATCATGTACGCTGCGTCGCTCGGATATTCTAATGAGGAGTTGTTCGAGCAGTCTCAGCGAATCATCGAGAACAAAGCAAACGCTACTTTCCGAGAAGCGTACTCGATGTCCTACACGGATATTTACGACTTCTCGACAAAGAAGCAGTCTCTTAAGAAGTGGGAGATTGAACTTGGGATTCATCACCAGGAGCTTGGTCTTCCTTGGGACAAGCCCGTTCCTGAGGAGCTTTGGGAAACCGCGGGTGACTACTGCGCGAACGATGTCGAGGCGACTGAAGCTGTGTTTAATCACCTTAGTGATGACTGGGGTGCCCGACAGATTCTGGCTGAGCTTTCTGGCCTATCTGTCAATGACACGACCAACCAGCACACATGCGCCTTGGTGTTCGGCAAAGACCGGAGGCCCGACAAGAGCAAGTTCGTCTACACAGACCTATCCACGATCTTCCCAGGATACACCTTCGACAAATTCAAGGGATCTTCCTATCGTGGAGAAGACCCCGGGGAGGGAGGCTACGTATACTCCGAACCCGGTTACTACGAAGATGTTGTGCTCCTAGACGTCGCTTCTATGCACCCGACGTCTATCGAGGAGCTTAATCTCTTCGGACCCTACACCAAGAAGTACAGTGAACTTAAGCAAGCTCGCATCGCGATTAAGCATAAGGATATGGACGCTCTTGGTAAGCTGTTTGACGGTAGGCTCCTGTCTATCGCTGAGCAGCATGATCTGGACAAGCTTGGAACTGCACTCAAGCTTCCTATCAACTCTATGTACGGATTGACGAGCGCCAAGTTCGACAACCCTGCATATGATCCTCGCAACATCGATAACATTGTCGCTAAGCGAGGCGCGCTCTTTATGATCGACCTCAAGCACTATGTGCAGGATGAGCTCGGTCTGACAGTAGCGCACATCAAGACGGACTCGATCAAGATCCCGGGGGCTACACCTGATGATATTCAGAAGGTGATGGACTTCGGTCAGCGATATGGGTACACCTTCGAACACGAGGCCACCTACGCCAAGATGGTTCTCGTGAATAAGGCCGTCTATATTGCCAAGTACGCATTCTCTCACGAAGGTGAGTGGACGGCTACAGGTAAGCAGTTCCAGGAGCCCTACGTATTCAAGAAGCTCTTCTCTGGAGAGCCGATTGAGTTCGAGGACTACGTCCAGACTAAGCAGGTACAGACCGCCATGTATCTGCGCTTCCCTGATGGGGAGCCTCACTTTGTCGGTAGGGTCGGTGCGTTCGTGCCGATTAAGCCAGGTAGAGGTGGCGGTGAGCTCCTTAGGGAGAATAAGGACGGCGAAATCAAGGACGCCGTTGTGGGTACTAAGGGTTATTTCTGGAAGGAAGCAGAAGTAGTCAAGTACCTACATCTGGAGCAGGATGTGGATACATCTTACTCCGAAGCGCTCGCGGATGAAGCGCGCGCAGCCATTGAACAATTCATCAACTTCGACGAATTCGTCGCTTAGAAAGGAAACCAAACATGGCATCTGATGTCTGCATCGAGAACGGTAAGCTGTTCTTCCTGAACTTCTCCGGAACTGCTTCGCGCTTCAACAAGGAAGGTCGTCGTGAGTTCTCCGTCGCGATCCCTCTGGATCTCGTGGATGATCTCGTCAACGACGGCTGGAACATCAAGTACGGTAAGGACAAGGACCGCAACCCGGATCCCGAGAAGCCGTACATCACAGTCAAGGTCCGATTCGACTTCCGTCCGCCGGCGATCTGGATGATCACTGGTGGTCGAAAGGTCCTGCTGTCAGAAGAGACCGTTGGCTCGCTGGATGGCGTTACGATCAAGACCGCAGACGTCGTGATCTCCCCGCACGTTTACGACTTCAACGGCAACAAGGGTATCTCTGCATACCTCAAGGAGGCCTACATCACGGTCGATGATGAGACCTCGACGTTCGCTGCTAAGTACGCAGATCTGGACGTCTAATATTCCTGACGGGGGTGGGTTGTGTGTGGCCTGCCCCCGTCGTTAGGAGTTGGTGAAATGCTCGATGAAGTAGACATTTGGGCACGGGTACCAAACTTCCCACAGTACGAGGCTAATCGTCTGGGGGATGTTCGAAGAGTCGACACTAGCATAGCGCTGCGACCGTTTACTAGGAATGGTCAAAGTCTATATGTCAGGCTCTACAAGTCTTCCGGGGTGGCATCTGAAAAGACTGTCGCCTCGGTTGTTTGGGCTGCTTTCTACAAGAGGTGGCCCACTGATTCCTTCGTTTGCCATGCTGATGGTGACGTTAGGAACAACGCTCTGGACAACCTATATTTAGGATCCCGGGCGGATGTCAACAAAACAAGGCGGCGTCTGGATGACACAATCTGGGACCGCCTACAGAAGGAAGGAGAACTAGTTCATGGCTAACTGGTTCGAAACTGTGGTGCCGGACAACCAGGCCTGGCACGAGCTTAATCCGGTTAAGGAGAAGCTTTCCTCCGTGGATGCTCTCGGTATCGCGGGTTACCTCGAGGCCGTTCTATCGGATCCGATGAACTCCAAGTTCGACAACGACAACTTCACGGCGATCGTGAATATCAAGAACGGATTCATCCCGATCAACGGAGATTACACGGGCTTCTCGATCGAGATCCATGGTGAGATTGGTGGCGAGCAGGTTAACAAGACTGTGCTCCACACCGACGATCCCAAGGCCGAGGTCTACATGTGGAACGTCAAGAAGGTCGTGTTCGCCGAGAATGGCGCCTTGGCTGTGGATGCGTCTAAGCATACCACGATCGATGCGGGTGGCGACTACGTTATGCGCATCAAGGTTGAGGGTAACGCGGACGAGCCGGGTGCTACTCCCTCGGATCAGAGGGGGAAGTACTGGGCTGAGCACGCCGAGTTCAACCCGAAGATCACGCCGGCTGCCCTGGCATCCATTAAGGCAGCGCTCAACCGCGAGCAAGGAATGGATTCTCTCTGATGACTAAGATCCCCGCAGACGTTAAGAAGGCAATCCTCCAGAACAAGGATTACTTTAAGTTCGCGAAGTACGAACAGGACATGCGCAAGATCAACGACAACATCGTTGGTCTCGTGAAGAAGGCAGTCGGAAACAAGATTGCTGACGACCAGCCTTACACCTTCCGGATTAACTTCCGCAACGGTCGCATCGTCGGTGAGACCTTTGATCCTCGTTTCTCTGTTGAGAAGCTTGAGGGGCGTACCCCCACTACCGAGTTCTCCCTCAAGGAGGATACGGATACGGTGTACTACGAGCTCAAGAAGCTCAGCGCAGGTTACGATGGTCAGATCACCAATGGTGACTCCTGGGTTGCCCGCATCAAGCAGGTTAACTATGTGACCAAGGAAGTCATGGTTAACCCCGACTTCGATGATCCCGAAGAGCGTAAGCTCATTTCTGATGCGCTCATGCGCGGATTCGCAGCTCCTGAGCGAGTCTGAGTCTAGCGCTCGTTGAACTATATTTAGACGAAAGGTATCCTACAAATGCTTGCTGGTGAGTACTTCATTCGCGGATTCGATACAGTCAAGACCTCGTTCTCCACTCCTCTACGGGAGCAAGCGCCTCCCGACTTCAAGAAGGAGATCCTATTCGGTAAGCGTCCTGTCCTCGGGGAAATTCTGATGGTGCCCGGGGACGAGGAAGACGTGAAGGTGATCAAGTGGGTCGAGATCACTACACATCGCGGTAAGTGTATCCTTAACGGTACGAACCCTCTGGCGTGGGAATGGATCGCTAAGGTGCATTACGGGTTGTTCAACTACCCGGTTAAGATCGAGATGTATCCTCACATTCCTAAGGATGCAGCGGAAGTGGTGCTCCGCTTGCTGAAGAAGGAGATTCTCTAGAAGTAATGGTTGCGAGATTATATTCGCACCAGGAAGAGGCCTTGGGGCTCCTACAGAGTGGCAACGTCCTTGTCGGTGGCGTTGGCTCGGGCAAGTCACGTGTAGGAGCCTCTTGGGCCCTTTCTCAAGCGGATGAAAGCAAGATCATTGTAATCACTACTGCGCGGAAGCGAGACTCTCTCGAATGGGAGGGTGAGTTCGCTGCGCTCGGTGCTGACTTTGAAGAGGTGACAATCGAGAGTTGGAACAACATCTCGAAATTCGATGACTGCTGTCTTAATGTGTTCATATTTGATGAGCAGCGTGTAGTCGGATCTGGGACCTGGGTTAAGAGCTTCCTCAAGATTGCGGAGAATAATCAATGGATTATGCTCAGCGCAACGCCGGGGGATGTCTGGCTCGACTACGTCCCCCTCTTCATCGCAAACGGGTATTACAAAAACAGAACCGAGTTCGCCGAGCGCCACATCGTCTGGGATAGGTTCGCGAAGTACCCGAAGGTGAAGCGGTATCTCGATACGGGGCTTCTCGAGGCTCGTCGTAGGAAGATACTTGTCCCTATGCCGGCAGAGCGTCATACAAGACGTAACCGGTCCTACATCCCCATGGAATACGACAAGGAGATGTACGAGTCCATCGCTAAGAAGCGTGTGGACCCATGGACCGGGGAGCCTTATAGGAATGCTGCCGGTGTCTGTTACGGCTTACGTAAATGTGTCAACTCGGATAGGTCTCGTGTGGATCATATTCGTCTGGTGGCGCGTAAACGTAAGAAACTGATTGTGTTCTATAACTTTAACTACGAGCGAGACATCCTTCTTGAACTGCGGGATGAATTCAACGTGGCTGAGTGGAATGGACACAATCACGAGCCGATCCCGTCTACTGATTCATGGGTATATTTGGTACAGTATACCGCGGGCGCCGAGGGGTGGAACTGTGTAGAGACGGACACGATTGTGTTCTACTCCCTCAACTACTCGTGGAAGATCTTGGAGCAGGCTGAAGGTCGTATCGACCGGATCAACACTCCATTCACGGATCTCCACTACTTCTATTTCTTCTCTGAGTCTGGAATAGACTCTGCCATCCGGAAGGCCGTCCAAGAGAAGGGCGTCTTCAATGAGCGCATATTTGCGCACAACCTGTAAAGGAGCATGAAATGTCTATGAAGCCCGGTTGCGTTGTTTACAACCCCGAAGGTAAGAGCTGGTGTGTTCTCGTCGAGTCACGTAAGCCTGACGGCACTGTCGCTCGTTTTATGTCTTTCCATAAGACTAGTCTGGCTGCGAACCTTATTGTAGGGGCCCATATTAAGGCTGCCGCGGGAGACCCCAACGTTACGGTTTCGATGTTCGAATATGAATTCGTTGCGAATGATACTCAGCTGAGGGCCCGGCTGCTACACGAGGCCGTTGAAGAGATGCTCGAGGAGTACTCTAAGAAGTACTACGAGAAAGAGCGCTGTAATGACTGCAACGACTGAGTGGTGCGTCCTGGCCGTTATTGATTTCAGGACGGGCTTCACACCTTGTGTGGTTCTTAGTGTTCATCAGAATCTCCGGGAGGCTTATACATACGCAATTAGTTTAGCTGATGATTCCCGCTGGCCCACGACTGTAGATGTGTTGAAACACACGGATGATATTCGTAAACTGAAAGTGGGCGATTATCTCCGCGATAAGAAGATCGATGTCATTATGGACAAGACTGGTAATGTAGTCGTAGAAGGGACTTACGATGAAGACTGATAACGGATACGAGCTCTCGGACTTCTCTGTCGATATTTTCGAAGAGAGGGGGTATGTCAAGATTCGACTTGAGTGTTTCGCTGATAATCGAGTCGACATCCCATTCTCGGTGAGTAGAACCTCGATGATCGATTCCGACTGCACGAGGGACGGAAAGTTCTTCTACTCAGTATTATCCCGAACTGTCTCGGACATGATCAATAACGTCATAAATTCGGATATTGTCCGACCGGACCCGTGTGAGTGCCAGGATCATTACTGGTTCAAGACGCACCCGGACGACAGACAGGAATACTGGCGTACGAAGAGCGGGCGTATCTATCCGAAGACACACACCATCAAATGCCCAAACAATCCGGCAAATCGAAGGAAGAAGAATGACTAACAAGACCTATATTTTCGGACAGGACCTCAACACCGAGTGGATGGTCCATGTCACGACGGTCGACTCTGAGACCAAGCAGCGCTACGACTACTACGCATTTTTCGAAGATCGTGCTCGGGCCGATACCTATGTCAAGGGTCTGGTCTGCATGATGCCGGAGAAGAATGTCGTCATCCGAATGACCAAGGTGGAGTGCTTCGAAGACCTCGACACTCTGCGGATCTTCTGAGAGGGGCTGTTGACGTGGAAACGATACCGTACATACTGGTATTCCGAAGGTACTACAAAGAGGAACTCCGTCATGAGACGAGGCATCTCTTTAGTAGCTTGAGGGATTTGTACGCTCACGCTGCGTGGTTGATCGGACAGAGCGGTCAATACGAGATCCACACTCGCTATGATATTCGGGTTGAACTCGCTGAAATCGACCCGATGCCACCTGCCGCATGATGATTTGTAGGGCGGGGGATCGCCTAAAAACGGTCCCTCGCTCTACAGATACTACTTGGATTCTCATTTTTTGCCGGGACAGGGTGGGACAAAGTGGGCCACTTTTGGGACAGAAACGGGACAAAAGGGTGTTTTGGTGGGCCTCATTACCCACTAGGATGGGGGTCTTGTTACCCACTACGGGGCCATTTTTGGCCCATTTTGGGACACTGTCCCACTTTTTTGTCCCACTGTCCCACTTTTGGCCCACTTGTCAATGTCGACTTTTCGTTGCAATTTCAAGGAAAAGTCGCTGCTGTCCCATTTGGCCCACTTATTTTTCTATTAAATTAAATTAAATTAAAATTAAATATATATAATAAGAGCCCCGGGACAGTGGGCCAAACGGGACACTTGCAATTTTCATGCAATTTTTGGCCCAAAATCCTAGTGGGTAACGAACCCATACAAAAACTTTTCCTATAATGGATAGAACGGGGCCCATTAGGCCCTTACCCACTGTCCTTACCCACTGGGGTTTTACTATTTCTTTACCTTTGCGAAAGGAGCAAACATGAGCGCAAAGGAAAACAAGTACCAGCGAGATCTGATTGGGAAGCTATCCCGGCTATTGCCCGGATGCCTCATCCTGAAGAACGACCCTAACTATCTACAGGGAGTTCCTGATCTTCTGATCCTTCACGGCGACATGTGGGCCATGCTTGAAGTCAAGGCATCGGACAAGGCGCACGTTCAACCGAACCAGACATATTATGTCAACCGCCTGACGATGATGGGCTTCGCTCGTTTCATCTACCCGGAGAACGAGAAGGAAGTCCTTGACGAACTTCAGATTTATTTTGGAGTCCGCCAGTGAGATTCGTCGATCATCGCAACCTCGAAGGCAAGCACGCATTCCTCGGGGCGAGTAAAAGCTCATGGCTCCGATACGACGACGATAAAGTCCTCAAGACATATCGTAATGCTCGAGCAACTGCTATTGGTACTCAACTCCATGAGATTGCTGCTGAGCATATTCGTTTGGGACTCCCCTTCGGTGACACTGCCGATACTGTCGGTATGTTCGTTAATGACGCCATCCGATATTCGATGACCCCGGAGCAGGTTCTATATTTTAGCCCCCATGCTTTCGGAACTGCTGATGCGATTTCGTTTGATCCAGACAATGAATTGCTGCGCATTCATGATCTCAAGACCGGACTAGGCCCGACCAAGTTCGAACAGCTCGAGATCTACGCCGCGCTTTTCTGCCTGGAGTATAATATTTCCCCGACGATCAACATGCATCTTCGCATTTATCAAAACGGTGAAGTAAGATCCCACACTCCCGATACAGATGATATTCGGGACATCATGCGCCGAATCGTACATTTCTCGGATATTCTAGACTTGGAGGACCAGTGCTGAACGTAAATACCCCCACCCCTGAAGAATCAGATGATACTCTGGCGCACTACGGTATTCTGCGTAAGTCGGGTCGCTACCCGTGGGGATCTGGTAAGGATCCCTATCAGCGCTCTCTCGATTTCCAGGGTCTCGTAAAGGGACTCGAGAATAAAGGGATGAGCGAAGCTGATATTGCTCGCGGTCTCGGTATGACGACCACGGAGCTACGAGCAACCAAGTCGATCGCCAAGCGTGAACGCCAGGCGGTGGAGATTGCTATGGTGCGGAAGCTCGACGCGAAGAACATGAGCCAGGCTGCCATCGCAAACCGACTCGGTATTTCCTCGAGCACCGTTCGCAACTACCTGAAAGAAGACGCTGGACGAACCGCCAGCAAGATCGAGGGTACTGCGGATATTCTGAAGCGAGAGGTCGATAAACACAAGTATATTGATATTGGTGCTGGCACCGAGGTGACCCTTGGAACCACCGCCACATCACTCAAGCTTGCTGCCTCCACGCTCGAAGCCCAGGGGTATCGTGTTGAGGATATTAAGATCCGTCAGCTCGGTACCGATAAATACACCAGCACTCGTGTTCTGGTCGCGCCTGACACCAAAAAGCGTGAGGTCGTCCAGAATCTGGATAAGATCCACGTGGTCGGTGTTCGCACGGATCCTGCCGGCAACAAGCTCTCCATCAAGCCTCCCGAATCTATATCATCTAAGCGCGTCACTGTTCGATATTCTGAACAGGGGGGCACTGACATGGATGGTGTTATCGAGATTCGACGAGGCCTGAAGGATCTTAATCTCGGTAAGAGCAACTACGCTCAGGTCCGAATCGCCGTGGACGGAACGCACTACCTCAAGGGTATGGCCGTCTATGCGGATGATCTGCCCGCTGGAAAAGATATTCGCTTCAACACGAACAAGTCCAAGTCGGTACCAATGATATCTGATGGCGACTCGGTTCTCAAGCGGATGAAGTCTGACCCGGATAATCCGTTCGGCGCAACTATCCGCCGGCAGATGGAATATTTGGACTCCAAGGGTAACAAGAAGCTGTCGCCTGTAAATATCGTGAACGAGGAAGGTTCTTGGGGAGACTGGTCTAAGACTCTGTCGGCCCAGTTCCTTTCGAAGCAGAACCTGTCGTTTGCGAAGCAGCAGTTGGATATTACAACTGCGGAGAAGAAGGATAAATTTGAGACGATCATGTCTCTTACAAATCCTGTCCTCCGTAAGCGAGCACTACAGGAATTCGCAGACTCGTGTGACTCGGACGCTACTCGTCTTCGAGCAGCAGCCGTACCGAACCAGGCATATCAGGTTATTTTGCCCGTCAAGACCCTGAAGCCTACCGAGGTATATGCTCCGAACTTCAAGAACGGATCGCAGGTCGCACTCGTCCGATATCCTCATGGTGGTACATTCGAAATCCCCATCGTCACCGTAAATAACGGACACAAGCAAGCACGCCGCACCATTGGTGAAATGGCCGCGGATGCTATTGGTATTCACCCCAAGGTCGCACAGCGTATGTCTGGTGCGGACTTCGACGGTGATACTGTCATGGTTATTCCGGTGACGCCGAAGAGTCGTATTCGTTCCACGTCTCCTCTCAAAGGCCTTGAAGGCTTTGATCCCTCCGCCGCATATCCTTCATATCCTGGTATGAAGGTGATGTCGGAGATCACCAAGCAGCGTGAGATGGGTAAGATTTCAAATCTTATTACTGACATGACAATCAAGGGTGCCACGGAAGCCGAGCTCGCTCGAGCTGTCCGCCACTCGATGGTTGTTATTGACGCCGCCAAGCATAAGCTGGATTACAAAACATCCGCCGTGGATAATGGTATTGATTCACTCAAGAAGAAATATCAAGATGGCGGCGGTGTGTCCACGCTTATTTCCCGTGCTGCATCCGAGGTGGATATTCCAAAGAGGAAGCTCCGCTCTGCAGCAAAGGGTGGACCCATCGATCCACTCACGGGTCGCAAGGTATATGAGGACACAGGCGAATCATATACTGTGGTCAAGGAGTTCAAGACCAAGGCCCCTCGTGTGGAGACTGTGCTGCGTACACAGAAGGTCTCCCGTATGGAGTTGGTTAACGACGCCCGTAAGCTTTCATCAGGTACACCCATGGAAGAACTATACGCAGGCTACGCCAACAACATGAAGACCCTAGCAAATAGGGCTAGGCGGGAGATTGTTGATACCCCCACCCTAAAACGAGACCCCAGTGCTGCCAAGGAGTATGCTGAAGAAGTAGCATCCCTCAAAGAGAAGGTCCGTACGGCCCTCACTAACGCACCCAGGGAACGCCAGGCCCAATTAGTAGCCGGGGGTGTGGTGAAGGCTAAGGTCGACGAGAATCCTTCCATCACAAAGGAAGAGCGGACTCGTCTTGAGTCGCAAGCCCTCAAGGCTGCGCGAGCCCGCACTGGAGCCTCCCGCAAGGAGGTACAATTCGACATCACCGACAACGAATGGAAAGCCATCATGAATGGTGCTGTTAGTAACGCCATGATGGAGTCCATCGCTAGGTATGCGGATCCCCAGCGATTGAATGAACTATCCATGCCTAAAGACAAGCCAGTCCTTTCGACTAGTGTGATTGCTCGTGCTCGTGCCATGGCTCGAAACGGTGCAACAACGTCTGAGATCGCAGAGATGCTTGGAATCTCTACGTCCTCCGTGCGAGAAGCTGTTAGAGGTTGATAGTCATGACAACTCGTTACCTTACAACAACTGACAATCCTTACGATCCTAAAGATGAGTTCGACTTGTGGTTTGCGTTCGACACGAACAATGGTTACAACTCTTGTGCTCTCCTTGATCGTGTGTGTAAGACAAGCTCAAACCTTAGTGATGCGTTGATTGCTGATGATGTGAATGAAGCAATCGATTGGATCATCGCTTGGGACACAACAGGATTGCGAACGTTCGTCGAACGATGAACGTCAGATGGATCGCAAGCCGGCGGATGACCGGTGCCCATCCCTAAGTACCCGGGGGGGCTGGTAGCGCGATTACCACCCCCGCCCAAATCGCGCCCCTCCTCGATTTACCCCCGGAGGGATATTTCGAGATGGGTTTTAGCCTACACGGCCTGGTTCTCTCATCGGCCGGTCTTTCATGCTCCTTTCAACCGGCGGTCGTGTAGGTTAAAACTCGTCTCGAACGAACCAAAAGAGGAGCATGTATGGTTAAAAAGCGGGGAAAACCCCCTACTAGCCCAGAAGAAGCGGAGCGATTGGCTATTGCAGGTGCGATGGATCTAGCCGCACAGCAGATTATGGACGGTACAGCATCCAATTCTGTGATCCTACACTTCCTAAAACTCGGTGGAAGTAGGGAAAAGCTGGAACAAGAGCGCATTAAAGCGGACACTCTACTCGCACAGGCTAAAGTTTCGGCTCTCGAGTCGGCAGCCAGAACCGAAGAGCTTGTTTCGGAAGCGTTGGACGCCTTCAGGTTATATTCTGGAGAGCCCGATGCGCAGCTATAGCGAATTGTCCAGGCTGGAGACCTTCGAAGAACGACTCGAGTACCTTTCCTTGAATGGAGAGTTCTTCGACGAGACCTTCGGCGGCTCTAGGTGGATGAATCAGGATTTTTACAGATCTGACGTCTGGCGAAAGGCTCGAACAGAGGCGATTGCTAGGGACCTTGGCTGTGATCTAGGTATAGAGGGTTATGAGATCTACGATGGTATCGTAGTTCATCATATAAATCCTCTAACACCCCGACAATGCTCTGATGCAGACCCATGTATGTGGGATCTGAACAACCTTATTTGTGTATCTAGAGATACGCATAACGCTATTCACTACGGAACGTCTCCTTTGGCCTTGGTTGACTTTGAGCCTAGGTCTCCCGGAGACACGACATTATGGGGGAGGAGGATCTCGTGACCATTCTAGAAGAGACGAAACGGTATCTTAACATCGAGAATGAAGACACCGATTTCGATCTCGAGCTAACCGACGCTATTGAGAACTCCCTCATGACTGCTACGCAGTTGACAGAGGATCCAGCTCTTCCTCAATCCGCGTCGGATGACTATCCAACCACGGTACTTGGTAGAATGCTGCGACAGTACGTCAATTACTCTGTTAAGCTAGCATTCGATCCACCGGCCACATCATTCACGATCGAGGCCATCAAGCAACTAAGGAGTGAGATCGAGTGGAGACTCACAATTCAGAGGAACTAGCACACTACGGCGTCCTTGGTATGAAGTGGGGCGTCCGTAAGCAGACCGAAAATAGCACAGGTTCGGCCGTCAAATCCAAGGCAGAAAAGGATAAGATCGCTGCCGATCGAGCAGCTGATCTTCAGGCGAAGATCGACCGAAAGAACGCCGAAAAGGAAGCCAAGAAGGCAGCTAAGAAGGCTGCCAGTGCTGCTAAGAAGGCAGCCAGTGGCGCCAAGAAGGCTGCTAGCGGTGCTAAGAAGGCAGCTAGTGCAGCTC